>Ga0302314_10006397_pt1 | contig 21325 bp, 14 predicted proteins | sample III_Palsa_N2_3_FD_200533 | JGI IMG/M metagenome (GOLD analysis project Ga0302314, IMG submission 200533) | Peat permafrost microbial communities from Stordalen Mire near Abisko, Sweden - III_Palsa_N2_3 | ecosystem: Environmental > Terrestrial > Soil > Palsa > Peat permafrost | place: Sweden...
CTTCGCCCCACTATCCGCGTCGGCACACTTCCTGCCCGCGCTCGTGCTGCACCCGTAGCTCAGCTGGATAGAGCGCTGCCCTCCGAAGGCAGAGGCCACACGTTCGAATCGTGTCGGGTGCACCAAACCCCCCTAGAGATTTCAAGGGGTTACCGAACCACCCCAAAATCGCCTTCGGCCAGAATAGGCCGAACAAGTCCAGAACATGACCCGTTTGCTGGACAAAAAGCTGGACAAAATACCCCCTCTTTGTTCTCTTTTCCCGGCCGCGCCGCCGATCGGGAAGCGCCTGGGCTCGCCGTCCCGCCGACCGCCGTGCCTCCGGCGGACCGCATTCTCGTCGGGCTCGTCGCCCGGGGTCACCCGCGCGAGGCCATCCGCCTCTACCTCGCCCTCTCCGACGCCGCGCTGCGCGCGCAGCTCGCGCGTCTCGGTCTCCCGGCGCCGGCCGATCGCCCGCTCCGCAAACCGGGCGGTCGGAACCCCTGGCAACTCGCCGAGGTCCATCGGCTGCTCGAGCTCTGGCAGCGCAACGTTCATGGCGCGACGATCGCCGAAGCGATCGGCCGCAGTCCGGGCGGCGTCCGCGCCAAGGCCCGCCGCCTCGGCCTCTACCGCCGGGACTGCGCGGCCCTGGTCCGGGAGTTGCCGGTCGCCGCGCCGGCACGCAAGCCGCGGCACCAGATCGCCTGGACCGAAGCCATGGAGACGGAGCTCGCCGACCGCTGGTTCGCCAACGAGCACCACGCCGCGATCGCCCGGGACATGGGCATCCCGGAAGCCGCGATCCGCAGCAAGGCGACCCGGCTCGGTCTGCCGCCGCGCGAGCGGGAGGACATCGTGGACGTCTACGATCCGGCCAACGCCGGCGACCTGCGCGGCCGGTACGTCCGGCGCAAGTGCGCGCTGACCGGGAAATGGTTCTGGGGCCAGCGCAACGGTCCGCGCACCTCGCCGGTCGGATTGAAATCGAAACAATATAGAGATCTGCAGAGCGGCCTGCTCGGCGCTTATCTCTGATCGTCGGCGACGAGAGATCCGAGGTCGGCTGGATCCATCGAAGGGGCGGGCCGACCGGTCCCATCCGGCGCGCGCGACGCCTGTGCTCCGGCGTGCCGACGCGGTGCTTCTGCCCCCGAGCGGGATCGGATCCCATTCCGGGGCGTCGGAATCGCCTTCCCGTCCCGGCATTCCGACCCAGGGCTTCGTGAGGGATTCAATTCTCCGCCCGTTCAAGGTAGGGTCCAGGGTGAAGGCGTAGCGAAACGGCGATGGTGCAGGCTGAGGAGATCAATCCGCGCATCCTGGCGTGGGCGCGCGAAACGGCAGGGCTTTCAGTCGAGGAAGCCGCGGAGAAGCTCGGCCTCACGTCGTCCGCCCGCAGCTCTGCTGCGGAGAAGCTCCGCGCGCTCGAAGCAGGCCAAAGGGCTCCGACCCCCCAGCAATTGCTCCGGGCCTCCGCGCTCTATCGCCGGCCGCTGATCGCCTTCTATCTGGACGAACCCCCCGGCCGCGGGGACCGGGGTGAGGATTTTCGGACCACGGCGGGGACGGTCTCTTCCCGTGACAATGGCATCCTCGACGCGCTGCTGCGCGATCTGCGCGCGCGTCAGCAGTTGCTCCGCGCCATGCTGGAAGACGAAGACGAGGCGCGACCGCTCGCTTTCATCGCGTCGGCGCGGGTCGAGCATGGCGCGACGCGAGCGGCGGCGGCGATGCGGAAGGTTCTCGGCATCGAACCGGACGACCAGCGTCAGGCGCGCGGCCCCGATGGTCTCTTCGGCCTGCTGCGCACCGCTGCGGAACGGGTCGGCATTTACGTGCTGCTGCTGGGCGACGTCGGGTCACACCATTCCGACATCGGCGAGGATGCCTTCCGGGGCATCGCGATCGCTGACGAGGTCGCGCCGTTCGTGATCATCAACGACAATGACGCGCAGACCGCCCGCCCCTTCACCCTGCTGCATGAACTTGCCCATCTCTGGATCGGCGCAAGCGGCGTGAGCGGCCCTTTGCAAAGCCTCTCCTCGGATGGGATCGAGCGGTTCTGCAACGACGTCGCCGGGGAATTCCTGCTCCCGGCTTCCGCGCTGGACGACCAGTCCGCGCTCCGAACCGCCGAATTTCCCGTCGTCCTGCGCGCGACCGAACGCTTGGCCGAAAGCTGGAACGTCAGCCAAGGACTGGTCACCTACCGTTTCGTCCGCAAAGGCTGGATCGGCCCGGACACAGCGAGCGGCCTCTTCGCGTATTTCACCAATCGGTGGCGGCTGGAAAAGCAGCGCTCGAAGCAGAGCCGCGGCCCGGATGCGACCGGCCCCTCCTATTATGTCGTAAGGCCGCACCGGCTGGGTGCCGGCCTGCTCGATGTCGTGCGGCGCGGTCTCCGCGGCGACGTGCTTACCCATACCCGGGCCGCCAAAATCCTCGGCGTCAGTCCGGCCAGCGTCGGCCCGCTGCTCCAAGAGCGACCCCGTGCGGCATGACGCTCTATCTCCTGGACGCAAATGTGCTCATTCGAGCCCATGAGGACTACTACCCGATCGATCGCATCCCCCAATTCTGGACGTGGCTGCTGTCGATGGCATCGAACGGCACCGTCAAGATGCCGGTCCAGATCTACGACGAAATCGCGCACGCCTCCGACCCTGCTCGGCGAATGGCTGCGCCGGGCCGACGTCAGGTAAGCCCTCATTCTCGCTGAACGGACAGATGCCGCGCAGGTCCGGCAGGTCATCGCGCACGGCTATGCGCCGGATCTCAATGACGTCGAGCTCGAGAATATCGGGCGGGATCCGTTCCTGATCGCCGCGGCGCTCGGCGGCAGCGACCGCGTGGTCGTCACGCGCGAGGTCTCGCGACCGAGCAAGCAGCGGGCGAACCGCAAAATTCCAGATGTCTGTGCAAGTTTTGGCTTGGCGGTGATCAACGATTTCGCGCTCTACCGCGAACTCAGGTTCGGCATTGACTGAGCCGGGTCGCCTCGACGGGTTCGGAATGTTCGACGGCATCGCCTGCGCCATGGACCGCGGGTGAACGGCGAAGGCCATGCCATCCATGATGCGAAGCGTCCTGGTCTTGACCCCATCGCCCTTTTTATTTAGCAAGCCCCAAGCGCTTTAAGGATTGGCACCATGCAAGACGGTTCGGCGGGAATACCTGAAGTCCTTGAGCCGGAGACTGTTACTCCCCCTGTAGCACTGACCGCCCGGATCGTCGCCGCCTATTTATCCAACAACGTCATGGCCATTGCAGATCTGCCGACGGTGATCCAGTCGGTTCATCACGCCCTGGTCGGCACGACAGCGCCGGCACCGACACCTGCGGTAGAGAAACCCGTTCCAGCGATTGCGATCAGGAAGTCGGTGACACCCGACTACATCGTCTGCCTGGAAGACGGGAAGAAGCTGAAAATGCTGAAGCGCCACATCTTCAGCACCTATGGCCTCACGCCCGATGCCTACCGCACCAAATGGGATCTGCCGCCGGATTATCCCATGACCGCGTCGAACTATGCGGCACAGCGAAGCGCCCTCGCAAAATCTGCTGGACTCGGCCGCAAGCCAGCCCCGCCGGTTGAAGCGGCACCCGCCAAACGACCGGGCCGTCCGAAGAAATCCGTCGCTTAACGGCAGCTCGGAAGCAGGAAATCGGGGCCGGACGCTCGCCGTCTGGGGAGCGCGGCCGGCGCCGCTTCGCGGGATCGGGAGCGGATCCCGAGTCGGGTGCTCTCCATCCAGTCCACGTCGCTGATTAAGTCGCGCCCCGCGCGGTCGGCTGTGCGCTTGAGCGGGACAATCGCCGCGAAGCCAATCGTCCCGCTGCGCGCCGATACCATTCGCGCGACCGCGATCGATGCTTCTTCCGTGATGAGCGGGAGGAGGCATCATGCCCGACCTGAGTTCGACCGGAATTGGGGAGTGGCTGCGGTTCCATACGGAGCTGCCACCGCATGACTTGACAGGAATTTCGGCCGTCGAGTTGCCGGAAGCGGTCATGCCCGCCCTGGTGCGCTTCGGCGAGACACTCGACTATGCGCTCGGCCGCGATCCCGCGGGATTGAGCCAACGCCTCCGACACGATCCGGGCCGGGATCTGCTCCGCACGATTCTGACACACGTCGGGCCGGCGCATTGCCTGCGCCTGCTCGACTGGCTGTCCCAGCCCGAGCTTGGCCCGCCGCATCTGCTGTTCGACGCACTGCTGACCGCCGACCCAGAGGGTGCGGGCGAGGCGATCCGCACTCTTGTCCGGAGCCTGCATCGTCGCGCCCTGCTCAGGCGGTTGTTCGCGCCGGCCCGCCTGGCGGCACTGCTTGCCGCGTGCAGACAGGCGGCATCCCAGGAGGCCATGCCATGAACCGCAATCTCACGCTCGCCCTCGCATTGCTGCTCGCGCCGACCATGGCGTCCGCGGACGATCCCTGTGCGACCCTGGCGCAGGCCGCCGCGGCCGGCATGGCGGCGCGCGTCCATGCCGACGATCAGGGCATCAATCCGCCGCAGAGCGTGACGAAGCTGACCTGTCTCTCGAACTTCTTCAATGGGACCGGCCTCAACGTCATCACGAACCTGCTCGATCCGACGGCCCTGCTGAATTCTGTCGAAGGGCAGATCTGCGCCACGGTGCAGAGCGCATGGCAGAGCGCGATCGGCTCCGCCGAATGCGGCCTCACCGTCACCGGCTTCAACATCGGCTTCGGCGGCTTGGGCGGCGGAACCTTCTGCCCGCGGCTCAGCTTCGGCGGCGGCGGCCCCGCCGTTGGCAGTATCGGGACGGGGCCCGGGACGAGCGGACTTTCCGTCACTGGTCAGGGCTCGGCGCCGACCGGCTACACCCTGCCGCCCGGCACCAATTATTGAGGAGCGCGACCATGCGCAAGCTGCTCGTGATCGGCGTGGCGGGCGTCGTTCTGGCCGTTGCCGCGCCGGAGGTCGCCCAGGCGAGCGGTTATCCGGTCTTCGACGTCGCCGTCGACCTGGCGATCAAGGCGCTCGAAAACGCCGCGACCAGCGCGATCAACCGCGTCGAAACCGCCGTCACCGGCCTGCAGACCTCCCTGACCCAGGTCCTGGACAACGGCTTCACCCAGAATGCCAATTATGCCAAGGCGCAGATCGGCGCGCAGGAGCAGATTGCCGACGCGTCCAACACCGCGATGGCGCGGTTCGGGCGCGACGTCCGCAATGCCCAGATCCGGGACGAGCATGTCGTGACGCCGCAGGCCTGCACGGGCTTGCTCAACGGCCAGAGCGTCACGGTCGCCGCCGGCCAGTCCTGGCGCGTGAGCACGGCGATCGGCCAGGTGACGGATCCGCGCGGCGAGGCGCAACCGGGCACGCCGGCCTGGGCCGGGCGCGGCCAGGCGCTGGCCGCGATCACCCAGTTGCACCTCTCCCGCTACTGCTCCCAGGCCGAGCAGCAGGCCGGACTTTGCGCGACCGTTTCCCCGCAGGAAAATGCCGACCAGCGCGCCGCGAGCCTGTTCGGCACCGCGTCCTATGCCGGGCAGGACGGGCTGAATGCCGCCAACGATTACGCGACGACGCTGATCCAGCCCGTGCCGCCGGCGGCGCTCCGCAGCGACCAGATGACGACCATCGATGGCCAGGACGCCCAGGCCCGGCGACGAAATTATAACGCGCGCATCTCGGCCGCGCGGCATGTGGTCAACGAGGTCATCGCCTCCCATACCGCCTCCGTCACGGTGACCGATAGCCAGAAGCAGGAGATGCAGGCTCTCGGCATGACACCGAGCGATACCGCCGCCTGGTCCCAGGTGCTGGATCTCGAAGTCAACCGGCGCGTCAGCGGCACCGACTGGGCGGCCTCGCTCCAGGGCATGCCGCCGAAATCGGTCCTGGTCGAGATCGCGACCGAACTGGCGATGGGCAACTACATCGCCTGGCAGAATTTCCAAATCGCGCAGCAGAGCGCCGTGGTCGATGCCGCGCTGCTGTCGGAACGGGCCGAGCAGGATCTGAAACCCGCAGCACCGGCCCCGTCGCCCGAAATGGCCGCGCAATGAAATACGACGAGACCGAGGCGCGCGTCGCGTTCGGCGCGGCGATGCGGCGGGCCGGACTGCATGTCGAGGGGCTGCCGGTAATGGACGGCCGTCGGCATTACGTCGCACTGCTCGACGGCAACAAGCGTAAAAAGTCCGGGGTCTATGTCGGCCATCTGGATGGAAGGCCCGCCGGCTTCTTCAAAAACTATAAAACCCAAGAAGAGTCGAGCTGGAAGGCGGACGGCGCAGTCCCTGCCATGAGCGCTTCGGCGCGGGCGGCCGAGCGCACCCGTATCCGGGCGGAGCAGGCCCAGCGCGAGCAGGAACGTCTGTCCCGCGAGGAAGCGGCGGCCGCGGTCGCGCAACGGATCTGGGACGCCGCCTCCCCCCCCATGGCCATCCGTACTTGGACCGAAAGGATGTTGCGGCTCACGGGTTGAAGCTCGGTTCGCCACGACTCACGGTCCCGATGCCGGATCGGGCCGGCCGTCTGCGCCAGCGGCCGACGACCGGCCAATTGCTGGTGCCGATGCGCGACAGCGACGACCGGCTCTGGAACCTGCAACTGATCGACCCGAACGGCCGCAAGCTCTACCTGTTCGAGGGCCGGAAGCTGGGCACCTTCGCCCTACTCGGGGAGATCGAGACGGGGCGGCCGGTGCTCGTCGCCGAGGGCTACGCCACGGGTGCCACCTTGCATGGGCTCACCGGCCTGCCGGTCGCCGTCGCCTTCGACGGCGCCGGTCTGGCACCGGCGGCGCAGGCGCTGCGCACTAAGCATCCGGACCTGTCGATCATCCTGGCCGCGGACAACGACCATCACCTGCCGCGTCGGCCGCAGCCGCTGCCCAATGTCGGCCTCGACAAGGCGCAGGCCGCGGCGAGGCTGGTCGGCGGCCGCGTGCTGGTTCCGGCATTTGACGCGCAGCATCCCGGCACCGACTGGAATGATTTCGCGAGACAGCACGGCCCGGACGCGACCCGCGCCGCCCTCGAGCGCGGCCTCGCCGCCCCTTCCCCCAAGCTGGAGAAGAACACCATGTCCGAGATCAAAAACGCCGAATCCACCCCTTCCGGACGGCCGGCGGCCGAAGACGTCCAGACGGCGGGCCCGCATGTTTCGGCCGACGGGAACGCTGCGCCATCCGCCTCTGAAAATGCCCAGGCGCAGCGAAAGCCGGAACAGGCCACCGCCCCGGACCCGGCGGAGCGTAAACCGGCGCGGGACCCGATTCTCGATGTGGTCGATCAAATGGGCCGGGCCGCGGCATTGCTCGGAGAGCGGACACCCGGACTTTCCTACGTGATCGGCAGACTGGCGGCCGAGGCCACGGATCGCCCCGCCCATATCGAGCAGCCGCTGTTCCGGACGCGCGTCGCCTACGCGCTGCAGGATCTCGAAAAGCTTGTCGACGGCAAGATGAGCATGCCGGACGGGCTGCGGGCCGAACTGACCCGCCTCGCCGGCACGAGTCCCGGTCTCGCCAATCCGCGCATGGAGGCGCTGGTGCGCACGACGCCGATCCTTGAGGACGGTCCCCTGATCAGGGACATCCGCCGGGCGGCACTCGAGACCGCGCGCAGCCGGGATCAGGAAGGTCCCGATGCACGCGAGCGGTTGGAGGTGCTGGAGAACCGGGTCCGCCTGGCGACCGGTTCGGGCGTCGCCCCCGGCCCGCGGCCGGAGCCCCCACCCGGGCCGGATCGCGCTGCGCCGGCGGCACGCGAGCACGTCTTCGACCCCGGATCCTCGCGCCCCTGGACGCCTTCGGTGTCCGGCACGGTCGAACAGGAAAGCGGACCGCGCTCCAAGCCGTCACCCAGCGATCGCCCGATGCCGAGCGACGTGCCGTTGGGCGGTGCGGAAAGATCGCGCCCGGGATTCCAGATGCCCGTTCATCGGCAGGGGCCGGAACCGCAACCGCCGGCCCCGCAATGGCAGTCCCGCGGTCCAGGTGTCATCGATCGGATCGTCGCGGCCATGCGCCGGCCCGAGCCGCCGACGCCGCCGCCTTGGCAAGCGCAGTTCGTGTCGCTGACGGATCGGATCGACCGGTTCGAGCGGAAGCTCGGCGATGATCGCACCGCCGACCTGGCCCGTTCGGCAGAACGCTCGGGTCGGGCGGCCCTGCAAAGCTTGGAAAGTTTCGCCAGAGGTCCGGGCGCGGGCATTCTCGACAAGATCCAGGCTGCGGCCAGTACAGAGCCTGGTGGTCTGCAAGGGGTGATGGCAGAAATACGCCCCGGCGGCCGACACGCGGGCCTGCGGCGCGAGTTCGACGACGCACTTCAGCGCGACCAGGGCTTTGCTGCAGCGTTCGACCAGGCCACCAATGCGACGGTGCGCTACGGCCGGGATCGGCTGGCGATGAATGAAGATCTGGTGGCGCGCAAACTCGATACCGACCCCGTCGCCGGCCGCTTCCAGAAGATGGACGAGGCGGTCGGCGCGGCCGCCGACAAAGTGCCGAGTCGCACGCCTGGCAAGAGCCTTCTGGGCGACTTGAGCGAGTCGGTGGCGGAATTGCTGCGCAAAGCGATCGCCGCGGTCAAACGGGTCTTCGATCGTGAGGCCTCGCCCTATTCCGCACCGTCGCCGAGCCCGGCCGCCTGAGCGTGGGCCGGCCCCGGCGACCGAAGGCCCCATTCGCACGGGAAGGGCGGACGCTAGTGCGCAGGATCTCCCGGAGGATGCCATGCACCGGTCTCTGCCTTTCTTCCTGCTGCTGTTCCTGATCTGCCTGATCCCGTCGACGGTCCAGGCCGCGACGCCGCCCTCGAGCGGCGCTGGCCTCCCCTGGTCGGCGCTGGACCCGGGCGATGACTGGGCGGCACAGATCCTGCGCGATCTCTTTCCGCTCAGCGCCGATACGACCACCTCGACTATCGGCAGCGCACGGACCGTGATTGGGCGCATGCTCGGCCAGCTCACCGGCTACGTGATGGCGCTCGCCGCGGCGTGGGTCGGTTATTCGGTGATCATCCAGATTCACCGCGCTTCGGAAACCGGTCGGGTGCTGAGCGAGAGCACCAGTTCCTGGGCGCCGGTTCGGCTCGGTTTCGCGATCATCATGATGTTCCCGCTGCCCACCGGCTTCAGTGCCGGCCAGGGCGCCGTCGAGCAGGTCAGCCTGTGGGGCATCGGCATGGCGCGCAATCTCTATCAATATGCCATTCAGGCGGTCGGACCGGACGCCATGCCGATCGCCCAGCCGATGATTCCCGGCACCAAGCAGATCGTCGCGGGCCTGATTCAGAACGAGATCTGCCGGGCGATGATCAATCAGGCCGCCGGCAATCCCAACCTCGTCCCGGTCCCGCAGCCAGTCACCGGGGGCGCGGCCGGGCTGGGCGGGTACGTCACCTGGTCCTATTCGCTCAGCGTCGGCAATGAGACCGGCACGCCGGTGTGCGGCACCGTCACCCTGCGCGTCCCTGGCCAGAGTCAGGCGTCGGTCGCGGGCGTGTCGACCGACATGGCCGCCCGGCAGCGCGCGATCCTGACGCAGATCGTCGAAGGCGACGTTCGGCCGCAGGCCGAGTCGATTGCCGCGAGCTTCTGGGACACCCGACAGTCCGCGTCGCTGGCGCCGCTCGAGGCGACCTACGTCAACGCGACGAACGACTATACCCAGCAACTGACCAATGTCGCGACCGACGTCACGAGCCAGATCCGCGCTGCGCTCCAGGTGAATGCGGCACGCGACGGCAGCCAGGGCCTCCAGCAGAACCAGGACCAGCTGGCCGCCCTCGGCTGGACTTCGGCCGCGGCCTATTACCTGGAGATCGCCCGGATGAACGGGCAGACCCTCTCGCTGCTCTCCGCGACGCCGGAGGTCAACCCGCCGAGCTATGCCGGTCTCGGCGAGGCCCTGTCGAGCGACCTGGCGCCGCTGATGCACGCGATCCTGTCCTTCGAAAGCAAGATCACCACCTACGCCCAGACGACGGACGGCACCGACGTGCCGGGCGGCAACGCGGAACTATTCAGCGGCGCCACCCCGGACAATGACGGGGCCGGGGCGCTCACCAAGATCGCCCGGAGCCTGCATATCACCGAGCGCCTGTCGAACGCGCTCACCCAGGTGTTCTCGCCGACCGCAGACCATTGGGTCGATCCGTTCGCCGCGCTGATCCAGCTCGGCCAGAACATGGTGTTGTCGGCCCTGCTGATCATGGGCTCCGCGTCGATCCTGGCCTCGACCACCGGCAGTGTTGCCGCGACCGCCGCCAACGTGCTCACGCTGAATTTCAGCGGCGCGCTCGCGAGCGTGACCGGCCACATGATGATGAGCTTTCTGGCGACTCCGGTCTTCTACGGCTGCATGGCCCTGCTGGTCCCCGGCATGTTGATCGCCTTCGTGTTGCCGATGATCCCGTATCTCATGTGGATCGCGGGCGTGGCCGGCTGGCTGATTCTGGTCTGCGAAGCGATGGTCGCTGTTCCGCTCTGGATGTTCGCCCATCTGACCTTTCAGGGCGACGGGCTGCATGGACGGGGCTATGAGGGCTACTCGCTCCTGTTCAACATCCTGTTCCGGCCGAGCCTGATGCTGTTCGGCCTGTTCCTCGGGTATTTCGTGTTCGCCGCGACATCCTGGCTGATCATGCAGGGGTTCGGAATCGCCGCCAGCTTCGTGCTGTCCAACGGCTGGATGGTGTCGAACTTCCTCGGCGTCGTCGTGCTGCTGTGCATGTTCGTGCTGCTACACATCGTGGTCGCGCTGATGTCGTTCCGGCTGATCAGCATCGTGCCGCACCAGGTCGTGAAATGGGTAGGGTTCCAGCCGGCGAACCGGGTTGATATGGAACAGTTCGCCGAGAAGGCCGGCATGGGCGGCATGGGGCTTTCGGTTCGCAAGATCGAAGACGGCGTTCGAGGCGTCATGACTCAAGCAAATCAGAATTCTGGCAGTTTGGCTCGCCAGCGTTATATTGGTTATCGACCCGGGAACCAGGCCTCCGGCCGATCGGGTATGGATACCACTCTGCGGGCCAGCACGGAGATAGTGCCGCCCGCCTCAGGCGAGGAGGGCGATCCGAAATGACGGATGCACTCACCAGCTTCGCGATTGGATATATGGCGGGCGGCCCGTCGGGCCAGGAAGATGCTCGACGTGCTCGCGAGATGGCGGAAAACCTGGCTGACCGCGTCTTCCCGCTTCCGACGTTGGATGTCGACATGCTCATGCGGGATGTCGCCGCGCTCCAAACCGATAACGCGTCGCTGCGTTATGAAAATTCAGTATTGAAGCAGGACGTTGCGAGACTCCTTGGGAAGATCGAGGAGTGGCGACAGCACAGCGATCACTTGAAGAGCGACGTTGCCGAGCTGCGTTCCTACGCAGACTGGGCGGCCGCAGAGCTTGGAAAGCGACAGGACGGCTGAGGCTATTCGCGGCATGCTCTGAAATGGTTGCCTCCAACTAGATTTGGAGACAACCAATGAAGATCTTGTTCAATATGACAGCGATTGTTCTCGCCCTCGCTCTGAGCGCCTGCGGGAGTGGCGGTAATCTCAGATCGGCGGGTGAGTACAACGCGCCTCCGGCCCCCGCGCTCACGCATCCATACTATAGTCCATATGCCGCTTATGGCGACGAGCGTGGAAAATGGCGCCCCGAGGTTGTCGATAGAGACAAACGGCTGATTAGGCCTCAAGAGCCCGCGACGGATTACGATCGGGCGGACTATGAAGGCATACCCTGGGCAGTCGGGTTGGCAGGAGCGCTCGTCACCATTCCAGGAACATTCTGAGCACCATTGATGCCGCCATCGGCTAAAAGCAGCAGAATTGATGACCTTGAATCGGCGTAGGCCCCGCACCGATCGGTGCCGTCGATGACTGATCTCCAAGACAATCCAATACCCGCCGCGCCAACCATCGGCGGCTGGGCGCCCGTTCCAGTATCAATCGACGAGTCGCAGCTCTGCTGGTTGGCAGCTAAGTTTAATTTAGGATGACCAACGCGGCCGTGGCGTTCCGATGAATTTCCACGCATGGTGGAGTCGAGGTGTCGTTGAGTGGACGGAACTGAGAACCTTACAGCCGCGACATTTGCGGTTCCCATAACGCCGCCGAGCGGGCTTGAAGCTCTGGCCCGGTCGCAACTCGAGCATGCCGTAGATGGCGCTCGGCGTGGCCTCAAAGTCTATGAGTCTCTCCGCAGCCTCAATGACGTTATCGGCACCCAATACGGCGACCGAGTCCTATACGAGCTTCTCCAGAACGCCCACGATGCCCACGACAAGAACGCCTTCGACGGCGAAGTCGCGATCCACCTGATCGTACACACCGAAAGCGAGGGCGAACTCCGCGTCGCGAATAAGGGACGGGGCTTCAGTTTTTCAAACCTTGATGCGATCCGCAATATCGGGACCAGCAACAAGGAAATCGGAGAATCGATTGGTAACAAGGGTCTCGGTTTTCGGAGCGTCGAGGCAATCACAGATGACGTCCACGTGTTCTCGCAGTACAACGCAAAGCCAGCGGATCATTTTGACGGATATTGCTTCCGCTTCGCGACACTCCGGGAGATCTTGGATCGACTAATAGAAATCGAAGCGGAGCCGAGCATCCGGGAGCAAGTCGCAAGGACGATTCCGCGATACCTAATTCCCCTCTCTCCGGGTTCTCAGCCGGAGGATGTCCGGGATTATGCGCGCAGGGGATATGCGACCGTCGTCTCTCTCCCGCTTCGCACGCCCGAGGCGGTAGACCTTGCCCGTAAACAGGTGGCCGACCTCGATCGGAACGAGGCGCCACTCATGCTTTTTCTCAGGCGTCTGAAGGCGATTGAGATCAAGATCTCCGAGCCGAGATCTCTGGGACGGGGATTCGAACGAACTCTGGACCGGGTTAGCAGCCAGGTGGCGACGGTTCCAAGCCTCGGTGACTGCGTCATCGAAAAGGTCGATCTGGGAAAGGCCGGGCGCTTCCTGGTCGTTCGTCGCACGATCGACAAAGCTGCCACACTAGAGGCCGTGGAACGAAGCGTTTCTCAGGCGCCGCAGCTTACCCGATGGCTAGAGTGGTCGGGCGAGCCTGAAATCTCGGTTGCGGTGGCAGATGGCGGCGCGCCGATCCGTACGCCGCGATATTACAACTTCCTGGCCATGGACGACACGGCCACCGCCCCTTTGGCGGGATTCGTGGATGCCCCCTTCTTCACGGACATTGACCGGCGCAACCTCAAGGCTGCCCTGCCCCTCAACGATCATCTCATAGCTATGGTCGCCGACACCTGTGCAGGGGTGGCGATCGCGTGCATAGGGGGCGTCGCGCCCCTTCCCTCTAGCGCCGTCATTGACCTCCTTGCCTGGACGCCGGCAGCGGCGACGAAGATCGCTGGCGCGCTTTTGGCGCGAAATGAGACGCTTCGGGGCAGCGCCCTTTGGCCGACGCACGACGGGGCAACTGAGCCCTGGACGAGTCTCGCAAGCGCCGTCGATTGGCCGGAGATCAAGAATCGTTTCATGAGCCCGGAGCGTGTGGCGGGGGTCGGCGCCTCAATACTTCCGATCAATCTCGGCGCAGCCCGGTTGATCCGCATCCGGAACATCGCCGCTTCATTTAATTGCAGCCTCAAACCTCAAGCACAACGGCTCGCGACCTGGGCGGCAGGGATCGCCCAGCAGCTGCACCAAGCGCCGCGCACGCGGCCGACGGACTGGGTCAAGTTTTACAGCGAACTGATTTCGGTTTTCGCGCACTTCAAAATCCCCCTCTGGGAACTCCGCGGACACAAGATCATCTGGGGCGCCCAAGGCATACTTCTTGAAGCAACCGCCATGTCGACGCCTCAAGCCGAACCAGTCTACGTCCGAACTGGCGGCGTGCGCCGCCGTCTAAAATCATCTGGGCCGCCGCTGCCGCCGAGTTCGCTCTCCCGAAAATTGCGCTTCCTATCGGACGAGGTGGTACTGCCAGAGCCGACGGTCCAAGAATTCCGGAACGCCGGACTGCTGCGAATCTACGATCCGGTGGAAGTTCTCACCAATTTGGAGACGACGCTCGGTAGGAGCCCAACCGAGATTCGCCGTCGCGACGCGCTGATATGGGCGTTCCGCGTCTGGAAGATTGGGGCAGCAGGTATCGAAGAGGCATTGAAGGCTGCGAAGCTCCAAGTTCCGACTCTCGGCGGCTGGCAACCAGCGACGAACTCTTCGTTCTCGGCGGCATGGACGCCAGCGGGACAGATGCTGGAGGCCTATTTGACCGAAGGCGCGCTCGTCTCTAAAGACTGCGAGGCCGCCCACAAACAGCTGCTCGTCCCCTGGGGTGAGTGGCCCTCGATCGGGGCTGCCCCGGTCCTTCCTGACTGGCGGCGGTTCCTCGAAAGGCTCGGGGTCGAAGACGGCATGCGACCGGTTGGAGCGTCAATCCGGCGTCATGGTAGCTGGCAGTACCATTGGGAGACGTTCTTTCAACGAGGTGCGTCAGCCGAGGGCTTTGGCCCAGCATGGATCACCCAAGTGAAGCCCATAGAGCTGATGTTTCCACAAACGGATTACCGGATGGCTGGAGAAGCCTGGCGGATTCCGGGCCAGTTGGAGCATGCCGCGCTCGGCGATACTGCGAAGACCCATCTCTGCGACTTGATCATCGCATATCTTCGGGACGTCGGAGATCGGGACTTCAATTTCTTAATTGGCGCCTACCACAAGCAGCGCGACCAAGACCCGACGCGACTCCCGACCCCGTTGCAGGTCTTCCTCCGCACCGGCGCCTGGTTGGCGGTGCATCAGGGCGAAGACCTTGTGTTTCGCGCTCCACACCAATGTTGGGCATCCAGGGTAGGCCGCCCTCCCCCGCGCCTGGTCGACAGATACACACCAGAATCCTCGGCTGGGACGCCGCCGATCCTGTTTGACCGCCGTATCGGCTTACGGGACTGGAGCGAAATCGCTTCGGCGCCTGCGCGCCTCACCTCCCTGGCATGGGCAGTCGGCAGCTTGTCGTCGAGCGATCGGCGTGACTTCCGTGACCATTACCGCCGGGCTTGGAGCGACGTGACGGAAAGCGGACACGCTCTTGAAGCCGAGACGATTATCGTCGAGCGCGCCGGGGCACTGCAGCCGCTGAGCGGGGAACCGGAGGCACCCGCCACCGTCTATGTCACGCGGGAGCCTCATGCGTTCGCGGCGCGGACGCTCAACGACCGGAACGAGCCGGTGCTGGACATCGGCGAGGCGAATCTCGCCACGGCGATGAAGCTGCTCCGCGACACCGGCCGCTACATTCCCATCTCAGCCGATGGCGGAGGTGTGCGCCTTAAAGTGGACGGCACGATGTTCGCGCCTTCCACCGATAGTCCGCTCCTGATCGCGACCCCTGGCTTGGAGTGGCTGCCTGACGCGGTTATCCTCGCGTTCCAGAACCTGGGTGACCCGCTTGAGCTACGCAATGTCTCGGCTCAAACAATCGAGCGGCGTGTACGGGCCATACGGCTGCATCGGTGTCGGACGATCTCTCTTCTCATCGGCGAGAAGGAGGTCGTCGCTAGCGGTGGAGACCGAATCCAGGCCTACCCGCATTCCGATCGTCCGACACTCATCGTCGCGGGCGATGATCCGTTCGGTTGGCGACTGCTCATTCAGGCCGCGCCGGAGTTGACCAAGCTGCTCGGCACAGGCGTCAAGTCGCTCGAACTTCTTCTGCTCCGGCTGAACCAAAACGTTGTTGGGGATCAGCTATTGCAGCCTACGCATGAGAGCCTGGCCAAGGCGCTGGGACGCACCGACGATGTCGTACGTGAGCATTTCGCTGCGGTCGATGGCAGTGTCGCGCGGAAAGTAAGGGCTGTGATCTCCGTCGTCCACTATGTGGGGGGAGACGCGCTTGCGGCGCAATTACAGCAAGAGGCGGAAAGGCGCGGCCCTCGCCTCGATCTTATCGCCTGGCTCGACGAACACTGCCCCGACTTAACCGGGGCCGACATCGTTCGGGCATGCACAGAAAGCCAGGACCCGGCAGACGTCCGCCGACGCCTCGATTTAGATTTCGGGCGTTTCAATCGATCGCTCATCGCTCTCGGAATGCCGGGCCTCCCGTTTTCATCTGCGAGGTTGTCGCGCCCCGGCGAACGCCCGTACGCGAGCATTCTGTCTCCAGCTTCCAACGCAACGACGGTCTCTCGCCCCGAGCCGTCGATGCCTACATTGATGCGATCGCACGCACTGACGAGTGGCGCAAAGCCGTAGATGGCGAGGCGCCATTCTATGACTGTCGTCGCCTTATGGTTGAAGCCGTGCGTTGGCCGGAGGGGGATGACTACACCGGCGCCCACGAACCGATCGAGCTCCTCGCCGCCTTCAAACGGGCCGCGCAGTCTCGCCATCGCCAGCATGTCGCGAACGTGCACCGCTCTTACGGTGCGGGCGCGGGGCTAGTCTCAAAGCGGGGCACGACACAGCTGCGCTATGCTCCCACCGACGCCCTCCTCAAGACGTTGATCCTGGCGAACGTCGATGTGCGGATGGACTATTCTGAGTTTTTGGCGCTGCTCTTTGATCGCTACGGTCTGGTCCTCGGCGATCATGAGGCTGAAAAGGTCCTTGGCGAAGACGAGTTCGACCGAAAGTCCTTTCAGAACAATTCGGCGCGTCTCGAGCGCCGCCTCCGAACACTTGGGATGCTACGGCGACTTTCCGACGCCTGCGCCTATATCGAGAATCCGCTAGCCCGGGGCGCCCGATGACCGTCATGACGACCCACGAGCTAATCGGACGCGTAGCAATCTCAATGCTCCGTGATGAACTGGGAGATGACACGGAAGGCGGGGGAACCGCGCGCTTTCTCCTGGACGGCCTTAGCGTGAGTCAAACCGCAGCCGTCGCGCGCGGCGTGCTGGCGGACACCTATCTTTCGCCACGGATCGATGTGAAGCTTCCGGGGGACCTCTTCTCGGACGCCGGCCTTCCGCAAGAATCCCTGACGGACAAGAACGCCACCTATTTTCGTAGTGCTGAGTGTACGCGGGCCGCCTATCTCGTGACGAACGCCTCCGGACCCGAGAGCCAAGCGGAAGAGATGTCGCTTCACGAACTCACACCAATCGGGGCCGCTCAGCTCCTCGAGCGGATGCCGGCGTGGGTTGCCGCTGCGGGAGAGCATCTCGGTCTCGATGACGAAGCCAAGATCTGGTGGGAAAAGGCGCTCGCCGGCCTGACACTGCTTGGATCAGTTTCGCTCGATCGTTTCGCAAAGTACGTCCTGGCCGTTCGACAGGCGGTCGAGCACGACGGTCATCCGATCTTGGCTGCGCTTGGCTCTGCCCTACCAGCCCTCCAAATGCCCTCTGACCCTGCGGCATTCGCCGGGATCAAAGACCGATCGCGACGTCATCCCTCGGCCTGGAGGCGCGAATACGCCGCCCTAAGAAAGCGTCGACGCCCATACCTCCTGAAGGAAACCTCCAACCAAATCGTCCTCAGCGAGGACGAACTGGCGACCGCCTTCGGCAAGGCGCGCGAGGCAATCCCGATACATCTGCATCCGATCGTGGCGGCGTTCGTCGAAAGCGATCCCGGATGGAACGAGAGCGCGGAGGCTCTCGCTGGATGCCCCTGGGAGCAGATTAAGCCGCTGTTCGAAGGTCTCTCGCGAGAGAAATTCAACCTTGGCGCCGATACGCTGCGGTTCTTTGAAGAAGGGCAGCCCGGACTGCTGTCTTCCGATGACGAAGAATACCTAAGCCTGCTCAAGAACCGGCAGGCCACCCTCCCCGATGATTCTGACATTCTGTTCTACGAGCGGCACCGGGACGAGATCAGGGAGGAACGGAAGCTCAAGTCCGCATGGGATAAGTTCATCTACGGTCGCCCGCGCGAAACGGACGATTTTCTAGCCGGACTCGCAGCCACCATGGAAGTCCTAAATGCCAGGGCTGCGGCAGGTACCGAACGACGCCTTCGGATACGATGCGACGGCGCGACGAAACGCGAACTGCGAGCCCTAAATACCGAGGCTGGACTTCACTTTGCTCTGAGGTACGCAGGCTTGGCGTCCCTGTTCGGGCCGAAAGTTACCTGGGAAGTGGGTTCGCTCTTCGAGTTCCCAAGCGTCCTGGCAAGCTGGCTCGCGGCGAAGGACAAGGCCGCTTCCAACCGGTCGATCGCGAAGGCTGCTCTCCAGCTCCGCTTCCATGTCGAACTCGATACCACCGGGATCGATGGTGGAGTCACCACCGCTGCGGCTCAGCTAGTCTGGAAGTTTATACCCGACGTGATATCCTCTCAGCTCGTGGATGATTGGGGCCGACTCGAAGAGCACCCGCTATTGCTCGGTCGCGCGTCCCGTGAGCCCGCGACCGCGGGTCGCCGGGCCGGAGCAATCGATCTTTCCGATGTGCGAACACTTGTTCCGGCTTTCGACAGAGACCGCGGATCGCTTCTCCCGACCTATCGAAAAGACAGAGATGTCCAACACATTTGGCCGATCAATCTTAAGCTCGCGGTCGCAGACGAACTGATCTCGCAGGACGCGGCGACCAGCCTCCTTGAGCTCTTCCAATCGTTCACGGGAATCTATGGAAACGCGATTACCGGCTTTCGCGTCAATGGCGCCGGGGGCAACGCGTGCCGGGAGCAGGCCCGCACCTATGGTCGTCTGCTCGACGCCATCGCATCGCGTGCCCCAGGCGACCGAAACCGCGAACTCCTTCTCCGCCCGATCCTCGATCTTGGGCAAGCGCCGGTAGCAGATGGTCCGGCTGCGGCGATCGTGGCACCTTGGCACCCTCTTCGCCTCGCTGCAATGTGGCGGAAAGCTACGCTCGTCGCAGAAATTGTCGGGAAAGTGGTGGACGATGCCACCGGACTTGAAGGTGACACGAAGCTTTTCTTCCGAGATCTGGCAGCGGATCTTGCCCATCCGCTCTATCCGGAGGTAGTCGTGTCTTGGTCGGGCCGAAAGCCCGAGCTCCTCTCCTTTGTCGACCTGCAGGCAGACTACTCACTCCACGAGGCGCCCGTTCTCACCATAAACACGGCCGGCGAGGTGAATGACGATCCAGGCTCGGGAGGCGCTTGTCTGCTAGACCTCGTGCAGCGTTACCTGGCACTCCATCCGCATGAGCGCTCGAACATGTCGGTGGTGTTGTTCAACTGCGATTCTCCGCGACTGCCTCAGCAAATTGTGCAGGGCCTGAGTGACATCCGGGAAGAAGACGACGTCCGCTGCCAGGTTATGTTGCGACACATGGAGCCCGTGCGCCTCAGAGAGATTTACCGGTCGATCCTTGCCGCCGACGATGATAAGTCCGACGCGTACTCCGCATCCGAGGCGACGCAAGACTTTATGGCCCGACTGCGCATCAGCGTGATTGCCGATCAGACGGCACCACCCGATCCTAAGGATGGGCGTCCATACGACATCGTTTTCAGCCAGGACGTTATATCCCGACACGCTGTTTTGGAGTGGTACTCCGAGGCTGCCGAGCCTGCCGATCTCGATACCCTACTGCCTGCGCGCTGGTCCCGCCGGCGGCCCGCCGCCGCTGACGATCTGAAGTCCTGCGTGTATCTATGCTGCCCCGTCCAAAGCGAGGAAGGCTGGGCGCATCTTTCGGCCGTTACGTCCTTTCTCAAGGGTGATGACGAGACCCTCCAAGGACGTCGCCTCCTCCCGGTCCGGCAGCTCGATTTCCGAGACGACCGCACCGCTCGCATCTTCGAGGAGACCCATAATCTGGGCGCCTGGGTGGTCAACCATGACGAACTCTTAGACCGACGCCAGCTGCAAAACCAGCAAGTCCGCGTCATCCGGTACAAGCAAGCTGCGACGCAGGGGCGCAATGTCGTCATCTCATCACGGGCGCCGCTCAACCTCTTGCGCGCTATGGTCCGCAAGCGTCTCGAGGAACTCCAGTTGGGCCTCGCCGCGGAGGGTCTTGATGCTCTTGCCGAAAAGCTGATCGCGAGCGCGAACGACGTCTCTGGAGATATCGTGCTGAGGGCAGCCAAGCGGGGCGAGGCCGCGGGTGAGTTGATCGGTGTCGTTCTAAGCCGCTACCTAGCTCATTCTGCGATTGGTCGCGATGGCCTGGTCGGCTGGTATTTCCTGGACGATTACGCGGCTTGGCTCGGCGCCCGGGAGGAAAACCAAGCCGACATTTTGGCGTTGGCCCCGAGCGTCAATAGCGACGGGCAACTGCACCTGACGATCGTCGTCACCGAAGCAAAATATGTCGAAGCTGCCTCGCTTTCTTCAAAGAAAAAGGAGTCCGAAAAGCAGCTTCGCGACACCGTTCGGCGCATCCGTGACGCGCTCGCGGAGGAAGGGCGACTTGATCGGGAATCCTGGCTGTCTCGACTCGGTGATCTTCTCTTGGACGGCATACAGGTGCCCGCGGCCAACCCGGTGCCACTCACCGAATGGAGGCGGCAGGTCCGTGAGGGGCTGTGCAGCATTTCGATCGCAGGCTACAGCCACGTCTTTGTTCCCACGGCTCAAGACGGCCCGAGTCTGTCTGACTTCGCCGACGTGCCGAACGCACCAGGGTGCCGGCAAGAGCTTTACGGCCGTACCGAGTTGAAAGCACTGCTCCTCGCCTACTTTGGTGAGGCTGACGTCACCGAACTCCGACGATCAATTGATCCCCTGTGCGCATCGGGACTTCCGAACGGCACGCTCATCGGTGTTCACGGGAATACTGGTGAAGATGCTCTGAGAGCGTCCGTCGAGCCGCCGATCGCTGCGTTCCGCTCAGTCGGGAGCGAGACGCCGCTCAACGCGTCGGCCGGACCAGAAGGCACCGCGCGGTCATCCTCAGTTCCGGCTCACGAGCTACCGGAGGAATCGACCTCCCGAGCTGTTGGCCGCAAGCACGGAGATGAAACCGTGACGGCGACGATCGCGAAACTCATCGCCGGCGCGCCTCCCGAACCCGAGGATGACACGGAGTGGCTTGCTCAGGTCGCCCTAGCGACAAGAAGCGCCTTGCAGCAGTTGAGTATGCAGGCAAAGCCTGTCGATCAGACGTTGACACCAACTGCCGCCATATTGCGCTTCGGCGGCAGCGCCAACCTGACCGTTGAGCAGGTGATCAAGAAGCGCTCCGAGCTCCTGACAACGCATCGACTGAACGTGATTTCGGTCAGGCCGGAGCCCGGCGCAGTTGCGATCTACGTCGCGCGTCCAACACGTCGGCTCGTCACGATTGAACAAGTCTGGGATCGCTGGCGCCCAACGCCGTCGAGCAACGGCAACCAAAATCTCGTCATCGGCGTCCGCGAGGAAGACAACGAGCTTCTGGTCTTTTCTCCTGGCGCGAACCATGCGCCGCATACCCTCATCGCAGGAAGCACCGGTTC
>Ga0302314_10006398_pt1 | contig 21322 bp, 20 predicted proteins | sample III_Palsa_N2_3_FD_200533 | JGI IMG/M metagenome (GOLD analysis project Ga0302314, IMG submission 200533) | Peat permafrost microbial communities from Stordalen Mire near Abisko, Sweden - III_Palsa_N2_3 | ecosystem: Environmental > Terrestrial > Soil > Palsa > Peat permafrost | place: Sweden...
CCCTACGAGCAGGCCACCATCTGCGATGGCGCCAAGCTGTGGGCCTACGATCCCGACCTCAACCAGGTCACCGTGCGCGATGCCAAGAGCGCCCTGGCCGGCACGCCGGCCGAACTGCTGTCGCAGAGGACCGCGCTCAGCAGCGCCTTCACCGTCAAGGACGCCGGCACCGAGGGCGATGCACGCCTGGTGACCCTGGTGCCCAAGTCCAAGGACAGCGATTTCAAGTCGATCGAACTGGCCCTGGACAAGGACGGCGCGCCGCTGCGCATGCGCTTCGCCGACCAGATCGGCGGCCACTCCGAAGTGAGCTTCACCGAAGTCCACACCAACACCAGGATCGACCCGGCGCAGTTCCAGTTCACCCCGCCCAAGGGCGCGGAAATCGTCAACGACGGCGGCATTACCACCAAGTCGCTGGATTGAGCTGCCGGTCGGACTGACGGAGTAGGATGTGCTGAGTCCCTCGGCTACGCCCGGGATAAACGTAGCGAAGCGCATCAATCGCGCAACGGCGCCGCGGTAAACGATGCGCTTCGCTACGCTCCGCACATCCTACGTCACCGGCTGCTCGCGCAGCTTGTGCCCGACATGACCGACACCCTCTTCAACAACCAGGCTGCCGCCCCTCTCGCCGAGCGCATGCGCCCACGCACGCTCGACGAAGTCGTCGGCCAGCAGCACCTGCTCGCCCCGGGCGCGCCGCTGCGCGTCGCCCTCGAAGCCGGCCGCATCCCCTCGATGGTGTTCTGGGGCCCGCCTGGCGTCGGCAAGACCACCCTGGCGCGGCTCATCGCCGGGTATTCGGCCGCACAGTTCCTGACCCTGTCCGCGGTGATGGCCGGGGTCAAGGATATTCGCGAGTCCACCGCCCAGGCTCGCGCCGCGCTGCAGGCGAGTCCGCCGCAGCGCACCGTGCTGTTCGTCGACGAAATCCACCGCTTCAACAAGAGCCAGCAGGATGCGCTGCTGCCCTATGTCGAGGACGGCACCCTGATCCTGGTGGGCGCCACCACCGAGAATCCCAGCTTCGAACTCAACGGCGCCTTGCTGTCGCGGTTGCGCGTGTTCGTGCTGCGTTCGCTGGACGAGGCGGCGATTCTCGATCTGCTGCAACGCGCCCTGACCGATCCGCAACGCGGGCTGGGCCAGCCGGCGGATGCGATCCCGCAGCCCTGGCTCGACCGCATCGCCGAAAGCGCCGACGGCGATGCCCGCCGCGCCCTGATCCTGCTGGAGACGGCGGTGGAACTGTCCCGCGCCGCCGGCGAGAAGAACGACGACCTGCTGGAAAAGCTGATCGGCCGCGGCCTGCGCCGCTTCGACAAGCAGGGCGAGAATTTCTACGACCAGATCTCCGCCTTGCACAAGTCGGTGCGCGGCAGCGATCCCGACGGCGCGCTCTACTGGTTCGCCCGCATGCTCGACGGCGGCGTCGATCCGGTCTACGTCGCGCGGCGCCTGCTGCGCATGAGCATCGAGGATATCGGCCTGGCCGATCCGCGCGCCCAGCGCCTGTGCCTCGACGCCTGGGACACCTACGAACGCCTCGGCAGCCCCGAAGGCGAACTGGCGCTGGCCATCGCCGTCACCTACCTGGCGGTGGCGGCGAAGAGCAACGCCGTCTACAAGGCCTACGGTAATGTGCGCGCCGTGGTGGAGCAGCAGGGCACGCTGGAAGTGCCGATGCATCTGCGCAATGCGCCGACCAAATTGATGAAGGGCCTGGGCTACGGCCAGGGCTACCGCTACGACCACGACGAAGAGCAGGCCCACGCCGCCGGGCAGCAATACCTGCCCGACGCCCTGGCCGGCACCGAGTTCTACACTCCGACCACGCGCGGCCTCGAAGGCAAGATCGCCGAGAAGCTGGCGCAGCTGCGGGCTGCCAACAAGCGCAAAAGCTGAATCCGGCAGGCTTGGCCGATGCAAGCTACTTGAGCAAAACTTGCCTCATAAATCCCCTCTCCCCACGAACGTGGGGAGAGGGCTAGGGTGAGGGGCGCTTCCAAGCCCGTTGAAGCTCGAATTCCATGCTTAACTACAAAAAGGCTACATTTGCTTTCATGGGACGCCCCCGAGCAGGAACGGAAAATTCATGAGCAAGGCGAAAATACCTGAATCCGTCCGCAAGGAACTGGCCGCACTTGCCGCCAGACCGGAAAGCGAAATCGACTTCTCCGATATTCCGGCGACGTCCGCAAAGGATTGGAAAGGTGCACAATGCGGTCGGTTCTATCGGCCCATCAAGAAGCAGCTTACGGTGCGCATCGACGCCGACGTGCTGGAGTGGCTCAAAGGGTAGGGCGCAGGTTATCAAAGCCGCCTGAACGAGATTCTACGCAACGCGATGCTCAAGAAAGGCCGCGTTCAGCCATAGCAACGCGTCGATGAATCAAGGGCAGCAGCTTTTGCTTGCCTAGTTCATCCAGGGCCGACTAAGCTTGATCGCAAGGAGATGGCATACCTCCTTGAACCGCCGGCCTCGCCGGCTGATGATGCCTACAGACCGCGCAGCCAGCGCGGCGGCATCGTCGTGTTGATCCCCCAACCGATCTCACGTCTGATCCGCCCCGTTCCTGCACACTACGACAGGAAGGATCGACACACATGAATTTCGCCGCAATTCTGGCTGTAGGCATCGGGGGAGTGCTCGGCACCTGGCTGCGCTGGTGGTTGGGCCTGCGCCTCAACAGCCTGTTTCCGACGCTGCCGTTCGGCACGCTCGCCGCCAACCTGATCGGCGGCTACATCATCGGCGTGGCGCTGGGCGCCGTCACTCTGAATCCGGGCTTTTCGCCGCAGGCACGCCTGTTCGTCATGACCGGCTTCTGCGGTGGGCTCACCACCTTTTCCACTTTTTCCGCCGAAACCTACACCCTCCTGGCCAGAGGCCAGCTGGCCTGGGGCCTGGGCGAAATCGCCATCCATGTGGTCGGCTCGCTGGTGGCCACGGCCCTGGGCGTGCTCACCGTGCAGGCGGGCAGGGCCTGGATAGGCGGCGCGCCCTGACAGGCGGCGCCGGTTGGCGGCCCCGGAGCCCCCCTCGTTACAATGCGCGCCCGGACCGCCTGAAAAAGCCTCCCCATGCTTGACCCCAAACTCCTGCGCACCCAGCCCGAAGCCGTCGCCGCCCAGCTGGCGCGCCGCGGCTTCGCCTTCGACCTGGCCCGCTTCCAGGACCTGGAAGCGCGGCGCAAGTCCCTGCAGACCGAAACCGAGAGCCTGCAAGCGGAGCGCAATGCCGGCTCCAAGCGCATCGGCCAGGCCAAGAGCAAGGGCGAGGATGTGTCGCCGATCCTGGCCGACATGGACCGGGTCAAGTCCCAGCTGGCCGCCAACGAGCAGGCCCTGGGCGTGCTGCAGGGCGAGTTCGAGGAATTCAGCCTGGGCCTGCCCAATATCCCGCATGCCAGCGTGCCCGAGGGCAGGAGCGAGCACGACAACGTCGAGATCCGCCGCTGGGGCACCCCGCGTCCCGCCGCCGGGGCCAAGGACCACGCCGACCTGGGCGAGGCGCTGGGGCTGATGGACTTCGCCGCGGCCGCCAAACTCACCGGCGCGCGCTTCGTCGTGCTGCGCGGCCAGCTGGCGCGGCTGCAGCGCGCCCTGACCCAGTTCATGCTCGACGTACACACTCAAGAGCACGGTTACGAAGAGCTGTACGTGCCCTTCATCGTCAACGCCGCCAGCCTGCGTGGCACCGGCCAGCTGCCCAAGTTCGGCGACGACCTGTTCGCGCTCAAGGCTGAGCAGGACTGGCGCCTGATTCCCACTGCCGAAGTGCCGGTGACCAATCTGCTGCGCGACGAGATCCTGGCGCCGGAAAACCTGCCGCGCAAATGGGTCGCGCATACCCCCTGCTTCCGCGCCGAGGCCGGCGCCGCCGGCAAGGACACCAAGGGCATGATCCGCCAGCACCAGTTCGAAAAGGTCGAGCTGGTGCAGGCCACCTTGCCGGAAAAATCCTACGAGGCACACGAGGAGCTGACCGGACACGCCGAGGCGATCCTGAAGAAGCTGGAGCTGCCCTACCGCGTGCTGACGCTATGCACCGGCGATATGGGCGGCTCCGCCGCCAAGACCTACGATCTGGAAGTGTGGCTGCCCTCGCAGGACCGCTATCGCGAGATCAGCTCCTGCTCCAATTTCGAGGACTACCAGGCACGGCGCATGCTGGCGCGCTATCGCCATCCGGAAACGAAGAAGACCGAGCTGCTGCACACCCTCAACGGCTCCGGCCTCGCCGTCGGCCGCACCCTGGTGGCGATTCTGGAGAACTACCAGGACGAGGGCGGGGCGATCGCCATTCCCGATGTCTTGCAGCCCTATCTCCCCGGCCTCAAGCGCATCGAAAAAGCCTGAGAAAGCGGCGAATGTAGCCCGGGAAGCGCGCAGCGCTACCCGGGACTGCCGCGCTGCTTCCCCGCCTCGTTTCAGCCGCAGAAACGGCGGCAATCGTGGTCATTCCGGTGAATCAGCGCCGAAACGGGTAAAATGCGCGCGATATCTCGTCGCCGCGGTTCGTTGGCGTTCAGAGCCACCCGTTCCCTGCTGAGATCCCCCATGTCTACAGACGTAGCCGATATTGCCGTCGTTGCCGGTCCGAGTTTCAGCGACCTGGCCCTGAGCCCCGAAGTCCTGCGCGCGCTCACCGACGTCGGCTACGAGTCGCCTTCGCCGATCCAGGCCGCCACAATTCCGCCGCTGCTCGCCGGCAACGACGTGCTGGGCCAGGCCCAGACCGGCACCGGCAAGACCGCCGCCTTCGCGCTGCCGATCCTGTCGAAGATCGACCTCGGCCGCCGTACGCCGCAGCCGCAGGCCCTGGTGCTGGCGCCGACGCGCGAGCTGGCGATCCAGGTGGCCGAGGCGTTCCAGCGTTACGCCAAACACCTGCCCGGCTTCCATGTGCTGCCGATCTACGGTGGCCAGGCCTACGGCCCGCAGCTGTCCGCGCTGAAGCGCGGCGTGCATGTGGTGGTCGGCACCCCTGGCCGCGTCATCGACCACATGGAGCGCGGCACCCTCAAGCTCGACCGCATCGACTGCCTGGTGCTGGACGAGGCCGACGAGATGCTGCGCATGGGCTTCATCGAGGACGTCGAGAACGTTCTCAAGCAGACTCCGCCGGAGCGCCAGGTGGCGCTGTTCTCGGCCACCATGCCCTCGGCCATCCGCCGCATCGCCCAGACCTACCTCAGGTCTCCGGTCGAGATCACCATCAAGAGCAAGACCAGCACGGCGACCAACATTCGCCAGCGCTATTGGCTGGTCAGTGGCACCAACAAGCTCGACGCCCTGACCCGCATCCTCGAGGCCGAGCAGTTCGACGGCATGCTGATCTTCGCCCGCACCAAGGCCGGCACGGTGGAATTGGCGGAGCGCCTCGAAGCGCGCGGCTACAACGTGGCGGCGCTCAATGGCGACATGGAGCAGAAGCAGCGCGAGCGCACCGTGGCGCGCCTCAAGGATGGCCAGCTCGACATCGTCGTCGCCACCGACATCGCGGCGCGCGGCCTCGACGTCGAGCGCATCAGCCACGTCTTCAACTACGACGTGCCCACCGATACCGAGTCCTACGTCCACCGCATCGGCCGCACCGGCCGTGCCGGCCGTAGTGGCGAGGCGATCCTGTTCATCTCGCCGCGCGAGCGCCACCTGCTGCGCGCCATCGAGCGCGCCACGCGCCAGCCGATCACGCCGATGGAGCTGCCCACTGCCGACGCCGTCAACGACCAGCGCGTGGTCCGCTTCAAGCAAAGGATCACCAGCGCCCTGGAAGCCAGCGACATCGGCCCATTCCGCGAGCTGATCGAGCAGTACGAGAAAGAGCACAACGTCCCCGCCATCGAGATCGCCGCCGCCCTGGCGCGCCTGGTGCAGGGCGACCGGCCCCTGCTGCTCAAGACCAATGCCGGCGGTGGCGTGCCGGTCACTGAGAAGGCGCGGCAGGCGTTCAGCGAGTCCGTCGCAGCGCCGCGGCCGTCTTCCCCTCGCCACACTCCCGCCGCGCCCAGCCGGTCGGCCTACGAGCCTGCGCCGCGAGCGGAAGACAGTGCGCCGCCGTCACCGCGCCATGCCGATGACGGCGAAGCGGAGCGCCCGCGTCCGAAGCGCGCCAAATCCTCCGATGAGGAAGTGCCGAAGGAAACCTTCCGCATCGAAGTCGGCAGCACCCATGGCGTCAAGCCGGGCAACATCGTCGGCGCCATCGCCAACGAAGCCGGCATCGACAGCGAGTACATCGGCCGCATCGACATCCGCGAGGACCATAGCTTCATCGACCTGCCCACCGGCATGCCGAAGAAGATCTTCAAGGACCTGCAGAAGGTCTGGGTCAGCGGCCGCCAGCTGCGCATCACGCGCAAGGACCAGGCGAACCCCTACAGCGAGCCGCCGCCGAAGCACGGCAAGCCGAAGCACAAGCCGCGCACGTAGGTCGGATCAAGCGAAGCGGGTAAGGTGCTGCGCGAATGACTCAATGTCATTCGCGTGGCGCCGAATGCCCGGCCATGGATGGCCGGGCTGGGCTTTCAATTAGCGGCAAAGTCGCGCCATGGACGGCAGGCATACCGTCTCTTGATTGAGCATGTCGGTTCCGGGCGCGATGCACCCTTGAACCGACCTACGGGCGCAGGGTAGGCAAGGCTGGCCTTTTGCTCAGCGTTTGCGCTCGAAATCCGACTTCCCGCCGGTCTTCTTCAGCAGCAGGATTTCGCGGATTACCAGGTCGGTGCCGGCATGCGGCTTGAGCATGTCGTACAGGGTCAGTGCGCAGATGCTGGCTGCGGTCAGCGCCTCCATCTCCACGCCGGTACGGGCGTGCGTCGCCACTTCCACCCGCACGGTGACGCTGTCTGTGCCGAACTCATAAGTCAGGTCATGCCGCTCCACCGGCAGCGGATGGCATAGCGGCAGCAGCTCCCAGGTGCGCTTGGCGCCGAGGATGGCGGCGGCGCGCGCGATCTCCAGCGCATCGCCCTTGTCCAGCGTACGCGCCTTCAGGCGCTCGAGCACGGCCGGGGGCATCTCGACGATGGCCTGGGCCACGGCCACGCGCAGGGTAATGGCTTTCTCGCTGACGTCTCTCATGATTCCTTTACGGTCTTGATAGGGGTTCCCTCCAGGAAGCGCGCCGCGCCATCGGCGTAACGCTCTTCCTTCCAGATCGGCACGGTCTGCTTCAGGGTATCGATGGCCCAGCGGCAGGCGGCGAAGGCTTCGGCGCGGTGGCCCGAGCGGACCACGATGACCACGCTGGCCTCGCCCACCTTCAGCTCGCCCACCGCGTGCGCCACGCTGACCTGTGCGCCGAAACGCTGCGCCGCCTCGGCTTCGATCTCGGCCAGCCGACGCTCGGCCAGGGCGGCGTGCGCATGGTAATTGATGCCGGTCACGGCGCGTCCCTCATGCACATCGCGCACGGTGCCGGCGAACACCGCCAGGCCGCCGCAGTCCGGCGGCATCGGCTGGGCCAGCCACTCGGCAATATTCAGCGCACCCTGGCGCAGGCGGGAAGTGCTCATGGCGATAGTCAGCCGCCGCTCACGGGTGGAATCAGCGCCAGCCGCTCGCCCTCAATCAGGGTACGACTTGCCGCGACGATGTCGTCGCCGATCGCAACGGCGACCGTTTCCCGCCTGGCGGCCAGCTCCGGGTAGCGCTCGGCCAGCCGGCCCAGTGCATCGGCAACGGTCGCCGCTTCGCCCAGATCCAGATTGACCAGTTCGGCGCCGCACCAGCGCTGCGAGGCGCCGTAGCATTCGATCGTGACGCGCATCAGCCGCCCAGGCTGTTCATGGCGATGGGCCGCTCGGCATAGCCCGGGTGCGCGACATAGCCCGCATCCTTGTGCCACACCGTGTTGCGGATCAGCTGGCCCAGTTCGGTATCGCTGGCGCCGGCGCGCAACGGGTCTCGCAGCGAGGTGCCCTTGGGCGAGAACAGGCAGGGGTAGAGCTTGCCGTCCGAGGTCAGGCGCAGGCGGTCGCAGCTGGCGCAGAAGGGATTGGAGACGGTGGCGATCACGCCGATCTCCGGGGCCACGTCTCCGGCCAGGTCGGCGCCGTGCAGCGAGTAGTAGGAAGCGGGATCGTTGCCGCGCGGCAGTGCCGCCACGTCGAACTCGGCGCGCAGGTGCTGCAGGATTTCTGCCTCGCTGACCACGCGCTGGCGCGACCACTCGCCGCGGCCGTCCAGCGGCATGAACTCGATGAAGCGCAGCGGCAGCTTCTGCTGCATCGCCCAGCGCGTCAGCGGCAGGATTTCGTCCTCGTTGATGCCGCGCACGATCACCGCATTGAGCTTCAGCGGCAGGCCGGCATCGCGCGCCGCGGTGATGCCGTCCAGCACCGGTTGCACGTCGCGATTGCCGGAGAGCTTGGCAAAGGTGGCGGGGGTCAGCGCGTCGAGGCTGATGTTGAGATCGTCGAGGCCGGCGGCCTTGAGTCCGGCCGCGCGCCGCGCCAGCAGGGCGGCGTTGGTGGAGAGCGAGATGCGCACCAGCCCGAGCGGACGCAACTCGCCGCATTCGGCGATGACGGCTTCGAGGTCGCGGCGCAGCAGCGGCTCGCCGCCGGTCAGTCGCAGCCGGCTGACACCCAGCTCGCCGACGAACAGGCGTAGCAGCCGGCGCAGCTCGGGCCGGCTCAGCCGCTCGCCGCGGTCGAGGAAGTCCGGGCTGTCCGGCATGCAGTAGGGGCAGCGGAAGTTGCAGCGGTCGGTCAGCGATACCCGCAGCTTGCGCTTGACCCGCTCAAAACGGTCCCGCAGCGGGCCGTTGAGCAATTCAGCCAGCGGCATGGCCGTGGCGGGTGGTCGGGTCAGGAGGGTCATGGGGATGTCATCCATCCTCCCCATTGTACGGCCAATCGCCCCGGTGCCAGCCCGATTCAGCGCTCCGGCCGGGCGCTACTGTCTCAGGCAGCCAGATCGCGCCGTTTTTGCCAGACGGGCTCGATCCTGTCGGCGCCGCGCTGGTAGGCCAGATCGTAGTCGGAAAAGGCGCGCAGGCAGTCCTGTGCATCCTGGTCGGCGCGCAGTTCGAAGGCGTTGATGCCGCAGCGGGACATGTGGAACAGCTGGTCGTGCAGCACATCGCCCTGGGCGCGGATTTCGCCGCGGTAGGCGTAGCGCTCGCGCAGCACCCGCGCCTGCGAATAGGCGCGGCCGTCGGCCATCTTGGGAATTTCCACCGCGATCAGCGGCTGGGAGGCCAGTTCCTGCGCCAGATTGGCGACATCCTCGGTATTGGGGATGCGCACGCCGACGGCCAGGCCGGAGGCGTCCAGCGCCGCGCGCTCGGCGCGGAAGCGCTTGAGGCTGACGATCACCTTGCCGCCAGAGGGCAGGGCGGCGTCATCGGCCAGGCTGAGCCATTCGTTCGGAGCGATGCGGCCATCCAGAATCACGGACTGCGGCAGGGGTGCGCTCATGCCGCCGCCTCGTCTTCCGCCGCCACCTCGGCGCCGCCGTAAAGCTTCTGCTTGAACGGCGCCATGCCGATGCGGCGATAGGCGGCGAGGAAGCTTTCTTCGTCACCTTCGCGCTGTTCCAGGTAGACCTCGATCAGCTTTTCCACCGCGCCTGCGATATCGGCGCGGGAGATCGACGGTCCGGTGCGGTCGCCCAGGGTGGCGTCGTTTTCGGCGGAGCCGCCCAGGGTGACCTGGTACCACTCCTCGCCATGCTTGTCGACGCCGAGAATGCCGATATGGCCGACGCTGTGGTGGCCGCAACCGTTCATGCAGCCGGACATCTTGATTTTCAGCTCGCCGATGTCGTGCTGGTAATCGAGATCCTCGAAGCGGTCGAAGATGTCCTGCGCCACGCCGATCGAGCCGGCATTGGCCAGCGAGCAGAAATCCAGGCCGGGGCAGCAGATCAGGTCGGTGAGCAGGCCGATGTTGGGCGTCGCCAGGTTCAGCTCGGACAGGCGCTGCCACACCGCGTACACGTCCTTCTTCGCCACCTCCGCCAGCACCATGTTCTGGTCGTGGGTGTTGCGCACCTCGCCGAAGCTGTAGCGATCGGCCAGATCGGCCACGGCATCGAACTGCTGGTCGGTGATGTCCCCCGGCGCGACGCCGGAGGCCTTCAGCGAGACGAACACGGCGGCATAGCCCGGCTGCCGGTGGGCACGCAGGTTGCGCTTGGCCCAGGCGGCGAAACGGCTGTCGCCGGCCAGGCGGGCCTCGTAGCTGCCGTCATCGGCGGCCGCGGCGGCAAGATAGCTGTGCTGGTCGAAGCGCGAGCGGATGCGCTCGATGTCTCCGGGCTGCAGGCGCAGGTAGGAATCCTTCAGCTGCGCCCATTCCGCCTCGACCAGCTCGGTGAATTTGGCCGGGCCCAGCGCTTTCACCAGCACCTTGATGCGGGCGCGGTGGATGTTGTCGCGCCGGCCCTGGCGGTTGTAGATGCGCAGGATCGCTTCCAGGTAGGAGAACAGGTCCAGCTCGGGCAGGAATTCGCGGATCTTGTGCGCGATCATCGGCATGCGGCCGAGGCCGCCGCCGACGTAAATGGTGTAGCCCAGTTCGCCGGCCGCATTGCGCACGATATGCACGCCGATGTCGTGCACCCGGGTGGCCGCGCGGTCCAGTGTCGACGAGGAAAAGGCGATCTTGAACTTGCGCGGCAACCAGTTGAATTCCGGGTGGAAGGTCGACCACTGGCGGGTGATCTCGCAGTAGGGCCGCGGGTCCAGCAGCTCGTCCGCGGCGACGCCGGCCAGGTGATCGGCCGTCACATTGCGGATGCAGTTGCCGCTGGTCTGGATGGCGTGCATCTGCACCGTGGCCAGGTCGGCAAGGATGTCCGGCACCTGCTCCAGCTTGGGCCAGTTGAACTGGATGTTCTGCCGCGTGCTGACGTGGCCGTAGCCCTTGTCATAAGTGCGGGCGATGTGCCCCAGCATGCGCAGCTGTTTCGACGACAGCAGGCCGTAGGGCACCGCGATGCGCAGCATCGGCGCGAAGCGTTGCACGTACAGGCCGTTGCGCAGGCGCAGGCTGCGGAATTCCTCTTCCGACAGCTTGCCGGCGAGAAAACGCTGCGTCTGGTCGCGGAACTGCGCGACCCGCTCGTCCACCAGGCGCTGATCCAGCTCGTCGTAACGGTACACGGTAGATCCTGGGGGTAGATCCTGGGCTAGGTTCCGGCTGCTATGCCATCCAAGCCGGCGGCAAATATGGACAAAACTTCAGGCCGCGCACTTTACTCTCATAAACGGGCATAAGGTAATAACTAATTGATACAAGGATCGTTCCAGTTTTTAACAGACAATCCAGTCTCGATAGTTGTTTCGGATATAAGGCGTTTTTGCCTCAAATCATATGCAGCTTGGCGATCAGATCATGTACCCGTTGGCTGCGCGCGGCGGGGTCCTGGATTTCGGCGACCTCGTCGATCAGTTCGCGCGTCAGGTGCGGGGCGAATTCGCCGATGAAGTCATACATGTAGGCGCGCAGGAACATGCCCTGGCGGAAGCCGATGTGGGTGGTGCTGGGCTCGAACAGGTGATCGGCCGGCAGCCGCACCAGGTCGGCGTCCTGCTTGGCGTCGTAGGACATGCTGGCGACGATGCCCACGCCCAGGCCCAGGCGCACATAGGTCTTGATGACGTCGGCGTCCACCGCGGTCAGCACCACGTCCGGCTTGAGGCCGTGGGCGTGGAACGCCTGGTCCAGCTTGGAGCGGCCGGTGAAGCCGAAGGTGTAGGTGATGATGGGGTATTCGGCGATGTCGGCCAGGCTCAGCTTGGCCTTGTTGGCCTGGATCTTCAGCGCCAGCGGGTGCTTCGGCGGCACCAGCACGCTGCGGTTCCAGTGATAGCAGGGCAGCATCACCAGCTGGTCGAAGTGCTCCATCGCCTCGGTGGCGATGGCGAAGTCGACGGTGCCTTCGGCCGCCTGCTTGGCGATCTGCGGCGGCGAGCCCTGGTGCAGGTGCATGCGCACCAGCGGATAGTTCTGGCGGAAGCGCTGGATCACCGGCGGCAGGGCGTAGCGCGCCTGGGTATGGGTGGTGGCGAGGCTGAGGTCGCCCTTGTCGGTGTCGCGGAATTCCTCGGCGACGTTGCGGATGTTTTCCGATTCGCGCAGCAGGCGCCGCGTGTAGTCGAGGATGCGCAGCCCGGCCGGGGTGACTTCCGACAGCTGCTTGCCGTTGCGCAGGAAGATGTCCACGCCCAGCTCTTCTTCCAGCAGCCGGATCTGCTTGCTGACGCCGGGCTGGGAGGTGAACAGCGCCTCGGCGGCGGCGGTGACGTTGAGGCCGCGGTTGGCCACTTCGTGGATGTAATGCAGCTGCCGCAACTTCATGGAGGGATTCCCTGTTATTCGATCTGATGCTCGAAATAATAAGGGATTATTACTTTTTTATCACACAAAAGACAAAAACAAGTCTTGACTTAGCTCTGAGGGTTATATGAGTGCTGTGGGGGCGGATTTTGGCGGCGGCTTCGGTTATTCGCTGGCGGGCCTGCTGGTGGGCGCCGCCGTGGGCGCCACCGGCGTAGGCGGCGGTTCGCTGATGACGCCGGTGCTGATCCTGTTTTACGGCATCTCGCCGACCCTGGCGGTGGGCACCGACCTGCTCTATGCCTCGATCAGCAAGGCCTTCGGCGTGATGCTGTACCGCAACCATGGTTCGGTGGACTGGCGCATCGTCGGCTGGCAGGCGCTGGGCAGCGTGCCGGCCTCGCTGCTCACGCTGATGTGGTTGCAGCACCAGGGCGATGCCGCGGCGCTGGATCGACTGATCAAGCTGACCCTGTCGCTGGCGATCATTCTCACGGCCACCTTCACCCTGTTCCAGGGCGCCATCGCGGCGCGCCTGCGCCCGGCCTCGCGCATGGCCCAGAGCGGGCCCCATCCCGGCATCGATGTGCGGCTGCAGCGGTTTTTGACCGTGGCCGCCGGCGCCCTGATCGGCAGCGTGGTGACGGTGTCCTCGGTCGGCGCCGGCGCCATCGGCATGATGTTGCTGCTGCTGCTCTATCCGAAGCATCCGCCGGTGAAGATCGTCGGCAGCGACCTGGCGCACGCGGTGCTGATCACCGCCATCGCCGGCCTCGGTCATGCCCGTCTTGGTTCGGTCGACTACAGCCTGCTGGCCTGGCTGCTGCTGGGTGCGCTGCCCGGCATCTGGATCGGCAGCCGCGTCGGCTTCCGTCTCGATGGTCCGGCGCTGAAGCGCTCGGTGGCCTGCCTGCTGCTGGTGGTGGGGGCCATGACCCTGTACAAGGCGGTCACCTCGCCGCCGCCGGCGCATCCGGCGACGGTGGCGGCCGCGATCCGGTAGGGTATCGCTTCAGCCGCGCCTTTTGCCTGCGTAGTCGCCTGGTCCCACAATGGCGCCGATGAGCGCTCCCGACTCCGCTTCCAGTTACTTCCCCGTATTCCTGCGCCTGCGCGGCAGCCGCGTACTGGTGGTCGGCGGCGGCGAAGTGGCGGCACGCAAGATCCGCCTGCTGCTGCGCGCCGCGCCGCGCATCGAGGTGGTGGCGGCCTTGCTCAATCCCGAACTTGAAGCCCTGGCCGACGCCGGCAGCATCCAGCACGTAGCCAGGGAATTCACCCCGGAGCAGGTATCCGGCTGCCGCCTGGTGATCGCCGCCACGGACGACCGCCTGCTCAACCGCGCCGTGGCGGCGGCCGCCGATGCGGCGCAGGTGCCGGTCAATGCGGTCGATGACGCCGAGCACTCCTCTTTCATCACTCCTTCGATCGTCGATCGCGCGCCGCTGCAGGTGGCGATTTCCACCGGCGGCGCCGCGCCGGTGCTGGCGCGGCGGCTGCGCGAACGGGTCGAGGCCTGGCTGCCGGCCGGCTACGGCCAGCTCGCCGGCTTCCTGCATCGGCACCGACCGCGCGTGGCGGGTGTTGGCGACATGCGGCAGCGCCGCGCGCTGTGGGAGCGCTTTCTCGACAGCCCGGGCGCCGAAGCCGCGCTGCGCGGCGACGACGCGGCCGCTGAAGCCGAGCTGGAGCGCCTGCTGTCGGGGCAAGCGGTGCGCGGCGAGGTCTACCTGGTCGGCGCCGGGCCGGGCGATCCCGATTTGCTGACGTTCCGCGCCCTGCGCCTGATGCAGCAGGCCGATGTGGTGCTGTACGACCGCCTGCTGCCGCAGACTATCCTCGACCTGGTGCGCCGCGATGCCGAGCGCATTTTCGTCGGCAAGCGCCGCAACCAGCACACCGTGCCGCAGGACGAGATCAATGCCGAGCTGGTGCGCCTGGCCCGGGAGGGCAAGCGCGTGCTGCGGCTCAAGGGCGGCGATCCCTTCGTGTTCGGCCGCGGCGGCGAGGAGATCGAGACCCTGGCCGCGGCCGGCATCCCATTCCAGGTGGTGCCCGGCATCACCGCCGCCAGCGGCTGCGCCGCCTACGCCGGCATTCCGCTGACGCACCGCGATTACGCCCAGTCCTGTGTCTTCGTCACCGGCCATCCGCGGCAGGACGGCCAGCTCCAGCTGAACTGGGCGCAGCTGGCCCAGCGCGGCCAGACCGTGGTGATCTACATGGGCCTGCACACCCTGCCGCAGCTCTGCGGGCAGTTCATCGCCCATGGCTTGCCGGCGGACTGGCCGGCGGCACTGGTGGAGGAAGGCACCTCGCTCAAGCAGAGGGTCATCGTCGGCACGCTTGGCGACCTGCCGCAACAGGTCGCGGCCGCTGACGTACAGGGCGCCAGCCTGGTGATCGTCGGCGAGGTGGTGCGCCTGCGGGAGAAGCTGGAATGGTTCAAGCGCAGCGAGAGCGTTATCACGTAGGTCGGTTCAAGGGCGCATCGTGCCCGGAACCGACATGCTCTGGTGGATAGTGTGCCGTCGGCTCCGCTTCGCTTGAGCCGACCTACAGTTCCTGCTAGTTGTTGGCGTCCTTGCGTCTTTGCGCGAGTTCGCTTTTTTGCTGCAGGTCTTCCGCCCGCAGCCGCTTCTGGATCGCGCGCAGGATGCCGGAACTGTCCAGGCCGCATTCGGCCAGTTGTTCGCCGCGGCTGGCGTGTTCGATATAGCGGTCGGGCAGGCCCAGGTTCAACATCGCCACGTCCTGCTGCCGTTGCGCCAGCAACTCGTTGACGCCGCTGCCGGCACCGCCGATGAGCGCGTTGTCCTCGATGCTCACCAGCAACTCATGGCTGCCGGCGAGCCGCAGGATCAGATCCTCGTCCAGCGGCTTGACGAAGCGCATGTCGGCGACGCTGGCATCGAGGATTTCGGCGGCCTGCAAGGCGGCCTGCACGATCGCGCCGAAAGCCAGGATGGCCACGCGCGGCCGGCGCTTACCGTGGGCTTCGCGCAGCATTCTTCCCCTGCCGATCGGCAGCGGCAACGCGGCTGCCTCGATGGCGGCGCCGGGGCCGCCGCCGCGCGGATAGCGCACCGCGCTGGGGCCGTCGTGGCCGAGGCCGGTGGCAAACAGGCGGCGGCATTCGTTTTCGTCGCTCGGCGCCATCAGCAGCAGGTTTGGCACGCAGCGCAGGTAACTGAGGTCGTAGGCGCCCTGGTGGGTGGCACCGTCGGCACCGACCAGGCCGGCGCGGTCGATGGCGAACAGCACCGGCAGCCGCTGCATCGCCACGTCATGGATCAGCTGGTCGTAGGCGCGCTGCAGGAAGGTCGAGTAGATCGCCACTACCGGCCGCAATCCTTCACAGGCCAGGCCCGCGGCCAGCGTCACCGCATGCTGCTCGGCGATGGCGACGTCGTAATAGCGCTGCGGGAAGCGGCGCGCAAACTCGACCAGGCCGGAGCCCTCGCGCATCGCCGGGGTGATCGCCACGATCCGCGGATCCTGTTCCGCCGCCTGGCACAGCCACTCGCCGAAGACCTGGCTGTAGCTGGGCGAGGACGCCGCGGCGGCGAAGGCGCCCGTGACCGGATCGAAGCGGGTCACGCCGTGGTATTTGATCGGGTCGGCCTCGGCGGGCTCGAAGCCCTTGCCCTTGACCGTGACCACGTGCAGGAACTGCGGTCCCCGGGCGTCCTTGAGGCGGTCCAGGGCGCTGGTCAGCGCATCGAGATCATGACCGTCGACCGGGCCGTGATATGTGAAACCCAGGGTCTCGAAGAAGGCGCCCGGCGGTGGTTCCTGCGGCACCGGATTGGCCGGCCGCCGGGTGTGCGGGGCGTCGATACCGCTGCCGGCCAGCAGCCGCGCGGCATGATCGCGCAGGGCGCCGACGTTTTCCGAGATCGACATGTCGTTGTCGTTGAGCACCACCAGCAGGTCCAGGCCGAGTGCGCCGGCATGATTCAGCGCCTCGTAGGCCATGCCGGCCGTGATGCCGCCATCGCCGATGACGGCGACGACGCGGCGCCGCTCGCCCTTCAGCCGGACCGCCGCGGCCATGCCGACCGCCGCCGAAATGGCGGTACCGGCGTGGCCGTTGCCGAAGGCGTCGTATTCGCTTTCGGCACGGCTGTTGAAGGGCGCCAGGCCACCCTGGCTGCGGATCGTCTCCAGGCCGGCGCGGCGGCCGGTGAGCATCTTGTGCGGGTAGGCCTGGTGGCCCACGTCCCACACCAGCCGGTCGTGCGGCGTGTCGAAGCAGCGATGCAGGGCCAGGGTCAGTTCCACCGTGCCCAGGTTGGCGGCGAAGTGTCCGCCGGCGCGGCCCAGGGTCTCGATCAGGCAGCGGCGCATCTCCGCCGCCAGTTGGGGCAGGTCGGCGCGCGGCAGCGCGCGCAGCTCCTGCGGGGAGTTGACGCGGCCCAGCAGGGAATAGCCGGAAGTGTCCTTCATGGCGCCATTATGCGCGCCAGAGGAGGATGGCCAACGCCCGTTCGTGCCGAGTGCGTTGCGCAGCAGCGCGTATCGAGGCACCAGCGCGGCGTTGGCCCCTCGATACGCCCGCTGCGCGGGCACTCGGGGCGAACGGACGGTTTCTAATGTCCGCGGCCTTCAATGAAGTCCGCCAGCCAGCGCAGCGGCGCCGCGCCGCCGGGCAGCTTGCCGACCACCGAACGCGCCTCCTCGAACAGGCTGGTGGCGCGCTCGCGGGCGCCCTCCAGACCGAGCAGGGACGGGTAGGTGGACTTGTGCTGGGCCAGGTCCTTGCCGGCGGTCTTGCCCAGGGTCTCGGTGCTGGCGGTCTCGTCCAGCACGTCGTCCTGGATCTGGAAGGCCAGGCCGATGTGGCGGCCGTAGGTTTCCAGGGCCGCCTCGGTTTCCGGGGTGGCGTCCGCTGCGGCGGCGGCCATCTGCAGCGAAGCCAGGATCAGCGCGCCGGTCTTGCGCGCATGCAGCGACTGCAGTTCCGCCAGCGGGATTTTCCGGCCTTCGGAGGCGATGTCCACCGCCTGGCCGCCGACCATGCCGAGCGAGCCGGAAGCCCGCGCCAGGATCGACACCATGCGCAGGCGCTGCGCCGTGCCCAGGCTGGGCTCGTCGGCCAGCACGGCGAAGGCCAGGGTTTGCAGGCCGTCGCCGACCAGGATGCCGGTGGCCTCGTCGTAGGCCTTGTGCACGGTGGGGCGGCCGCGGCGCAGGTCATCGTCGTCCATCGCCGGCAGGTCGTCATGCACCAGCGAATAGGCATGGATCAGTTCCACCGCGCAGGCCGGCGCATCCAGCCGGTCCACCGGGACGCCCAGGGCCTCGCCCGCGGCGTAGACCAGCAGGGCGCGCAGGCGCTTGCCACCGTCGCAGGCATAGCGCATGGCTTCGTGCAGGCGCGTGGGATCTTCGGTGGCGCCAGGCAGGCGGCGGTCCAGGGCGAGGGTGAGGCGGTCGAGATAGGCCGGGACGCGGGTCCCGAAATCGGTGCTGTGCGAGGTCATCGGGCGCAAAAAAGGGGGTTAAATATCGTTTTCGTTGGCGTCGAACGAGGCTTCGGCATCCGGCTGCAGCAGGTTCCGCACGCGCAGTTCGGCGCTTTCCAGGGAATTGCGGCATTCGCGGGTAAGGGTCACGCCGCGTTCGAACAGTTTCAGGGATTCGTCCAGCGGCAGGTCGCCCCGCTCCATCCGCGCCACGATCTCTTCCAGCTCCTTCAGCGAGGCTTCGAAGCGGGAAACGGGGTCGTTGCCGTCGGCGGCCGGAGTGGGGGCGGGTTTCTTGCTCACTGGAGGTAGATGCTCGGAATGGCTTAGTTTACCAATTCAGGGGCGGGGGCAAATCCAAAACCGGGTGCGCCTGCATCCAAAGACGTGTACAGCCTGCCACGTGCGATGGCCGGCCGACGAACTGATCAAGGAGTAGCAGCGATGTTGCCGATTCTGGATGTGGATTCAGCCGTGGATGGCCTCGATAGCCTGGGGCACATGTCCCACTCCATGTCGGGCGAAAGCTTCATGGGCCTGCTGATCGGACTGACCGCCGTCATCCTGATCTTCGGCACGCCGATCATCATCGTGCTGGCGGCATTCCGCAACCGCACCAACAAGCAGAGGATGGTCAACGAATTGGCGCTGAAACTGGCCGAGAAGGGCCATGCGATTCCGCCGGAGCTGTTTGTCGAGGCGGTGCGGCAGAAGTCGGACCTGCGGCGCGGCATCATCTGGGCCGCGATCGGCATGGGCGTGTTCATGTTCGGCGTCTTCGACGGCGACAGCGACATCATGGGCATCGGCTTCATCCCGCTGATGATCGGCGTCGGCTTCGCCGTGGCGGCCTGGCTGGAGAACAAGCAAAAGGCCAGGCAGCAATAGGTCAGGGCGAGCGGGGGACCAGGGATGTCCACAGCCGTCCCGCCGGACGCAGCGCTGGTCGCGCGCGTCCTGGCTGGCCAGGATCGCCACGCCTTCGGCGAGCTGGTGCGCAGGCACCAGGGGCAGACGCGCGCCCTGCTGCGCCGCCTGTGCAAGGAAGACCATGCGCTGGCCGACGACCTGGCGCAGGAAGCGTTTCTGCAGGCGTTCCGCAAGCTGTCGCAGTTCCGTGCCGACGCGGCCTTCGGCACCTGGCTGTACCGCATCGCCTACAACGTGTTCCTGATGCATGTGCGCTCGCGCCGGGAGGAGATTTCCCTGGACGAGGCGATGCCGCCCGAGGACGAGGAGGCCAGCGGCAAGGCCGGCCCGGAACCCGGCAGCGGCGTCGAGGTCGAAAGCGTGCGGGAACTCGATGTGCGCAGGGCCCTGTCCAGGCTTTCGGAGGAGGAACGCGCCGCCATTGTGCAGTGCTACTATCTGGATCGAAGCCATGAAGAGGCTGCGTATGTGCTGGGTTGCCCGGTGGGCACGGTGAAGTCGTATATTTTCCGGGCGAAGAAGAAATTGCAGGTGATGTTGCCGGGCTGGGAGCCGAGGAGCGCAGGATGAATACCGAAATCTACCCAGGAGATCCGCTGTCCGATCTGGACGATGCACGTCTGGAGCAGCTGCTGCGCGAGGATGCCGCGCGCGATGCCTATATCGAGGATGCCGGTTTCACCGCGCGGATCATGTCGGCCCTGCCGGCGCCGCAGCGGCAGCGCAACTACAGCTGGCTCGGCCCGGCGCTGGGCGGCCTGGCGGTGGCCTGGGTCGCCTGTTTCTCGCCGCTGACGGTTGAACTGCTGGCGCCGTTCAAGGCCTTGTTGCACGGGCACTGGATGGGTTTGCAGAGCCTGCTGGTGTTTATCCCCCTGGTGGCGCTGACTTATGGCGCGGCCTGGTTTGCGACGACGGATAAGGACTGAGGCGGGATCTTCCGCCCCGAGCTTTCCTCAACCCTGTCCGCCGACTTTTCGGGCGGATCGCTTCTCCCCTGAGCCCTTCGCGGCCTTGCCTCGGCATTGCGGGATGCGTTGATAGCTGTACAAATGTCCAGTAGACTGGCCGCAGATGAGTCGCACTAGTGGCACTACTGAAATGCCTTCTTTCCGAAAATCCCGGTTTTCCCGCACTCGCCGCGCGATTTTCGGGGCCGTTCACGCGCGCGCACCCCGGTCTGACGTGAATTGCTTGCGCCCCTCCGGCGCATTAGCTAAGTTCGCGCGTCTTTTGGAACAGCCCAAGCGAAAATATCAAGCCGATGGCAGCCAGTAATTATTCAGCGGAACAGATCGAGGTCCTCAGCGGGTTGGACCCGGTGCGCAAGCGCCCGGGTATGTATACCGACACCAGCCGGCCCAACCATCTGGCCCAGGAAGTCATCGACAACAGCGTCGACGAGGCGCTGGCCGGTCACGCCAAGCGCATCGACGTGGTGATTTTCGCCGACGGCTCCTGCCAGGTCACCGATGATGGCCGCGGCATGCCGGTCGATATCCATCCGGAGCACAAGGTTTCCGGCGTCGAACTGATCCTGACGCGGCTGCACTCAGGCGCCAAGTTTTCCAACAATGCCTACGGCTTTTCCGGCGGTTTGCACGGCGTCGGCGTATCGGTGGTCAATGCGCTGTCGAAGAAGCTGGAAGTGCGGGTTTCCCGCAGCGGCAGCGAATATGCGATCGGCTTCGCCAATGGCGATCTGGTCTCCAAGCTGAAGGAAATCGGCAGCGTGCCGAAGGGGCGCTCCGGCACCACGGTGCGCTTCTGGCCCGATGAGAAGTATTTCGATTCGCCCAAGATCTCGATCCCGCGCCTGAAACAGGTGCTGCGGGCCAAGGCGGTGCTGTGCCCGAATCTGCGCGTCAGCCTGGATGACCAGATCAACGGCGAGCAGGTGGTGTGGCAATACGAGAACGGCCTTACCGACTACCTCAAGGACACGCTCAACGGCGCCGAAACGGTGCCGGCCGAGCCTTTCGTCGGCAAGTTCACCGCCAAGCGCGAGGAAGCGGAATGGGCCCTGCTGTGGCTCAACGGCGGCGGCGAGGCGGTGGCCGAGTCCTACGTCAACCTGATTCCCACGGCCCAGGGCGGCACCCACGTCAACGGCCTGCGCACCGGCCTGACCGAGGCGATCCGCGAGTTCTGCGAATTCCGCAACCTGCTGCCGCGCGGCCTCAAGCTGACGCCGGAGGACGTGTGGCAGGGCTGCTGTTACGTGCTGTCGGTGAAGATGCTCGATCCGCAGTTCGCCGGCCAGACCAAGGAGCGCCTGTCCTCGCGCGAGACCGCCACCTTTGTGCAGGGCGTGGTGCACGACAGTTTCGGCCTGTGGCTGAACCAGCACCCGGACGCTGGCGAGCAGGTCGCCGCCCTGGTCATCTCCAACGCCAATGCGCGCCTGAAGCAGGCCAAGCAGGTGGTGCGCAAGAAGATCACCACCGGCCCGGCGCTGCCCGGCAAGCTGGCTGACTGCGTTTCCAATGACCCGTCCACCACCGAGCTGTTCCTGGTCGAGGGCGATTCCGCCGGCGGCTCGGCCAAGCAGGCGCGCGACCGCGACACCCAGGCGGTGATGCCGCTGCGCGGCAAGATCCTCAACACCTGGGAAGCGGATTC
>Ga0302314_10006399_pt1 | contig 21322 bp, 15 predicted proteins | sample III_Palsa_N2_3_FD_200533 | JGI IMG/M metagenome (GOLD analysis project Ga0302314, IMG submission 200533) | Peat permafrost microbial communities from Stordalen Mire near Abisko, Sweden - III_Palsa_N2_3 | ecosystem: Environmental > Terrestrial > Soil > Palsa > Peat permafrost | place: Sweden...
GATCGGTGTTCCGAAGGAGACCGCGGCGGGAGAGCACAGGGTTGCGCTCGTGCCGGAGGTCGTCAGCAAGCTGGGGGCCAAAGGTCTCGACGTCCTCGTGCAGAGCGGCGCGGGCGCCGACGCCCTGATCCCAGACGTCGCCTTTGCGCAGGCCGGCGCGCAGATTATCGGCACGCCCGGGGCGGGTGGGGGGTCGGGTGGGGATCCCAATCACACGGATGTGTGGGCCGCGGATGTGGTCGTGAAGATCGCTCCGCCCGACGCGGAGGAGATCCGCCGGCTCGGCTCCGGTTCGATCCTGATTGGCTTCCTCGCGCCGCTGTCGAGCCCGCAGACCACGCGCGCGCTGGCCGATGCCGGGGCGACCGCGTTCGCGATGGAGGCGATCCCGCGGATCTCGCGCGCGCAGGCGATGGACGCGCTGTCCTCACAGAGCAACGTCGCCGGCTATCGCGCCGCGCTGCTCGGGGCCGAGCAGATGGGCCGCTTCTATCCGATGCTGATGACCGCCGCCGGCACGATCCCGCCGGCGAAGGTGCTCGTGCTGGGCGTCGGCGTCGCCGGACTGCAGGCGCTCGCGACCGCCAAGCGCCTAGGCGCGCGCACGACCGGCTATGACGTGCGCCCCGAGGTGGCCGAGCAGGTCGAATCGCTGGGCGCGCAATGGCTCGACCTCGGGCTGGAGGCCAGTGGCGAGGGCGGCTATGCGCGCGAGCTGACCGACGAGGAGCGCGCCACCCAGCAGCAGGCGCTGACCGAGGCGATCAAGGGCTTCGACGTGGTGATCACAACCGCGCTCGTGCCGGGGCGCCCGGCACCGCGGCTGGTCACGGCCGAGGCCGTCGAGGGCATGAAGGCGGGCTCGGTGATCGTCGACATGGCCGGCGAGGCGGGCGGCAACTGCGAGCTGACCGAGCCGGGGGAGACGGTCGTGCGCCACGACGTGAAGATCCTCTCGCCGCTGAACCTGCCCGCGGGTATGCCCGAGCATTCATCGCAGCTGTTCGCACGCAACGTGCAGGCTCTGCTCGAGTTGTTCGTCGGTGAGGACGGCGAGCTGCACTTGGACTTCGAGGATGAGATCGTCAGCGGTGCGTGCATCGTCCGCGACGGGGAGATCGTCCATCCGGGCGCCAAAGCGGCAGTGGAGCAGGCCGGCTGATGATCCTCGCCAGCACGCTCACGACCAACCTGGCGATCCTCGTGCTCGCGGGCTTCATCGGCTTCGTCGTGATCTCGAAGGTACCGAACACGCTGCACACGCCTTTGATGTCGGGCACGAACGCGATTCACGGAATCGTTTTGCTCGGCGGCCTCTTGCTGGTCGGCCTGCCCGGGCTGGACGGGGTCAGCAAGGGGCTGCTCGTGATCGCGATCGCCTTCGGCACGATCAACATCGTCGGCGGCTTCCTCGTGACCGACCGGATGCTCGAGATGTTCAAGGCCAAGCCGAAACCCAAGCCGGCTGCGCAAGAGGAGACCAAGGATGGGGAGGGCGACTCGTGAGCAACCTCCCCGCAGCGACGATCTTCCTGCAGAGCGAAAGCTTTATCTACGTTCTTTACATAATCGCCTTCGCGCTGTTCATCCAGGGCCTGCGCGGACTGGCCGGGCCGACGACCGCCGTGCGCGGCAACCGGATCGCCGCCGTCGGCATGGCGATCGCCGTCGTTGCGACCCTGCTGAACCCCGGCGAGGGCAACTGGGGTCTGATCGTGCTCGGCGTTGCGCTGGGCGCCGCGGTGGGGATTCCCGCGGCGCGCAACGTGAAGATGACGGCGATGCCGCAGATGGTGGCGCTGTTCAACGGCGTCGGCGGCGGCGCCGTGGCGCTGATCGCCTGGGTCGAGTTCCGCCACTACGGCTCGACCTACGGCACGCGCACGGTCCACATCGGCGGCGAACTCGGCCATGGCGTCGTCCTGCAAACCGGCGCGACTGTGCAGATCGCGGGGGTGCCCGTGTATGTCGCGATCTTCTCCGTGTTCGCCGCGATCGTCGGCTCGGTCTCCTTCTGGGGCTCGAACATCGCCTTCGGCAAGCTCCAGGAAATCATCCCCGGGCGTCCGATCAGCTTTGGCTCGGCTCAGCAGATCGTCAACCTCGTGCTGTTGATCCTGGCGCTCGCGGCCGGCATCGACCTGGTTGCGGGGGCCCATTCGGAAGTGCTGTTCATCGGCATGCTGATCGTCGCAGCGCTGCTCGGCAACGCCGTCGTGCTGCCGATCGGCGGTGCCGACATGCCGGTCGTGATCTCAATGCTGAACGCCTTCACCGGCCTTTCCGCGGCGGCCACGGGCATGGCGCTGAACAACCCGGCACTGATCGTGGCGGGCATGATCGTCGGCGCCTCCGGCTCGATCCTGACGAACCTGATGGCGACCGCGATGAACCGCTCGATCCCGTCGATCATCGCTGGCGGCTTCGGCGGCTCAGGAGCGGTCGCGGGCGCCGAAGGCGCCGGGGAGCACGCCGGCACCGTGCGCTCCACGAGCGCCGCCGACGCGGCGATCCAGCTCGCCTACGCCAACCGCGTGGTGATCGTCCCCGGCTACGGCATGGCGGTCGCCCAGGCCCAGCACGCGGTGCGCGAGCTGACGAAGGAGCTCGAGGCGCGCCAGGTCGAGGTCAGCTACGCGATCCATCCCGTCGCGGGGCGCATGCCGGGCCACATGAACGTGCTGCTCGCCGAGGCAGACGTGCCGTATGACCAGCTGCGGGAGATGGATGACGCCAACCTCGAGTTCCAACGCACCGACGTCTCGCTCGTGATCGGTGCCAACGACGTGACCAATCCGGCAGCCAAGAACACGCCGTCCTCGCCGATCTACGGCATGCCGATCCTCGAGGTCGCCGACTCCCATTCGGTGATCGTGATCAAGCGCTCGATGAACCCCGGCTTCGCCGGTATCGAGAACGAGCTCTACTTCGATCCGAAGACGGCGATGCTGTTCGGGGACGCAAAGTCCGCGGTCAGCGAGATCACCGCCGAGCTCGCCCAGATCTGAGTCCACCTCTGCGAGACTGCGCTCGTGATCGAGCGAAGCCAGGCTCTTGCCGCCTTCTCGGAAGACGAGTTCGATGTCGTCGTGATCGGTGGCGGGATCACGGGCGCGGGTGTGGCGCTGGACGCCGCAACGCGCGGCTACAGCGTGGCGCTCGTGGAGCGCGCCGACTTCGCCTCGGGTACCTCGAGCCGTTCGAGCAAGCTCGTGCACGGCGGTCTGCGCTACCTGCAGAACTTCGACCTCGGCCTCGTGCGCGAGGCACTCTTGGAGCGCCAGTTGATGGTGGCGCTGGCGCCGCACTTGGTCCGCCCGCTGCCACTGGTCGTGCCCGCGTTCGAGGGCGCCCGGCCGGATCGGATGATGGGGATGGGGTTGAACCTGTACGACGTGATGTCAACCGATCGAAGATCGGCCAGCAATCGCTTGCGCTCGCGGCGGGGCAGGCGCGCCCGTGCGAGCGCCGAGCGGGGATCGCCCGGCGGATCGGCTGCTGAGCAGGGCGATCGGACCCCGCGGCTGGGAGAGGGCGAGTCCTGGAGTCCCGAGCGCCACCGCGTGATCTCAGGCGAGGAGGTAATCGAGTTGCTGCCGGCGCTCGCCGCGCGCGAGCCGACGAGCGGCTACCTGTTCTACGACTGCCAGACCGACGATGTCCGCCTCGTGCTGACCGTGCTCGGCGAGGCCGAGCGCTTCGGTGCGGTCTGCGCCAACCGCCTACGGGTAACAGGGCTGCTGGAGCAGGACGGACGCACGCGGGGCGTGCGGGCGCTGGACGCCGAGAGCGGCGCGGAGCTCGAGGTGCGCGCCGCGAACGTGATCAACGCGACCGGCGTGTGGGCCGATCAACTGCGCCCGGGAGAGCTCCACGACGAGGCGGAGCTGCCGCGCATTCGCCCCAGCCGCGGCACGCACGTGATCCTCGACCGAGCGGATCTGCCGCTGGTGGGCGGCGCGATCGTGCCGGCGGGCAGCGGACGCTCGATCTTTGCGCTGCCCTGGCTCGGACGCACGCTCGTCGGCACCACCGACAACGACTACGAGGGTGACCTGGAGCACGTCCGACCGTCCAGCGAGGACATCGACTACCTGCTTCAGGCCTCCAACGAGTTCTTCGGCGCCACTCTGGACTCGAGCAATCTGGTGGGCGCCTTCGCCGGGGTGCGTCCCCTGATCTCGACCGGCGATCCGAAGAAGTCGGTGGACATCTCGCGCAAGGCCGAGCTGTACGAGACCTCCAGCGGGATGATCACGATCACCGGGGGCAAGCTGACGACCTGGCGGCGGATGGCGAAGATGACGGTCGATCGCCTCGTCGAGCGCGATGCGCGCGAGGCCCCCTGCCGTACCCATGAGATCCCACTCGGACAGGCGATCGCGGCGGATGAGCTGCCTCGCGTCGAGGGCGTGCCCGCGGAGTCGTATACCGCGCTGGCCTCCCGTTACGGCGAGGCCGCCCAGCAGGTGCTCGCGCTCGCGGCCGAGCGCGGGGAGCTAGCCCAGCCGATCGTTGCAGGCCTGCCCGACCTACTCGCCGAGATTGTGCTGGCGGCTCGCAGCGAGCAGGCGCGCAGTGTTGGTGATGTGCTCCTGCGCCGTACGCGCCTAGGACTGCTGGCCGCGCGTGAGCTCCCGGTGGCGCGCGTCGCCGACGTGCTCGCGCGGGAGCTAGGCTGGGATAAGGCGCGCACCAAGCTGGAGATCGAGCGCTTTGCGCATGAGGCCGATGCCGAGGGCATCATGCCCGTATGAGCATGCGCTCCGATCGTGTGCTGGCCGTCGATCGGGTGCTCGAGCTGGGCGGGCGTCCGTGGCTGATGGGCATCGTCAACGCCTCGCCCGACTCGTTCAGCGACGGCGGGCAGTTCGGGACGCTGCAGGCGCAGATCGAGCTGGCGCGCGGGCTGCTCGAGGACGGCGCGGACATCCTGGACATCGGCGGAGAGTCCGCCAGCACCGGTCGCCCGGCGGTGAGCGTCGAGCAGGAGATCGAGCGCGTCGTGCCGTTGATCGAGCACGTGACGGTTGAGCTGGGCGCGCTTGTCTCGGTCGACACGTATAAGCCGCCGGTCGCCCTCGCCGCGATCGCCGCGGGCGCGAGGATCGTCAACGACGTCAGCGGCCTGCGCGATCCCGCGCTCGCGGAGGTATGCGCGCAGAGCGGCGCGGCGCTCGTCTTGATGCACACACGCGCGGCGCCGAAGCAGCGGTTGCAGGACCCCGATCTGTACGGCGACGTGGTCGGCGAGGTTTGCGCCTTCCTGGGGGAGCGGATGGAACAGGCGCTCGCCGCCGGGATCGATCCAGACCAGATCATCCTCGACCCGGGTCCCGACTTCGCCAAGACGCCCGCGCAGACGATCGAGCTGCTCGCGGGAGTCGGCCGCCTGCACGAGCTGGGGCGTCCGCTGCTGATGGCGATCTCGCGTAAGGACTTCATCGGGGCGCTGACCGGACGCCCCCCTCGCGAGCGCCTGGGAGGCACCCTGGCCGCGCTTGCCCACGGCGTGGACGCGGGCGCGCGGATCTTCCGGGTCCACGATGTCGCCGCCGCCGCCGACTTCCTGAGGGTGCGCGCGGCGCTCACGGGGGAGCTACAGCCGCAGAGGGATCTGGCGCTCGCCGAGGAACACCGCTACGAACGCTAGGCTTCACCCAGCGGGTGCCGGTCGCTGCGCAACGCGACCGGACGCCAACCGCCCAATCCAAACGAAGGAGAAGCAAAACATGTCAGTACTCGACCGCTCCGAGCTGGAGGCGTCGCCTCTGGCCGACCTGTACGCGATCGCCGACCAGCTTGGCCTCGATGGCTTCCGGCGTCTGCGCAAGGCGGATTTGATCGACGCAATCCTCGGCGAGCCGGCCGGTGGTAGGGAGGGCTCCGACTCCGGGCGGGACTCAGACTCCCTCAGGGATTCCGAGGAGCCTGGCCGGCAGAGCTCCGACAGCGAGTCTGGGGGAGGTTCCTCTGGCCGATCGCGCGGCGGAAGCACCGCCACTCGCAAACGCCGAGCTCCTCGTCTGCGGCGCGGTGCCGGATCGAAGGGTGAGGCCGAGGACGGGTCCACGGATGAGCGCGAGTCCTCATCCGCTTCTCGTTCTCCTTCTCCTTCATCTTCCTCCTCGGATGCCTCTGATTCCTCGCGCCGTGGTCGCGGCGGAGGTGAGCGTGATGGGCGCGGCGGTCGTAGCGGCCGTGGCGCTGCGCAGCCGAATGGCCGAGCCGGAGCGTCGTCGAATGCGAAGGCCGGTGAGGACTCAGACGGCGTCCGCAGCGCCGAGGGCGTGGTCGAGCTGCTGGGGAACGGCTCTGCCTTTTTGCGCGTCGATCCGCCCGAGCCTTCCGACGATGACGTCTACATCTCCGCCGCGCAGGTCCGCCGCTGCGAGCTCGCATCCGGCGACCGGGTGACCGGGCCGGTGCGCACGCCTCGCCGCTCGGAGCGCTATCCCTCGCTGGTGCGCGTCGACACCATCAACGGAGCATCCGCCGACGCTGTCTCCGAAGGCGCCCACTACGAGGATCTGCCGGTGGCCTACCCCAGCGAGCGCCTCGCGCTGAACGCCGGCGACCCCACGCTTGACGCGATCGAGTGGCTGACGCCGCTGGGTCGCGGCTCGCGCGCGGTGATCGTTGGGCCGGCGCGTGCAGGCAAGACCGAGACCCTGCGGCGCCTGCTGGGTGCCTTGAGTGCAGGGACTGCGGCTGCCGGCGCGGCGGACGCCGGCTCCGGGGCTCTGGAGATCACGGTGGTGCTCGCGGGTGCGCGGCCCGAGGAGATCGCCGAGTGGCGGGATGGGCCTGCCGCTCCTGTGGCAGCGCTCAGCTTCGCCGCCTCGGCCGACGCCCAGGGTCAGGCGGTCGACCGTGCGATCGAGGCAGCCAAGCGCGTCGCCGCGCACGGTGCAGACGCGGTGGTGTTGATCGACGGCCTCGACGGGGTGCACCCGCCGGCCGCGCGCAAGACGCTCGCGGCAGCCCGCAACCTGCGTGACGGCGGCTCGCTGACCGTGATCGCGACCGCCGCGCGCCCGTTCGGAGGCGAGACGACAGTGATCGCACTCGACGCCGGGCTAACCGACAGCGGTCTGCCGATCCTCGATCTGGCGGGGAGCGGCACGCTGAAGGCGGAGCTGCTCGTCGGTGAGGACGGCGCCAAGGCGATCGCGAAGGCGCGTGCGGAGGCGCGGGATTCCTCCTGAAGACCAGTTTCGGTTTCTAAAGACGGGGTGGGGGACTATGTACTTTTTAAAGTGCGTGACACCATAGTTACACGCACTTCATTTGGTATGTACTTCTCCCCACCCTCTTTATCTTCCCGGCACATCACGCGCGCCTAGCGTCGCGTGTAGGCGACTCGGCCCCATGAGGGCTCGGGCGCCAGCTCGATCGGCTCGCCGCCGGCCACCCTGGCATCGACGGGCTGCACGTAGGCGAAGCTGCCGGTCTCTTCGTTGAACGCGACGCTCAGCTCACCCTCGTTGACGCGCTGGTCGAGCCAGGCGCCGCGGAAGACAAGACGGCGCAGCCAGTGGACCAGCGAGCGCTCGGCCGGGCCGACGAGCTCGGGCCAGCAATCGTTGACGTGCTCGCCCAGGGCCGAGGCGGGATCGAGGATCTCGCCGTTGACGGCCAGGTTGACGAGGTCTTCGAGCTCGCCATCGCCGAGGCGCCCGCCGACGAAGCCGACCTTCAGCGCCGCCTGCTCGCAGCGCTCGGAGAAATCCTCCTCGTTGAAGGTGAAGCGCAGCTCTCCGTATTCGAGGACGAAGTCCTCTCCTGAATCGTAATTTCCGCGGCGTGACGTTTCCATGTCAAAGGCCGGGGATTGGGGGTTGCTACCCGGGTCGTCGGGATCATAAGCAGAGCTCCTGCATTTGCAGTCCTCATGAATGGGATTTTGCAGTGCCGATCCCGAGCCCTCGCGGGGACGTCACGCTAGGCTCCCGGCTCGATGGCACGTCTAACCGAGCGCGGGTTGCGCAAGTCGGTCGGGGTCTCGGGGATGTTCGCGACCGCCTACGGCAACGTCGGCTCCTCGATCTACTACGCGCTCGGGCTCGTCGCCGCGCACGCGCTGGGGCTGACGCCGCTGGTCTTCCTGTTCGCCGGCGGGCTGTTCGCGCTGACCGCGAAAACCTACGCCGAGGGCGCCTCGATGTTTCCCGAAGCGGGCGGCTCCTCCTCGTTCGCGAGACACGCCTTCGACGACGTCGTCTCGTTCTTCGCCGGCTGGGCGCTGAGCCTCGACTACATCCTCACGATCGCGATCTCGGCGTTCTTCGTGCCGCACTACCTGAGCGCGTTCCCCGGCCTCGGCGCGCTGAAGCACAACCCGGACGACATCTTCGGGGGCCTGATCGTGGTCGCCCTGCTGGCCTGGCTGAACATCCGCGGGCTCGGCGAGTCGGCGAAGCTCAACCTCGTCCTCGCGGTCGTCGACCTCAGCACCCAGATCCTGCTGGTCTGCATCGGCTTCGCGCTCGTCCTGAACCCAACGCTTTTGATCCACCAGGTGCATCTGGGCACGGTGCCGAGCTGGAGGGAACTGATCTTCGCGCTGTCGCTGGCGATGCTCGCCTACACGGGGATCGAGACCGTCGCGAACATGGCCGAGGAGGCGACCGATCCGGGCAGGCAGGTGCCGAAGGCCGTGAACCTCGTGGTGCTCGCCGTGCTCGCGGTCTACGCGGGCATCTCGGTCGTCGCCCTCTCGGCGCTGCCGGTCGTGCACCACGGCATCGGCTACAGCGCCGAGCTCAAACAGTCGTTTACCAAACCCGGGTATGCGACCTCGCTCGGGGGCTTCTTCGAAAACGACCCGATGCTCGGCGTGATCGAACATCTCGGGCTGCACGGCACGGTCCTGACGCTGGCCAAATACTACCTCGGGCTGCTCGCGGCGACGATCCTGTTCATCGCCACGAACGCCGGAATGATCGGGATCTCACGCCTGTCCTGGTCGCTGTCCGAGCACCGCCAGCTGCCGCAGCTGTTCTCGCAACTGCATGCCAAGTACCGCACGCCGTGGTTCACGTTGATCTTCTTCTCGATGCTGGCCAGCACGCTGATCATCTACGGCAACACCGAAGTGCTCGGCAACCTCTACTCGTTCGGCGCGATGCTGTCCTTCACGGTCGCGCACGCGGCGATCGTCAAGCTGCGCGTCTCAGACCCCGATCGCGAGCGCCCCTACAGGAGCCCCCTGGGCGTGCGCATCAAAGGCTCGGTGATCCCGATGACCGCCGTGATCGGCGGCATCGGCACGGCCGCGGCCTGGGTCGCGGTGACCGTCCTGCACACCGAGGCGAAGATCGTCGGCATCCCCTGGATGATCGTCGGGATGGGCGGCTACTTCTACTACCGTCATCGCCAGGGCCTCGACCCGCGCAAGTCCTACACGCTGCCCCGCGCCGAGCGTCCCGCGGACTTCCACGAGCTGGAGTACAAGACCGCGCTCGTGCCGATCTTCGGCGAGGACGTCTCCGCGAGCGCGCTCTCGAGCGCCGCCAAGCTGATCGGCGAGGACGGCGTCGTCTACGCGATCTTCGTGCTGCCGGTGCCGAGCCAGCTCTCGCTGGAGGCGGGCCTCGAGGACGAGGAGGCGCAGGGTCGCTCTGTCCTCGAGAGCGCGCGCATCCAGGCGCGCCGTAGGGGCATCAAGATCCACACCGGCCTGATCCGCACGCGCAACCCCGGCAAGGCGCTGGTCGAAGAAGCCGAGAGGATCGGCTCGGACGTGATCTATTGGTCGACGATCCACGCCCCTGCCGGTGAGCAGCGGATCGGGCCCACCGCCGCCTACCTGCTTTCAAAGCGCCCCTGCAGAATCATCATCGAGACCGAGAACCGCCCCCCGCGCTCGTCCTCGTCGGCCGCAACGCCCGCACCGGCCTGAGGCCCCTTGCGCGCTCAGCCAAGTGCGGAGCGCAGTGCCTCCTCCAACTCGGGATGGCGAAAGTCATAGCCGAGCACGAGCGGCTTGGCGGGCATCACACGCGCGCCGGTGGTGACGATCTCGGCCATCTCGCCGTACAACAACCCCAAGGCAAAGCCCGGCACTGGCAACAATGAAGGCCGATGCAGCGCGCGACCGAGGGCATGTGAGAATTCGCGGTTGGTGACCGGCTCAGGCGCCGTGCCGTTGATCGGGCCCGACCAGCGCTCGTCTGCCAATGCCGCCACGATCATGCCCACGAGGTCGTCGCGGTGGATCCAGGACATGTACTGCTCGCCTCCCGCCACCGGCCCGCCGACGCCGAGTTGGAACGGGGGCAGCATCTTCTTCAAAGCACCCCCGTCGCGATTCAGCACGACGCCGGTGCGCACCAGCACGACGCGCATCCCCAGCGCCGCGGCCTTCTGCGCCTCAGCCTCCCAGGCGACGCACGTCTCTGACAGGAAGTCGCTCCCCGGTGGTGCGTCCTCGTCGAGCGGCTCTTCGCCGCGGGGGCCGTAGTAGCCGACCGCCGAGCCGCTGATCAACGTTCGTGGACGTTGGCCGATCTCTGATCGGTCAATCGCCTCTAACCCCGCGAGCAGATTGCGCGTGCCCGTCACACGGCTCTGGAGGATCGCCTGCTTGGCTCGCTCAGTCCAGCGCTGGGCGACGTTCTCCCCAGCCAGGTGCACGACCGCGTCCGCCCTGGAGAGAGCGGCTTGGGGGGCGGGCTCGCTCATTGGGTCCCAGCGCATTACCTGCACACCATCGGATGTCTGCGTGCGGGACGGATTGCGCGAGAGCACCGTGATCTCCGCTTCCTGTTGGTGTAGCTCGGCGACGAGCGCTTTCCCGATCAGCCCACTTGCTCCCGTCACGGTCACGCGCATGGCGATCTACCCCTTTTCGACGATGACCCTCAACCTTGAGTATGCACGTGTTGCTGCTCGCCCTGGGCGAACCCCACCTCCGAGCCGGCGAGCGCCGTCCCGCTCGCGCGCGCCTCGTCGGCGACGGCCGCGGCAACCGCGGGCGCGACATCACGGTTGAAGACTGACGGGATGATGTAGTCCTCGTGCAGTTCCTCGTCGGTGACGATCGCGGCGATCGCGCGGGCGGCGGCCATCTTCATCGACTCGGTGATGTCCGGCGCGCGCACGTCGAGCGCACCGCGGAAGATCCCCGGGAAGCAGAGCACGTTGTTGATCTGGTTCGGGTAGTCCGAGCGGCCGGTGGCCATGATCCGCACGTACGGCGCTGCCTCCTCTGGGGAGATCTCGGGCGTGGGGTTGGCCATCGCGAACACCATCGCATCGTCGTTCATCCGCGCCAGCGCGTCGGCCTCGAGCACCCGCGCCCCGGAGAGCCCGATCAGCAGGTCGGCGCCGTCGATCACGTCCGTCGGGGTGCCGTCGCGGTGGTCAGGGTTGGTCGTTTCGGCAAACCAGCGCTTGGTTGCGTTCATCGAGCCGTCCGCGTAGTCGGAGCGTTCGACGTGCAGCGCCCCGCGCGAGTCGGCGCCGATGATGTGGCGCACCCCGGCCTCGAGCAGGATCTTTGTGACCGCGATCCCGGCGGCGCCGAGCCCGATGATCAGCACGTGTAGATCCTCCAGGCGGCGGCCGGTGAGTTTGACCGCGTTCAGCAGCGCCGCCATCACGACCACGGCGGTGCCGTGCTGGTCGTCGTGGAAGATCGGGATGTCCAGCTCTTCCTTCAGACGCTCCTCGATCTCGAAGCAGCGCGGTGCGGAGATATCCTCGAGGTTGATGCCGCCGAAGGCTGGCGCGATCAAGGTGACGGCGCGGACGATCTCCTCGGTGTCCTTCGTGTCGAGGCAGATCGGGAACGCATCGACGCCGGCGAACTCCTTGAACAGGCAGCACTTCCCCTCCATCACCGGCATCGCTGCGCGCGGGCCGATGTCGCCCAGCCCGAGCACCGCGGTGCCGTCGGAGACGACGGCGACTGTGTTGCGCTTGATCGTGTACTGAAAGGCCCGGTCCTCGTTGTCGGCGATTGACAGGCACACGCGCGCGACGCCCGGGGTGTAGGCCATCGAGAGGTCGTCGCGCGTCTTTAGAGGATGCTTGTTGTGTTGTTCGATCTTGCCGCCGACGTGCATCAGGAACGTACGATCGATCGTCTCGATCACGAGCGCGCCTTCCACCGCACCGATTGCGGCGATGATCCGCTCCCAGTGCTCCTTGCCGGAGGCGTCGACGACGATGTCGCGCACGCTGTGTCCGGAATCGATCTCGACCGCATCGACCGCGACTACGATCCCGTCGGCCTCGCCGATCGCGGCGGTCAGATGCGCGAGCGTGCCCGCGGTCTCATCGAGCTCGACGCGAATCGTCAGGCGGTACTGCGCGCTGGGGGTGACGCTGCTCACGGAGGATGGCTCCCGGGTAGAGGGGCGGGACAAAGGGCGGCACGGCATCTTATTTGCTTGCCCTTCGCGGCCCGCGCTCCGACCAATAAGGTGATCGTCAGTGACCCATCTCCAACGACGAAAAGGGGCCGAGCGAGAGTGAGCCCCGCCACGCCGAGCGCCGAGCGCCACGAGCGCCGCCTGTTCCTGATCGACGGCCCGAGCCTCGTGTACCGGGCCTTCTTCGCGCTGCCCGAGTCGATTGCCACCTCAACCGGTGTCCCCACGAACGCGATTTTTGGGTTCGCTTCGATGCTTGTGAAGATCGTCACCGAGTACGGCGTGTGTCCCACTGTGGTCGCGTGGGACGCGGGCACCTCTGGCCGTACTGAGATGTTCGCCGATTACAAGGCCACGCGGCGCTCCCGTCCGGATCTGCTCAAGCAGCAATGGCCGGCGATGGAACCACTCGTCGAGGCGTTCGGGTATAGCAACCTACGCGTTGAGGGCTTCGAGGCCGATGACGTGCTCGCCTCGATTGCCGAGCGCGCGCTTCGAGCCGACCCGCCCGTGCCCGTGATGATCGTCACCGGCGATCGCGACGCCTTCCAGCTGATCGACGGTGATGGTGTCGTCAAGGTGATGGCGACCGCCCGCGGGATCACCGACACGAAGATCTACGACCGCCAGGCCGTGATCGACCGCTACGGAATCGCGCCGGAGATGATTCCTGACTTCTATGGGCTGAAGGGCGACACCTCCGACAACATCCCCGGCATCCCCGGCATCGGCGACAAGACGGCGAGCGAGTTGATCCAGAACTACGGAACGCTGGAGGAAGTGCTCGCGCACGTCGAGGAGATCAAAGGCGCCAAGCGCAAAGAGAACCTCGTGGAGCACGCCGAGAACGCGCGCATCTCCAAGCAGCTCGCGACCGTCCAGCGCGACCTCGACGTCGACTTCGACGTCGCCGCGGAGTCCGGGCGCGAGCCCGACCGCTCGCGCGTGCGTGAGGTCTTTCGGGAGTACGAGCTGCGCGATCCGCTGCGGCGTCTGGAGGAGGCGCTCGGCGACCCCGACCTCGCCGCGCCTGTGACGGCGGCCGAGGTCAAGCTGAGTGGGCGCGTGCGCGTGGGCGTGCCTGCTGAGATCACCCACCTTGGTGGGAGCGACGTCGAGCTCTCGCTCGTCGTGCGCGAGGCGCAGACGCCCGAGGGCGCGCTGTTCGCCGAGGGCGCGCCGTGGCGCTTCGCTGTCGCGGTTGCCGGCGAGGTGCTGGCGGGCGACTGCGAGGGCCCCGAGCGGGTTGTGGAGGCGGTGGGCGCGCGCGCTGTCATCGCGCACGACGCCAAGGCGTTGCGCGTCGTGCCGCCGGAACTCGCGCACGACACGCTGCTCGGCGCCTACCTGCTCGAGCCCGCCCGTCGTGGCTACCCGTTCGCGGAGCTGTGTGAAGAGCGCGGCCTCGCCAGTGACCTGGAGGACCCGCTCGCAGCTGACGCGTTGCTGCTCGGCGCGCTCGCGGACTGGCAGCGTGAGCAGATCTCCGAGCGAGGCCTGCAGGGCGTGATGCGCGACATCGAGTTGCCGCTCGTGGCAATCCTGCGCGAGATGGAGCTACTCGGGGTGCGCCTGAATCTCGAGCGCCTCGCCGAGATCACCGGGCGCGTGCGCGGGGAGCTCGTCGCGCTGGAAGCAGACATCTTCGCGCTCGCCGAGGAGGAGTTCCTGATCTCCTCGCCGCAGCAGCTGGGGGAGATCCTGTTCGAGAAGCTTGGGCTCTCACGCAAGCGCCGTGGCAAGACCGGCTTCTCGACCGATGCGCGCGTGCTGCAGGCGATTCGCGCCGAGCACGAGATCGTGCCCAAGATCGAGCGCTGGCGCGAGCTCTCGACGCTGGCCAAGACCTATCTCGACGTGCTGCCGGAGGTGGTCGACGAACGCTCGCGTATCCACACGACGTTTCTGCAGGCCGGCGCCCAGACGGGGCGACTCGCGAGCACCAACCCGAACATGCAGAACGTCCCGATCCGCACCCCGCTCGGGCGCGAGATCCGCGGCTGCTTCGAGGCCGAGGACGGCAACGTGCTGATCTCCGCCGACTACTCGCAGATCGAGTTGCGCGTGCTCGCGCACGCAGCTGAGGAGCCCGTGCTGAAGGAGATCTTCGTGCGCGGGGAAGACGTGCACACCGCGACCGCCTCGCAGGTGTTTGGGGTCGCGCCCGAGGAGATCGACCCCGGGATGCGCTCGAAGGCCAAGATGATCAACTACGGAATCGTCTACGGCCTCTCCGACTTCGGCCTCGCCGACCGGCTGAATATCCCGCGCGAGGAGGCGAAGGAGTTCATCGATGCTTACCTGGAGCGCTTCTCGCGAGTGGCGGAATTCATGGCCGAGACGATCGAGCGCGCGAAGCAGGAGAGCTACGTCAGCACTTTGTGGGGCCGTCGCCGTCAGATCCCGGAGCTCCAGGCGCGTAACTACCAGGTGCGGATGCTCGGCGAGCGCCTCGCTGTGAACACCGTGATCCAGGGCACGGCCGCGGACATCATCAAGCTGGCGATGGTCCGCGCTCACGCGGCGCTCGCGGAGTCGGAGCTCCAGACACGCCTGCTGCTGACGATCCACGATGAGCTTCTGTTCGAAGGCCCGCCCGCCGAGACCGACGCCGCACGCGAGCTGATCGAGCGCGAGATGATCGGCGTGTGGGACCATGAACCGCCGCTCGCCCTCGATATCGGCGTGGGCGAGAACTGGCTGGAGGCGAAGTGACCCGCACGCTGGCAGGGCTGCTGGCCGCGGGCGCGGGCTGCCTGGTGGGGATGCAGGCGCCGATCAACTCGCGTCTGGGCCGCTCGGTCGGCAGCGTGCAGGCGGCCAGCGTGTCGTTCCTGGTGGGCACGCTGGCGCTGCTGCTCGCAGTCGCCGTCGTCAACGGTGGCTACGGGAATCTCGCCCATATCTCGCGTGCCCCGTGGTGGGCGCTGCTCGGCGGCCTGTGCGGCGCGGTGTTCGTGACGATCGCGATCGTCACCGTGCGCACCCTCGGCGCGAGCGGCCTGGCCGCGGCCGTGATCACCGGCCAGCTCGCCGTCTCGGTCGCGATCGACCGCTTCGGCCTGCTCGGAATCGCCAAGCAGCCGATCGGCGCGCATCGCGTCGTCGGGCTGGCGCTGCTGGCGATCGGGGTTGTGTTGGTGGTCCGCAAGTAGGCATCCCCTGCCCGCCAGAGACCTACGAGTCATCGACCCCGGCCAGGCGTAAGCGAAACCTCGGCCAACGCCTCGCCGAGCAACCGCACCCCCTGCTCAATCGCTGGCTCGGCGAGGTTCCCGTAGCCGAGCACAAGACCTGGGGGGCCGCCCGGGGTGAAGCGATGTAAGGAGAGGCCCTCGGCGCCGACCCCGCGCTCGGCGGCGCTCACCAGCAACGCGGCCTCGTTCACCTCGTCGGGAAGCTCCAAGAGCTCGTAGAGCCCGGCCTCGTCGCCGCCGACACGCGCATCTCCCAGCCAGCGGGCAAGCGCCTCGAGCAGCGCCTCGCGCCGCGCCTGATAGCGCCGGCGCATGCGACGCACATGGCGGTCCAGCTCGCCGCGCGCGATGAAGTCGCACAAGGCGAGCTGCCCAATGACCTCCGAGCCTGAGTCCTCCACCGCCTTGGCCGCGGTCAGCTGCCAGGCCAGCCACGGGGGCATCAAGAGCCAGCCGAGGCGCATCCCGGGAGCCATGCGCTTTGAGGCCGAGCCGCAGTAGAGCACGCGTTCGGGCGCCAGGCCCTGCAACGCGCCGACCGCTCCGCGGTCGTAGCGGAGCTCGCCGTCGTAGTCGTCCTCGACAATCAGTCGATCCCCGTTCTCGGCCCACTCGATCAGCGCCGCCCGGCGCGCGGAGCTGAGCACCGCGCCGGAGGGAAACTGGTGGGCGGGGGTGAGCACCACGACATCGGCGTCGGTCTGTACGAGCTGCTCGACGCGCAGCCCCTCCGCGTCGACCGGGATCGGCACGACCTCCAGCCCTGCCTCCTCGACGATCAGCTTGTGGGTGTGCCAGCCGGGATCCTCCAGCGCGACCGAGCGCACGCCGTGGCCGCTCAACGTCCGGCAGGCGAGCGAGAAGCCCTGCGTGAAGCCGGTGCAGATCAGCATGTGCTCGGGGTCGGCCGCCGTGCCGCGGACGCGTCCCAGGTAGTCGCTGAGCGCTTCGCGCAGCTCCGGGACGCCGCGCGGGTCGCCGTAGCCCAGGGCATCGTGCGGCGAGGCGCGCAGCGCCGTGCGTAGTGAACGCAGCCAGCCGTCGCGGGGGAAACCGGCGAGATCGGGCAGGCCGGGGTGGAAGTGGTAAGCGAAGCTTCCCTCGAGCGACCGCGCGGGAGCGCGTGGGATCGAGGCGCGCACCGCGGTGGCGACTCGCACGGGCGCCCCCTGACGGGTGGTGAGGTAACCCTCGGCCGCGAGCTGGCCGTAGGCCTCGGTGACCACGCCGCGGGAGACGCCCAGCTCGGCCGCCAACCCTCGCGTCGAGGGCATCCGTGCGCCGCCGGGCAGGCGCCCTGAGCGGATGTCCTCTCTCAGTGAGCGCTCGAGTTGCTCGTGGAGCGAGGTCTCGCCGCCATGGTCGAGCCTGACGAGCAACTCCGGTCCCCCGACTGGTCCTAAAGAATCCGGCACAACTGGAACTGTACTCCGAGCCAGTTGCGGCGTAGCGTGCACCCTGCAAACGATCCTGGAGGACCCACGATGAGCCAGCAGATCACCATAGTAGGAGGCGGACTTGCCGGGCTGAGCGCCGCGATCACGTGTGCCGAAGGCGGAGCGAAGGTGCGCCTGCTCGAGGCGCACGACGCGCTCGGTGGGCGGGCACGCAGCAACGATGGGCCGTTCAAAGCGAACCTCGGCCCCCATGCCCTCTACCAGGATGGATCCTTGTGGCAGTGGCTGGCGGAGCGCAAGCTGCTCCCCGCGCACGTCGCACCGGCGCTTCGTGGCGCGGGCGGCGCGAGGTTCCGCTGGGACGGCGCCGTGCGCCGCACGCCGCCGCTGGGCGCGATTCCCTCGGTGCTGCGTCTGCGCGGACGTGAGGCGCCCGTCGAGATCGACTTTCGCAGTTGGGCGGCCAGCCACACCGACCAGCGCACCGCGGATCTACTGTCGGCGGCGGCCGGCGTCTACACGTTTCACCACGACCCGGGTGAGCTGTCGGCGGCGTTCGTGTGGCCGCAGACGGTACGCCTGTTTCTCGCGCGGCCGCCCGGCCCCGTTCGCTATGCGAGCGGCGGTTGGGGGATGCTGGTCGCGATGCTCGAGCGACGGGTGCGCGAGCTCGGCGTCGCCGTCGAGACCGGCCATCGCGTGGACGAGTTGCCCGCGGGACCGGTGATCGTCGCCACCGAGCACGAGCAGGCGGCCCAATTACTGGGCGAGGAGTCGCTGAGCTGGCCGAGTGGCCGTACCGTGTGCCTAGACCTGGGCCTGCGCAGCCGCCGGGGCGATCCGTGGATCGTCTCGGATATGGAACAGGCGGGCTGGATCGGGCGCTACTCCACCTCGGATCGTCAGATCGCGCCTGCCGGGCACGATCTGATCCAGGCGCAGATGCCGATTCGCCCGGAGGAGAGCATCGATCAGGCCGGCCTGCGGCTGGAGGCTTTGCTCGACGCTTCGCTGGTTGAGTGGCGCGCCCGGGAGACCTGGCGCCGGCGTCAGGTGATGGAGGCGCGCTCGGGCGCGCTGGACATGCCCGGTAAGACCTGGCGCGACCGTCCCGCCGTGGACCGCGGCGATGGGGTGTTTCTCGCGGGCGACATGGTCGCGGCCCCGGGCCTGCTGGCCGAGGTCTCGCTGAGAAGTGCTGTGGAGGCCAGCCGGTTGGCGCTTCAGACGGCGAGCGCGACCAGGCCGCAGTTGCGCAGGGTCGCCTGAGCGGAGAGAGAGTATAAAGCGGAGCTAAAGACAGCGGATCCGACTTATAGTTCAGAGGCTGTGTGCAACTATTGTACTACACAGTCTCTAAAGTGTGAGAACGTTTGCGCCGCCTACAAGCTCAGGGCGGACCCTGCTCAGATGCTCGCAGCCACTGCGACCCGCTTCGACGGGGTGTCGCGTGAAGTGGGTCGCCTCTCACCGACGAAGGTGGGCGGTGCGATCGCCAAATAGTGATCGAACGCCCAATGGGAAACCCGCCGGCTCTCGAACGCGAGCGCGAGCGCCGTGACCGCGCGCGAGGGAGTCATGCGACCGATCGCGCGCTGGAGTTTGAACAGCGAATCGTATTTACGCTCGTGCCCGGCGGAGAACGCGCCGTAGCGCGCGAGCGCTTGCGTCCGCATAGCGCGCCCGTCGAGCACCGAGCGAAGCTCGCGCCCGCAGGCGAGGCCGAAGTACAGCGCGGTGCGGATCCCCTCGGCGGTCAACGGCAGGCAGTGCCCGGCGGAGTCGCCGGCGAAGAAGACCTCGTCCTCGACGGCTGCGCGCAACTTGTGGGGGATCCAGTTGCCCTGGTAGCCATCCGCGGGTAGGCCCAGATCGCGGGCGAGCCGGACGGTGGGCTCCTTGACGTGGTGGGCGGGCCAGAACGAGCCGACGCCGACTCGCAGCTCATCGTGCGCGGGGAAGCTCCAAGAGTAGCCCGAGCGGATATAGCGATGGTCGATCCACAATTCCATCTCCTCGCCGACCCCGGCGGGGTGGACCTCGAGACCGCGCGACAGCGTGGCGTTCGGGGGTTGAATCGGCTCCGCATTGGACAGCACGCGCCGCCAGCCGAGCGCGTCGACGATCAGCGGCGCGCTCACATCGCCGCGGTCGGTGTGCACGGTGAAGCCCTCGCGGCCGGTGACCGTGGCGATCTCGAGCTCCGTATCGATCGGATCGGCCTGCCCCCACAGCAGCGCGCATAGCTCGCGGTAGTCGAACGTGGAGTACAACCACGGCAGCGACCAGTGGGAGGTTCGGTAGGGGGTGTGCGCGACGAGTTTGTCGAAGCTCTGACGCGAGGACTCACCCAAGTCGAGAGCTTCCACCCAGCCGGTGGGCATCGCACAGGCCGAGGTCTGGCGCTCGCCGAGCTCGTAGCGGTCGAGCACCAGCACCTTCGCCCCCGAACCGGCCAGTTCGCGCGCGACGGCCAGCCCCGCGAAGCTGGCGCCGCAGACAAGCACGTCGCAGTCGCGTTGCTCCAGCGGCGTGCGCTCCGCTCCCCTCTTTGTCGCTCGCACAGGCATCTCTGTCAATCATACGAGCGCCCATCGGGTGGTGATTGCCCCCGCTGCGCTAGGCTTGCTGCCGTGCAAACGCTGATTGAGCAACCCGACGCTCGCGTGGTCGAGGGGTCGAACGGACTCCTGCTGGAAATCGACGGTCAGATCGTCCCGAATTACGACGCCACCTTCCAGCCGATCGAGGAGGGGCAGGTCGTCACCGGCCACGTTGTGAGGATCGACAAGGACGAGGTGCTGGTCGACATCGGCTACAAGTCCGAGGGCGTGATCGCGGCGAACGAGCTGTCGATTCGTAAGTCGGTCGACCCCAAGGACGAGGTGCATCTGGGGGAGGAGGTCGACGCGATCGTCCTGATCAAGGAGGACCAGGATGGGCGACTGATGATGTCCAAGAAGCGCGCGCGCTTCGAGAAGGCCTGGCGGCGGATCGAAACCGCTGCGGAGTCGGGCGAGCCGGTCGAGGGCACGGTCATCGAGGTCGTCAAGGGTGGCCTGATTATTGACCTTGGGGTGCGCGGCTTCCTGCCCGCCTCGCTGGTTGACATCCGCCGTGTGCCGAACCTTGACGAATACATGGGCACGAAGATCGAGAGCAAGGTGATCGAGCTCAACCGCTCGCGCAACAACGTCGTGCTCTCGCGCCGCGCGGTCCTGGAGGAGGAGCGCAAGGAGGTACGCCAGCAGATCCTCGACCGCCTGCAGCCGGGGCTGGTCGTAGAGGGGCAGATCTCCAACATCGTCGACTTCGGCGCGTTCGTCGACCTCGACGGGATCGACGGGTTGATTCATATCTCCGAGCTGTCGTGGTCGCACGTGAACCACCCGTCGGAGATCCTCACGATCGGGGACACCGTGAAGGTCAAGGTGCTCGACATCGACCGTGATCGCCAACGCATCTCGCTGGGGCTCAAGCAGACCCAGGAGGACCCGTGGCAGCGGATCGTTGACACCTACAACGTCGGCGACGAGCTCGAGGGCAAAGTCACGAAGGTGGTCACGTTCGGTGCATTTGTCGAGATCCTTGACGGCGTCGAGGGCCTCGTGCACATCTCCGAGCTCGCACCGCACCACGTCGAAAGCCCTCGCGAGGTCGTCCACCCGGGCGATGAGATCCGCGTGCAGATCCTCGAGATCGACTCCGAGCGCCGGCGCCTGAGCCTGTCTGCCAAGCGCGTCGAGGACCAGATCCTGCCGCTGTCGCGCCCTGATGACGCCGCCCCTCTCGAGGATGCGGGGGAGGACGCGGCCGTTGCGGAGGCGGAGGAGATCACCGCGGAGGCGACCGCCGAGGTCGCGTCTCCCGAGGTCGCGGAGCTGGCGCCTGATGCCGAGACTGCCCCTGAGGCGCCCGAGGCTGAGGTTGCAGAGACGGCGTCTGAGGCCGAGGCTACTCCCGCGCCAGAGGTCGAGGCCACGCCGGAGACACCGGAGGCAGAGGCCGAGACCGCCCCCGAGGCTGAGGTTGCAGAGGTCCCCGAGGCCGAGGCTGCGCCCGAGGCGCCCGAGGCAGAGGCGATCCCTGAGCCGGCGGACGCACCCGAGGCCGCGGCCGAGCCCGAGCCGGCAGCCGAGCCCGCGCAGGACTGAGACGGGCCGAGACGGTCCCAGCCGAGCGCGCTGAGCAGGTGGAGCAAAGCGTCCCTCTGATCGGGCTCACCGGGGGCATGGGCGCAGGGAAGTCGACCGCGCTGAAGGCGCTGGAGCGGCTCGGAGCGGCGGTGCAGTCGAGCGACGCGGTCGTGCACGAGCTGTATGAGGGCACGAAGCTGCGCGATGCGGTG
>Ga0302314_10006401_pt1 | contig 21321 bp, 18 predicted proteins | sample III_Palsa_N2_3_FD_200533 | JGI IMG/M metagenome (GOLD analysis project Ga0302314, IMG submission 200533) | Peat permafrost microbial communities from Stordalen Mire near Abisko, Sweden - III_Palsa_N2_3 | ecosystem: Environmental > Terrestrial > Soil > Palsa > Peat permafrost | place: Sweden...
GTTACCGGACGCTGCGCCGCCACGCCTCGCCCAAGCGCCTGGCGCTGGTCGAGGTTTCGACGGGGCGGGTTCGAATCCTCGCCAGCGGCGATTTCTTCGATCTCGACCTGGCGCCGGGCGGGCGGACCGTCGCGATTCTGGGCAATGGTGAAGATCTCCAGGAGGACCAAGGTCTGAAAACGACCGGCTCCCCCCTTTACCGTCGAAGGCTGCTGCTCGCCGATCTGGACTCCGGCCAATCGGTCGAACCCTACCCCGCCTGCGACATTATGCAGGGGCTGCTGAGTTGGTCACCCAAGGGCGATCGACTGATGATCTATGCCCGACAGGGCGGCGACTGGACGAGCGGCGGTTTCCGGATCGTCGACGCGCGAACGGGCCGCGCCGCGCCGGTGACAATGGACGACCTCGAGGCGGTGTTGACCAAGAACCGCAATCACGGCGAACGGGCCGCCGCCGGCTGGCTCGGCGAGACGCCCATCGTCTATGCCCGACGCGCCCACGGCGAGGGTCGCGCCGACTGGTACGCGCTGTCCGCCTCGGGGCCTCGGCTCCTGACCGCTCCTCTGGCGTCACCCGGGCCACGTCTGGTCGCCGCCGACGCCCATGGCGTGACGGTCAGTGACGGACAGGCGCTTTGGCGGATCGGCGTCGAGGGTAAGATGAGCCGGCTGCCCGAGGCGCTGGGCGACATTCTCGATGTGAGACCCGCTCCGGACGCCGAACGCCTCGCCCTGGCGCCGCCGTCGCCCTCGGACCTGGTGGTGCGGTCGAACGGGGCCATGCGCGGATTCGACACTCAAGGAAGGTCGCGCCTTCAGCTGGAGACGGGTGAAACCCCGCTGGCCGTGGGCCCAGGTCTTGCCGCCGCGATCGTGTCGGTCGCCGACGCTCACGGCGTGGAGCGCCTCCTGTTGCGCCAGCCCGGCCATGCCGACCGCCCTCTGATCACGCTCAACCGACCCCTCGAGGCCGTCGATCCTCCGGCGGTGCGCGCGGTTCACCACAAGGGACCGGATGGCCAGGTGTTGACCAGCTGGCTCTTCCTGCCGCCTGGACTTCGTCCCGACCAGAGGCCGCCCCTGGTGGTGGCGCCCTATGCCGGCGAGGAGAACAAGACGCCGCCCCCAGACCAGGCGCTGGGGTCCTTCCGGCTCTACGCCAATGCCCAGGTGCTGGCCGGCGCCGGCTATGCCGTGCTCATCCCCAGCCTGCCCTACGCCGAAGGGCGTGAGCCGATGGACGGGCTGGCCGACCAGGTGCTGGCGGTGGTCGATGCGGCCGCCGCCCAGGCCCCGGTCGACGCCGGGCGCTTGGCGGTCTGGGGGCACAGCTATGGCGGCTACACCGCCTTGGCGCTGGCGACCCAGAGCCCCCGGTTCAAGGCGGTCATAGCTGGCGCGCCGGTCAGCAACCTGACCAGCTTCTACGCAACGCTCGGCCCCTACGACTATTCAGTCCCCGAGGGCGGCCTGTCGGTGATGGGATCGGCGGGCTGGTCGGAGAGCGGACAGGCCCGGATGAACGGGCCGCCCTGGAGCGATCCCGAGCGCTATCGCCGCAACAGCCCGATCGCGTTCGTCGACCGCATCGTCGCGCCTGTTCTGCTGATGATGGGCGACAAGGACGCCGACGTCACCCAGGCCGAGCAGATGTTCACCAGCCTCTACCGCCAGGACAAGGATGCGGTGCTGTTGATCTATCATGGCGAGAGCCACGTTGTCTCAAATCCCGCCAACGTCCGGGACGAGTACGCCCGCGCGCTCGCCTTTCTCGGCGAGCACATTGGTCCGCCGGCCGTGCTCAAGCCGCAATGACCGGCGTCGCCACCGGCCCGGGACCGGTGGCGAGAGCGGCCTCCCACCAGCGCGCCCAGGCCTCCAGGACAAAGGCGATCGTCAGCTCACCGGCGTGGTCGAACCAGATCAGCTCGTCACGATGCAGGATCGGCTCCAACCGCGCAGGGTCGATAAGGCCGTGGGACGCCAGCCGGCCTTCCATCAGGAAGGGCCGCAGGAACGGCAGACTCTGCGCCATGCTCTGGGCGAAGAACACCGAGAGGTCGCCCTTCCAGCGCCGGTGACGCACCACCGTCGGCAGGCGATCCGCGAAGGCGGCCCGCGCGAACGGGCGATCCAGGTCACCGATGGCCAGGATCGGCGCCGGGATGGAGAGGCAGAGTTCGACCACCGGCTGGCTCATCAGCGGCTGGATCAACCGGCCCCCTCGCGCCCGCAGGCTGTCGCCGAACATGCTCTGATTGTTGGTGAGCGCCTGGATCTGCACCTGTTTGGCCGGGGTGACGGGTGTGAGATCCTGGAGCCAGGGATGACGTTCGCCGGCCCTTGGCGCGGCATGGGCGCCGGACAGGAACGAGACCGGTGGGTGAGGGGCCACGGGAGCCCGCCAGGTCCTCAGCGCCTCGCCGACCAGGCTCCAGACGGTGCGTCTCGTGCGCTGCGCCAGCAGCGCCAGAGCCGGCAGACAAGATCGGCCGCAGGGAACCCCGCGCAACAGATCACCCGCCAGGGCCGCCGTCGCCATCTGGTAGAAGACCGCATCGCCGCCCTGGCCGGTGAAGAGCGCATCCGCGCCGCTCTCGGCCAGGCGGGCGGCCATGTCCGCGTCATAGTCCGGATCCGCCGCGCTGAAGCTGGGCCGGGCGGCGCTGGCGATCTGGCCGAGCCTCTCGGCATCGAGCGCCAGGAGGCCATGGGCGCGTTCGGTCAAGCCGAGGCCGGCGCGCTCGGTGACGGCGCGCGCGAAGGCGCGCTCGTCGGCTTCCGGCTGGGGCCAATAGTGATGGATCGCGCCGACGATCGGCGCCCGGGCCTTGCCGAGGGCGGCCAGAACGATGGCGGAGTCCAACCCGCCCGAGACCTCGCAGAGCACACCCGAACGCCCCATGGACCAGGCCGCGACGCATCCGTCGACCACGGCGGCCAGTTCCCGCGGATGAACATCGCGGCGCGCGGATTTGCTCGCCGCGACGTCTGCAGGTCGCCAGAGGCGGCGCTGGGCGCCAGCCGGCAGGAGCAGACCGCCGGGATCCACCCCCCGCACGCCCAGGAGGGGAACCGTGACGCTGGAGAGGTTCTTCTGCCGCAGCAGCGCGCCGATCGCCGCCCAGTCGACCGCGGCGGCGCGCGGCGCGTGCGGGGCCGTGGGGTCAAGACGGGAGGCGGCCACAAAAACACCCTCCCGCTCCCAGGTCAGGCATTCGAGGCCGCCGAGGGGATCGCGAAACACGTTCGGCGCGCCGTCGGCCCCCGGCAGGACGGCCACATAGGCGCCCCAGGCCTGGGCGATCAATCGCCCACACACGGCGGCGGGGTCGGAGCCATGGGCTTGGTTGAGGTCCGCGACCCTTCCGCGTCCAGCGAGCGCCTCGGCCTTGTCGAAGACGGACCCGATGACGACCCCCGTCTGGCCGGGGAGCTGGACACACCGCAAGGGCTGGTCACGATCGAGGAACACCGCCATGGCCTGTCTGTCGACGGCGAGCCTCAGACCGGCGTCCTCACCGAGTTGCGCCTTGATCGCGGCCGCCGACGCGGCCGCCTCCTCCCGCCAGGTGAGGGCAATGTAGTCGCTCACGGCTCCTAGACCGCCATGATCGGCGTATAGGCGGCCAGGCGTTCCAGGTCGTCGTCGAGCGCGGTTAAGCCCACCTGCAGCCAGCAGTGAGCGCTGAACGGCCAGGTCCGAACGCCGAACACCCAGAGGGCGTCGAAGCCTCGCGCCCGCAGGAAGGCGCGAGCGTGATAGCTGCGCAACAGACACTCGCCCGACAGTGGCAACCACGGACGAAGGGACTCGAACTGGGTCGCGGCCTGGACCAACGCCGCCGATGGCTCGGCAGTCAGGGCCGCGACCGACGGCGCATCCTGGAGAAGGGCCGCGAAGCTGCGGCGGCGAAAGTTGCGCGCCGCCGACCAGGTGACCGAGAAGGCCGCCGCGCAGACGCCGAGCGGCGGCGAGCCTTCCGCGCGAGTCAACCAGCTGGAGGCGTCGGGGCGTGGGGGCGGTGGCCTGCGACCGGTGAGCATCCGCTCTGAAAGGAGACCGGCTTCGAGCAGGTGCTCGGCGGTCTCCGCATGGGTGATGTCGACCTCGCCGTGCGGCGAGAGCGCGATGATGTCCAACACCCCGCCCAGGCAGAAGTAGGCGTCGGCCTGGGTGTCGAGGAACACCAGGTCGTCACGAACGTGAACGGCGTGTACGCCATCGGCCAGAAACAGGCGCATCTCGCCCTCCGATTTGAGGTCAGCCGCAGGATTCGGCGCCGGCGCGTCGCCGATCCGCGAGACGGCGGGCGGAATTGGCCGGCGCGGCCCGCGGGACGCGCCGGCCCCCGATCACATGTAGCGCTCGATCGGGTTGTCGAGCTCCGGCACACTGCCGTTGCTGCTCGTGCGGGTCAGCACCTTGGCCCGACCGAGACGGATGAGCTTGGTCTTCAGACGAACGGTCATCGTAGCCTCCTGGTTTGAATGTCGCTGGGTTGCGACTGTTCAACGAGACGACGTGACGGATGTATATTCAAGGTATATTTGATTGATATTTCAACTTGTTGCTGCGGCCAGGATAGCCGCCGCCGCACGCATCCGACGTCGGTAGTACGCACGCAGGTCCGTGGCGCGAATGTTGATCGGCTCCGCTTCTTCCAGCGCCGTCAGCTCGCCGTCGAGCCCGTCGAGAACACGGGCCTCGGCCCGGCGCAGCGGGGCCAGGCGGTCCCACAAACCGCGCCGCGCCGCCCACAGCGCACGGTTCTGCGCCCCGCCCAGGCGCGCGAGCATGACCTCGGTGCGATCGAGATATCCGTCCTCGTCAAAGCCATGGTCGATGGCGGCAAACGGCTTGGCGAGGGGATGGCGCACCGCGGTCAAGGCCGCGAGGGCGTAGACCTCGTCGAGATGATAAAGGTCCGACACGCCGCCCACATCATGCCGAAGCGTGACGTAGCCGTTTGCTGCGCGATCGATGAGGCCTTCGCCCGCGAGCCTCGCCAGCGCCTCGCGGATCGGGGTCGCGCTGACTGCCAGGTCCTCGGCCAGCGTGAGGATGGGCAGTGGCTGGCCATGTCCGAACGCGCCAGCCCGCAGCCGCCGCCGCAGGAGGTCGAGTGTACGCTCGAACGGATTGCGGTCGCGGCTCACAGGCGCTCCATCGAAGGGGCCGAACCTGACGGGCGAGGGCGAGGCTGTCGAGGCGGCGGACCCGTGGACGGCGGCGTCTGCGCATCTTGTGCTCGTCACCGCGGCAAAACGCGTCTCGAACCCAGATTTCTCTGCGGACGGACCCGCGCCGAATCGGACGGACGGCCGGCAAATCACGGGGGCTCACGTAAAGCCGGCGTCTTTCAGAAACGCCCCGCCATCGGCCTTCCGCGAAAAATAACAAATATGCGACAATGCGCTGATCCGTCGCGGAGCGGGCGACAGAGTAACCGTCACACTGGAGTTGATTTGCAGACGGTAAGGAGCGCGTATGGCAAGCTCGCCCCCCGGCAGCCTGGCCAGGCAGGCCCGCCTGCTTTCCCTGATCGTAAAGTCCATTCGCCTCGAGCGACGCATGAAGGCGGCGGAAGTCGCCCAAGCGATGGGGATAGGCTTGCGAACCTACGAAGATTTCGAGGCCGGGCGCGGGCGCCTCGATCTCGAGAAGGTCCGCCTGTTCGGGCGCGCCACCGACAGCGACGCGGTGGCGATTACCTTGGGGTTGCTCTTCGGCTCTCGCGACACCGCGATGCGCGCTGTCGATAACAAGGCCTCGACCATTCTCTGGATCGCCTTGCAGGAATTCGAGAAGGATGTGGGCGACCAGCTGTCGCTCATTCCGGCCAGCTATGTCCTGGAGTCCTTGCGCTTGGGGTTCGGCCGGCTGCGGGAATATCTGCAAAGGCGCGATGCGAGCGCCGAGCGCTGGCTCGAAATGGAAATTCAGCGGCTCTACGCACCGACCGCCGAAGGCGACCACGAGGGCGACTGAGCGCCGCGCGGGCGGCGCGCGGTCGCGGCGCCGGATGCGGGTGACCGGACAGGCCTCGCCGTCAGAACGCATCAGGTGGGCGGTGAACGGTATGGGCTGCCATCGCCGAGCGCATGGAGGTCAAATGTCTTGGGTGGCGCCGCCGTGACCACCAAGGGCGGCGGCGGGGTCCGATCGCGCCTGGCGCGCGCAACACCCGCGTCCGCCAGGCTCAGGCAAGGATCACAGCCCAAAGGCCCCGGACCCTTGTGGGGTCCGGGGCGGCGGCGTCAGTCGCCGTTGCGGCGGGACCAGATCAGGGTGTGACTCTCGCCATCGTCGGCCTCCACCAGGGTGGCGTAGATGGGGGCGGGGAAGCTGGGGTCGTCGAGCTTCACCGAGAGGTAGGGGCGTCCGTCCTTGGAGGTCTTGTTCCAGGCGGCCCCGAACTCGACGCCGCCGGCGAACACCCGGTAGTCGGGCGCCTTGTCGCTGGTCTTGTCGGCCGGCTTGATGGTGGCCTTGGCGTTGATGTTGAGGGTCTTGACCGCGCCGGTGAAGGTGTCGGCCGAACGGTTGAAGGTTCCGATGGTAGCCATGAGTCTCTCTCCTTGAAGTCTGTTTCGATCGGGCCCCGACCATCGGCGCCTCGATGGCGATCTGTCAGGCCGGAGGCGATCGACGCCGCACCCGCCCTAAGCGGGCCGCAGCGAAGCGAAGGACGGCGGGACGGACGTTTCTTGTCCCGCGAGGAATGACGGCGTGGCCGTCAGGGGAAGAAAGTTGACGTCCCGCCGTTGCGGCAAGGCGATCGAGGCGAAGCCGTCCTTCGGCCAGATCAGGCCATCAAGAGGCGGCGAAAGGTCAGGGCCGGCCTAGGAACAGACCCTCCGGAGAGACTTGGCGACGTTCGGATCTCTCAATCAAGGCCGCGCAGGTCGGGTTCGCGCAAAGACCTACGCAATCGCACAAACGGCAGGATCGCCTTCAGGAAGATCAGCGACAAAGCGCCTCTGACGGCCTGCTCGCCAATCGCTGAGACAGGGCAAGGCTCAAGATTTCCGGTGCGGATCAAAAGCTTCGACGCAAGATCGACGATACGAGCCGGGCCGCCCTATTCCACCCCGAAACCTGGTCGGCCGCCACTACCTATCCACCTCGGCCGCGTCCCGTCGCAACGGCGACTGACGCCGCCACCGCCGCCCCGCGCGCGCCTTCGGGCGCGGCGCGTTTGCGGGGTTGGTCCTCACCTGGGTCGGTAAGAGGCGGGGATTTGCGACGATCTAGAACCGAGGCCTCGCCGGCGCGCCGATAAGCATGGGCTGAGATGCAAAGGGTCCGGTCAGGCGGGCGACGGCAGCGGCGCCGATCGAGAGAGCGCCCATCCAGGCGAAGATCGCTTGCCAAGCGCCCTGCGCGCCCCCCAGCCCCGCGAAACCGAGCACAGATAATAGCCGGCGAAAGCCGAGGACGCCGCGAAGGCGAGGGCCAGGGCCGTGCGAAGAGGGAGGTTGCGCGTTCGACCCAGGAGCGCCCGCGCGCCGGCGAAGGCGGCGAGGCCTGAGAGCGCGCCCACCGCCAGAGCGCCAGGAAGGCCCGCGCCGGTGTCGAAGGCGAGGCGTCCCGCGGTTACGCCGACGAAGAGCGGCAGTGCGAAGATCGCCATCTTGAACGTCAGGACGACGAGAAGGCCGACGCCGAACAGGCCCGCGATCGCAGAAAGCACCATGACGAGATCCCCCTTCCGATGACCTGATTCTGGCGCAGGATTTCCCGTGTGTCTCGCACAAACGAGGCGATCACGCCGTTCTGATGCCCGCCCGAATGGCTCCCGTTCAGGCGCGGAAACGGCTCGACGCGGAGGCGCGTGGGCGAGAATGCGACCTTGTGGAGATCAGGGACGGCGCTCACGCGCCGCCCGCCTTGCGGAAGTCGAAGAGGGGGATGCCGAGCCCGCGGGCCTTGTCGGCGAGGTTGTCGCTGATACCGGAACCTGGGAACACCACCACCCCGATCGGCATGACCTCGAGCAGGCGGTCATTGCGCTTGAAGGGCGCGGCCTTCTGGTGGCGGGTGAAGTCGGGCCTGAAGGCGATCTGAGCGACCTTGCGATGCTCGGCCCAGCAGGCAGCGATGCGCTCGGCGCCCTTGGGCGATCCCCCGTGAAGGAGAACCATGTCGGGGTGCTTGGCGTGCACCTTGTCGAGGGCGGCCCAGATGGCGATGTGATCGTTGCAGTCATAGCCGCCGGTGAAGGCGACCTTCGGGCCCGCTGGAATCATCACCTGCGTTTCACTGCGCCGCTTGGCCGCGATGAAGTCACGGCTGTCGATCATGGCCGCGGTCAAGGCGCGGTGGTTGACTCTGGAGCCCAGGCGCGGGCGCCAGGGGGTCCGGGCGTGGGTCAGATAGCGATCGGCGGCCTGGTCGCGCATGTTTTCGAAGGCGTCGCGTCGCTCGACGAGCGCCATGCCTTCCGTCAACAGCCGCTCGAGCTCGACCGAGCGGACCTCCGAGCCGTCCTGTTCGCGCTGGCTGCGCCTCTGCGCCTGCTCGTTGGCGTCGAGTTCGCGCCCAACCTTGTCGGCGGTTCGGTGGAAGAGATGGACGGTCGACCAGAGCACATCCTCGAGGTCGGGTTCGAGGCGGGTGTCGGCGAAGGCCGCGGTCAGGGCGTCGAAGATGTCGGCGACGGCGCTGGCGAGGACGTGGGTGTCGGGGAGGGGTCTCAGATCGGGTTCGTCCTGGAAGGGACGGTAACCATGGAGTTGGAGTTCGGCGAGGACGTGGTCGGTGGGGGATGAGGCGTGTGGCGGTTCGAAGTCGGTGTCGTCGGGATCGGTGGTCATGGGGACTTGCCTTGCAACGGGTCGGCCGCGCCCATCGCGGCCTTCACGGCGACAAAGGGCGCGGGCGGACCGGAGCGGCACCGCACGGGAGCGCAGCGGACGCGGCCGAAGCGAAGCGGAGGATGGCGGCGGACGGCTATTTTGCCTGGCGATGTAAAGCGCGCCCAAGGGCGCGCGACGGAAAATAGCCGGCCCCCGCCATTGCCGGGCCGGGCCGCTCGCCGCATCCGTCGCCCTCTGAAGAAGGCCGCGTGCGCGGCCCTCTCCGCCAAGGCGCTGGCGCCGACGACGAACAAGGACACCGCCGATCCGCGCCCAGCCCGTCTCCGTTCCGGTCTCAGGCCGCCAGCCTCATGAAACGCACGACGTCCCGCGCCGCGATCTGGACCCGCAGGGCCGCCGCAAGACGGTCCCGGCCCAGAAGGCGCAGGTCCTCGTTGAAGTCGCCCAGACGCGGCGACAACACGATCACCTCGATTCCGGCCTCCATCGCGCGGTCGGCCAAAGTCGCCATCGCGCCGTCCCCGGCCGGATCGTCGTCGCGGGCGAAGTAGAGCCGGCGCAGCGCGTCGGGGAACAGGAGGGCCGCCAGATGCGCCGCCGACAGCGCCGCCGCCATCGGCAGGTCCGGCAGGACGCTGCGGACCGAGAGCATGGTCTCGATCCCCTCGCCGGCCGCCATGACCTCGCCGGCCACGCCGAAACGGACGGCGTGGCCGAGCAGGTCGCCCATCGCGCGCCTGGGCGTATCGATCGGCGCTTTTCCGAGCGTCGCCTCGCTGAAGCCGCCAGGATCGAGCCAAGTGCGGTGCGCACCGGTCAGACGCCCGGCGAGATCGGTGACCGAGGCGATCATCGCCGGCCAGGTCTCGGTGGGGCTGTGCTCGTCGGGTCGATAGTAGCAGCGTGGGTGGAAGCGAAGCGAACCGGTTCCGTGCAGAGCCGTAATACCGCGTCCGAGCAGATACGCTTCCGCGAGAGTCCCCAAAATCGGCCGCGACATGCCAAAGAGCCGCCTAGCCGCCTCCGGCGAACCGGTCGCGGCCGATGGCGACCTTGGTCGCCGCTGAGGCTCGGGCTCCGGTCGCGGGAGGCTGAGGAAGGCTCGCGCCTCGTCGGCGACGTCCTTGAAGTCGGTAAGACCGCAGCGCTCGCGGATGACGTCGAGCAGATCGCCATGCTCGCCGGTGGCCGCGTCGGTCCATTTGCCGGCGGCGCCTCGGCCGGAGTCGCCGCCCTTCAACCGGACGAACAGGGATCGGCCCGGCGTGTTGTGGACATCGCCGACCAGCCAGTAGCGGCCCTCGCGGCGGCCGTTGGAGAGATAGTGTCGGCACACCGCCTCGGCGTCGCGCGCGAGGCGGCGGGCCAGATCGGACGCTAGCAAGGCCATCTCACGCCGCCTCGCGATCGGCGACGCGCTGGAGAGGATAGCGCGCCATCACCCTGGCCAGGATCGCCGGACCGGAGGCGTCGGTTGCTACGAACATACGCAGCTTCCAGGCGATGATCTCGTGGAAGAGACCATAGGCGCTGAGGCGATCGCGCATCGCTTCGGTGAATCCCAGAAGTTCGATGCGATAGGCGCCCATGACCCGGACGCGACGCATCTGAAGGCCTTCGGCCAGGTCGAGGACGGCGCGGCCGTCGATCAGCGCCGCGAACGCCTGGTCCGGCGTCAGGCTGGCCGTGTCGGCGCCGGCCGCGGCGGCCCAGGCGGGCGAGACCTTGCGGCCGATGATCCGCTCGCCAGCGTCGGTGCGCAGGCGATAGACTCGCGTTCCCTCGTTCGGCAGCCGCTTCCAGATCGGCAACAACAGGCCGCTGACGATGTGGATCTCGCTGTCGGTGAATGGCGGCGTCTCGATGATCTCCGTCCGCCAGGCGCGGGCGAAGGTTTCCGGGTCGGCTTCCCGCCAGTGGGTTTGCGGCATCATCGCCAGCGAAATGCTGGGTTGCTCCATGGGACGGATGAGGCGGACACGGCGTTCCACCTCGCCATCGTCGAGCATCACGCTGCGCGCCGGAACCTGAACGGCGGCGCGGCCGGACTTTTCGTTGATGAGGCGCACGGCGCGGGGCTCGGCGAGGCGTTCCAGCGCCTCGTCGAGGCTGGCGGGATGGTTGCGCCGGCGCTGGGTGATGGTCAGCAGCGTGGTTTCCGCGCCGGTGGCCGGATGGGTGTAGAGGCTCTGGCGGCCGGTGACGATGAAGTGTTCCGCGCTCAACGTCTCCAGTCCCACGTCATGGACGCCTGCGGCGATGGCCCCCTCGATCCGGGCGGCGAGGAGCTGTTCGAACGCCGTGAAGAGGACGTTCTGAAGATCGATGGTCAGGGCCAGCAAGCGGTTGAGGAAGGTGGTGATCGGCGGCAGGGCGTCCCTGACGCCGTTGGCGTCCATCAGCGTCAGACCGGTGGCGGCCTCGAAGGCCTCGAGCGAGCAGCCTTCGACCTTGCCGCCGACAAGGAGGACGTAGAGCTGGCGCAGCGCATCGCGCGCATAGGGACCTTCCAGATTGTCCTCGGGACGGAACAGGCCCTGGCCGCCGGTCTGGCGCTGGCCCTTCGTGATAGCGCCCAGGGTGTCCAACCGCCGCGCGATGGTCGAGAGAAAGCGCTTCTCGGCCTTTACGTCGGTGGCGATCGGCCGAAAGAGCGGCGGCTGCGCCTGATTGGTGCGGTTGGTCCGCCCCAAGCCCTGGATGGCGGCGTCCGCCTTCCAGCCCGCCTCCAGCAGATAGTGGACCCGAAGGCGCCGGTTCCTGGCGGAGAGTTCGGCGTGGTAGCTCCGACCCGTCCCGCCGGCTTCCGAAAAGACGAGGATGGCCTTGTCGTCGTCCATGAACGCCCGCGCCTCGGCGAGATTGGCCAGAGGCGCGCGGGTCTCGACCACCAGGCGATCACCCTTGCGGACGATGCGCCGCGAGCGCCCGGTCACCTCGGCCACCCGGTCCGCGCCGAACCGCTGGACGATCTGATCGAGCGCGCCGGGGACCGGCGGCAGGGACGCCAGGGTCTCGATCAGCCGGTCACGGCGCTGGACGGCCTCGCGGCTCTGCACCGGCTGACCGTCGCGATAGACGGGGCGTGAATGGAGATTGCCCTCCCCGTCGGTGAACGGCTCGAAGAGCTGGGTCGGGAAGGAATGGGCGAGATAGTCCAGCACATATTCGCGCGGCGTGATGTCGACCTGGACGTCGTTCCACTCCTCGGTGGGAATATCGGCCAGCCGACGCTCCATGAGGGCCTCGCCGGTGGAGACGATCTGGATGACGGGCGCATGGCCGGCTTGCAGATCCCGCTCGATCGAGGCGATCAGCGAGGGGGTCTTCATGCTGGTCAGGAGATGGCCGAAGAAACGCTGTTTGGCGCTCTCGAAGGCCGAGCGGGCGGCGGACCTGGCCTGGCCGTTCAGCGTGCCGGTGGACCCGGTGATGTTCGCCGCCCGCATGGCGGCGTCGAGGTTGTTGTGGATGACGCTGAACGCGCCTGCGTAGGCGTCGTAGATGCGCACCTGGGCGTCGGTGAGCGCGTGTTCGACCAGCTCGTATTCGACGCCATCGTAGCTGAGGGAGCGCGCCGTGTAGAGGCCCAGCGCCTTGAGGTCGCGCGCGAGCACTTCCATCGCCGCCACGCCGCCGGTCTCGATGGCTTCGACGAACTCGGCCCGGGTGGCGAAGGGGAAATCCTCGCCGCCCCAGAGGCCCAGGCGCTGGGCATAGGCCAGATGATGGACGGTGGTGGCCCCGGTCGCCGAGACATAGACGACGCGAGCGTCGGGCAGCGCATGCTGCAGGCGCAGGCCCGCGCGGCCCTGCTGCGAGGGGGCCGTGTCGCCGCGCTCGCTCGTGGCCCCGCCGGCGGCCTGCATCGCGTGGGACTCGTCGAAAATGATCACGCCCTCGAAGTGGGGCCCCAACCATTCGACGATCTGCTTGACGCGGGAAGCCTTCCCGTCGCGGTCGTCGGACCGTAGCGTGGCGTAGGTGGCGAATAGGACGCCTTCCGCGAGTCGGATCGGCGCGCCCTGGCGAAAGCGCGACAAGGTCGTGACCAGCAGGCGCTCCATGCCGAGCGCCGACCAGTCGCGCTGGGCGTCCTCGATCAGCTTGTCGGATTTCGACACCCACAGCGCCCGCCGACGACCCTTCAGCCAATTGTCGAGGAGGATGCCGGCGACCTGGCGGCCCTTGCCGGCGCCGGTGCCGTCGCCCAGGAACCAGCCGCGGCGGAAGCGGACGGCGTCCGTGGCGTCATCGGGGGCGGCCGAGACGATATCGAAGGTCGCATCGACGCTCCAGGCGCCGGCGAGATGGCCCCCATGGGCTTCGCCGGCCTGGATGACGCTCTCGAGCTGGGCGTCCGAGAGCAATCCGTCCGTCACGATATGGGGCAACAGGTGCGGCCGGTAGCCGGGCTTGGGCGGCGCCACCGAGGCCATGGCCGCCGACTGCACCAGCCTGGTCGGATGGGCCTGGGCGCCGGGAATGCGGATCGACTGCAAACCGTAGGCTTCGTAGAGCGCATCGGTGAGGCGAGCGTCCTGCGGCGGCGTCCAGTCGACGGTGTCGTAGGCCAGCTCGATCCCCTCGGGCGGCGACCGGTTCGTCGAAACCACCGGAGGACGGGCGCCAAGCGGGCGAACCGGCCGCGAGACGGCTCGCGGCGAGGGCGTGGAGATCACGAATGGCGCAGTCGGCAGGCGCGGAGGAACCTGCTCAACCACCCAGGCCAGTAGCGTGGCGGCGTCGCGGGCGATCCCCGGCGAGGTCGGGAAGGCGGCGGGATCGTCTACGGGGCGCTTGTCGATCACGATCAGCCGGGTGTCGATGACCGTGCCATGTTTGGCATAGACCGCGCCGTCGACAGCGGCCGAGAAGACGACGGCGCCAAGATCCTGAAGAGCGACGAAGGCCTCCGTCCAGGCCGGATTGTCCGAGGCGAAGCTCGCGCCGGTGATGGCGACGAGGCGTCCGCCGTCGGCCAGGCGCGCCAGGCCTGAGCGAATGTGGCGCAAGGCGGCGTCGGCCATGCGGCGATCGACGTGAGCGAGCGCCGAGAACGGCGGGTTCATCAAGACGACGCTGGGAACGACGCCGGCGGCCAGATGATCATCGATCTGGGCCGCATCGAGGCGGGTGACCAGGCCGCCGGGAAAGAGGCGATCGAGGAGGTCGGCGCGGGTTTGCGCCAGCTCATTGAGCGCGAGCGCGCCCCCGGCCAGTTCGGCGAAGATGGCCAGGAGACCGGTCCCGGCCGAGGGCTCGAGGACGCGGTCGGCGCCGGTGATCGCGGCGGCCGCGCTCGCCGCGAGACCCAGGGTGATGGGCGTGGAGAATTGCTGCAGCGCCTGGCTTTCCTGCGAGCGCCGCGTGTGGGTCGGGAAAAGGCCGGCGACCTTGGCGATCATCGCCAGCCGGGCGGCCGGCGATCCGGCTTTACGGAACATAGCCGATCCGTATTTGCGCAGGAACAGGACCTGCGCCGCCTCGCAGGCGTCGTAGGCGCTCTTCCAGTCCCAGACGCCGTCGGCGTCGGAGCCGCCGAAGGCGCGCTCCATCGCCGCGCGCAGCGCGCGCGCATCGATGGCGCGGCCCTGTTCGAGGTCGGGCAGGAGAGCGCCGGCGGCAGCGAAGAGCGCCGCGGCGGTCGCGCCGGCGCTGGGCGCGAAAGGAAACGGCGCCGCCGAACGGGCGGTGGGTAGGGCAAGGGTCATCGGAGGGGTCTCAAGGAGAGCAGGAAAGGAACGAGCCCCCGGACGCTCTCTCTCGATCCGGCCGGCTCGCCCGATGCCAGCCCGACTCTCCCTCTCTCTCGCCCTCGTCAGGCGGCAGCCTTGACGGTGCGCCACCAGGCGATCCGCGCCTCGCGCGAGGCGTTGGCGAGCCGCAGCAGCAGGTCGCCATGGCAGGCGCGCGGCGCGCAGAAGCAGACGAGATCGCGACCCCGCAGCTCATCGAGCGCGCGCAGCAGATGAGGCTGGTTGGCGAGCCATCGCTCGTATTTCGTGATCACAGCCTCGCGATCGCCGTCCGGGCCGATCCGGAACGGATTGCCCCACTTCGAACCTCGGCCGATGTAAACCGCGTTCGCCGTCAGGCCCGCCATCCGCTTGTTGAGCACCTTGCACATCGCCGCCTCCGTCCGATCCGCCGCCGCGCGGCGATGGCGGATGAGGCGCGGACTAAAGAGGCCGCGGGTCACGGAACGGGAACGGCTCGCCCGTTGACCCGCGGCCGGGCCGCCCCCAGATCGCCGGTCGCCTGCGCGAGCGGATCGCGGTCGGTTCAGGTCGTGGAAAAAGCGCCAACGGGCCGCGGGCCGGCGCGGCGCGATCGACAACCGGCCAGGTCAAGGCGCGGACCCGAAATCGGCCGGCCCATCGTATGCCGCGTGGCGGGTTGGATCGATCACGAAGCCGAATCGGCCAACGGCGAACTGCGTCGCCGGGACGAGGAAGCGCCGCTCCTCGCCGACACGAACGCCGCCGAGGGTGGCGATGCACTCGACGAAGCCTGGTCTTTGGCGAGAGGCCAGGGCCGCGATCACGACCCAGTCATCGGCATGGTCGCGCCGGAACTGGCGCTCGTCCTTGATCCGCGATTCGCCGGGTCGCAGGACGACGCCGTGGATCCGCTCCCACGCGTCGGGGCGCCAATGGCGCAAGGTCTCATCCGCGGACGCCCGCTCGTAGTCGGTGAAGAGGTCTAAAAAGGTCGCCGCGACCGTGGCGCACTCGCAGTCCTCCTCGTACCAGCCGTCTCTGTTGCGCAGGGCGGGATGGACGCGGGCGTTTCGCTCGCCATCGAGGTGGAAGCCCCCGTGGCTCGCGGTCGAATGGAAGACGACGCCCTCGGCATAGACCCAGCTGTGCTGCGGCGCCCCCCGCGTCGACACAAATATGGACTGCTCGGTGCGCGCGAGCGTTCGCAGCTGGCGCCGGTGTTCGGCGATCGCCTCGACATGCGCCCGAAACGCCGCCTTGTCCTCGACCGGGCCTTCGTCGCCATAGAAATCGGCCGCAGTCCAGGTCTCGATGGGCATGGAGAGACGCCAGGCGGTGGCGATCCGCACCCCTCCCTCAACGGGAACAGCCAGCCAGGCCAGGTCTTCGACCTGGGCCGCCAGATGGCCCTCCGGCGTCCGGCGGAAGACGGCGGCGATGGGATCGGCGCCGGTCATGACGTCTTCCCCAGGTTGGCGGTGGGATCGGAAAGTGTGGTCCGCCAGTGCTCGCAGTCGATCCCGGCGAGGCGCTTGCGCGCGCCAAGATCGAGGAGCCGCGCGCCGCCGCCGAAGCTGTCGACGCGCCGCGTCGAGCATGTCAGCGCCCAGGTGAAGCCCCGTTGGCCGCGAAGATCGAGGGCCTCCGCGCAACGCAGGACGAAGGCCTCGACCTCTTCGGGCTCGCCCTGGCCGTCCGCGTCGCGAATCAGCAGCGAACCGACGGTGGTCGGGTCAGCGAGGAGGTGGACGCCGAGGGCCTTGCCGTCGACGCCGTCGAGCGTGCCGTTCATTACCGCGTATAGCGCCAGCGCCCGCTCAGCGTTGGAGGACGTGCCGACCTCCAGTCGGCAAGCGAAGAGGGTGCGGTATTCAGCCATTGTGGGTCTCCTTAAAAAGGCTAAAGCCCGGCGCAACGGCCGGGCTTTTGAGGGTGGAATGGGCAGGGAGGCGAGAAGCGTCACAGACGCCACACACGCACGAGATGCTGTGCGTGGCGATGATGCTCCAGCATCTGGCGGTAGAAACACCGCCGCGTTTCGCGTTGGGCGGAATCGCGACGGGCGCGTCGCGACAGTTTTGCCGCCGCCGCGCGCACGACCGCGCGCCAGCCGTCGTGAACGGTGATGTCGAGACGCAGATAGAGGACGTACATGGTCAAGGCGCCTCCGCTCTTGAGCAGGCGCCCCAGCCATGGAGATCAAGGACCGGAAAGGGAGTGGGCGACAGGGCGTCGGTCATTTCGGACTCCAGAAATGGCGAAGCCCGGCGCGACGGCCGGGCTCACAACCTGAGAAAAAAGGATGCGGGACGGCTCTAGCCGCCCCGCATACCAGGGATCATTCCGCCGCCACGACATGCGGCTGGGACTGGGCTTCGTCGTCCTCGGCGCCGCCCTCCCCGTTCGGGGCGTCGCCGTCGAGGAACGCCGGCAGCGCATCCCCATCGCCCGGCTGTTCGGGCTCCGCCGCTACCGGCTCGTCGATCCGGGCGAGCCGCAACGGCTCGGGCAGCCAGCCGGTGTCGGACAGCAGCCGCTCCGCCTCGGTGGCCATGTCGGTCTTCTTCAGGTGGTCGATGAGCTGAGCCGACGGATCGCCTCGCGCTTCGCGCACCGCTTCGAGAATGCGTGGCTTGGTGACGCGGCCCAGATAATTGTCCACCGTCGGCCGCCAGCCGGCCTCGACCATGTCGAGGCCGACGGCGCGGGCCACGCGGTCGGCCTGGGCGAGACGGGACTGGACGGCGTGAACCGAGACGCCGGGACCGCCATGGCGATCCCCCCGCTCATAGAGGGCGTTGACGCCGAAGGAGACGCAATGGGCCAAAAGCGCGGAGCGGCTGGCCTCATCGAGCGTGGTCAGCCAGTCCCAGAGCGCGCCCTCGTCCGCCGGCAGATCGGTCTTCCAAGCGTTCTGCCGTTCGGCGATCGCCTTGGCGGAGGGGCTCTCCTTCAGGTCCGCCGCCTGGACGGGGAAGAAGACATGCCGCACCGAGGCTTCCAGGCAATGGCGCGACGATCCGTGGCGAAAGGTGTCGAGGCAGAGTTTGTGCAGGAGCGCGGTCATGGCGACATGGGGGTTGTTCGCGAGCGCGTCCCGCAGCGCCAGGGTCCGATGGGCGGTCAGTTCGACGAGCAACCGGTCGGGCAGAGGCCTGACGACATCGTCCTCGTCCTCCCCCGGTTCGGTCTGGCCGCCGAGCGTGATGACGGCGCGCTGGACGGACGGCGCGGACGGTTCGGCGCCGCCCGGAGCATCCGGCTCGGAGTCCGGCGTCTCGCCGCCGGCCACGACCATCGGCGCTTCATCCTCAGGTCGGACGTAGCCGCGATCGACCGACAGACGGCCGCCGGCGTCGAGGTTGATGAAGACGCCAGCGCGCGCGACCTCCGCCGGATCATGGATGACCGGACGATCCTTGAGAGCGGCGAGCGCGGTCTCGATCTCGCCGAGCCGTTCGTCCGCGTCTTCGGGCAGTTCGTCGGCGTCCTGGTACTGGGCCTCGAGCTCGGCGTATTCGGCCTCGAGGGCCTCGATCGCTTCTTGCTCCTCGGCCGTCACCTCGACGGGCGCCCCGGCGATCTGGCGCAGGCCATGGGTGTGGCCGTAAGGAAAGTCGACGGCGACCTCGATCCATTTCCAGCCTTCGGCGGCGATGGCCTCGGCCTCCACCTTCAGCATGTCGGCGACGAGGCGATCGAGCAGGGCGACGTCCTCCAGCCAGCCGCCATCGTCGGCCTCGAAGAGGTCGCGCATGACCACGCCGCCGGCCGTTGCATAGGCGTCGAGGCTGATGAACTGGGCGCGCCGGTCGGACGCGCGCACGGCGCCTTCAGTGAGCATGCGGCGAATCCGATAGGGTTCCCGCGCGTATGAGCCTTCGATCGCCGCCCACACCTGCTCCTGGCGGGAGTGGTCGGTCGTCACGGTGAAGGCCATCAGCTGTTCCAGCGCCATGCCGTCCTCGGCGTAGACGTCGAGCAACTTTTCGCAGACGGCGGCCAGGCGTAGCCGCTGCTTGACCACATTCACCCCGACGAAGAAGGCGGCAGCGATCTCCTCCTCGGACTGGCCCTTCCCGCGCATCGCCTGGAAGGCGCGGAATTGATCGAGCGGGTGAAGCGGGGCGCGCTGGATGTTCTCGGCCAGGGAGTCTTCCTCCGCGGAAATGTCGACACTGGGATCGCGCACAATGCAGGGGACGGGCGCGGTCTTGGCGAGACGCTTCTGTTTGACGAGATGCTGGAGCGCCCGGTAGCGCCGTCCGCCGGCCGGGATCTCGTACATGCCAGTCTCGGCGCCCTTGGCGTCGAGGATCGGGCGGACGCTGAGGCCCTGCAGGAGGGTGCGCCGGCCGATGTCTTCGGCCAGATCCTCGATCGAAACGCCGGCCTTCACACGCCGGACATTGGCCTGGGAGAGAACGAGCTTGTTGAAGGGAATGTCGCGCGAAGCGCTGAGGGTGATCTGAGTGGCGTTCGCCATGGGGATAGTCTCCGCGACGGGCGGCCTAAGAGACACTCTCTTGGCCTCCAACCCGTCACGAACACGGGCGCGGCCCTCTCACTCTGATGGCGCCGGCCGCGCAGCCGGACCCAGGCCAGCACACCCGGCAATCCCGTGGGCGCGAACCGGCGAGACCCAAGGCGGGCGGCTTTTGCAGGCGGACCTCGCGCGGCGATGCGGAGCCAGGCCAGGATGAGCCGAAAGTTGACCTCGGCAGTTTGGCGTCGTTCCGCCTTGAAAATCTGATGGAGGGTGGTCGTTGCGGGACTCCGATGGTGACAAGGCTATATCAGGCCCAGCGATTTGAGACTGGCTGAGCCGTCGCGGCCGATGATCATGTGATCGTGGACTGTGATCCTCAACGGTCGACCAGCCTCGATGACCTGACGGGTCATGTCGATATCGGCCGGGGAGGGGGTCCGATCGCCTGTTGGATGGTTATGGGCGAGAATGACCGCCGAGGCGTCGACTTCGAGGGCGCGGCGGACGACCTCGCGCGGATAGACCGGGGCGTGATCGACGCTGCCCTCGTTCATCACCTCATCGACGATCAGCTGGTTCTTCTTGTCGAGGAAGAGGACGCGGAACACCTCGCGGCCGCGCCAGGCCATGGTCGTGGTCAGATAGGCGATGAGCGCCGAGTGACTTGAGATCATGGCCCGCCGCACGAGGCTCGCCCGCCCCATGCGGCTGGCGCATTCGTGGATCACCGCGAAGGTCCAGGCGAGGTCGGGGCCGCCGATCCGGCCGAGCTCATAGCGGTCGCCGCCGATCGCGGCCGCCAGGGAGCCAAAACGACGCCACAGGGGCTGGCCGGCGTCGCCGGCGATTTCGGCTAGCAGCTCATCGTCGCTCATGAAGCTCACCTCGGGCAGCGCTTCCGGAGCAACCAAGGCCGGGCTCCTCGCGGGGCCGCCTGGGGCGAGACGTAGGGCAGATACTGACATCACGGGATCTCCGCGACGGGCCCCGCAAGTCTCTCTCGCGATCCCAACCCGTCACGGCCGATCCGGCCGAACTCTCACTCTCGACGGCCCCGACGAAGGTCGGTCGACCGGGTTCTGCGCGGAAGGACGTCGGGAACACTCCGGGATTCAATAGGTGGCGATCGCCCGATCGCCGCACGGGAGAAATGCCCGATTGTCCTTCTTTTGGGGATTTTGAGGCTAACCCGGCGGATTCTCCGCCAGTTCGTCTAGGCCAGCAAACGGCCGAGAGTTTCATATTGATGGGTGAACCTTGCGGTGTCGGCCTTTTTCAGCTTCTCGAGATTCTGCAGTTTCCAGCGGATCGCCGGCAGATGTTCGATGTGAGGCATGTCAAGCAAGGTCCAGTCAGGCTCGGCAGCGACGAGCGACAGCAGGAAGCCCCGTTCGGCCGAATCGAGACCGCGCTGACGTTCGTCGATCAGACGCCCCCGCGTGACGACCAGGTCATCCAGGCTCACTGGTTCGGCGGTCATGCCCTCGAAGTTGTGCTCGTAGTCGAACCGGATATCCTTCAGTGACGGGAATAGGACCTCGTGGACTGGGCGATTGTGGCTGGCCAAGTAGACGACGAAAGCGCGCCGGATGTCGGTGGTGACGCCCTCGTGGGCGAAGAGTTGCATGACGTCGAATAGGTCGCGCGGGTGTTGGCGATCCATCGCCACGACGAGTTATCCGCCGTACATATCGGCTAATGACACCACCGGGATTTCGAGATCCGCGAGCAGAATCTCGTGGGCGGCGGGCGTCAAGGAAGCCTGGCCGACCGGAAAGACCGTTCCCCGCATTACGAAGTTGACTTCTATCTTGACCTCCACGGACCCGCGGCGAACGAGCAGCTTGGTCTCGCCGGCGTCTACCGACGATATGGCGTGGGTGTGAAACCCCCGCGCCTTCAGCCGATCAGCGGCTTGTCGAACCGCGCGGGAGATGCGTTGCAGCGCCGCCGCGCGCGGCAACTTGTAGTCGGAAAATACAAGGTCGAGGTCGACGGACAAGCGGGGCATGTCGCGGACGAACAGGTTGATCGCCGTTCCACCTTTGAGCGCGAACGTTTCGTCACCCAAGACGAAAGGCGCGACCTGGATGAGCAATCGCGCGGTGTCGAGGTAGATTTGGTTCACGGCTTGAGCACCAACAGGCCATCGCCGGTCTTGGACACCCAAGGCCGATCGCTGCCAGTCGGAAGATCGACGCCAGCGAGCTTAGCCGTCCATGGCATGGAGAATTCGCGGCCGAGCTGGAGGCAGAGACGGACGGTTTTCACGCTTTTGCAGCGC
>Ga0302314_10006402_pt1 | contig 21318 bp, 15 predicted proteins | sample III_Palsa_N2_3_FD_200533 | JGI IMG/M metagenome (GOLD analysis project Ga0302314, IMG submission 200533) | Peat permafrost microbial communities from Stordalen Mire near Abisko, Sweden - III_Palsa_N2_3 | ecosystem: Environmental > Terrestrial > Soil > Palsa > Peat permafrost | place: Sweden...
CCTCGGCGGCCAGGGTGCGGATGTCGGTGACCCCGCGGCCGTCGATGCGGACCTTGTCCTTGATGACGCGCTGGCGGACCAGCTTCTTCGTCAGCGAGCGGTACGCGGCGGAGATCTCCTTCTCGCGGCCCTCGAACTGCGGGAGCAGCTTGTCGGAGGCGAGGCCCTTCACCCGGTCGAGCTCGGCCTCACGGGCCTGCTTGCCGGCGATGGTGAGCGCCTGCGCGAGCTCCCCGGTGACCGCGGCGCTGAGCGCCTCGAACACGTCGTCCTGGTAGTCCAGGAAGATCGGGAACTCGCCGGTGGGCTTGGCGGCGGCGGCAGCCAGCTCGGACTGGGCGCGGCACAGCTCGCGGATGAAGACCTTGGCGGCCTCCAGACCGGCGGACACGACGTCCTCGGTCGGGGCGGTGGCGCCGCCCTTGACCAGCTCGATGGTCTTCGCGGTGGCCTCGGCCTCGACCATCATGATCGCGACGTCGCCGTCGGCGAGGGTGCGGCCCGCGACGACCATGTCGAACACGGCCTCCTCGAGCTCGCTGTGGCGGGGGAACGCCACCCACTGGCCCTTGATCAGCGCCACCCGGACGCCACCGATGGGGCCGGAGAAGGGCAGGCCCGCGAGCTGCGTGGACGCGGACGCGGCGTTGATCGCCACGACGTCGTACAGGTCGTCGGGGTTGAGCGCCATGATCGTGCAGACGACCTGGATCTCGTTGCGCAGGCCCTTGACGAAGGACGGGCGCAGCGGGCGGTCGATCAGACGACAGGTGAGGATCGCGTCCTCGGAGGGGCGGCCCTCACGACGGAAGAACGATCCGGGGATGCGCCCTGCGGCGTACATCCGCTCCTCGACGTCCACCGTCAGCGGGAAGAAGTCGAAGTGGTCCTTGGGCTGCTTCGAGGCGCTGGTCGCCGAGAGGATCATCGTCTCGTCGTCCAGGTAGGCCACGGCGGAGCCGGCGGCCTGACGGGCCAGACGGCCGGTCTCGAAGCGGATGGTGCGGGTACCGAAAGAACCGTTGTCGATGACGGCAACGGCCTCGTGCATGGTGTTGTCTTCCACCTGGAAGATCTCCTTCATGTCCTCAGGTGGAGCGTCGCACCGCTGCGCCGACGGTCGGCGGCCCCGGCTGGGCCGGTCTTCGATCGAAGCCTCCGGGCGGTACGGCGCGTGGCGCTGTCCTCTTCCGGCGGCCACTACCGAGGACCGGCGCCTGGTGGCGCCAGTGGTCGGATGCGTGTGGACGCTCCGCGTCTTTGCGGGCTGCGACCGGTCCGGTCGCCCCGCGGTGTCGGGCAGCCTCGGCGTCACGCGCGGCGCGCGTGCCCGGGTCGTCCTTCACCCTTCGTTCTCACCTTACGCACGTGGTCTTTCCCACGTGCGCGCCCTGCCCAATCATTTCCCTGCTGGGACAGCAGGGGCGGATGGGGTCAGGATGCACCGAAGGGCGGCTCCCAAGCAGGAGCCGCCCCCAGGCGAATGACTAGCGGGCCGCGCCGGCGGCACCACGGCGGATGCCGAGGCGGTCGACCAGCGTACGGAAGCGCTCGATGTCCTTCTTGGCCAGGTACTGCAGCAGACGGCGGCGCTGGCCGACGAGGAGCAGCAGGCCACGACGGGAGTGGTGGTCGTGCTTGTGGGTCTTGAGGTGCTCGGTCAGGTCCGAGATACGGCGGCTGAGCATGGCGACCTGGACCTCGGGGGAGCCGGTGTCGCCCTCCTTGGTGCCGAACTCGTCCATGATCTGCTTCTTGACAGCGGCGTCGAGGGCCACAGCAACTCCTTTGATTCGGTGTGCCGGGTGCTCCTGGTCTGCGTCACAGGATCTGATGAAGCCCGGCCGTACCAGACTACCAGCGCCCGGAGGCTCGCCCCGACGAGGTGTGCGAGCGGGGTTTACGAGGTGAAACCGCGGACGAGTGCGTAGACGTCGAGGACCGCCAGCGCCAGCGGGATCAGCGAGGCCGGCAGCAGCACGTCCACCAGATCGAGGACGCGGCCCCAGAACGGGGAGACCCCTCTCGCCGGGACGGTCAGTGCGACCGCTGCCGACAGTGCCGCGCCGAGGGCGACCGCCGTGGCGAGCCCCAGGGTGTGGAGGTCCACGCGCGAGCTGTCGTCCATGTTCCGGTGGAGGAACTGCGGCAGGTCGAGCGAGATGCCGACGACCAGCAGGCCGAGGCCCGCCAGGCCGGCCAGCAGCAGGCACAGGACCTGCGAGGAGTGCCGGAACAGCCGGGCACGGAGCATCGCGCTGACGCCCAGGGCCAGCGCGAGGGCTTCGGACCAGCCGCTGCCGCTGAAGGAGAGCACGGCCGAGCAGCCGACGACGACCGCGGCGCAGCCGCCGACCAGACCGACCAGCAGTTCATGGCCGCGCCGGGCCAGCGGCGCGATCCGGGCGCAGTCGCAGCTGCGGTCGGCCGCGTCGGGGTCGGGGTCGGTATCGGGCTCGCTGCCGCCCGCGGTCGGCGCGTGGAAGGCCACCGGCAACCTGGCGAAGCGGGCGGAGAGCTGCGGCAGGAATCCGATGAGGGCGATCGCGACGACTCCGGCGACCGCGGCCGCCTCGCGTGGTGAGGCGTCGCGGACGATCGCCGAGAAGGTGGCCAGGGTGCCGAGGGCGGAGGCCAGGACGGCCCCGACGAACGGTGCGTCACCGCCCGGCATCAGGGCGGTGAGCAGCATGGATGCGATCAGCACGGCGACACAGCCGGCCAGGAACTGGATCCGGCCCGGCCCCTCCCCCGGCGCGGGCGCAAGGATCGCCGAGCCGCCGATGAGCGCGTGCGGGAGCGCGGCCAGGCCGAGCGCGAGAGCGGAGCCGCGGTCGTCGTAGACGCGGGCGCGGACCCCGGCCAACGCGATCAGCAGCAGCGCGGTGACGCCGGAGAGCAGCCCGGGCAGGGAGTGCATGTCGTGGGTGAGGTCGCAGCACCAGAGCGCGAAGCCGAGCAGGGTGAGCAGCAGGACCGCGCCGATGAGGCCCGCGGTGCGCAGCATGTCCCGCGTCCACTGGCTCCGGTCGGCGGCGACGGCTGCGGCGACCGCGTCGGCGACGTCGTCGTACACGGCCGGGGGCAGGGACTCGGCGAAGGGGCGCAGGCTGAGCAGGTCGCCGTCGCGGATCTGCTGGGCGATCAGCGGCAGGCCGCTGTCGAGCACGGTGCCGTCCCGGCGGACCAGGTGGAAGCCTGCGGGCGCGCCCTCGGGGAGGGTCTGGCCGGAGAGCCGCAGCAGTTCGGGGTACACGTCGGCGAGCGGAATGTCCTCGGGCAGGGCGACGTCGATCCGGCTGTCCGGTGCGACGACGGTGACCCGGCAGAAACCGGTCGTGGTGCTGGAGCCCACCGCGATCCCTCCCCTGTGTGCAGGAACGGTGACTTTCTGTAGCTGGCCATCCTAGGGCCCCGGCGGCCCGGGCTGACGGCCCCTCACTCCTCGACCCAGGCGCGGGCAGCGGCCAGGAAGGCGGCCGAGGCGGGGGTCAGCGGTCCCGGGCGGTGCACGATCCCGACGGCCCGGTGGACCGGCGGGTCGAGGCGGCGGACCACGCCGCCGCACAGGGCGATCTCCGCGGCGAGCGAACGGGGGACGACCGCGGCCGCTCCCCCGCTGACGACGACGGTGGAGACGCTGTCGCGGAAGTCGGACTCCACGCCGACGGTCGGGGTGATCCCGGCCGCGGCGAACACCCGGTCGACGAGCCCGCGCCAGGCGGTGCCGGGCGATCCGGTGACCAGGGCGACGCCGTCGAGTGCGGCCACCGGGAGCGGGTCGGGCCCGGGTTCGGTGCCGGGCGGGAAGACCGCGACGATCTCGATCTCCCGCAGCTGTTCGACCTCCAGGCCGTCGGACTCCCACAGCGGCCGGTAGGAGAGGCCGAGCTGGGAGTCGCCCTCGCGCAGGTCGCGGCCGAGGTAGGGGGAGCGGCGCGGTTCGGCCATGCGCACGGTCACCCGCGGATGGTGCAGCCGGAAGCGGCTGGTGATGGCGGCGGCGACGTCCACGGCGGCGGGCTGGACGACCAGGTCCACCCGCCCGGCGACGAGTCCGATCACCGACTCGACCGCGGCCCTGGCCGCGACCAGGTCCAGCACGACCTTCCTGGCCGGTTCGACGAGCGCCTCACCGGCCGAGGAGAGGACCACCCCGCGTCCGGCGCGCTCGAAGACCTGCGCGCCGAGGTCCCGCTCCAGTGCGCGGATGGCCTGGGACAGCGCGGGCTGGGTGAGGTGCAGCGCGTCCGCGGCCTTGGTGAAGCCTCCGTGCTCGACCACGGCGAGGAAGTACTCGAGCTGTCGCGCGTCCACGGCAGCGAGCCTACGTGGAGGAGGCAGGGATAACCCCTGTTTATGGGTCCGGCAGGCAGGACCTATTGGACAGTCAGGTGATCTTCCGTGGTTACTGGAGCACGGCACACACGTACGACTGGGGAAGGCCCACGATGACCGCTGACAGCACCGACCCGCGGGCCCCCAAGGGCGCCACCGAGGCGACCCGGAGCGTGCACGCCGCGCTGGCAGCGAAGCTGCCGCTGGCGACCGACCGGGCGGACTTCGAGCGGGCGGAGCGCGGGCTGATCGCGCGGACCGACCAGGACACGATCCTCAACGCCTTCGGTCTGCCCGGCTGGGACTTCGCCGGCTACCGCTACGTCTCCGGGAGCGAGCGGGCACCGGACACGGTCAACCCCTCCCTCTGGCGCCAGGCAAGGCTCAACGCGGCGCACGGCCTGTACCGGGTCGTCGAGGGCATCTACCAGGTACGCGGCTACGACCTGGCGAACATCACCTTCGTCCGCGGCGCGGCCGGCTGGATCGTCATCGACCCGCTCACCGCCGCCGAGACCTCCGCCGCCGCGCTCGCGACCGTCAACACCGAGCTGGGCGAGCGACCGGTCACCGCGGTGATCTACACCCACTGCCACGTCGACCACTTCGCCGGCGTCCGCGGCGTCGTCGGCGAGGAGGACCTGGCCGACGGACGGGTGCGGGTGATCGGCCCCGAGGGCTTCCTGCAGCACGCCGTCAGCGAGAACGTGATCGCCGGCACCGCCATGAGCCGCCGCGCCCTCTACATGTACGGGATGCTGCTGGACAAGGGCGCGCGCGGCCATGTGGACACCGGCCTGGGCCGGGCCGTGGCCGGCGGCAGCTGGGGCCTGGTCGCCCCGACCGAGCTGGTGTCCGAGACCGGCACCGAGCTGACCGTCGACGGTGTCCGCATCGTCTTCCAGGTCACGCCCGGCACCGAGGCGCCGGCCGAGATGAACTTCCTCTTCCCCGACCACCGCGCGCTGTGCCTGGCCGAGAACTGCTCGGCGGTGCTGCACAACCTCTACACCCCCCGCGGCGCCGAGGTCCGCGACGCCCTCGCCTGGTCCGGCTACATCGACGAGGCGCTGGAGCGGTGGGCCCCCGAGGCCGACGTCGTCTTCGCGAGCCACCACTGGCCGCGCTGGGGACAGGAGGAGATCACCTCCTATCTGACCAAGCAGCGGGACGCCTACCGCTACATCCACGACCAGGCGATGCGACTGGCCAACCTGGGCCTGGTCCCGACCGAGATCGGCGAACAGCTGGAACTCCCGGCCGCGCTCGGCGACGAGTTCTTCCTGCGCGACTACTACGGCACGGTCAACCACAACGCCAAGGCCGTCTACCAGAAGTACCTGGGCTGGTTCGACGCCAACCCGGCGCACCTGCACCCGCTGCCGCAGACCGCGGCGGCGGAGAAGTACGTCGAGTACATGGGCGGCGCGGAGGCCGTACTGGAGCGCGCCCGCAGGGACTTCGCGGCCGGCGAGTACCGCTGGGTCGCCGAGGCCGTCAACCACGTGGTCTTCGCCGACCCCTCGAACGAGCAGGCGCGCCTGCTGCAGGCCGACACCCTGGAGCAGCTGGGCTACCAGGCGGAGTCGGGACCGTGGCGCGACTTCTACCTGACCGGTGCCAAGGAGCTGCGCGAGGGCACCCCGGTGGCGCCCGGGCTCTCCGCGGCGATCCAGCCCGACGTGCTGCGCGGCATGCCCCCGGCGATGCTGCTGGACTACCTCGCGGTGCGCCTCAACGGCCCGCGCGCCGCCGCCAGCCGGGTCCGGCTGGAGCTCCGCTTCACGGACGCGGGCAGCACGCATCTGGTGGAGCTCTCGCACGGCACCCTGCACCACGCCACCCGGGTCACCGGCGCGACCGACGCCGTCGTCAGCCTCGGCAAGGCCGAGCTGGCGCAGCTCGCTGACGATCCGTCAGCGCTGGACGCGCTGCTCGGAGACGGTACGGTCACCGTGACCGGCGGCACCGCGGAGGCGCTGCGCGAACTGCTCGGGCTGCTGGACCGATTCGACCTGTTCTTCCCGGTGATCGAACCCTAGGGCTGGTGCCGACGTGAGCGTGGTAACCGTCAAACGACCGCCGCGCTCCTACCCCCTCCCGGTGCCCGGCGGCGAGGTCCGGCTGGAACCGCCGCCGGAGCTCCCCCGCGCGGACGACGGCGACTGGTGGCAGCCGCTGCTGCCGATGCTGGCCACCGGGAGTTCCGCGGCCTTCTTCTTCATGCCGGGCTCGGCGACGATGATGAAGGTCATGGGCGGCATCATGATCGCCTCGACCGCGGCCATGGCCGCCGCCCAGCTCAACTCCCGGCGCGGGGGCGGTGGCGGAGCACTGGACGACGAGCGCCGCGACTACCTCTCCTATCTGGCGCAGCTGCGCCGGCAGGTCCGCCGGACCGCCGCGCTGCAGCGCGACGCGCAGCTCTGCCTGCACCCGGCTCCGGACCAGCTGTGGTCGGTGGTGGCCGACGGCAGCCGGCTGTGGGAGCGGCGTCCCGGCGACGCCGACTTCGGGCAGACCAGGCTCGGCACCGGGACGCAGGCGCTCGCCACCGCGCTGATCGCCCCGCCGACCGCCCCCGTGGACGAGCTCGAACCGCTGACCGCGGAGGCCATGAAGGGCTTCCTGGCGGCCCACGGCACCCTGCCCGACCTGCCGCTGGCCGTGTCCCTGCGGGCCTTCCACCGGCTGACGGTGTCGGGCGACGCGGAGACCGTCCACGCGACGGTCCGCGCGGCCCTGGCCCAGCTGGTCACCCTGCACTCCCCCGACGACCTGGTGCTCGGGATCGCCGCCGCACCGGGCGCGGCCCCGGAGTGGGAGTGGGCGAAGTGGCTGCCCCATGTCCAGCACCCCTCCGAGTGCGACGGTGCGGGCCCGCTGCGGCTGATCCACCACTCACTGGACGGACTGGAGGCCCTGCTCGCCGACGCGTTGGCGGGCCGGGCCCGGTTCAACCGGGACGCCCCGCCGGTCCCCGATCAGCCGCACCTGGTGCTGGTGCTCGACGGAGTACCCGTCGGCGCCGATTCGCTGCTCGGCACCGCGGACGGGCTCCAGGGCGTCACCGTCGTCGAGGTGGTGCCCGGCGAGCTCGACCGGCCGCGCGGCGGCCTCACCGTCGTGGTCGAGCCCGAGCAGATGCGGCTGGCCTCGACCGGCGGCGGTGTCTACCACGGTCGGCCCGACACCCTGGGCATCCGCCAGGCCGAGGCGCTGGCACGGCAGTTGGCCCCGCTGCGGGCATCGGCGGGCGACAACGACGAGCCGCTGCTCGCCAACCTCGACTTCACCGACCTGATGGGCGTCGGCGACGCCGCCTCCGTCGATGTGTCCCGCACCTGGCGGCCCAGGCCGGTGAACGAGCGGCTGCGCGTGCCGATCGGCATCGGCGCGGGCGGCGAGCCGGTGGTGCTCGACCTCAAGGAGGCCGCCCTGGAGGGCATGGGCCCGCACGGCCTGTGCGTCGGCGCGACCGGTGCGGGAAAGTCCGAACTGCTGCGGACGCTCGTACTCGGCCTGGCGATGACGCACTCCTCGGAGACGCTGAACTTCGTCCTCGCCGACTTCAAGGGCGGCGCGACCTTCTCCGGGATGGCGGACCTGCCGCACACCTCCGCGGTCATCACCAACATGGCCGAGGAACTCACCCTGGTCGACCGGATGCGCGACTCCGTCACCGGCGAGCTGAACCGCCGCCAGGAACTGCTGCGCTCCGCGGGCAACTACGCGGGCATCCACGACTACGAGCGGGCCAGGGCGGCCGGCGCCGCGCTGGCGCCGCTGCCCTCGCTGCTGCTGGTCATCGACGAGTTCAGTGAACTGCTCACCGCCAAACCCGACTTCATCGACATGTTCATCCAGATCGGCCGGATCGGCCGCTCCCTGGGCGTGCATCTGCTGCTGGCCTCGCAGCGGCTGGAGGAGGGCAGACTGCGGGGCCTGGACACCTATCTCTCCTACCGGATCGGGCTGCGGACCTTCTCGGCCGCCGAGTCGCGGGCGGCACTGGGCGTCCCCGACGCCTACCACCTGCCGCCCGTGCCCGGCGTGGGCTACCTCTCGTTCGGCACCGAGGCCATGACGCAGTTCAAGGCCGCCTATGTGTCGGGCCCCTACCGGGCGGGGAGCACGGCGCAGACCGAGCGGCGGGCCCGGACCCGGCAGCCGGTGCTGTTCACCGCCGCACCGGTGCCGTTGCCTCCGCACCCGCCGGAGGAGTCTGCGGCAGAGCCCGCCGCGGAGCAGGCCCCGGACCGCGACGACGGACCGGGCGACTCGGTCCTCGATGTGATCGTGGACCGGCTCGCGGGCCAGGGCCCACCGGCGCACCAGGTGTGGCTGCCGCCGCTGGACCGGGCCCCGGCCCTGGACCAGCTGCTCCCCGCGCTCACCGCCACCCCCGACCGGGGCCTGCTCGCGGCGGGCCACCCGGGGTCGGGCCGGCTGACGGTCCCGGTCGGCCTGGTCGACAAGCCGTTCGAGCAGCGCCGCGACCTGCTGTCCCTGGACTTCTCCGGGGCGGCCGGGCACGGCATGGTCGTCGGCGCACCGCGCTCGGGCAAGTCCACCGTGCTGCGCACCATGATCAGCTCCTTTGCGCTCACCCACACCCCGGCCGAGGTGCAGTTCTACTGCCTGGACTTCGGCGGCGGCGGCATGCTCGGGCTGCGGGGCCTGCCGCATGTCGGCGTGGTCGCCGGACGCTTGGACGCCGACAGGGTGCGGCGCACGGTCGCCGAGGTCTCCGGTCTGGTCACCCGGCGCGAGGCACTGTTCCGCGCGCAGGGCATCGACTCGATCGCGACCTTCCGCACCCGCCGCGCCCAGGGCCTGCTGCCCGGCGAGCCGTACGGCGACGTGTTCCTGGTGGTCGACGGCTGGATGACCTTCAAGCAGGAGTTCGAGCCACTGGAGCCGCTGGTCACGGACCTGGCGCAGCGCGGCCTGGCCTACGGCGTCCATGTGGTGATCGCGGCCTCCCGCTACGGGGAGGTCCGTCCGGCGCTGAAGGACCTGCTGCAGACCCGGGTCGAGCTCAGGCTCGGCGACACCATGGAGTCGGAGACCGACCGCAGGGCAGCGGCCGACGTCCCCCCGGGCTCGCCCGGGCGCGGCCTGACCGCCGACCGGCTGCACTTCCTCTCGGCGCTCCCGCGCATCGACGGCTCCGAATCGGTCGAGGACCTCGCCGAGGGGGTGGCCGGGTTCGTGGCCGCAGTGGCCACTGCCTGGACCGGCCCCCGCGCACCCGAGGTGCGGATGCTGCCCGAGCTGCTGCCGGCCGATCAGCTGCCGAAGGCCGGGGAGTTCCCCGAGCCGGGCATCGCGATCGGTGTGGACGAGTCCTCGCTGTCGCCGGTGTTCCTGGACCTCGACACCGATCCGCACTTCCTTGTCTTCGGCGACGGCGAGAGCGGCAAGACCGCTCTGCTGCGGCTGCTGCTCAGGGGCATCACCGAGCGCTACACCCCCGAGCAGGCCCGGATCGTGATCGGTGACTACCGCCGCTCACTGCTGGGCCAGGTCACCACCCCGCACCTGCTGGAGTACGCGGCCGCCCAGCCGGCCCTGGCCTCCTACCTGGCCGACATCAGGGACGCCATGGACCGCCGCATCCCCGGCCCCGGGGTCACCCAGCAGCAGCTGCGGGACCGGAGCTGGTGGTCCGGCTCGGAGCTGTTCCTGGTGATCGACGACTACGACCTGGTGGCGACCGCCTCCGGCAACCCGTTGGGCCTGCTGATCGACGTGCTGCCGTTCGCCAGGGACATCGGGCTGCACATCGTCCTCGCCCGCCGGTCGGGCGGCGCCGGGCGGGCCCTGTACGAGCCGGTGCTGCAGCGGCTGAAGGAGCTGGGCGCGCAGGGCATCGTGCTCTCCGGCAACCGGGACGAGGGCGCGCTGCTCGGCAGTGTGCGGCCGCAGCCGATGCCGCCGGGCCGGGGCGTGCTGGTGACCCGGCGCCGGGGCAGCTTCACCGTGCAGACCGGCTGGCTGCCGCGGACTGTCTGATTCGTTATCCGGACGCCGACCGTCCGATCCGCAGCAGGCCGCTGAGTGATGCGTCACTCGGCTGCCTGTCGAGGAGGCCCTTGAAGGCCTTGGGCTGCGCTTGCCGATACATGGTTCACTCTTCAATATTCCTTGTATTGCCAGGTTAAAGACAGCACAGTGGTTTGATCCGAAGGCAAGCGGACATAGTTCACATTTAGCTCATATCACTGACTGGCCATCAGATTCGTCGCACTTCTCGTATTCGGCAACGAAATCCGCAGCAAATGTTCCCTTGACGTGCCGTTAACAGCAGGGGTTACATGACGGGCGGAGAGCGACAGATTCGCAGCAGCCAACCCGACCGGAGGCGATACCGCTCCCCCGCGCAACGCTCCACTGAACCGATCGGAACGCACATGACCGACACGCTGAGCCCGCCCGACATCGCGGGCGTCGCACCCGTCAGCAGCATCACCGCCGAGGAGCCGCAGAAGCTCAAGCGCTCCATCGGCGTGGCCGGCGGAACCCTGCTGACGCTCTCCTGCCTGACCCCGGCGTCGTCGCTGTTCGTTCTCGTGCCCGGTTCCTTCGCCGTCCTCGGCACCGGCACCGCGCTGACCCTGGCCATCGCGATGGTCCTCTGCATCGGCGTGGCCTTCTGCTACTCCGAGCTGGGCACCCTGATCCCCAGTGCCGGCGGCGAGTACGCCATGGCCGGAAGCACCCTGGGCAAGGGCGCGGGCTGGCTGGCGTTCATCCAGGCACTGATCGTCGTCATGATCGTTCCGCCGATCATCGCCCTGGGCACCGCCCAGTACCTGGCCCCGATCGTGAACGTGGACCCGAAGCTGATGGGCGCCGGGGTGATGCTGCTGGCGACCGTGATGGGCCTGCTGGACCTGCGCGCCAACGCCTGGATCACCGGCTTCTTCCTCTGTCTGGAGGTCGTGGCCTGCGCCGTCGTCTCCGTGCTCGGCTTCGCCCACTCCAACCGCGCCGCCTCGGTGATGCTGCACCCCGCGCTCGTCGGCGCGCACGGCGGCATGAGCGCCGTCACCACCGGCACGGTCATCGCCGGCCTGGCCACCGCACTGTTCATCACCCAGGGCTTCTCCACCGCCGTCTACCTCTCGGAGGAGATGGAGCGCCCGAGCCGCACCGTGCCGCGCACCGTGCTGTGGACGCTGGGCATCGGCTCCGCCGTCATCCTGGTCCCCACCATCGCCATCACCCTGGGCGCACCGAGCATGTCCGCACTGGACGCCGGTGACATCGGCGGCATGGTGACCGCCTGGAGCAATACGACGATCGGCAACTTCGTCAGCCTGTGCATCGCGCTGGCCATCATCAACGCCGCCATCGTCATGGTCATCCAGAACTCGCGGGTGCTGTACTCCTCAGCCCGCGACCACGCCTGGCCCGCGCCGATCAACCGCGCCTTCTCCGACCTGAGCAAGAAGTACGGCTCGCCCTGGATCTCGACCCTCGCGGTCGGCGTCCCCGGCGCGGTCCTCTGCTTCGTCCCGGTCGCCACCCTCACCAATGTCACCGGCGTCGCGGTGACCCTGCTGTACGGCTTCGTCGCGGTCGCGGCCCTGGCCGCCCGCCGGGGCGCCCACAGGACCAACAAGGCCGCCTGGCGGATGCCGCTGTGGCCGGCCATCCCGGTCCTGGTGCTGGCCGTCCTGGGCTATGTGCTCTACACCCAGGCCGTCAGCGACCTGCTGATCACCGGCGGCATCACCGCCGTCTCCCTGCTCTACTGGTTCTTCTACCTCCGGCCCCGTGCGGAGACCCGCTGGATCATCACCGTCCCCGAGGACGAGCAGCCCGCGGCCTGACCTCAGCGGGCGGCAGGACCACGACGGCGGGCATCGCGGAGCACAGCCGCGGTGCCCGCCGTCACTGCTGCCGCAAGACCGCCGAGGCAGAGCAGGTAGACGGCGGTGCGCCGGTCACGGGCCGCCCGGGTGTCACCGAGGCCGAGCGCACGCGGCCGCACCGGCGGGGCCGCGGGCCCGGTGACCGGGGTCGCCACGGCCTCCGAGGCGGGCGGGGCGGTGTCCGAGAGAGCCGCCACCGGATCGACCACGCCCCAGCCGAGGGAGTCGTCCCGGCCGGGCACGGTGCGCTGCGCGGTCTGCTCGATCCGCGCGTCGATCTCCGCCACCGTCCAGTCCGGGTGCACCTGTCTGAGCAGCGCGGCGACCGCCGAGACATACGGCGCAGCGAAACTGGTGCCGCTGTCGACGCACTGCCCACCGCCCGGCACGGTCGAGACCATGTCCACCCCCGGCGCGGCCACCAGCACGGAGCCGCCGGTCTCGGAGAAGTCGGCGTCGCGCTCATTGTCGCGGTCGGACGCCCCGACACCGAGCACGCCCGGCAGCGACGCCGGATAGGTCGGCGCCGGGAGACCCTCGTTGCCTGCCGCGGCCACCACCACGATGTTGCGGCCGATGGCCCTGGCCGTCGCGAGGGCCAGCGGACTGCCGGGCGGCACCGGGGACGGCGTGCCGTTGCTGGAGACGTCCTGCGAAATGTTGATCACGGAGGCACCGGCGGCGACGGCCGCGTCCACGGCCGAGGCCAGTGTGTCGGCCGTGCCCTCGCCCTGCGCGTCGTTCTGGCGCAGGGCGAGGATCCTCGCGTCCGGGGCGAGGCCCACGAAGCCGGTCGCGGTCGAGGGCCGGGCCGCGACGATGCCGGCGACCATGGTGCCGTGGCCGTCCGGGTCCGTGAGCGAGGTGCCGCCCGCGCCGGTCAGGAAGTCCGGGCCCGCGGTGACGGCGCCGCGCAGCTGCGGGTTGGTGTCGTCCACACCGGTGTCGATGACGGCGACGGTGACGCCACGGCCGGTGGCGTAGTGCCACAGCTGCGGCAGCAGGACGCGCCGCAGGGCCCACGGGTCCCCGGGGATGTCGGCCGCCGGAAAGGTGCACTGGCCGTCGGCGCCGGGCAGCGCCCGTGCACTCGCCTGCGACGGGGAGAGGGCCGCGGCGGACAGGGCTGTGACGGACACGGCCAGGGCGGCGAGGACCGCTCGCCCGGTGCTGCGGTGGTGGCTGGTCATCTGCACGGTCCCCCGGACGTGTGGTGGCCGGGCGCCGTCCGGACGGGGACGGCACCCGGCTGCGGCGCTGGGCTCAACCCCAGATGCCGGCGTTCTTCGCCTCTGTCGCCCGGTAGTCCTCGGCGGCGGTGTCGAGCGCGTTCGCGATCGACACCAGCACCGCGTGCAGGTCGTCGGCGGCGGCGTTCCACTGGTTCTGCCGCACCCGGTAGTGCTCCTGCGCCGTGCCCTCCCAGGTCTCGGCGACCCGCGAGACCGAGCTGAGCAGGTCCTCGAGTTCTCCCTTGATGGTCGCCGCGCTGCGGCGGACCTCGTCGCCGGCACCCGAGACGGTGCCGAAGGCGACCTTGATGTGGCCGGACGTCATGGTGTCTCCCAACTCAGCCGAGGGCTGCGGTGATCCTGCTGATCGCGGCACTCGACTCGTTCTCGGTGCCGGTGTAGGTCGCCTCGGTCGCGGTGATCGCCCCCTGGAACTCGCCGAGCAGCTTGTTGAGCTTGGCGGTGTCCTCGTTCCAGCGCGTCTGGAGGCCCCGGTACGCGGTGGCGGCGTCCCCCTCCCAGCCCCCGGCGATCGAGCCGACGAGGCCCTCCAGCCTGCCGAGCTCCGCCTGGATCCGGCCGTTGACCTCGGTCATGTGGTTCGAGAGCATCCGCATGTCCGCTGCGGTGACCCTGAACTGACCCGACATGTGTGCACCTCCGGTTTCACTCACCCGGCGGACACCACGGCGGTGGTGCCCGCCGGAACCCTAACCGCGGATCAGTCCTGCCTATGATCCCTGTTGTTGGCCTGCCGCAAGGGAGTTGAGGACGGGTCCGGCGGACAGCAGCCGGGACCAGGCGAGCGGGACCACCGGCAGCCGGGTGACGGCCGAGTAGCCCAGCCGGGCCTGGGCGTCGCCGTTCATCGGCACCGGACAGCGCAGCCCGGTGTCGGTGAGCAGGTTCACCGCGCCGGTGTCGGTGCTGGTGCCGGTCACCTCGCGGTAGAGCAGTCCGCTCCCCGGTGTGACATAGACCCCCGCCGTGCCCGGGGTGCCGTCCACCGGGTACGACTGCCCCGCCCACAGGCCCAGTCCCGGCACCCCCGCTCCCGAGGCGGTCCCGGTGTAGACACTGCAGGCCACGGTGTCGCCGCTGCCCGCCAGCGAGGAGCTGTTCGCCTGGGTCACGGCGGACGTCGGCCAGTCCCGGCCGCCCTCGAACGGCGGCGCCAGGTTGGCGCCGAGCACCGCGGTGTCCGGGACCACCGGCACCGGGGCGCCGCGGTGGACCGCCTCCAGCAGCTGGAAGGCGAACGGGGAGAGGGGGTGGACGCCGTCCTGCAGCACCACGTAGTCGAGCAGGCCGCCGCCGTTGTCCTTCACCTGAAAGATGTCCCCGATCCGGGCGGCAGACTGACCCACCGTGACGTCGGCGGGTCCGCCGTAGCCGGCGATGTCCCCCTGCGGGATGCCGATCGGATCACCGGACCGCAGGGTGGCCAGCCAGGACGAGGAGACGCTCTGCGGGGTGCCCACGGTCGCGCCGAAGGCGGCGGTCGCCAGCAGCAGCCGCTGGGTGGCCGCGGCCCCGCCGGTCGCGTCGCCGCCCACCAGCCGGTGCGCGGTCCCGGTGACGTCCACCAGGTAGGTCGCCCCGTCCGGGCCCTGCACATAGAGCGCCTGCCGAGGGCCGAGCCGACCGGCGCCGGAGGCCGCGGCGGCATCGGCGCCGTCCAGGACGAACAGCTTCTCGTCGGTGCCGCCCCCGGGCCGGTTGGCCGGGCGGTCGCAGTACGCCCAGACCTTGGGGATGCCCGCGTCCGCCGCCGTCGGCAGGCTGTCCGGCGCATAGGGGATGCCGACCGTCGCACCGTGCGGCACCGAGTCCAGCACCGAGTCCTCGACCGGGACCACCGAGGAGCCCGCACCCAGCAGCAGCCTGGCCGACGCGATGTTCAGCACCGGGTGCAGCGCGCCGTTCCACCACACATAGCGGGTGGTCGACTGCCTGCCCACGATCACCGCGTCGGCGGTCCTCCAGTGCAACGGAGCGCTCGGTCTGACGAGCCCGTAGCCGCCGAAGCCGGCCACGGCCAGCGCGCCGACGACGATGCCGGGAAGGATCGCCCGGAGGCCCCGCGGCGCGTCCTCGCAGGCGCCGCCGCCGGAGGGCCGCAGGAATGCCGCGACCGTACGCCGACGCGAGAACGTGTACGCGCTCAGCTCCTCGCGGCGTGATGCCATGCTTCCGACCCCGATCATCGGCCCGACTACCGTGTGTGAACGATATGTACCGTACGGGTACGGTATGGCGGTCCGCACCCGACCAGAGAGGTTGTCCCGGGGCATGCCCGAACAGAGCACCACCCTGCCCGCCCCGGTGCCGGTGCGGATCCGGCCGGGGCCCGGCCGGATCGGACCGTTCCGGTTACCCCAGCTGATCCTGGTCGAGCTGGCGGCGGCGCTGGTGCTGATCGGATCGGCGGCCGACCGCATCGCCCTGACCGGGTGCGGCGTCCTCGCCGTCGCCCTGGTGGCGCTCGCGCTGCCGCGGTGGAACGGCCTCTCGGCGGCCGAGCAGCTGCAGGCCCGCGCGCAGCTGCGGAGCCGCCTGCGTCGGACCGCCGACCACCCCGTCGACCCGGGAACGGATCCGGCGCTGGTACCCGTGCTGGAGTGCGAGCCGGCGCTGCGGACCGTGCAGCACACGGTGGAAAGGGAGGGCCGCCCGGCCCGGGCGCGCGGGGAGCGCCGCGAGATCGGCATGATCGGCGATGGGACCTTCCTCACCGCGGTCCTGCGGGTGGAGGCCCCCGACGAACCGCTGCGCCCCCTGCGCGGCAGCCGCTCGCTGCCCCTGCCGCTGCTCGCCGCCGGACTCCGGGTCGACGACATCGTGCTGGACGCCGTGCAGGTGGTGCAGTACACCCAGCCCTCCCCGGCGCCGCATCTGCCCGAGCAGTCCCTGGCCGCGCGCGGCTACCGGGAGCTGCCCGACGGCACGCGCACCCCCGGGCTGCGGCTCACCTGGATCGCGGTCAGGCTGGACCCCGAGCTGTGCCTGCGCGCGGTCGCGGCACGCGGCGGCGGAGAGACCGGCGCGCGCAGGGCGCTGCAGCGCGCGGCCGACCAGCTCGCCGTGCGGCTGGCCGGAGCCGGGCTGCGGGCGACGGTGCTGGACCGGGCCGGGCTGACCTCGGCGGTGGCCACCGCCGTCTGCGCGAACCCGTTGGCGGCGGGCGGTGCGGCCCGGCCCGGACGCCGCACCTCGGAGACCGTGCGGGCCTGGCGCTGCGACGACCGCTGGCACACCACCTACTGGGTGGGCCGCTGGCCCGGGCTCACTCCTTCGGGTGGTCCCGATGGATCCGCGGCAGCGGTGTCGGCACCCGATCTCGTGAACCTGCTCAGCGGAACCTCCGCCCTCGGCACCAGCTTCAGCCTGACGGTCCGCCAGGAACCTGACGGAGCAGTGGCGCTGACCGGCCAGGTCCGGCTGACCGCCCGTGGCGAGAGCGAACTGGAGCAGGCCGCACGCCGGTTGGAGCTCCGGGCCGGCGGCGCGGGAGCAGCACTGGTGCGTCTGGAGCACGAGCAGGTGCCGGGTGTCCTGGCGACACTCCCGCTGGGAGGCACACGGTGAGGGGATCGAAGCCCGTCGGGTTCGGACTGCTCGGTCCTCGGCGGCAGCAGCATGTGCTCGGCCCCGACCGGCTCGCGGCGATGGCGCTGCCGATGGGCGACGACGGCGTGGTCGTCGGCACCGACGAGCAGGGCGCGGCCGCGGTCCTCGGCCTCTTCCGGCCCCGGGCGTACGAGGTGCTGCTGGTCGGCGGCGTCTGGACGGCACAGCTGCTGGCGCTGCGCGCCGCCGCCACCGGGGCCAGGGTGGTCGTGGAGACGGCCCGCAGCACCTGCTGGACGCCGGTGGCCCGGGCTGCGGGCGGCGGACAGCCGTGCGTGACCGTGCATCCGGTGGGCCGGATCGGCCCGCAGGGGGCCTCGGTGACCGCTCCGGTCCTGGTTGTCAGGGACTGCGGTTCGCGCCCGGCCCGAGGCAGGCTCTCCCCAGGCCCCTGGCAGACGACGCTGACGCTGCTGCCCTTCCTGGGCCCCGCGTCCGACCGGCTGCTGACGGCGGCGGACCTGGTGGGCGTCCAGCGGGTGGCCCCGCCGGAGGCCGAACTGGTCGGCCGGGTACTGCGGTTGCCCGCCACCGAGATCGCCGCGCTGTCCGGCCTCGGGGACGGGGAGACGCTCTGGTGCAACCGGCGTGCGCGGATGACCGTCCGCGGCGGGCCGACCGCGGCCGAGGCCCGGCTGCTGGGCCGGGCCCGGCGGATCGACTGACGAGAGGAACGAGCGATGACGAGCGAGTGCGACGGATCGGCCGACGACGAGGACTGGCCGGGCGTTCCCGACTACACGACACCGGCCTGGTACCGGGAGAACACCGAGCCGGTGGCCGCCCCGCCGCTCCCCCCGCTGCCGCCGGCACCCCCCGCGCGCAGCATCCTGCCGGAACCGAGACCGGAGCCCAGGCCGGAACCGAGGCCGCAGCCGTCCGCCCCCGCCCCCGCCGTCGGCGGCGCGCCGCTGGGCTACACCGCCGCCGTCGAGCTGTCCTCCGACCGCCTGCTGCGCCACCCGCCGGAGGAACGCCGGGCGGGCAGCCGCTTCCGCTTCGGCACCAGGGCCGCCGCCGAGGAGGAGCGCCGGAAGAAGGCCGCCCTCATCCGCACCCCGGTGCTGAGCTGCTACCGGATCGCCGTGATCAGCCTCAAGGGCGGCGTCGGCAAGACCACCACGACCGTGTCGCTGGGCGCGACCCTGGCGGCCGAGCGCCGGGACAAGGTCATCGCCGTCGACGCCAACCCCGACGCGGGCACCCTGGGACGCCGGGTGCACCGCGAGACCGGGGCGACCATCCGCGACCTGGTGACCGCGATCCCGTCGCTGAGCAGCTACATGGATCTGCGCCGGTTCACCTCGCAGGCCCCCGGCGGCCTGGAGGTCCTGGCGAACGACGTCGACCCCGCCGTCTCCACCGCCTTCGACGACGCGGACTACCGACAGGTGATCGACTTCCTGGGGCGGCAGTACCCGATCGTGCTGACGGACTCCGGCACCGGGCTGCTGTACAGCGCCATGCGCGGGGTGCTGGAGCTGGCCGACCAGCTGATCGTGGTGTCGACCCCGAGCGTGGACGGTGCGAGCAGCGCCAGCACCACACTTGACTGGCTGTCCGCCCACGGCCACGCCGACCTGGTGCAGCGCAGCATCACCGTGGTCTCGGGGGTGCGCGAGACGGCGCGGACGATCAGGGTCGAGGACATCGTCGCGCACTTCAGGACCCGCTGCCGGGGTGTGGCGGTGATCCCCTTCGACGAGCACCTCGCGGCCGGGGCCGAGGTGGACCTGGACCGGATGCGGGCCAGGACCCGCGAGGCGTACTTCGACCTCGCAGCGCTGGTCGCCGCCGACTTCCCGCGCACCCAGCCGCAGGCCTGGGAGGTGCCGCCGACGGACCTCAGCAGTCGGTGAGTTCGCGGGCCTGCTTGACGTCGTCGGCCATCCGGTCGAGCAGGGCCTCGATCGAGTCGAACTTCTCCATGCCGCGCAGGTAGGCGAGGAAGTCCACGCTGACGTGCAGGCCGTAGAGGTCGAGGCCGACCCGGTCGATCGCGTAGGCCTCGACCGTGCGGGCGGTGCCGTCGAAGGTCGGGTTGGTGCCCACCGAGATCGCGGCGGGCATCAGCTCGCCGTCGGCCGTCAGCCAGCCCGCGTACACGCCGTCGGCGGGGATCGCGGTGTGCGGGAGGGTCTCGACATTGGCCGTGGGGTAGCCGAGCTCGCGCCCGCGCTGGGCGCCGCGGACGACCGTGCCCTCGACCCGGTGCGGGCGGCCGAGCACCTCGGCCGCCCCGGCCACATCCCCCTCCGCGACCAGGCGGCGGGCGAGCGTGGACGAGAAGGGGGTGCCCTCGCCGAGCGAGCCGTGGACGGTCAGGTCGAGCAGGTCCAGTGTGTAGCCGTAGCGCTCGCCGAGCTGCTCCAGCAGCGCAACATCGCCCGAAGCCCGGTGACCGAAACGGAAGTTGGGGCCCTCGACGACCACGGCCGCATGCAGTGCGTCCACCAGCACCTGGCGGACGAAGTCCTCCGGCGACAGCTGCGAGAAGGCCAGTGTGAAGGGGAGCACCAGCACGGCGTCCACGCCGAGCTCGCCCATCAGCTCGGCCCGGCGGTGGTGCGGGGCCAGCAGCGGCGGGTGGCTTCCGGGGCGCACGACCTCGCTGGGGTGCGGGTCGAAGGTCACCACGACCGCGTTCGCGCCGACGGCCCTGGCCCGCTCCACGGCCCTGCCGATGATCAGTTGGTGTCCCCGGTGCACTCCGTCGAAGGAGCCGATGGTGACGACGCTGCGCCCCCAGTCATCGGGGACTTCCTCCAGGCCACGCCACCGCTGCACCCTGACCGCTCCTCGTTCGCAACTGTCGTTGTCCCCTATAGCCTGCCATGCGCCTGGTCACTGGCCTGCATCGGCTCGTCCGAGTGCGGTGCGGCACCGGGCGCGGCACCGGAGGCGGCGGCGAGCAGGGCGGCGAGCTCGCGGCCCAACGGCGTGGGGTCCGCGGCCAGGGCGGACCGGAACGCGTCACGCACCGGGGCCGGGTGCCCGGCGGCAAGACCGCGGACGAACGGCAGCAGGGTGCCACGCTCCGAGGGGGTCTGCCGGGTGCGGGCGGCCAGCCAGGCGGCGACCTGCGCGGCCGCCTCCGGGCGGCGGCCCAGATAGTCGCCGACCAGCCGCACCACGGCGGCCTGCGCCCGGGGCGCGGGGGCCGTGCCGAGGGCGCGCAGGATCGCGGCCGCCTCCTCGCCCGGCTGGTGCAGCCTGACCGCGTAGCCGGAGAGGACCAGCGCCGTGTGCGTGTCCAGCGCCGGGACCAGTTGCTGCGCGGTCAGCAGCTGGTCCCCGGCGCCGTAGTGGGCGACCGCGGCGGGCAGGTGGCGGCCGCGGGTCACCGGGTCGGCGACCAGCAGGGCCAGGGCCGCGCCGTGCAGGTTCTGCTCGGCGTCGCGAGTGAGCAATGTCTCGGCCGCGAAGCGCAGCAGCGCACGGTCGGCCTCGCTCCCGGCACGGACCGCGGGCCCGTGCACGGCGGCCGCGACATGGCGTTCGGGGCGGGGGTCGTGGGCCCAGCGGTCCGTGGCCCGGCACAGGGCCGAGGGCTCGGTGGCGGCGAGTTCGCGCAGCAGCGCGTCCGCGCGCGGGTGCGCGGCGTCGACCAGTGCCTCGGTGAGGTCGTCCAAAGCGAATCGGCGGTGGGTGCGCAGCAGTTGGACGGCGACGGCGGCGACGCGCTCGTCCTGGAACCAGGAGCAGACCGCGTGCAGGGCGGCGACGGGGTCGCTGCGGATCAACCGGCCGACCGCGTCCAGCGCGTCGGGCTCCCCGCTGCGGGCGGGCAGCTTCAGGAGGTCGACCCGGTCCGCGACGGGCAGCGCCAGGCCCGTCCAGAAGGTGAGGGGGACGGTCCGCAGCTGGGTCTCGGCCTCGCGGTAGGCCATCCGTTCGGCGAGCGTGCGCAGCAGCGGCAGGTACGGACCGGCGTCGGGGAGCCCGAGCAGGACCGAGGTCAGCAGGTTGAGGGTCCACCAGTGGGCGTCGGTGCCGGGGGTGGCGGCATCGGGGCCGTCCAGCCGCAGCACCAGGCGGCTCAGCCAGGGTTCCAGCGCACCGGGGTCGGCGGCGCCCGGCTCGCTGTCGGTCCCGGCGAGCCGCAGCAGGGCCTCGCGGACCGGCCCGATGCGGTGGTGCGGCACAGGGCGCGGGGCGGGCTCGGGGGACGGCGGCTCGGGGGCGGGCACCGGCGCCGGCACCGCATGGCCGCGCGGCCCCCCGCGCCGGTGCGC
>Ga0302314_10006403_pt1 | contig 21317 bp, 20 predicted proteins | sample III_Palsa_N2_3_FD_200533 | JGI IMG/M metagenome (GOLD analysis project Ga0302314, IMG submission 200533) | Peat permafrost microbial communities from Stordalen Mire near Abisko, Sweden - III_Palsa_N2_3 | ecosystem: Environmental > Terrestrial > Soil > Palsa > Peat permafrost | place: Sweden...
GAGGGCAGAATCGCACGCGGAAAGCGCGACCGGTCGTGGGGCTACGGAATGTCGCCAACGCAATGGCGGCCGGCGACGACTCCGAAACACGGAAGCGATAGCGAGGGCCGTACACCCTTTCCGCGCGCACAGCGCGTCTCTTGTCGACAGGGCACCGTGATAGTCCGACCAGGCGAAAAGCAGGTCCGGGCGGCCGATTGGAATCGGTGGCCACACGCTCGTCAGCTCCTGAGCGTGTTCGGCGTACAACGAGATCGTGTTGTTGCTGTCCCCGGGCGGGCCGGGTTTGGACCCGAGGTCGCCTTTGGGAGTGATCGCCTACGTGACGGTTGGTAGAGGGTGTTCACCCATACAGAGGTGAGTTGAGTGTGGCAATACTCGTCAGCGCTCAGCGCGACGCACGAGATCAAGTCGGGAGGATCCACGAACGGCGAGCCAGTCCGCACATGCCTCACACCGCACAGGAAGGCGCACCAGTGTTCAGAAACGAATGGACCGCGGGGACCGCGACGATCATTGCGAAGAAGACAAAGGGTGGCACGAGTTCAGGTCAGTCAGCGATTCGCTTCTCGTTTGTCGCCGAAGTCCAGCCTGAGTCCGGCGAGCCGTTTCGCACCGAGCTGGAGGCACCGTTCCGCCTGTTGGCCTCTCACGGTTCGGGACTTGCGCGATTGGGCGAATATGACGTCGTCAAGGTGCTCGTCGACGCCAAGCGCCAGAGAGCGAGGTTCGACGCTTCGGACCCACAGCTCAGCGGACAGAAGTCGAGCGCCGCGCGCGATGCGTTCGACGCGGCGCTCGCCCAACCGCCGGGAACGCCGATCTCCGACTCCGAGCCGGGTGAGGATGGTCGCATCATTCGACCATGATGTGTCCCAGCCGGGCTTCGCGCGAAAACGGCTGACTCGAGGGAGCACAGGATGCAGCGCAGGAACACCAAAGCAGGACCGGACGCCGCGAGGCATCGGACCCGAGTTTCCCCAATCCGAGTGAAGGTCGAAGTCGGCCGTGCCGCACGTGCTCGCGTCATCCAGATGTCGCCAAAGGCATAGCCGCGTGTGGTCGGTCCCGGTCGTGGAAGCGATAGCCAGCGACTTCGAGCCGCTGGTCGCGCGAAGCTCGACAAGGCCCAGGTTCTCGGGCCGCGCCTGGCGAGCTTGAGCGCGATGGCTGGGTCGCCATCGCGCTCGCTCGCTCCCCGTTGTCGGGTCCGGTTGTCTTGGGTGAATGCGTGGTTGAGTTGTTGCTCAACCACCTTGGTAGAAGCGTTTGACCGCTCTGCGCGGATATGCGTTGCCGGACCGGACCTTACTTCTCCGTCTTGTGGGCACGGGGTGCTGCGACGAGGGTCACGGTCCTGGTGACGACACTGCCTGCGCTGGGCGCCGACGTGGCCGCTACCGCGAGTCCATGCTTTCCGGCTGAATCGAGCAACCGCAACCCCTGGCTCGACAGCTTTATGCTCAGCGCCCGGGACTGTCCAGCTGTCAGCGCGAAGGAAGCTGCTCCGATCCGGAGCCTCACGAGCTCTGTGACCGTCCGGCGGTGCCCGTCAATCTTGCGGCTCACCCGGACGCGTACCTTGACGCTGAGCTTCAGCGTGCCCCCGCAGCTGGCGCCGGAGGCGCCCGTGCACGTAAGCGTCACGTGTGTCAGACCACCGCTCGTGACCTTCGTGCCAGCTCCGATCCTAAGCGTTCCAGAGCTGCTGGATTGCGCGCCGATCCCACCCCCGGATGTGCCGCCACCAGCGCCGCCCGACGCGGTTGGCGATGATTTGTCGTACACAAGGCCGACGTAGCCGGGTGTCGCCGGCGCGTTGGTGTAGTCGGCGGTGAAGCCGGCGCCCACAGTGCTGAACGTTCCCGTGTAGATACCGTGGAAACTGGAGTTCCCCGTGATGATGACATCGAACTCTTGACCGGCCGGCGGGGTGTACCCGCCGACGAGTGCCGGCGCGATCGTTCCCGCTGCGGTCATCGTCCCGCCGACCGATAGCGTTGCGAAGTTTGTGCCGCTCGCGATTTGGGGGGCGAGAGTACCGTCGCCCTCGTTCGTGATCGTCCCTCCGCCGTAGAGGTTCCATACGGTGCTCGGTTCCAGCGTCGCCGTTCCGTCGTTGGTGAACGTGATCCCGTTCACGCCCTGGGACTGGGCCACCACTCCCGCTGCCGTTACCGTCCCGGAGTGGGAGTTCGTGACACTGGCGTTCAGTTGGTTCACATAGGCTGGGTTGGCGGCGTCGAGGTCGAGCGCACCGTTGTTCTGAATCGACCCGTTGAACAGCGCCGTCGGCTGATTGCCGTTGCTGATGGTATTGCCCTGGAGCACGAGGGTGCCGTCGTTGACAAGCGTGCCACCGTCGAGGTTAATTGGAAGGCCTGGCTGCACCGTGACGGTCTGGCCCGCCGGTAGCGTCCCGGTCAGAGACACCGTCGCTGACGTGACCACGAACTGGCCGGCGCCGCTCGAGTCTGACAGCGTCGCGTTGTTCCCGATCGCAACGGTATTCCCCGAGATTGATCCTCCGATTTGGTCCCAGGCGGCTCCGCCGTCCGTGATCGAGCCGTTGTTGACGATCGAGCCGTCGTTAGTGAAGGTGTCGTTGGTGCCGGAGTTGCCACCCACACTCAGCGATGCCGCGGCGTCGACCGTGATTGTTCCGTCGTTGGTCACCAAACCTGTGTTCGCCAAACCGAACGCGACCGGGCCGGAGATGAGATTCACTGTCCCGCCGGCCTCATTTGTCATGAAAGCGCCTACGCCACCTCCGCTGACAAGCCCTGGGGGGCCGTTGACGAGCGCGTCGGGGTCCTCTGACTGCACGTCGATGGTGCCGTGGTTCGCCCAGGTGCCGCTCCCAGTGATTTGCGCCGCGCCGCCGGGCTGATTTCCCGACACATACTCGCCTCCAGTCGTGGAGTCGAGCAGGAGTGTTCCGGTCGAATTGATCGTGCTGGCGTTGGCGACCGCCAGGTAGGTGACGTTGTAGGTTTCCCCGTTGTAGATGCTCGACTGTCCCGAGACGTCGACGGTCTGGGATCCGGTCGGCCCTCCAAGCACCAGCGACCCCACGCTGGCGCCGTAGTTGTCAGGGTCGTCATCTCCGATGTACGTGGGTTGGACAGTTACGGTGTAGGTACCCGGAGCCGTGATCAGCGCTTGACAGTTAGAGTCTGGAAGCGCGCCGGTCGACCAGTTCGACGCTGTCAGCCAGTTCCCGCTCTTAGCGAGCGACGCGCTGCCCCCTGGCCCATACCACGTATCAGTACCGCTTGGACAGGCCGTGTCAGCCAAAGCCTGCGTTGCGCTCGCCTCCAGCGCCCCTAGCGCTCCACACATCACCACAACAAGTACGACCAAGCGTCTACGCATCACAGCAAGTCCCTTCGGTTCCACGCTCGCTTCCGCGACGTGCTCATGTCGGAGGTGCTCGTCTTGCCGGGCTCCTCAGCGGCTCCCGTCCCGGAGTCGTTGCAACGACCGTACGAGTCCGGCGTGAGATCACCGTGAGATGGCCGACAATCCGGGAGCGTCGCGCCCGCCGAAGCTGGCCCCAGCCGATCTCGCCGGTGTCAATGACCCGTCTGCCCTGCTCGATCGAGCCTGGGAGCTCGAGCCTCGGAGCCGATACGCCGAGCGCACGGCGGTTCTCAAACGCTCTGGAGCTGCTACTGGGAGCGGACGTTGATCCGGCGCCGCTCGGCCGCGACTGGCGTCTCGGGCTGCTGGCCGAACGGGCGACAGATGCTGGCCGAGCCTTTGTTCGTTCGAGGATCGGCTTGGGCTCGGGCTAGGCATCGACTCTCCCGCCCGCTATCGCATTCGTCCTCGGAGCTGTCTAACCCTCGACGATCGCTTCGGCGACGGAGCATCGGTAGATCCGGACAGTTGAGCGCGATCGGAAGTCCGTGACGTGTGCCCCGGATGCGTTTAGGATCACGCGCATGTCCTGAGGACGCTTGACACTGGTCCTTGCGCTGGTTGCGCTTGTCGTCGTGCCGGCGTCAGGAGCGTTGGCCGGCACCGTGCCGACTCTCGGTCTGAAACGGGCCAGCGCCAACTGGGGTGCCGGGGTTTGGCGCCGTCAGACCGCCGGCAATCAACTTCAACGGCGACCCCACGAGCTTCATCTCGAAAATCCGCTGGAGCAGTTGGGGTGGCCGGCGGGCGGTCGGGCGGGGCACCGCCGGGGTCGTCTGGCCTGGATTCAGCGTCGCCGACGGCACCAGCTACGTCGATGCGACCGTGGTGGCCTTCGACCTGGGTACATGCGACGGCCACCCGGCCTATCAGCGTGAAGAGTGGTACTTCCCCCAGTACGGCGAGACCTTTGCTCCACCGCGACGTTTCCGGCGAGGCTGTCGCCAATGCGGTGGTTGCCGGCCGCCAGCACTGAGGGCTTAGTTGGCTCGGCGGCACGTGTTCCTCGCGCCCAAAGGAACACGCACCCCGCAAGCTTCTGATGAGACTAAGCAGGCGCTCCCGCCGCGAGAGCGAGTACGTCCTCGGTTCGCAGCTGCTTGCCGGCGATGCCCCAGTCGCCACTCTTGACCTCTTCGATCACGCACCAGGTGACGCCTCGCATGTTCTCGCCTTCGATCGAGACCATCGCGTCGGTAAGGCGCTCCACGATTTGAGTCTTCTGCTCGGGGGTGAAGACGTGCTCGATGAGCTTGACGTTGATGAGCGGCATACGGTCCTCCTTGCGGTTGGTTGATGCCGGCACTTCAACACCAGACCGTGTGACGACGCGTGTGATCACCGGAGGCTCGTGAGCTGAGCCTCAAGGCCAGGGTTGTCGATCGCCTGCGCCAGGGGGCCCAGAGCTGCGAAGGCCGCGTGCCTTCCGAGCTGAGCCGAGTGCATCGCCGAGCGCACGATCAGCTCACGCATATCGCATCGCGCGGCGAGCATCTCGAGCTCGGAGGCCGCCGCCGTGGCCTCCACGTCAGAGCCGAGCGCGATCAACACGCCGATCAACGCGTCGAGGCAGTAAGCCCTGACCCATACGTAGGGATCGGCGACCCGGTCGGCGCGAACGACCGCATCTCGGAGATGCTCGATCGCTGCCTCGTGATCGCCGCGAGCGTTATCCAGGAGACCTAGCGCTCTTGCGCCCATCCCTTCCCAGCATGGGTCTCCCAGCTGACATCCGAGCGCGAATGCGTGCGGGGCGAGGTCCGCTGCTCGCTCGATGTCTCCTGCTCGCAGGAATAGCTCCGCACGCAGCGCCTCCGGAAAGGGCTGAAACGACAGCCATCCGTCGTCGCTGATGAGTCCCAGAGATCGATCGATCAGCTGTTCTGCCTCTATCAGCTCGCCTCGCAGAAGACGTGCGCGGCCGAGGATCGCGAGTGACCAGGCGACCTGACGCATATCTCCGCATCGCTCCGCCGCCGCGATGGATTCCTCCAGTAGCTCGATCGCGGCTCCGTAGTGCGCCCTGTCCGATAGAGCCATCCCGCGCACGCCCAGGACCTTGGCGCGCGCCCGATCCTCGTCGGCTTCCGCGCTCGCCCGTACGAGCCAAGGGCCGGCCGCCGCCGGCCGTCCCGCCTGAACCTCGACATAGCCGAGCTCCCGACATGCTTCAACGATAACGTCGCGTTGGAGGCTCGACTCGGCCAGCGCCAGAGCCTCGTGCAGGACCGCGGCGGCTTCCTCGTCGCGTCCGCGAATCGCGTGCACCAGTGCGATGCCGAGTTCCAACATCGTGCGGGCCAGAAGCGACTGGTCGTCGAGGGCTCTAGCCTCAGCGCATGCCATGCGCAAGCAGGCGATCCCAGGCTCAACCGCCCCCGCATCGATGGCGGCAAGGCCGGCCCGCAGCTGACCGAGCGCGACCGCGCGATCACCGACCGCACTGAGCTGCTCAGCCGGCTCGGCGGCCCGCGCGACGGACGCATCGGGTGACCGTCCGAGCTCCCGGCGGAACAACACCTCACAGGAAATCGCCGCGTGTCGAGCAGCGCCGAAGTCCCCCGCCGACGCAAGGCAGCGCACCAGCAACTCGTGCAAGCCCTCCTCGAACGGGCTGAACTCGAGCGCCCGAGCTGCGAGGGCCGCTGCCTCTCTCTGACGCCCGTCCGCCAATTCCGCCAGTGCGGCCTGATGAAGCACCGCCTCGCACATCCCTGCAAGCCGTCTGCGCTCGACCAACAGCCACGCCTCGAAGACCGGCCCGGATTCAATCTCAACGCCCTCGAGCAGCTCACCCCTCACGAGCATTGGGTCAGCGAAGTCACGGCCCAGCTCGAGCACGTCCACGACCATCTCGGCAGGGAAGTCGGGAACGACCGGGTCACCTCGGAGGGCCTCGTTGGCTCCCAGTGACCGGCGTAGCTCTGCGAGCGTCCACCGCAACGCTCCCAACGGATCATTCGCGCCATCGAACAGCAACGACGCCAGCCGCTCTCGTGTAACCGGAACTTCGGCCAGCACGAGATACGCCAGCACCGCCCACGGCTTCTGACCACGCGGCATGACCACAGACCCGTCAGCGAGCTCGATCTGAGGTCGACCAGTTAGCCGCACCACTATGGAACTCATCACCGGAAGTATCGCGCCAGCGTGGCTCACACGAGCTGTGGGCGCATCCGCAACGGCCCGAGCGGATCGTCGTTGCGGGCAAGGGCAGCGCGACAGTGCCGGTTGGGACGCTCGGTAGCATCAGGAAGGCAAGCGGCTTGGAGCATTTGCGTTGAGCGAGTACGTGGTCATCTACGAGCAGGCCGAGGACGGCGAGTGGGGGGCTTACCTCCCGGACGTCCCCGGGGTCGTCGCGCTTGGCGCGACTCGCGAGGAGGTCACGGCTGGCATCGAGGAGGCTCTGGCCGCTTACGCCGAGGATCTCTCCGAACGCGGTCTCGGATTGCCGGCGCCTCACCACGTGGCTGGGACCGTAGCCGCGTAGTCCCCTGAGCGCCCAGGTTGCCGGCGCCACCCGAGCATTGCTTTCGCGCTCAGGCCGACAGACGCCACGCTTGAGCTTTGGCGAGGTTCTGTGCGTGGCCGCGGTGAACGGCTGTCCGCACGAACTGTCGTGACTGCCGAATCGGTCTGAGATCCTCTAACCGTGAACCTCGATCGGCAGCGCCCCTCTCGGACAAACCGGCTGTTAGACGAGGTATGCGCGAAGTACGGCTGGTGTGACGCTGTGATGATTCCAGGCGCCGCTGAGAACTTCCATCGGCTGGTTACCGCGGGAGCAGACGCGTACCAGCTCGCCGACGCGATCTTGGAGGCAGAAGGAGCAAGCGCTGCTCATCCGCATCGCGGACAGCTTCGTCGTCTCATCGAGGACTGGCTCTTTGACCCGCGCGGTCGCGGGGCTCACTCAGGCCTACGGCTGCTCTGCCGGGCATGCCCAGGCCGGTGACTACCGACGAAAACGTCAGGAGACCACTTTTCTCAGCCGATGTAGCGGTGCCAGAGCGTCAGCGCCTGACGCGGCAGCAGATGCCGGTTGCCGCCGTAATGGATCTGGAACTGCAGACGCCCCCGGCCCGGGAGCTGGCCAGACCGGAAGCTGAATGCCGTGGTGAACGTGCAGTTGGCGTTCAGCCTCACACTGCGGCGAGCGAGCGTGGCGCTACCTCTGGTGACCGTCATCGTCGTAGACGCCGAAGGGCTGCAGACCTGGGCGGTCGTGATGCCGCTGCGCAATATCAGCCACTCGTGCAGGACGAATTTGCGGCCGTGGCGCGTCACCTTGTCACGCACGCGGCCGGGAGCGATGCGTTCTGTGTGGAACGTCACGTCGGCGCCGTCGGTCACCGCTCCAGCGTCGGTGCTGACGACCAGGCGGTAGTGGTAGGTGGTGCCGGGGATCAAGCCGCGAGCCCACGCGCTCACGTCCCGCCCAGAACCATCAAGCGCGAGCACCCCCGCACCCGCGGTGGTCGACTCCCCGTAGCCGGTGGTGAGTCCGTACTCGAACAGGTAGCTGACACCGCCCGAGTACCCGCTGATCAGCCCTTTCAGCAGGGTCGAGCGCGCGTATTCGGTCTGGGTGCCCAGCGTCGCGGCGCTCGCGGTCGCGACCGGTGCGGTCGACGCCGCGGGAGCGGCCGCCACTGCCGCCGTAGCCGCTGAGGTCGAGGACGCCGAACCGCCCGGGTTGGTCGCGGTGACCACAACCCTGATCGTGTGCCCCGCATCCCCGCCGGCGAGCGTGTAGGTCGATGTGGTCGCGCCGCTGATCGCGACGCAGTTGCTGCCTGAGCCATCGCAGTCCTGCCACTGGTAGCTGTAGCTGATCTCCGAGCTCGTCCAGGTCCCGGTGGTGGCGGTCAGCGTCTGGCCGACCGTGGTGGTTCCGGAGATGCTCGGCGCAGTGCTGACCGTCGGCGCCACCGGCGCGACCAGGTCGATCGTGTAGTTGCCGCTATCGCCGACATAGATCTTGCCGTCGGCCGCGACGGCTACCGCCGCCGGATAATTGCTGGGTGTCGCGTCGGCCGGCTGCCCGTAGACCGGAGCGCCGTCGGTGCCGTTACCGGCGACCCAGCTGAGCACGCCGCCGGGTGAGACCTCCGAAACCGCCTCGTAGTCGGCCACGTAGAGGTTGCCCTGGGCGTCGACGGCCAGCTGTTGGGGAGCGCCGAGCTCGCTGCTGGCGGCGGGGCCCTCCGTCGGATACCCGTAGTTGTTATAGCTGCCGGCCACTAGCGTGAGGTTCCCCGAGCTCGAGATGCTGAACACCTGGTCCGAGCTGTAGTCGGCGAGGTAGACCGTCCCGTCCGGCGCAACCGCGATCCCGGTCGGGAAGCGGAAATCAGAGGAGGTCGCCGACACCCCGACGGTCGGCGTGCCAGCCGTGCCGCTACCGGCGACGAGCGTGAGGATCCCGCTCTTCGAGACCTTGTAGTACTGGTAGTTCTCGCCGTCGGCGATGTACAGGTTCCCCGCGCTGTCGAGCGCGAGCCCCTCCGGGTAGTAGAGCTCGGAGCTGGCCGCCTGCACGCCGAAGGTCGCCGCGCCGGCGCTGCCGGTGCCGGCAAACACCGACAGCTGCCCGTCGGGCGTGATCTCGTCGACCTCATACTGCTGACTGTTGGAGAAGAAGATGTCACCCGCGGCGTTTACGACGATGCCGCCCTGCGGGTCATTGAGATGGGTCGCCGAGGCGAGCCCGGAGGCGGTCGTTCCGCAGGTCCCGTCGCCGGCGATGACAGAGAGCGCGCCCTGTGGGGTGATCTTCACGATCTCACAGGCGCTGCTGTCGACGGCGTACACGTTGCCCGCCGAGTCGACCGCCAGACCGTAGATGTTTCCGAGCGCGGAATTGGTGGCGGAGCCGGGCGCCGGTGCGCCGGACACCCCTGGCTGACCCGCCAGCCGCGACACCAGGGCGTCACTGTCGGCACTGGCCTGCCCCACCCCGACGAGCATCAACGCCACCACCGTCGTGCCGGCCACCGCCACCGCCCGCAAGCTCCTCATGTCGCGCCTCTCCTCGCCGAGCAAGTAGCGGCGAACACGCCGCATCAGGATTCCCTTCCCCGATCGGCGGCAGGCCATGCACCGGCTGCAGCCACTTCGCTCACGCCCCGGCCACCAGAAGATCGAAGCCGTGCTGCTCGAGGACACGGCGGCGTAGATCTGCGTCTGCAGGTGCGGCAGTCGATACGTCTGTCTTTGGGCCGGTAAAGACAGACGTAAAGACGCATCGCTACACAGGCGTAAAGACGGACGGCCAGACGTCAAGAGAGACGCGCTGAGAGGCGTATAGACGTGGCGACGTGTTGCGTGCCGTACGTGTAGCTGCCTGTCCGTACGGACGCGTTGGCGGCCAGATAGCCGGACGCGGGTACGGCTATGCCGCTAGCAGTGCTGCGTCGAGCGTGTCGGCGCTGACTTCGACACGGCTCGGCAGCGTGATTGCGACCTTGCCCTCTTGCTCGAGCAGCCAGCGTGGGTGCAGCAGCGCGACTGCGACGATTTCGCCTGTCGCGTTCCAGCCGACCTTGTGACCCTCCGGGGTGTCGTCGAAGGTGACGGCATCGGCGGGATCGCCCACGTTCAGATAGAGCACGTCGCCTGCGGCGTCGTACTTGACGTTATTGAAGGTCGTGTTGGCGATCGTGATGCTCATGGGTACCTGCGGCGGGGAAATGCGGTGACGATCCACCCGCGTCCTCCCTCATAGGCTACGACGACCCGCAACCATTCACTGGGCCCGACGCCTTGGAGGAAGAACCATGTCTCGTTCGGCCTCTTGCCAGCGGTGGTCGTGTCGGGCTTCGATACCGCCCTGAGGATCTCATCGCGCAGCCCGGCGAGCGCCGGTCGCTGCTCGCATATGTGCTGCCACTGCGTATCGGTCAGTTCGACCGAAACGCCGTCCGGCTCGACCACGGTCGCCAGAACGGTCACAGCGTTGCCGGCTCATCATGAGGATCCCGCACGGATGACTTGCCGAAGGCGGCGGTGAACTGAGCGGCGCGTTCGCTGGCGGGACGCGCGTGGAGGTAGCGGCTCGTTGTCGCCAGTTGCGTGTGTCCCATCGCGTCCTTGACGCTCACGATGTCGACGCCGCCGGCGACGAGCAGCGAGCCGAAGCTGTGGCGGAGGTCATGCCACCGCAGCGGCCGCATCCCGGCGGAGTCCCTTGCCTTCTTGTAGCGGCGGCGCAGAGCGGAGGCGTTGAGGCTGCGCCCGATCGGTGAGCAGAACACGACATCATCGGGCGAGGTGAAGTCTCCTCGTCGCGAGAGTCGATCGAGCGCGGCTGTCGTCTGGTCGGCCATCGGCACGCGCCGGATCCGCCCGCTCTTGGTCTCCCCTTCGATGCCGACGCTGAATGAGCGGCTGACGGTGATCGCCGATCCCGCCCAGTCGATGTCGCGCCAGCGCAGCGCGAGCAGCTCGCCCTGGCGAAGTCCGGCGTAGGCCGCGACGCGCACGGCCTCGGCGTCGCGTTGGTCCTCCGCCGCCTCGGCGTCGGTCGGCGCTTCCGGACGATGGGCGCCGGCAGCGAGCGCCATCGCTATGGCCTCGACCTCTTCCGGCGTGTAGTAAACGAGGACGCCCGTGCGCTGCTGCGCTCCGGCGATCTATCCACCCTCGATCTCGCGCTTTACGAGACCACAAACGTCGCAATCACACGCTGGAACGATCCGGACGCCGCCGGCCGCTTGGCTCAACGCATCTGGGCGATCGCCGAATTCGGGACGCTAGTACGCATCGATCGCGACCTTGGCGTTGAAATCGCACGACTCGCGACGGAGCACGCTCTCAGCACCTACGACGCGGGCTACGTCGCGGCGGCCCGCAAGCTTGGCGCCCAGTTGGCGAGCTGCGATCAACGTGACATGGTCCGCCCCGGACTCGCACAGCTGCCGTCCGCAATTGCGGATCGGTGACGACGACAGACGCGTCGTCGCCGATGCGATAGCCGCGGCGCCGGCCGTCCCAAGTGCGAAAGCCGCTCGTCTGGTTCGGCGTGAGCAACCCTCTTCAGATCACGCGGAACGATGGGTTCTGAGACACCAGGCCGCTCCAGCACAGATCCAGCGGGTTCGACGTATCAACGGGAGCGCACGTCGCTCTTAGAACCGACACTGCGTATCACAACGAAGGTGACGTCTTCGAGATGCGGATCGCGGTCACCGCGCAATTCCGTAGCCGTTCACAGTTCGCCGGATTGTGGTACGCCAACTCAATCAGTTGGAGGTAGTCGAGATGGTGATTTGTTTTGGTGGTCACTGCTACGAGGTTGTCGTCATTGACTGGTGGCCTCCCTACCGCCCTGGTCCCGGGCCGATCAACTACCCGGCCCTGATCTCAGACGCAACGTTGGTGGCGTCGGTACAAGCTGCCGGCGAACACGCCTATGACGATCGAGTCCGGGCCGCTCTGCAAGGCGGCATCGACGCAGCGGTTCAGGCGATGCAAGATCGCGCTGCAGAAGGCGTAGAAGTGCGCAACGAGCTTCGAGCGAAGTAACGCCTTCTGCAGCCGGGCGCTAGTCATCTTCTGCTGGTCAGAAGGCCCCGCCTTAGGTGGCCGCGCTTGGCAGGCGGCCACCTAACGGCGCGGCACGCCGTGAGATCGGTCGGGCACTGCGATCGTTGAGCGTGACCATTACCGGGCGTTCTTGCCCAGGGCGATTCAAAACGATCGCTTATAGTCGGTCCTCAGAACCCGAGGGTTGCAGGTTCGATTCCTGTCTCCCCTGCTTCGGAATCCTTGTGTTAGAAGCTGTGAGAAAAATGGCTCGACCGGCCGCTCAGCAGCATCGAGTTCGGCGCCGTTTGACTGCGCCGCTTGCTGCGGCGGCTGCGGTTACGGCAGCGTTGCTCTGTTGCCTTAGTACCGCCGTCGCCGGAGCGACGGGTTCGAGAGCCGTACCCCAGAGCTCGGGCTTCGGTGCCAACTGGACGACCTATCACGGGAGCGCCGAGGCGACCGGCGTCGCCGCCCAGACCAGGCTGCGGCCTTCACGGAAGGCCTGGACCTCGGCGGTACTCGACGGGGAGTTGTATGGCGAGCCGCTCGTCGTTGACGGCCGCGTGTTCGCAGCGACCGAACACGACACCGTCTACGCGCTGTCCGCACGCACGGGACGCATCCTGTGGTCGCACCACCTGGCGAAGCCCGTGCCGTCAGGCGACCTGCCGTGCGGCGATATCTCGCCCGAGGTTGGGATCACGGGAACGCCCGTGATCGACCCTGTGCGCGACGAGATCTTCGTCGACGCGGACACACTGGTAAGAGGCCCCGCCGCCTCTCATGGCGTCGAAGCGTCGCACCGTCTCTTTGGGCTCAACGTCCTCACCGGCAAGATCGAGCTGGACGAGCGCGCAATGCCCAACGCCGGCGAGGACCAGCTCGCACAGCTGCAGCGGCCAGGGCTGGCGCTCGACAACGGCTTCGTCGTCATCGCGTACGGTCAGAACACCGGCGACTGCCCCGGGCCCAACGGTCCCGCCCACGGTTACGTCGTCTCGATCCCGGAGCAGGGAGGACAGCTCCACTACTTCCAGATCAGTCACGGCAGCGACCGTGGCGCGGTGTGGATGGGCGGCAGCTCCCCCGTCATCGACCCGCACGGCAACGTCTACATCGCCAGTGCCGACGGCTACAACCAAGGACCGAAGCAACCCTACGACGACAGCGACGCAGTGCTCGAGCTGTCGCCGACCATGCAGCTTGAGTCGATGTTCCACCCCAGGGACTGGCAGACGCTCAGTGCCGACGATCTCGACCTCGGGACCGGCGACCCCGCGCTCGTGCACGGTTTTGTGTTCCAAATCGGCAAGACCGACATCGGCTATCTGCTGCGTCAGGGTCACCTCGGCGGCACCGACGGCCAGGTCGCGTCGCTTCATGTGTGCAGTGGCGACCCCGATGGCGGGCACGCGGTGAAGGGCTCGGTTGTCTACATACCCTGCCCAAACGGGTTGACGGCAGTCAGGGTTTCCACGAAGGCGCCGCGGCTCAAACAGCTCTGGACCGACAACGACGGCGCCCATGGGCCGCCGATAATCGCCGATGGACTGATCTGGACGATTGGAAGCGATAACGCGGTGGACGGCCTCAACCCGGCCAACGGTAAGCAGCTCATCTCGATCCCGTTCGGTGCGACGGCGAATCACTTCCCCACCCCATCGGTCGGCGACGGCCTGCTGCTCCTTCCAGGCACCGACCAGGTCTTCGCGCTCAAGGGTCCGGCCGGGCTGCCGCCACCCCCCGCAAGCTGAGATCTCCAACGCACGACGTAGCGCGAGAGATTCCGAAACTCAAGAGCTGACCTCGCCATGCCGATGCGGTGCCACGATGTTTAGCAACGCCGCAAAAAATGAGCTGACAGTAACGCGATCGGTGGTGCCTGCCGCTGTCGCCGTCGCGTTGGCATTTGGATGTAGTTCGGCGAGCGCTGGACCCACGGGCTACTGGCCGAACCCGCAGGCGTACCGCGTCGTGAGCGTCCAGTTCACCGCCAGCGCCCACACCGTGAATTTCGACAGCAGCACTGGCGCGGTTGCCTTCAAGGACTCGCAGACGACGAAGCTTCAACTGCGCCCGCCCGGCACTACGACCTTCGGGTCCAACGGCGACATCACGGTGCCGATCAGTGGCGAGACGCGCGGCACACAATCGAGCTACTACACCGAGGGCTCGAAGACGGGCAGTCAGACTGGAGTCTGCAGCTACCGGTTTGAGTTCAAGGGCAGCGACAGCCTGCAGATCAACTTCGTGCGGCACCAGGGCAGCGTTCAGACCTCGTTCATCCCAGTCACCAATGAGGGTGGATACTGCACCCCCACCACTGAGGCTGAAGCGCCCAACTGGCATCTCCCCAACGAAGTCACAGTCCCGAGCTCTCGGTTCTCCGGGGATACGATCGTGCTCGGCACCAGCGGTTCGTATGAGGCCGGCAAGGGCAGTTCGCTCGCACACACGAAGTTCACCTGGTCGCTGACCGTGAAGCTCGCGCGCCGCTGAAGGCCGCGCCGCGATCGACCCGACGCACGACCGGGGCCGGCGCTACCAGGCGACCTCGCGGCGCCGAGTACCGGAGTCCTGCCCGGGGAGCGCTTTCCTATCGGAGTATCCGCGGCAGCCCGAAGCGCGCGAAGGCGCTGTTGCCGCCAAACCAGGTGATCGCGGAGATCTGCTGGCCCTCCAGCGTCAGGACGACCATTCCGTACAGTCGGGCGATCTCGGTCTCGGGGGTTGGGAAGTAGGCGCCGAATGCTGGTTGGTTGTTGGCGCGGGTCGGCACCAGTAGCGGCGCCCCTCGCCTCCTCATGCGGTCGCTGAGGAATGTGCCGATCCTGGCGGGACCTTGGTATTCGTAGGGCTCGGGGGGCATCGTGAGCCATGCGTCGTCGGTCAGTAGGGCGACGAGGCCATCGATGTCGCCTGTTTGGATCGCGTCGGCGAAGCGGCCGACGGTGTCACGCTCGCGTTTGGAGTCAGGGAGCGGCGCCCGTTCGCGTTCGGTGGCCGGCAGCCGCGATTCGAATGCCGCGCGGGCGCGGCGCAGCAGGCCGTTGACCGATTGTGCGGTGGTGTCAAGCATTTCGGCGACCTCCTCCGCGCGGTAGCCGAGCACGTCGCGGAGCACAAGCACCGCGCGCTGGGGCGGGGACAGATGATGAAGGCCGACGATGAACCCAAGCTCGATCGCCTCCTTGGTCTCATAGCGCGCCTCCGGCCCGGGAGCCTGGTCCGGGATCCCCTCCAGCAGGACGTCGGGGAAAGGCTCTACGAAGATCGCATCGCCGTAGCGGGTGGGCTCGGGCATCTCGGTGGTGCGCTGCAGGTCCTCAGGGCGGCGGCGGGTCGCCCGGAGCGCATCGAGGGCGCGGTTGGTCGCGATCCGGTACAGCCAGGAACGGACCGACGCGCGGCCTTCGAAGCCCTCGAGGCCACGCCAAGCGGCGAGGAGGGTCTCTTGGAGCAGGTCCTCCGCGTCGTGGACCGACCCGACGATCCGGTAGATGTGAATCTGGAGCTCACGCCGGTACGGGTCGGTCAGATCGCGGAACGCATTCTCATCGCCAGCGTGTGCACGCGCGAGCACCTGGTTGCTCACGCTCGCATCCTCGCACCGACTGTTCCTCTCACCCGCATGACTGTAATGACGTCGGCGCGCCCTGAAATTCGCCGTTCAATTTCGCTCGCCGGGAACGCCTCAACACACACGCAACACCCACAAGTCCAAGCAAGGAGATTCAAGATGGGAAAGATCGTGGTCAGCCAGAACGTCACGCTTGACGGCGTCGTCGAGGACCCGAGCGGCGAGCAGGGGTTCAGGCACGGCGGCTGGTTTGAACAGTTCATGGGCCAGGACTGGGAGGCATGGGCTGAGGTCGAGCTCGCCGAGACACGACGCGCTGAGGCGCTGCTGATGGGCCGCCGGAGCGACGAATACTTCGGCACACGTTCGCCGCATATGAGCGGCGAGTGGGTGGACAATTTGAACCGCCTGCCCAAGTACGTCGTGTCCTCCACCCTCGAAAAGCCCAAATGGACGAATGCGACCGTTCTGAGGGGCGAGGTAGTCAGCGAGGTGTCGAAGCTGAAGCAGCAGACAGATGGGGAGATCGTCGTTTACGCCAGCCGCCCGCTCGTACGCACGCTTATGGAACACGACCTGGTCGACGAGCTGCGGCTGACCGTCTTCCCGGTTGCGCTCGGCGCGGGTGAGCGTCTGTTCGGCGAGACCAGCGACAAGCGACCCCTGCGCCTGATTGACACGAAGACCATCGGGAGCGGACTCGCCCACCTGACCTACGAGCGCGCCCGGGAGGCCTAGACGAAGCTTTAGGACGCACTCGCCTCGCCTACGCCCGCATGTCCGCCCACGCGCGGGCGGCGAAGCAGGTGCGTCCGCGTGCTGGATCGAGCGTCCCGGTCGAATAGAGTCGTCGCAGCGCGGGACCCGGGGCGCTCCTGGAGCTCCCCGGACCGGGGCCCGTGGTCGCGCGAATCTCACATCCAAGGGAGTTCGCATGTTGAAGAACGATTCGCGGCTATCGAAGCTGTCGATGGCGGTTGCGATCGTCGCGCTTGTGTTCGCGCTTAGCGGGACGGCACTCGCCCAAGGGCCCATTGCCACGATGGCGAGGGTGCTCGGTCTCAGTAGCAAACAGAAGCGGCAGGTGAAGACCATTGCCACATCGGTGGTCAGCAGTCGGGCCCCTGGCCTGCACGTCCAGTTCGCGACCACTGCCGGCAACGCCAGCGCCGCAACCAACGCGACCAACGCGACGAACGCCACCAATGCCCAGAACGCGACGAACGCCACCAATGCCCAGAACGCGACCAACGCCCAGACCGCAACGAACGCCGACGAACTCGGCGGTACCGGTCCGGCCGGTTATGTCCAGGGCGGAGGGTCGACATTCGGAACAACGGTTACCCAGCCCACAAGCACAAACCCGGTCACCGTGTTCACCGTTCCCGGCCTCGGACCGGTCTCGGTCAGCTGCACCGGCCAGGGGTATGGCTCGGTGATCGTCACGAACGACACCGGCGTCACGCTCGATACCTCGTACGCCGGCATCTACGCTTCGACTCCGTACTCGGGTGGGGAGCAGGTCCCCAGCGGCTCGGTCCTGTCCGCCGGAGGCCAGGCGGAGTTGCAGGTCCGCTACATCCTCGGCTGGACGATCTCCGGCACCGCGCATACGGCCACGGTTGACATCGGGACGTTCCAGACGCCCTCCCCGACGACGTGCCATGTCACGATCCAGGGCGTAGTCCGCTAGCACTGGAGTGGCTCACACCACCGCGGGTGAGTGCTCTCAGACAGCGGGCGTCAGTGCGACGATCGGGATCTCGCGGGTCGTTTTCTTCTGGTAGCCGTCATAGCGGTTGCTGTTCTTGTCGTTTACGAGCTTCCACAACCCGGCGTAGTCCGGGTCGCCGGCTCTGATCTCAACAGCGTTCGCGGGAAAGCGGGTACGTCCTATCTGCACCTCGACTGTGGGCTTGGCTCTCAGGTTCAGCAGCCATGCCGGGGCCTTCGGGTCACCGCCCTTGGACGCAACGACGATGTAACGGTCCCCGGCCCTTGCGTACACGAGCGAGTTCACGCGCGTGTGCCCGCTCTTTCGACCTGTGGTCCGAAGCATCAGACATGGGACACCGAGAATGCGGTGACCGATCAGCCCGTTGGTGCGTTCATAGATGAACGCGTGGATACGCAGGATCGTGCTCAAAACAGTCCCGGGTTACCCAAGCCTCAGCGGTATTTCACCGAACGGATCGAGTCGGTATGCGAGCGAGATCCGGTGGAAGCCGTCGGCGATATCGGCGCCCTTCTTAGCGCCGAGAACGAGCACGGGACTGAGCGCTGCGCCCTCGACGGCCTTGACCAGGTCCTTCATTACGCCCGGGTCGTCGAGCGCTGCTGCGGTCAGCCCCGCGGCACGAAGAATGTCGTTTGCGCGGCGCGTGGTGAGCGTGGCCTTTCGGAGACGACTCACGGCTTTGGCGACGGCATCCTCGCCGAGCCTGAGCGACAGATACGCCGCAGCCGCGTCGTAGTCGTGCTCGGCCACGTCCGCTGCCCACTTGATCTGGACAGTGCGCTCCGCAGTAGACCCGCTCTCCTTCGCCATCAACGGATCATCGCAGACGCTCTGTAATGCCGGGGGAGCGTTTGCTGGCTCGCTGTGGTCAGACCTGCGCACGGCCCTCGTCATGCGCAGAGTCGAGCGCGCCGGACGCAGCGACGCGAGCGGTCGGGTCGCCCCCGCGACCGCGCAGGATGACGGCGGCGCCCACCGCGATCACCGCCCCAATCAGTGGACCAGCCACATACACCCAATAGGCGCTCCAGTCTCCGCTGACGAGAGCCGGACCAAACGAGCGCGCCGGGTTCATTGATGCCCCGCTCACAGGCGCCGCCCAGAGGCCGGCGAGAGCGACGTAGCCGCCAACACCCAAAGCTCCGATCGTCCCGACGTTCTGTGCCGAGGACGCTGTGCCGAGGATCACGCTGACGAGCGTCGCCGTTAGAGCGATCTCGACCAGGAACGCCTGCCACGCCCCGTAACCCGGTCCCGGCAACGTCGCGCCGAGGTGCCCGACTCGTCCGAACACCGCGAGCACGAACAGGCAAGCCAATGTCGTCCCGAGCAACTGGGCACCAACGTACCCCGGGACCCGCTTCCACGCAAAGTCGCCACGCAGCGCGAAGGCAATCGACACGACGGGATTGAGATGTGCGCCCGACACTGCGCCCATGAACAGGATGATCGCCATCACCATCAGCCCTGGAGCAACGACCGCCGCGGACAGACTGATCTGGCCCTTGGCGTGCAGGACACCGCCACCCGCCGCAACGAGCACAAGCATGAAGGTGCCAAGAAGCTCGGCAAACAACCTGCGGTACTCGAAGCTCGGATCATCGAACTCGGCCCGCGACCCGAATGCGAGCATCCATAGACGGCGCGCACGCTGGGGATCGTGCGCTACGAGACCCGGGTGCGCGTAGTCGGGATTGGCGCTCACCGAGCCAGTGTCCCATCGAGAGCGGCGCCGAAAATGGAGCCCCGTCGCAGCGGGCCTATCCTCCACCCGATGCCCGCTCCCGTCCATCGCGTTCACCTCGATTGCGATACGGGCATCGATGATGCTCTAGCGCTGGCCCATCTCCTGTCGCGACCCACCGTTGACCTGGTGAGCATCAGCACCGTCAGCGGCAATACCACCTCCGCACAGGCTGCGACGAACACGCTCGACCTGCTCGCTCTCGCGCGCCGCGTCGACATCCCGGTCGCGGTCGGCGCGAGTGACTCACTCGTTGGCGATTACCGGGGCGGAGCGTCGCACGTCCACGGTGGCAACGGCATCGGTGACATCGACCTGCCCCGTGCGCGAGCGACCGTCGCCACGATCAGCGGCCCTAGTCAGATCGTTCGTGCAGCCAGAGAGCATCCAGGTGAACTCGAGCTGATCGCCGTCGGACCGCTGACCAACCTTGCGCACGCGCTGGATCTCGACCCTGATCTACCGACACTCGTGAAGCGGGTCACGATCATGGGCGGCGCCGTCTGGGTACCGGGCAATATCACCGAACACGCCGAAGCGAACATCGCAAACGATCCCGAAGCCGCCGAGGCGGTGTTCGGGTCCGGATGGCCGATCACCCTCGTGCCGCTCGATGTGACCCTTCACCACAGCATCGGCGTCGATGAGCAGCGCGCGCTTGCTGAGCGTGGGACGGCATTCCACACTGCGCTGGCAGCGATGCTCGACACGTACCTGGACTACTACCAGCGCTTCTACGGTGAGCGGCGAGCGGCGCTGCACGACCCGCTCGCATCGATGATCGCACTCGGTGACAGCATCCCGTCGAGCGTCCGGCCGACGGCGCTCGCGGTCGACCCGAGCGCCGTCGAGTCTCGCGGGCGAACCCAGCCCGCCGCTACGGGAGGGCAGATCAGTGTCGTCACCGCAGTCTCCACCCCAGCGGCGCCCGACCTGCTGCGGCATATCCTGGCGTTGGATTCAGCGGGAGAGGTGCCGGCGTGAGCACCGCACCGCTGCTCACGATCCTGGGAAGCATCAACATCGATCTGACCAGCTCGGTCAGCGCTTTTCCGCGCCCCGGCGAAACCGTGATGGCCCAGTCGCTCTCACGGGAACTGGGTGGCAAGGGCGCAAACCAGGCTCGGGCTGCCGCACGGCTCACCGGACGCGCCCGGATGATCGGCGCGGTCGGGAATGACATGGATGGAACGTTCGCGCTCGAGGTGCTCTCGGCAGCCGGCGTCGACGTGGCCGGCGTGATTCGCCACGAGCAACCTACTGGAGTCGCGATGATCACCGTCGATCGGATCGGCGAGAACACGATCGTCGTAAACCCGGGGGCGAACCATTCGCTGCGTGCGGACGACATCCGGATCGAGGACGCCGAGGTGACGCTGTGCCAGCTGGAGATCCCGATCGATTGCGTTCAAACAGCCGCGAGGCAGTCGAAGGGTTTCTTCGCAGTCAATGCGGCTCCCGCGCAGCAGCTGCCGGACACCGTTATCGACGCCAGTGATCTGATCGTGGTCAACGACACGGAGTACGAGGCCTTGCCCGGGTTGCGCGACGCACGTTGTGTGGCAGTCACGAGCGGAGCCGATGGCGCCGCCATCTACCACGCAGGTCAGCTGACGACCCGGGTGGAAGCGTTCCCCGCGACCGTTGTCAACACCGTCGGCGCCGGCGACGCGTTCTGCGCAGCCCTCACCCTGTGCCTGGCCCGGGGCGACTCCGAAGAGAGCGCGCTACGCACGGCCTGCGCTGTCGGGGCGGCGGCCGTTGAGGATCCTCGTTCCCAACCCGACCTCGACCCTCTTGACCACTACGCCCAAGCCGTGGCCACTGATTCTTGATGTCGTGGCGGTAACCGGCGCCGCATTGGGACCGGAGCGAGTCTTCATCCAACCGCAAAGGAGCTGCAGGCGATGATCCGCACGATGGGAACTGAATTCGTCCACTTCTACCTCCTCGAGCAGGGCGGTGAGGTCACGCTCATCGACGCCGGCCTGAGTGGATACCGCGACACGCTCGAGCCCGCACTGGCAGAGATGGGTCGCACGATCGACGACGTAAGGGCAGTGGTCCTGACGCACGCCGACCCGGACCACGTCGGCTTCGCCGGCGAGCTGCAGCAGACGCACGGGATCCCGGTTTACGTCCACCGCGCGGACTGCGAGCGCACCCGGGAAGGCAAGACGAAGAAGAGCGAGGGATCGCCGTTGGCGATGCTGAGCATGCTCAAGCACGCCCATAGTCGCCGCGCGCTGCGCCACATGATTGCCAACGGAGCTGCCAAGCAGGCCAAGATCCCGCAGGTG
>Ga0302314_10006404_pt1 | contig 21316 bp, 16 predicted proteins | sample III_Palsa_N2_3_FD_200533 | JGI IMG/M metagenome (GOLD analysis project Ga0302314, IMG submission 200533) | Peat permafrost microbial communities from Stordalen Mire near Abisko, Sweden - III_Palsa_N2_3 | ecosystem: Environmental > Terrestrial > Soil > Palsa > Peat permafrost | place: Sweden...
GGTCAGGTCAGCGACCAGGCGCCGGCGGGCCACGCCAACGCTAGAGGCTGTATACGGGAGCATCAAGACGCTCGACGTACTCACCTCCAGCCACATCCGCCCCGCCCGTGGGACCTTTCGAACCCGGCATGAGCGGAAATGCCCCGGTGTGAAGGTGGTGAAACCGTGAACACCAGATTTCAGAGGTGTTATGTGACACAATGTCCCAACTATTGCCATCTTTGGCACGGTGTGCACGGCTGAGGCGGTAACGTCAGTTGGCAACAGCTCCCTTGTCCGGTGCGATATCCAGTGGGTGACCCCATGACCGACCCGACCGTCGTGGTCGACAATCTGCACGTGGTCTACCGTGTCTACGGAGCGGGCGGCAACAAGGGCACGGCCGCGACCTCGCTGATGCGCCTGGTGCGGAAGCAGCGTCGGGTCTCGATCCGCGAGGTACACGCGATCCGCGGAATCTCGTTCGTGGTCAGCCACGGCGACGTGGTCGGCGTCATCGGCCGCAACGGGTCGGGCAAGTCCACCCTGCTGCGCGCCATCGCCGGACTGCTTCCGGCCGAGGAAGGCGCGGTCTACACCTCGGGCCAGGCGGCGCTGCTCGGCGTCAACGCGGCCCTGCTCGATGACCTCACCGGCGAGCGGAACGTGGTCCTCGGCTGTCTCGCCATGGGCATGCCGCCCGCCGAGGTCAAGGCCAGGTACCCGCAGATCGTCGACTTCTCCGGGGTTGGCGAGTTCGTCAACCTGCCGATGCGCGCCTATTCGACCGGCATGGCCCAGCGGCTCCGGTTCGCGATCGCGTCGGCCAAGAGCCACGAGATCCTCATGATCGACGAGGCCCTCGCCACCGGAGACGCGGCGTTCCGGACCAAGAGCCACGCCCGGATCCAGGAACTGCGCGACGAGGCGGGAACCGTCTTCCTCGTCGCCCACAACCTCGGCGAGATCGAGCAGAGCTGCAACCGGGTGATCTGGATGGAGGCCGGCCAGATCCTCCGCGACAGCGACGACGTGCCCGGCGTCATCGACGAGTACCTGGCCGCCACCGGCGGCGAGCCCCGCCACAAAGAGCAGGCCCGCCTGTAAAAGGCCTGCTAAAAGGGTCTAGTAAGAAAGCTCAGCCCGCGTGGCGGAGGGTTAGCCGCATGACCGTGCCGCCGCCGGGACGGGACTGGGCCACGACCGTGCCGTTCTGCGCGATGGCCAGGCGGCGAACGATGAACAGGCCGATGCCGACGCCGCCGAACCGGCGGCGGTCCCCGGTCTCGCCCTGGACGAACCGCTCGAAGATGCGCTCGTGGTCGCCGGGCGCGATGCCGATCCCGTCGTCCTCGACGTCGACGTCGACCATGGCCCCGTCCACCCGGGCGCGGACCGTGACGGTTCCGCCGGACGGCGAGTACTTGAAGGCGTTCTCGAGTAGCTGGCCGACGATGATGTCGGTGGCCATCGCGTCGCCGTGCGCGAGCGGCAGGTTGTCGGGCACGTCGGCGATCACCTTGTGCCGGTCGGACAGCGGGCCGAAGGAGACCACGGTGGCCCGGAGCAGCGCGGCCAGGTCGAACGGCGCGTTGTTGACCGGGAGCGCGTCGGCCCCGGCCCGCGCGCCGAGCAGCAGCTGCTCGACCAGCCGGCTGAGCGCGCCCGCCCGCTCGGCGATCGTCGTGACCGCGGCCCGCCGGTCGGTGTCGGACAGCTGCTCCCACCGGCTGGCCAGCGTGGAGGCGAAGCCCTGGACCACGGTGATCGGGGTGCGAAGCTCGTGGCTGGTGGTGGCGAGGAACAGGTCCTTGGCCTCCTCGAGCTCCTTGGCCGCGGTGACGTCGCGGAAGTCGACCACCTTCTCGCCGCCGTCGGCGAGCTCGGTGCAGAGCACGTCGATCCAGCGGCCGCTGGGCAGCTTGTGGGTGCGCCGCTCCCCGGGCTCGGGCAGCGGGAACGGCGGCGGCGCGTCCATCACCTCGGCGGCCGGCTTGCCGGTGATCCGGTGCGCGGCCGGGTTCCACTGCTTGACGTCCCCGGCCTCGTCGAGCACCGCGATGCCGTCGGCGCTGCCGTCGATGACGGCGCGCTCGTGGGCTCGCTGCCTGACGACCTCTTCGAAGGCCATCGCGTTGGTCAGCGCCACCCCGGCGTGCCCGGCGAGCAGCTCGAGCAGCTCGAGCTCGACGTGGCTGAGCGTCCGCCGGCTGTAGAGCGCGTAGAGCGCCCCGTAGGGCCGGCCGCCGACGTGCGACAGGCTCAGCGCGATGGTGTGCAGGCCGGGCAGCGCGGACCAGATGAGGTCGTCGAACCCGCCGGACTCGCCGGTGGCCATCATCACGGTCTTGCCCGTCCGCAGCAGCTCGCCGACCAGGGAGCTCGACAGCGAGGCGACACGCCCGCGGAGCCGGGCCGGCAGCCCGGCGGTCGACACCAGCCGGAGCCTGTCCTCCTCGATGAGCACGAACCCGCCCGCGTCGGCGCCGGTCAGCTCGCGCAGGCTGGCGGCGATCCGGTCGAGCACCGATTCCAGGTCGCGCTGGGCGTTCATGTCGGCCACCACGTCGCCGAGGCGGCGCACGACCCGGGCGCGCTCGGCCATGTAGTGCCGGGCGACGTCGTCCTCGCCGGTCTGGTGGCAGATGTTGACCCAGCCGATCACGTCGCCGTTGGCGTCGGTCAGCGCGCTGGTGTCGATGCGCACGTCGATGACCGACCCGTCCTTGCGGATCCGCCGGGTGGCGAAGGAGACCTGACCCCCGCCGCGGACCCGCTCGAAGACCGCGTTGTGCTCGGCGGCGTGTTCCTCGGGGATGGTCGGCTGATCGAGGCCGATCACCTCTTCGGCGGCCCAGCCGAACATCCGCTCCGCCGCCGGGTTCCACAGCATGATCGTGTGATCGGTATTGAAGGCCACGATGGCGTCGGCGGCGCTCTCAATGACGGCACGCGCGGTCACGTCCACGCGATCTACCGCTCCGCCCCGCCATGTAGGGCGTGCATGCTCTGCCACCACACCATCATGGTGCCACCTGGAACCGCCCAGGTCAGCGGAAGAGCGTTACTTACCTTCTTAACGATGTATGACGCCTTTGCTGAAGTATCTGCTCACTAGCGTGATGAAGGCCGCCCTAAGTGGCCAGCGCGACGCAGGAAGACCTCTGGCGGGTCGCGGCCGGCGGCTCTTCCCCGATGGGCGCGTGACGCCTATAGTGCTCGTAATCCGGCCCGCCCGGACCTGCATGAAGCGGACAAGTCAGGGCATTTTCCTAGGTGCAGTACAGGTCCGCCTAACCGGCGGGCGAATACTTGGTATAACAAAAATATCGTCGCTACAGTTGCCGCTAGGACGCGGAAATGGACCACGATCAGGGCACGCCTGAGCAGCGCAAACCTGAGCGCCGCGAACGGGAACCGCTGCGGCCGCAGCCGCAGCCGGCCTCACCGCGGCGGCATCCGATCGCGCTCGCCCACCCCGTCATCGCCGGATACAACGGGTCGGCTTCCGCGCGCAACGCCCTCGCCTACGCGGCGGGCATGGCCCGGCGGCTCGCCCGGCCGCTGCTCATCGTCTACGTGTCATCGCCCGGCGTGTACTGCGAGCCGCTGACCGGCCAGGTGGTCGGCCTGCTGCGCGACGCCGACTCCCTGGAGCGCTGGCTGCTCACCGAGCTCGACCAGGCCGCCGACTCGGGCGGACTCGAGGTGCACGTGCGGACCAGGCGCGGCAGCCCGGCCCGCGAACTCGCCTCGATCGCGTCCGAGTTCAGCGCCGACGCCCTGGTGATCGGCGCCCCCCGGCACTTCTGGCACCACCTGATCGGCTCGGTCCCGGCCTGGCTGGCCCGCCACGCCCGGTGCCCGGTGATAGTCGTTCCCTAGATGTAAAAGCGAAGCGACCCGGTGCTGCGTTCTGTGCAGTACACGGGTCGCTTCGCTTTGGTGGGCGAGGAGGGATTTGAACCCTCACATCCTCTCGGACACACGGACCTGAACCGTGCGCGTCTGCCGTTCCGCCACTCGCCCGGGCAGGACCGACATAGGTTAGCACGACCGCGGGCGTGCTTGTCTCCCGGATAACATCAGGGGTGTAACGAGGTGAAGGGAGGCTCGACCGGTGGGAGTTCTGCAGCGCTTCGAACGGCGGCTTGAGGGCATGGTCGAGGGGACATTCGCCCGTGTGTTCAAGTCGGAATTGCAGCCAGTTGAGGTGGCGAGTGCCGTCCAGCACGAGATGGACGAGCGGGCCGCCATCGTGGCCCAGGGGCGGACCCTGGTACCTAACGATTTTGTTGTCGAGATCGCCCAGCCCGACTTTGACCGGCTGGACATCTACGCCGAGAGCCTGAGCCTGGAGCTGGCGACGCTGGCGCGAGACCACGCCACGGAGCAGGGGTACTCGTTCGTCGGGCCGGTACGGATCAGGTTTGAGGGCGTTGGCGATCTCGCGACCGGGATGTTCCGCATCCGTTCCGGCGTCATCCGCGGGCACACCGTGGAGGCGGGCGAGGTCCGGCAGCCGGTCAGCGACCTGCCGCGGAGCGGCGGCGGGCAGTATCCCGGCCGGCCCCGGCTGGTCGTGTCCGGCTCGCAGCCGGGAACCGGCGTGGAAGCGGGCAGCACCTATGAGCTGCACACGCCGGTGACCCTGCTGGGCCGGGGCACCGATTGCGACCTGCGGCTTGTCGACGCTGGCGTCTCGCGGCACCACGCCGAGCTGCGGGTGGAGGACGACCAGGTCGTGCTGGTGGACCGGGGGTCAACCAACGGCACGCTGGTCAACGGCCAGCCGGTCCGCCGGGTTGTCCTCGTTGACGGCACGACCATCACCCTTGGCCGTACCACTATGGTTTTCCGTCAGGACGGCCGTCCTGACGGCCGGCAGGACGGCCGGTACTAAGACGGACCGCACGTGTACTTGCTACAGCGACACCGAACCATCAAGGAGTGACTACCCTAAGGGCAGCCAACCGAAAGCGACGTAGCAGAAGCCGAGGACACCGCACGGGATGAACGAGCTCACCCTAACCCTCATCAGGGTGGCCTTTCTGGCCGTCTTGTGGCTCTTCGTCATCGCGGCGATCGGCGTGGTGCGCACCGACCTGTTCGGCACCACGACCGCGAAGATGCGCCGGAACCGGAATCAGCCTCCCCCGCCGCAGCAGCCCCGCATGACGCCGCCCAAGCCCGCGAAGGCCGGCCGGGGGACACCCCGGTTCCTCCTGGTGACCGAGGGCGCGCTCGCGGGCCGGAGCATCGACCTGACTGACCAGCAGATCACCATGGGCCGGGCAAATGACGCCACGCTGGTGATAAATGACGACTACGCTTCAACCCACCATGCCCGGATATTTCCACAGGACGGACAGTGGGTCGTTGAGGACCTCGGTTCGACCAACGGCACATACCTGGACCGCCAAAAGGTGACCCGGCCCACCCCGGTGCCGGTAGGCGTGCCAATCCGAATTGGCAAAACGGTTCTGGAACTGCGCAGATGACACTAGCTCTCCGCTATGCGGTACGTTCCGACGTCGGTCTCCTCCGCGAGGGGAACGAGGACTCGGCGTATGCCGGCCCGCACTTGCTCGCCGTCGCCGACGGCATGGGCGGCCACGCGGCCGGCGAGGTGGCCAGCGCCGCCACGATCACCACGATCGCCGCCCTCGACGGTGACCGCCGGGGCGCTGACCTGGTCGATTCGCTGGCCGACGCCGTGGTCGCGGCCAACATGCGGCTGCACGAGCTGATCACCGCCGACCCGGCGATCGAGGGCATGGGCACGACGCTGACCGCCCTGCTGTGGGCGGACGGATACGCCGCGCTCGGCCACATCGGCGACTCGCGTGCCTACCTGCTCCGCGGCGGCCAGTTCGTGCAGATCACCCACGACCACACGCTCGTTCAGTCGCTGGTCGACGAGGGCAAGATCACCGAAGACGACGTGGCCACCCACCCGCACCGGTCGCTGCTGCTGCGCGCCCTCGACGGCCGGACGGTCGCCGAGCCGGACCTGACGCACATCGAGACGCACCCGGGCGACCGCTACCTGCTCTGCTCGGACGGGCTGTCGGGCGTCGTGACCGAGCAGACCCTCGGCGTGACCCTCAGCTCGGTCCGGGACCCGGACAAGGCCGCGCTGCAGCTCGTCGAGCTCGCGATCAGGGGCGGCGGCCCGGACAACATCACCTGCATCGTCGCCGACGTCATCGACACCCAGGCCAGCCCGGTGCCGCCGACCTGGAACCCGGTGATGGCGGGGGCGGCGGCCAACGGCTCGCCCGAGCCGCGCCCGCCGGCCAGGCAGAGCTCCCCGGCGACCAGGGCCATGCGGCTGACCCGCACCAACCCGCAGCCGACGGTGCCCAACGAGGCCCCCACCGGCGCCTGGGCGGGCGGGCGCGGCCGGGGCGGCGGCCGGGGCCGGGACGGCGCCGGCTACAGCGACGGGTACACCGGCGCGTACGACACCACCGCGTTCAGCTCCGGCGTAGGCGGCGGCGCCGGTGGCGCGGGCGGCGGAAACCGCGGCCCGGGCACCGGCGCTGGCGCCGGTTACGACACCGCCAGCTTCGAGCGGCCCGATTACGAGGCCATGGGCATCGACCAGGACGGCCCGGCCGACGAGGAACTCGCGGGCCGCCACCACCGCCGGCGGCCCCGCGATGAGCGCGATGAGCGTGCTGAGGACGGCGGCGATGACGGCGATGACTACGGCCATCGCGGCCGGCGCCGGTGGCCGATCGTGTCGGCGTCGCTCGTGTTGCTCGTGCTGCTGCTCGGCGGGGGCGCGTACGGCGCCTGGTGGTACAACCAGAAGCAGTACTACGTCGGCGTGCAAGACGGCTACGTCGCGATCTTCCGCGGGACCAACCAGAGCCTGGCCGGCATCAGCCTGTCCAGCCTGCAGTCCCGGTCGACCCTGCCGCTCGGCCAGCTCGGCACGACCGACCAGGGCACGCTGACCAACACGATCTCCAAGAGCAGCCTGGCCGACGCGCACACGCTGATCAACCAGCTCCAGACCGAGGTCGACCAGTGCCAGGGGGAGTGGACGGCCCTGGCCACCTGGCAGGCCAAGAACGTGACCTACCAGGGCCTGCTGGCCGCCAGCCGCGCCTCCAAGGCCAAGGTCAAGCCCAAGGTCCCGGCGTCGGCTAACCCGGGCCCGATGCCGACGGCTCCCGACGCGGCCGACTGCGCCCCGGCCGCGGAATTCGGCATCCAGGCTTCCCAGCTGCCCGGTCCCACGACGTCGACCAGCCCGGCCGCGACGCCCACGCCGACGCCGACGCCCACCGCGAAGAAGACCGCGACCAAGAAGCCCTCGGTCAAGCCGACCGCGACCAAGAAGCCCGCGTGAGCAGCATGACCGCGCCGTCGCCCGCGGTGGGCAGCCAGCCGCCCGACGAGGCGCCGGACGGCCGCCGGTCCACCGAGCTGTGGATGCTCCTGTTCGCGTTCGGCATCGTCGCGTTCGCCTTCGCGAGCACGGCGTTCAGCCTCAAGGGCCAGCACCCGTCGACCTTCGTCGAGTACATGATCGCGTTCGTCGTGGTCATCGGCGGTGCCCACCTCGCCATCCGCAAGTGGGCACCGTACGCGGACCCGCTGCTCCTCCCGATCTCGGCCGTGCTCAACGGGCTCGGCCTCGTGATGATCTACCGGCTCAACCAGGCTGGGCGCAACGGCAACGCCGGCTTGCACAACACCGCCGGCAAACTGGTGCCCATCAGCACGCTCAGCGCGTCCGCCACGGTCACCCAGATCATCTACACGGTGCTCGGCGTCGTCATCTTCGTGCTGTTCCTCTGGCTCATCAAGGACATCAGGGTCCTCCAGCCGTACACCTACGTGATCGGCCTGGCCGGCATCTTCCTTATCGCGCTCCCGGCGCTGCTGCCCGGCTCCATCAGCCAAGTGGCCGACACCAGCGCCAAGATCCAGGTCAGCATCGGCGGGTTCTCCATCCAGCCGGAGGAGTTCGGCAAGCTGCTGCTGGCCGCGTCCTTCTCCAGCTACCTGGTCGTCAACGGCCGCAAGCTCTCCCTGCTGACCGAGAAGTGGCTGTTCTTCAGCCTGCCCCGGCGCCGCGACCTGGCCCCCATCCTGGTGATCTGGGTCGTGTCCATGCTGGTGCTGATCTTCGAGAGCGACATCGGCACCAGCGCCGTGTTCATGGGCCTGTTCGTGGCGATGCTCTACATCGCGACCGGGCGGCGCTCGTGGGTGGTGCTCGGGTTCGGCCTGTTCATCCTGGGGGCGTACCTGGCGGCGACCCTGGTCGCCCACGTGGGCCAGCGGTTCTCGGTCTGGCTGCACCCGTTCAGCACCGCGAACCTCATCACCGGCAGCCAGCCGTCCTACCAGCCCGTGCAGGGCCTGTACGGGATGGCCAACGGCGGCCTGCTCGGCAAGGGACTCGGCGGCGGCCAGCCCTACTGGACCCCGCTGGTGCAGAGTGACTTCATCTTCACCGCGTTCGGCGAGGAGCTCGGGCTGACCGGGGTGATGGCCATCCTGCTGCTCTACGGGCTGTTCGTGCAGCGCGGGCTGCGCACCGCCCTGCTGGTCAAGGACGACTACTCCAAGCTCCTGGTGAGCGGCCTGTCCTTCATGTTCGTGCTCCAGGTCTTCGTGATCGTCGGCGGCGTGACCGGGCTGATCCCGGACACCGGCATCACCACGCCGTTCCTTTCCCAGGGTGGCTCGAGCCTGGTGGCGAGCTGGCTGCTGGTCGCCGTGTTCGCCCGGGTCAGTGACTCCGCGCGCCGCCCGGCGCCGCGGCCGATTCAGGACGAGGGGATGACTCAGGTGGTGTCGCTGCGGTGACTCAGATGAACCGCCCGATCAAGCGCGTCTCGATCGCGGTCCTCGTCCTGTTCGGAATCCTGCTCGTCGACGTGAACTACCTCCAGGTGGTGCGGGCCCCGAGCCTGGCCAACGGGCAGCTCAACAACCGCGCCGAGTTCGAGCTGAGCACGATCAAGCGCGGCAGCATCGTGACCAGCGACGGAGTGACGATCGCGAGCAGCAAGCAGCAGCCCGGCGGCCAGCTCACCTATCAGCGCAGCTACCCGGACGGCACGGTGTACGCGCCGGTCACCGGCTTCGACTCGGTCTTCACCGCCGCCCAGGCCCCCAACTTCGCCTCCGGCGTCGAGCGCGCGGAGAACTCCCTGCTCTCCGGGTCCGGGGACCAGCTGGCCTTCCGCAACTTCATCGACACGATCACCAACAAGCCCCAGCAGGGCGCGACCGTTCAGGTCACGATCAACTCCAAGGCCCAGAACGCCGCCTACAGCGGACTTCAGGAGACGCTCCAGGGCAAGACGATCAATGGCGCGCAGCAGGTCGGCGGGGTGGTCGCGCTGAACCCGTCCACCGGCGCGATCCTGGCGATGGCCTCCTACCCGAGCTACGACCCGAACGAGCTCGCCGTGCAGGACACCACGAGCATGGTCAGCACCTACAACAAGCTCGCGGCCGACAACCCGAGCCCGCTGATCAACAACGCGTCCCAGACCACCCTGCCACCCGGCTCGAGCTTCAAGATCGTCACGAGCTCGGCCTGGTACACCCAGGACACGACGCGGAACCCGCAGCAGCTCATCGCCTCTCCGCAGCCGCTCACGCTGCCGAACGGCAACCCGCTCAGCAACGACGCGGGCGAGATCTGCGGAACCGGCTCCGGCCACACGGCGGTCGTCGACGCGTTCGCCCAGTCCTGCAACACCCCGTTCGCCGAGCTCGGCATCCAGCTCGGCGGGACCACGCTCAAGTCCATGGCCGACAAGTTCGGTTTCAACACGGCCCTGGACATCCCCGGCGTCACCACCGCGGCGTCCAACTTCACCGCGGAAACGGACTCGTCGTTCACCGCCTACGACGCGATCGGGCAGCACGACACGACCGAGACACCGCTGCAGGAGGCGATGATCGCCGCGACCGTGGCCAACAACGGCGTGGAGATGAAGCCGTACCTGGTCCAGGAGGTCACCGCCAGCGACGCGTCCGTCGTCCAGCAGGCGCAGCCCGCCGAGCTCGGCCAGCCGATCACGTCGACCGTGGCCGGCTACGAGAAGCAGATGATGGTCGCGGTTGTCCAAGATTCCGATGGCACCGGCAACCAGTTCAACTCAAGCGTGGAAGATGGCCTGGTCATCGCGGGTAAGACCGGAACGGCGCAGAACGGCGTGAGTGCCGAGCCTGATGCGGTTTTCACCGCTTTCGCTCCGGCAGACAACCCAAAGATAGCCGTCGGCGTCATGATTGAAGGCGGTGGCTACGGGGCTGCCGCCGCCGCGCCGATTGCGGTCGCGGTTATCAAGGCGTATTTGTCAGCAGCGACGGGGCAAGGGTGAACGACTACGTTCTCGACGGCCGGTACGCGCTTATCGAGCGGATCGCGACCGGTGGCATGGGTGAAGTCTGGCGGGGTACCGACCAGATCCTCGGCCGGCCGGTGGCGATCAAGATGCTGGCCGCCATGCACGCGGAAGACGAGCAGTTCCGCGCGCGTTTCCAGGCCGAGGCGAGGTACGCGGCCTCGCTGTCGCATCCCGGCATCGCCCGGGTCTTCGACTACGGCGAGCACAGCCCGCTCGGCGGCCCCTACCTGATCATGGAGCTGGTCGACGGCCAGCCGCTGTCGGAGATCCTCGAGCGGTATCACCGGATCGATCCCGATGTCGTGCTCGACATCATCAGCCAGGCGGCCCGGGCTCTCGACATCGCCCACCAGGCCGGCATCGTGCACCGGGACATCAAGCCGGGCAACCTGCTGATCATGGCCGACGGCACCACCAAGATCACCGACTTCGGCATCGCCAAGGCGAACTCGATGCAGGCTCTCCAGCTGACCGCCACCGGCATCGTGATGGGCACGGCGCTGTACGTCTCGCCCGAGCAGGCGACCGGGTCGCCGCTGACCGGCTCGTCGGACATCTACTCTCTCGGCGTTGTCGCTTACGAGTGCCTGGCCGGCGATCCGCCGTTCATCGCCGACCAGCCGCTGGCCATCGCGATCATGCACAAGCACGATCCGGTGCCGCCGCTGCCGGCCGACGTGCCGCAGCCGGTCGCCGACCTGGTCATGTCCATGCTGGCGAAGAACCCGGACGGCCGCCCCGAGTCGGCGCTGCACGTGGCCGACCGGGCCGACGTGATCCGCGAGGCGCGGCAGCGGTTCGGTAACTCCGGCCCGATGACCTCGAACCTGCCGGTGGTGCCGAACTTCCCCACCTCGGTCGACAATTTCTCCGGCCAGGGCGCGACGAGCCTGGACTCTTACAATCAAAATCCGCAAGAGGAACGAGCCGTTGGTTCCCCTCCCCGGCGCCGTGGCCTCGTGATCGGGGGCGTCGGCCTGGCGGCGTGCGGGGTGGCGGCCATCGTCGCGATCCTGCTCACCAGCAACCACCCGACCTCGACGCTGCCGACGGCGGGTAACAATTCGCCGTCGCCGTCGTCGTCGTCGACGAGCAAGTTCGTGGATCCCACCACCGCGTCGCTTCAGCCCTCGAGTTCGACCGGCGCGGGCTTCCCAGGTACTAATCTAGAGTCGCCGTCGTCGAGCGCCAGCCGGTCAGCGTCGGCAAGCCCGAAGCCCAGCCAGAAGCGGTCCTCAGCGGCCCCAACGACCAGCGCGCCGTCGTCGCCGAGCACATCCCCCTCGGCGGTGCCGTCAACTACTCCACCGACCCCGAGCAAGTCACCCACCAGCAGCCCCACACCGTCGGTGACGCCGACTCCTACTCCGACTATCTCGGCCTCCCCGAGCGTGTCGGTGACGACGCCGCCGCCGACGTCCGGCGGTGGCGGGACCGGCAGCGGCGGGCCGGGCGGTGGAGGAAAATCGGGATGACACATTCGACGCAGGTTGGTTTGGAAGAGTGCGAGACATGACACACCCGCGGATGACGCTTGGTGACCGGTACGAGCTCGATGGAGTCGTCGGCCGAGGCGGCATGGCGGAGGTCTACCGTGCCCGCGACCTCCGGCTCGACCGGATCGTCGCGATCAAGACCCTGCGCCCGGATCTCGCCCGTGATCAGACCTTCCAGGCTCGGTTCCGCCGCGAGGCGCAGTCCGCGGCGTCGCTGAACAACCCGTCGATCGTGGCCGTGTACGACACCGGCGAGGACATGTCGACCGGAGTGCCCATCCCGTTCATCGTGATGGAGTTCGTCGAGGGCCGGACGGTCAGGGACCTGCTGATCGAGGGCCACCGGCTGCTGCCCGAGCGCACGCTCGAGATCATCTCCGGCGTGCTCCGCGCCCTCGAGTACAGTCACCAGGCCGGCATCGTGCACCGGGACATCAAGCCCGGGAACGTGATGGTCACCAGGAACGGTGACGTCAAGGTGATGGACTTCGGCATCGCCCGGGCGATGAGCGACTCGCAGGCGACGATGACCCAGACCGCCCAGGTGATCGGCACCGCACAGTACCTGTCGCCCGAGCAGGCGCGGGGCGAGCGGGTCGACGCGCGATCGGACCTGTACTCCACCGGCTGCCTCATGTACGAGCTGCTGACCGGCCGGCCGCCGTTCACCGGTGACTCCCCGGTGGCGATCGCCTACCAGCATGTCCGGGAGAACCCCATCCCGCCGTCCCGGCTCGACCCGGACATCCCGCCGTGGGCCGACGCGATCGTGCTCAAGGCGATGGCCAAGGCGCCGAGCGACCGGTACCAGTCGGCCGCCGAGATGCAGGCCGACATCCAGCGCGCGGCCTCGGGCATGCAGGTGGCCGCGTCGCTGCAGCCGCCGACCCGGGTCGACAACAACTACTACGACTACCAGCAGCGCACCCAGCGGATGGGCCCGCAGACGATGATGGGCGCCGCGCCGACCTCGGTCACCCAGTATCCCCAGGGCGGCTACCAGAACGGGTACAACGACGGCACCTACGGCGGCGGTTACGACGGCGGCGACCAGGGGCAGCAGCGCGGCGGGTCCCGCCGCTGGCTCCCGTGGGTCATCGGCGCGGTCGTGGTGATCGCGGCGGTCATCGTGGCCATCCTGCTGCTCGACAGCAACAAGAGCGGCGGCCTCTTCGTGCCGACCGGGCTGAACGGCGAGCCCCGGTCCCAGGCGGTCGCCCAGGTCAAGGCGGCCGGCCTGGTGCCGGTCGTGACCACGAAGGCCGACTCGCAGGTGCAGAAGGGCCTCGTGATCAGCTCGAGCCCGGCCGCCGGCAGCGGCATCAGCAAGGGCGGCACGGTCACCCTCTCGGTGTCACTCGGCGCGGCCAACATCACCCTGCCCGACGTCTCGGGCGAGCAGTACAACACGGCCCAGCAGAAGCTGCTGGCCCTCGGCTTTACCCAGGTCACCCAAGGGACAGACACTTCGTCGACGCTGCCCTCTGGCGAGGTCGCCCGCATCTCGCCGAACCCGGGCACCGCGTACGCGCCGGACACCCAGATCACGCTCTACACCTCGGGCGGCGGCGTCGAGATTCCCCAGGTGCAGGGCCTCCCCGAAGCCTCGGCCATCACGCTGCTCAAGAACAACGGGTTTACCACCACCCCCAGCATCGACGTCATCATCGGCCCGGCGGGCACCGCCCCCGGCACCGTGTGGAGCGTCTCTCCCAGCCAGGGCACGACCGTGACGCCGAGCACCCTGGTCACGCTGGACGTTCAGCCGGTGGCGACGGTGAGCCCGTCCGCGTCGGCGTCCGGGACACCGTCCGGGACCCCGACGCCGTCCGGGACGCCGACCCCGACCGGAACGCCCACCCCGAGCGACACCGGGAGCACCCCGCCCCCGGGCGGGGACGATCCCATCCCCAACCCGTGACCGGACGTCTCTGGGTAATCACTGGCTTGGTGCACTAGCCTTACCCCGAAGCAAACGCAGTGCCCGAAACAAACGCAGTGCCGGCCCGTGGATTGCCCCGGACCGGGAGCCCCGATCAGGAGGTGCGCGGTGCCCAAGTCCCGCGTCCGGAAGAAGCCGGTCTACACGCCGCCGACCACGCCGCGGTCGGTCAAGCGGAAGGTGAGCCCGGCGTGGCTCGCGCCGACCATGATCGCCTGCTTCTTGATCGGGCTCGCCTGGATCGCGCTCTACTACGTCACCCAGGCCGACATGCCCGGGCTGCGCACCCTGGGCGGCTGGAACCTGGTCTGCGGGTTCGCGCTGATCATCGCGGGCGTGGTCCTCGCCACCAACTGGCGGTAGCCGCCGCCCCGTCCGTTCGCTAACCGGGCCGTTCGCTAACCGGTGAGCTGGCCGTTCCTGATCACCACGGCGACGACCAGGATCACCGCCACCGCGATGGTGGCCGCGAGCTGAATCGGGAAGCGGTTCTTGCGCGGCGCGTAGGCGTAGGCCGCGGCTATGAGCGCGCCGACGATCAGGCCGCCCACGTGGTCCTGCCAGGCGATCGTGGAGCGGAAGGTGAAGCTGAGCACGAGGTTGATCGCGATCAGCGTCACGATCCCCCGGCTGTCTAGGTGCAGCCGCCGCGAGACCACGAACCAGGCGCCGAACAGCCCGAAGATCGCGCCCGACGCGCCGAGCGCGGGCTGGTTCTGCGGCGCCAGGTAGTAGAAGAGCACGCTGCCGCCGACCGCGCTCAGCAGGTACACGGCCAGGAAGCGGACCCGGCCGAGCATCTGCTCGAGCGCGGGGCCGACGGCGTACAGCGCCCACATGTTGAACGCGATGTCCACGATGCCGAGGCTGCCTGTGCCGGGCAGGAACGCCGACGTGATCAGCCGGTACCACTGGCCGGCCGCGACGCCCTGCAGCGGCGGGAACCCGGTCGGGCTCGCGTACCCGATCATCCACCAGTCCTGCGCGAGCTGGGAGTGAGCGAGCTCGGCCAGGTAGAGCAGGACGTTGAGGCCGAGGATGGTCCAGGTGACCGCCCCGGAGCGGACCGCCCGCCCGCCGAAGACGGTCCGCTGCCGCGGCGTGGACTCGTTCGCGCCGCGCACGCACTCCACGCACTGCTGCCCGACCGCTGCCTGGCGCAGGCAGTCGGGGCAGGCGTGTCGACCACACCGGACGCAGGAGACCCAGGTCTCGCGGTCCGGGTGCCGGTAACAGAAGGGCGGGGTCTCCTGCTCGGCTGGGCTTGCCTGATCCGGCGTGGTCATCGGGTTACCTCGTCTTAGCCGCTCTTAGCCGCGGGTCTCAGCCGCGCTGGATCGTGACGGACTGCAGTACGACGTCGGGGACCGGCTTGTCGCCCGGGGCGGTCTGGACCCGGGTGATGGCATCGATCACGTCGACGCCGCCGATGACCTCGCCGAAGATCGTGTGCTTGCCGTTCAGCCAGGGCGTCGGCGCGACCGTGATGAAGAACTGCGACCCGTTGGTCCCCGGGCCGGCGTTGGCCATCGCGAGCAGGTACGGCTTGTCGAACCGGAGGTCGGGGTGGATCTCGTCGGCGAACTCGTAGCCGGGGCCGCCCCGGCCGGTGCCGAGCGGGTCGCCGCCCTGGATCATGAACCCGGAGATCACCCGGTGGAAGATCGTGCCGTCGTAGAGCTTGTCCTTGGTGGTGGCCCGGGTCTTCGGGTTCTTCCATTCCCGGCCGCCCTCGGCGAGCTCGACGAAGTTCCGCACCGTCTTGGGTGCCTGGTCAGGGAAAAGACGGACGGTGACCGTCCCCTGCGTCGTCGTCAGCGTCGCGGTCAGCGCTTCGGTCATTACGTGACTCCGGTTCATCGTGGGCCGGGCGATCCGGCCGCTGTTCGAGTCTTTTCGACTGCTCCCCTCACCGTACCGGCTCTTCCGCCATCACACCCGGTTGCGCGGCCCGATGATTGAACACCGGATCCGGGGGAAGCCTGTCCTACCGAGAAGCAGTGACGAGGAGGTTGATCGTGTTCAACACGAGGACAAAGGCCGCTGACCTCAACGCCAGCAGCGCGGCGGACATCGCCGAACGAGCGCGGGTAGCGGGTTCGGCCGCCGCGGAGGCCGCGCAGAACGCGGCGCAGACCGCGGCGGGGGCCGCGCAGAATGTCGCCCAGAACGCGGCGCAGAACGTCGCCGAGACCGCGCAGAGCGTCGCCCAGAACGCGGCGGCGGCGGCCCAGAGCGTCGCCCAGAACGCGGCCGTAGCCGCGCAGAACGCCAGGCAGACCGCGGCCCAGAACGCCGCCGTGATCGCGCAGAACGCCAGGCAGAGCGCGGCCGACGCCGCCCAGACGACGGCGGCCCAGGTCAAGCAGGGGGTCTTCAGCGCCCGCAAGTGGGCCGCCCCCCGCCTCGAGGACGCCGCCGAGACCGCCAAGCAGAGCGCGACCGATGCCGCCCAGACAACCGCGGCCCAGGTCAAGCAGGGGGTCTTCAGCGCCCGCAAGTGGGCCGCCCCCCGCCTCGAGGACGCCGCCGAGTACGCCACCGAGACCGTCGCCCCGGCCGTGGCCTCGGCCCTGCAGGCGACGGCTAAGAAGGTCAGCCCGCCGGCCCCGCGGAAGAAGCACTCGGCGCTGAAGTGGTCCTTCGTCGCCGCCGCTGGCCTCGCCGTCGGCAGTGCCGTGGCCGCGTTCGTCCGGTCCAAGTACCGCAACGCCATGGCGGCCGACAGCGAGACCGGCGACGTCGCCATGGTCGACCCGATCAGCGGCGAGCCGGCCACCCCGGTCGCTCCCGTCACCCCGACGGCGGTCACCCCGACAGCGGCCACCCCGACAGCGGCCACCCCGGTAACCGAGGCGCCGGCCGAGCCGGCCGCACCGGCGACCGAGGTCACGACGGAGACGGCCACGGACGGCACGAACGGCGTCGACGGCGTCGACGCTTCCGTGAACGGCCGGGTCGCCAGGGACGGGTGGTGAGGACGAGCCGCCGGTGACTTACTGAGACACAGCTCTCTTGACACCGTGCGGATGCACGTTCATTTTTTAATACGGGACCCGCGGTTCCCACTCCTGGGAGGAACGCCATGACTGGGTGGGACGAGCGGATCGCGCCGATCGAGGCCGAGTTTCCCGGGTGGCACATCTGGCGGAGCAGCGCGGGCCGCTGGTGGGCCACCCGGACCGGCACGGTCGTGCGGCGGGAGGATCTCGGCACCGGGCGCGTCATGACGGTCGACGCCGACGACGAGAACGGCCTGCGCGATCAGCTCGCCGCCCAGGTGCGGCTCGATCGCGAGATCAGCGGCTGATCCTCGCCCCATTCGGGGGGCACATTATCTCTTTACCAAAAACTTACGGCGGATGGCCTTAATAGGCCGTCCGCCGTTTTGTATGCCCAGCGCATGGGCGTATCCGGCCAATTCGATCTTAACCGGTCGCGAAGGTGCAATCGGATACGGTCGGTCGGTCAGCATGGGCCGATGTGGGGATCTGGCCCCTCGGAGAAACCAACCCGCGGAGTGAACACTGTGAGTGACCGGAACATGCGGGAAACCGGGGCGACCCGGGGGCTCGTCTGGACCGCTGCGGCCTGCATCACCGTTTCGCTCCTTGTCATGATCGGCGTATCCATCGCCGGGCCGTCCATCAGCGTGCCGGCGATGGCCCACGCGCCGAACGGGGCGCCCCCCTGGTGGGTGTCGCTCGGGCTGTCGCAGCCGGTCGAGCTCTTCGTCATGTGGGGGACGGCGGTGGTCGCCGCGATCGGCGTCGGCGCCGGCCTGCTCGCCGTCGCCCGCGGCGCGCGGCCGCCGGTCAGGCCGATGCTGGTCGCCTCGTTCATCGTGATCGCCGCCTTCGCCTTCACGCCGGCCGCCGGGACGACCGACACCCAGTCCTACGCCATCGACGGCAACATGGTCGTCCTGCGGCACAGCCCCTATGTGTACACGCCCGCGCAGATGGTCAGGCTCGGCGACAAGCTCGCGGTCGGCTCCCCGCCCACCTGGGCGCAGGCCCTGTCGGACTACGGGCCGATCGCCACCGGGGAGGAGTGGGCCTCGGCCGCGCTCGGCGGCCACTCGATGGCGCTGATCACCTTCTGGCTCAAGCTCTTCGTCGCGATCGCCTTCGGCGCGGTCGTTCTGCTGTTCGACCGATTGTTCCGGGACGACCAGGCGATGCGCCTGCGCGCCCATCTGCTCTGGTCGCTGAACCCGCTGCTGCTGTGGGAGATCGTCGCCAGCGGGCACATTGACGGGCTCGCCGTCGCGTTCGGGGTGGCGGGCCTGGTGGTGCTGCGGTTCACCCGGACCGGCGCGATGCCGACGCTGGCCCGGTGCGCGGCCGCGGGCACGCTGCTCGGGGCGGCGGCCGCCACCAAGTCCCCGCTCGCGCTCTTCCTGGTCGGCGCGCTCTGGGCGGTACGGCGCTCGCCGAAGCGGATCGCCAGCGTCCTCGGCGGCTGGCTCGCGGTCACCGGGGTGGCCTACGCGATCGCGGGCGAGCCCGCGCTCAACGTGCTCTTCCAGCGCGGACAGCAGATCACCTGGGACAACCTGTACCAGCTGTTCTACCGGCCCTTCGGTCTGGCCGGGCCGCTCGGCGACGATCAGGTGCCGGGCTTCGTCTTCCCGCTGGCGCTTACCGTGTTCCTCTGCGTGGCGGTGCTGGCGTTCGTCCGACTGCCCGACCGCGCCCCCGCGCTTCCCGGGGTCACACCCGCGCTCGCGCTGAGCCTCGCCTGGATCTTCTTCTGGCCGTTCCAGCGTCCCTGGTACGACGTCATGATCATCGCCCTGCTCGTCCTCTACCCGTCGTCCAGGCTCGACGCCGTGGTCCTCATCCGGCTCGGCTTCGCCGCCGTCACCTACATGGAGGCGATCAGTGTCCCCCATCGGGACTGGTTCCAGCAGGTGCAGTTCTTCGAGGGCGAGTGGGTCACGTCAAGCGTCCGCCTGCTGGCCGCCGTCGCGCTGATCTGGATGTGCGTCCGCGGCCGGTGGGGAGGCAGGCCCGATCAGCCTGCCCCGGCCCCAGACGCCTCGGTCCTCCAGCCCCAGGCCTGACCGACGCCAGCCTGACCGACGCCAGCCTGACTGACTGACGCAGCCTGACTGACGCCGGCCTGACCAGGTCAGGCCGGGCGCTTGAGGTACCGCAGCGGCCACTGGCAGTCGACGAACCCGGCGAGCACCTCGGCCAGCGGGCCGGCCGCCTCGATGACCGACGGCCGGGCCGCGCCGAAGGCCGCCTCCTCGGACACGGCCCCGGCGAGCAGCCACTCCGGCTCATCGGACGGGCACAGCCACTCCCGGCGGTCGGCCCACGCCCCGAGCGCCGCGGCCGCGTGCGCGGCGAGCGGGCCGCGGCGAGCGGTCCCCAGCCGCGTGACCGCGGCCGCGTCCGCCGCCCGGGCCAGGGCGCACTGACGCACCCGCGCGGGCCGCGCGGTGAAATCCTCGAGGATGGCCGGCCCCGGTACCGGCATCGGCCATCCGGTCAGGTGCGCGAGCACGGTCAGTTCGGCCCACACCCCGACCCACGGCAGCTCGTCGAGTGCCCGCCCGGCGGCCCGCAGGTCCCGCAGCGTGCACGGCCGGGTTTGGCATTCGCGGCCGCAGGCGGCCGAGCGCGGGCTGACCACGGCCCGGGCGTCGGATAGGCGGGACGGAGTCAGCCGCTCCCGTTCACTCCCATCTTTGATCTTCACCAGCACGGGGAAGTCCATGCCGTCGCAGAAGACGGCCGCCCGGCCCGGAGTGAGCGTGACCAGGTAGCGGGACTGGGGCGGCGTCACGTTCATCGTCGCGCCGACCGCCTCGCGGTCGTCGGCGGCCGGGAGGCGGTGCACGATCTTGACCGCGGTGTTCTTGATCGCGCTCGGGTCGAGGAGGGCCGGGATCTGCTCGGCGATAATCAGCCCCTCGCCGTAGGCGCGGATCTCCGCGAGCAGGCCGGCGAACATCTCGACGGCGTGCGCGGCCGCGCCGCCCCCGCCGGGAGCGTCGCCCGCACCAGTGCGGCGCAGCAGCCGGTGCGCCTCCTCGATCACGGTCAGGTGGCGCAGGCCCGGCGCCTCCGTCTCCGGGCCGGCCGTCCGGCGGGTGAGCCGCAGGTGCTCGACCAGCCGGATCAGCACCGTGCCCATCAGGAACGCCTTGTCCGCGTCGTCGCCGACGTCCTCGATCTCGAGCACCGCGTTCTTGGTCAGGAGCGCGCCGAAGTCGATCGGGTGACCCCCCTCGAGGAACAGCCCGGTCGTGCCGTGCCTGAGGCTGGCCAGCCGGACACGGATGAAGCCGAGCACGTCGTCGGTCACCCGCTGGGAGTAGCCGATCTCGGCGACAACCTGCTCGGCCGCGCGCTGCAGGTCGGTGAGGGTCGGGTACGCGGGCTCGTCCGCCCCGGGGGCGAGCCCGCGGATGACACCGCGGCCGGTGAGCTCGCCGAGCGCCAGGTCCCAGCCCGCGCCGGCGTAGACCCGGCCGAGCGCGGCGCTGAGCACCTGCGGGAACGGCTCCTCCGACCGGAAGGACGCGATGAACAGCGCCCGGACCAGGTCCGCGTGGGTCTGCAGCGGAAACCTCCGCCCGGCCCGGCCGGCGGCGGGCTCGAGCGGATTGAGCCCGGCCGCGATCGCGTCGGGCTCGCCCGGGCGGATCCTGATCACCTCGGTGCCCGGCAGCCGGCTGGCCATCAGCCGGTACTCGGACTTGGCGGGCTCGACGACCAGCCACGGGATCGACTGCCCGGTCGCCGCCTCGAGCAGGGCGCGGACGGTCTGCGACTTGCCCGCCCCGGTGGCACCGCAGACGAACACGTGCCGGTTCAGCGAGTCGCGCGGAAGGGTGAGCGGGCCGGCCGGCATCAGGTTGTGGTCGAGGATGTCGCCGAGGGAAATGCCGGGCCCGGCCGGGACCTCGGGGGTGACGTCGAAGTCGGGCCGGAGCGCGAGGCGCAGCCCGGGAATCTCGGACTCCGGCGGCCGGGCGAGCGCGGCCAGCAGGGCGGTCGATCCGTAGAACGGGGAGCCCGGGACGGCGTCACCGCCCGGCTCGGGCTTGCTGTTCTCCTCCGGCCGCGCCGGGCTCAGGGCGTACGGCAGGCCGCCGAGGTCGGCCGAGGCGCACAGCAGGCCGGCGACCCGGGCCGCGGCCGCCTCGTCCGGGCCGCCCGCCGAGACCGTGAGCCGCCAGAACCCGGCGGACGCGCCCCGCTGGAACTCGGCGTGGCGTTCCTTGAGCCGCCGCCCGGCCGCCGCCCGCTCGGGGAACCGGTCGGCCGACCCCTCGGCGAGCCGCTGCCGCAGCCCGACCTCCTCCGCGAGCGCTCGCAGTTCGGCCTGGCTCACCGGCTCGGCCACGACCAGCCAGCCGAACGGCCCAGTCCAGCTCCCGAGCAGTCCCTCGTCAAACGACAGCCCGGCCGCGCCCTGGGCGCCGCCCCGGCCCGCGGACGCCGGTGACGGCCCGGCCTCCTCGGCCGGCGCGAGCAGCCCGTCGCTGA
>Ga0302314_10006406_pt1 | contig 21315 bp, 7 predicted proteins | sample III_Palsa_N2_3_FD_200533 | JGI IMG/M metagenome (GOLD analysis project Ga0302314, IMG submission 200533) | Peat permafrost microbial communities from Stordalen Mire near Abisko, Sweden - III_Palsa_N2_3 | ecosystem: Environmental > Terrestrial > Soil > Palsa > Peat permafrost | place: Sweden...
AAGTTCGAAGTTGCCGACCACGTGGAGTGGTAGTTCAGTTGGTTAGAATACCGGCCTGTCACGCCGGGGGTCGCGGGTTCGAGTCCCGTCCACTCCGCCAAAACAAATGCGGGCTGCAATCGCGAGATTGCAGCCCGTTTTCGTTGGCGCGGTCCGCTGGTGCGGGGGCATGCCGACGACGTGTCGGGGAATCGGGAGATTCCGCCCTGCGCCGCGCCCGCGCTTCAGATCGCCCGAAAAGCGTCCGATATCCCGTTCATTCCCGCCAAGGCGCGCCTTGGGGGTGCCGAAGGCGAACGTGTCAGTCCCGACACGATCTACAGCTTTTCGCGCACCCGGCCGATACACCAGGCAGGACCCTGAAATGAACGACCGTCACCTCCCCACTCCAACCGCCGACGCGCGCCCGCGCGCGCACCGCGGGCGCTCGGGCGTGGCGTTCGCAGGCGTCGCGTTGCTGATGGCCTGCAGCGCGGTGCCCAACACGCCGCCGAAGTACCGGGAGCCGCCCAAGGGCGCTGCCGCGGCCAAGGTGCGGGTGGTGAACCTGCATCCGTACGCGTACTACGCGGACATCGCCCTGTTCGATTCGGCGTCGTGCTTCGCGACGGCCAATCTCGGCATGACCGGTGGCAACAGCCGCGACGCCGAGCGCATCGGCATGCTGGACGACAAGCCGGTGTCGCCCGCGACGCTCGAGCGCTACGTGCGCGCCGAGGAAGAACTGGTGATCGGCCCGCGCGCCGTGTTCCCGACCGTCACGACCAACGAGGTCATGCATTCGCTGATGCCCGACACGCAGAACGAGGTGCGCGCGCGCCAGGCCGGCGTCTGCAAGGTGCCCGCATTCACGCCCAAGGCGGGCGAGCAGTACGAGATCGAGGTCGACCTGACGCCGGGCCGGTGCGCGGTGACGCCGTACCACCTGTCCGGCGCCGACGGCGCGGTCAAGCGCGAACCCGTGGAGGCGCACGCCTCGCGGATCTCCACCTACGAATTCGACATGAAGTGCTTCTTCAGGTGAGTTCGATGGCGTAGACCAGCGCCACGACCTGCTCGCCGGCCCACGCATCGTTCGCGCGCTCCACGCAGCGCCAGCCGCGCGACTCGTAGAAGCCGATCGCCGGCGCGTTCGCCTCCAGCACCTTCAGGTGCATCGCGCGGGCGCCGTTCGCGCGCGCCCACGGCGCGACCGCGTCCAGCAACGCCGTGCCCACGCCCAGCCCCTTGCGCTCTGGCAGCGCGTGCAGGTTGTTGATGTAGACGCTGCCGCGATCGTCCGGCGCGAGCGCGCAGACGAAACCGATCCCGTCGCCCGACGCCTCGGCGACCAGCACGCGGCCGCCGCCGGCCAGCATCTCGGGCAGCTTGCGGCGCCAGTCCTCGATGCTGGCGGCGGGCATCGCGACGTCGAGGTAGTGGTCGGACACCAGCCCGCGATAGGCCGACTGGCGGCTGCGGACGTGGATGTCGTCGATCAGCGCGAGGTCGGCGAGCGTGGCGTCGCGCCAGGTCAATGACGGTTTCGAGGCGGCGGTCAAGGGCGCGGTCGGGTCGTGGCGGGCGCGCCTTTATACCGCGTGGCTAGATCAGCACCGCCTGGGCCGCCTCGCGCGCGCCGCTCGCGAGCGCGACGCCTTCGATGTCGAGCAGCGCCACCTTGCGATGCAGCCCGCCGGCATAGCCGGTCAGCGTGCCGTTCTCGCCGATGACTCGGTGGCACGGCACGATGACCGAGATCGGATTGCGGCCCACGGCCGCGCCCACCGCGCGCGATGCCTGCGGGCTGCCGATCTCGCGCGCGATGCGGCCGTAGCTGATGGTGTCGCCGCAGCGGATCGCGCGCAGGCGTTGCCAGACGGCCTCCTGGAACGGCGTGCCCTGCGGCGCCAGCGCCACTTCGAACGCGCGCAGGCGCCCGGCGAAGTAGAGCGCGAGTTCGCGGCGCGCCTGGGCGATCCAGCGCTGCGCGTCGTCCACGGGCGCGTCCAGCGTGCCGGGGCCGTGCTGCTGGCGGTCGAACCACAGGCCCATCAGGCCATCGTCGCCGGCCAGGGCGGTGAGCGCTCCCAGCGGCGTCTCGATGACGCCCTGGGTGAGGCCGGAGCCGGTGGTGCGACGGGCGGGCAGGGCGGAGGAGGCGGGTCGGGTCATCGTGATTCCTTGGCAATCGCCGGACGGTGAGCGGCGGCAGACGTTTTTCGGGCCGCATTTCGTTTCGTGGGGGGTATCGTCTTTTGCGGCGACCTGGGGCTTGGCGTGTCGCTGGATTCCAACGCTCGCCACAGCGCGATGACGGCGTAGGAGCGCCACGGCCGCCAGCTTTCGGCCATCGCGAGGGCCTGCGGCGCTTCGCGCGCCTGGGCCAGGCCCATCGCCTTCAGCAGGCCGATGTCGGTGGCGGGGAACGCATCGGGCCAGCCCAGCACGCGCAGTGCGAGAAGCTGCGTCGTCCAGTCGCCGATGCCGGGCAGCGCGAGCAGCGCCTCCTGCGTGCTGGCCAGCGGCGCGCCGCGGTGCAGCGGCAGGCCGCCGGCCACCGCGCGCGCGAGTCCCTGCAGCGCGGCCACGCGCTGGCGCACGATGCCCAGCTCGCCGATCGAGTCGGGCGTGGCCGCGGCGATCGTGGCGGCGTCGGGAAAGCAGCGCTGCAGCGCGGGCCAGGGCGTGTCCACCGGCGCGCCGAAGCGCTCGATGAGGCGGCGCGTCAGCGTGCGGGCCGCGGCCACGGTCACCTGCTGGCCGAGCACGATGCGCGCGGCCGTCTCGAAGCCGTCGAAGCTGCCGGGCATGCGCAGGCCGGCCGCCATCGCCGACGCGGGGTGCAGCGCGGCGAGCGTCCTCAGCAGCGGCGCCATGTGCGCGGGGTCGGCGTCGAGATCGAGCGCGTGTCGCGCGGCCTCCACCAACTGGCCGCTGTGCGCGGCGAGGTTGGCGCTGGCGCGCAGTTCGACCTCGTGGCGCTCCTCCAGGAACTCGATCTCGATCCAGCCGCGCGCCGGCTCGGCCGCGGCGCCGGCCTGGTGGGGGTCGTCGACGGCCGGTCGCGGCGCGCTCCAGGTGCGGCGGATCGTGCGGCCGTCGACCTCCTCGACGCCCGCCAGCGTGCGCTGCTCCCAGAACGCGAGCATGCTGGCCACGTCGTACGGCGGACGATAGCCCAGCCGCACGCGCAGCCCGTGGCCGCCCGCGGCGGGCGCCGTGCGCGCCGCGCTGCCGGCCTTGCGCAGCTCGGTCGGCTTGAGCCGCACCTGTTCGGCGAACACGGCGTTGAAGCGGCGCAGGCTCTCGAAGCCGCAGGCCAGCGCCACTTCGGTGACCGGCAGGTCGGTGTCGGTCAGCAACTGCTTGGCCTGCAGCAGGCGCTGCGTGGTGAGATAGTCGATCGGGCTGACGCCGTGCGCCTGCGCGAACACGCGCCGCAGGTGGCGCTCGGTGACGCCCAGGCGGCCCGCGAGATCGGGCATGCGCACGGCCGCGCCCACGCGCACCGCGTGGTCGATCATGCGGGCCGCATGCTGCGCCAGCACCTGCGACGAGTCCATCAGGCTCAGGCCCGGCGCGAGCTCCGGTCTGCAGCGCAGGCAGGGGCGGAACCCGGCCTGTTCGGCGCTGGCGGCGTTGGCGTAGAAGCGGCAGTTCTCGCGCCGCGGCGTGCGCACGCGGCACACCGGGCGGCAGTAGATGCCGGTCGACGTGACGCCCACGAAGAAGCGGCCGTCGAAGCGCGCGTCGTGTGCGGCGAGCGCCCTCCAGGCGATGTCGGGATCGAGTTCCATGCCGTCATGATAGGCACGCGGGACGATCCTTCTCGCCGTTTTCGGACACATGGATTTCGGCCACCGTAAGCGCCGTTCATGACCTCCTCGTGTCGCCGCGCAGAAGGAATAGGGGTTGACTCTAATACCCCCGGCCCCGCGCGCGGCGCACCTTGTAAATGCCCCTGAGGGGGGATGCGTTCCTGCCCAGTTCGGATAACAATTCCTCGCATTCGCAAGCTTGTCCGACGCGCTGCGAGAAACATAAGCGCCCGCCGCGCCGGGTCGAACAGAGGAAGGAGAGCCAGTTGAAATCTCATACCCTTCGAGGGTTGGGCTACGTCGTCGTCGCCCTCGCGAGCGTGGGCACATCCGCCCCGCTCCTCGCCCAGCAGGCCCCTTCCAATGCCAACGCCGGCCGCGCGCTCGAGTCCGCGCCGCCGCCGCCGCAGGAGCTGAAAAAGGACGCCAACGTGCTGCCGCCCGCCGAGGCACCGCGCGCGCCCGTCGGCGCCGAGGGCCCCACGCTGCTGGTCAAGGGATTCCAGGTCACCGGCAACACCATCTTCCCCAGCGACGAACTGCTGGCGCTGGTGCAGCCCTGGGTCGGCAAGACGGCCGGCACCGACCAGCTGCTCGACGCCGCCGAGGCGATCAAGAACCGCTACAAGGACGCCGGCTTCTTCCTGACCCAGGTGTTCGTGCCGGCGCAGGACGTGCCCAACGGCATCGTCACGCTGCGGGTGCTCGAGGCGCGCATCGGCGAGACGCACGCCGAGGTCACCACGCAGCGCGTGAGCCCGCAGATCGTCGACGGCTACATGAAGCTGTTGCCCAAGGGGTCGGCCGTCACCGAGCAGAGCGTCGAGCGTCCGCTGCTGCTGCTCAACGACTTGCCCGGCGTGAAGGTCAGCTCGGTGCTGCGCCCCGGCGCGGAGACCGGCGAGGCCGACCTGCTGGTGAAGGTGGTCGACGAAGGCCGCACCTTCGGCGGCGACGGCTACGTCGACAACGCGGGCAACGAGAGCACCGGCGAAGTGCGCGTGGGCGCCGACCTCGTCGCCAACGGCCTGCTGGGCCTGGGCGAATCGTGGACGCTCGGCGGACTGGCCAGCGAGCACAACGGCGTCGACCTCGTGCGCGGCGGCGTCACCGCGCCGGTGGGTCCGTACGGCACCAAGGCCACGGTGAGCGCCACCTACCTGCACTACAACGTGCTGGGCTCGGCGCTGAAGTCGCTCGACGCCGACGGCTACGCCGCTGTCGGCTCGCTGAACGTGCAGCATCCGGTCATCCGCTCGCGCAACTTCAACCTGTTCGCTGTGGGTGGCGGCGACATCAAGAATGTCGACGACCGCACGCAAGGCGGCGCCAACCACGACGAGCGCGACCTCTATATCGGCCACCTGGGCGTCACCGGCGACTTCCGCGACGAGCACTTCGGCGGATCGCTCAACAGCTTCACGCTGACGCTCAACGCGGGCGACAACAAGATCAGGACGGCGTCCGAACTGACCAAGGACCTCGACCCGGTCGGCGGCCACAAGACCAGCGGCGCGTTCGAGCACGTCGACGGCGACTACCAGCGCCTGCAGGCGATCACCGACACCACCAGCGTGCTGCTGTCGATGCGCGGCCAGATCGCGTTCCAGAACCTCGACACGTCGGAGAAGTCCTCGCTGGGCGGCCCGCGAGGCGTGCGCGCGTACGCGGTGGGCGACGGCGTCGGCGACGACCTGTTCCAGGGCACGCTGGAACTGCGCCAGCGCGTGCCGGCATGGACGCTGTTCAACGCGCCGTTCGTGCTCAGCGCGTTCGTCGACGGCGGCCGCGTGAAGGATTTCCACGACCCGCTGACCACCGACACCAACAACCTGCACACGCTGGGCGGCTACGGCGTCGGCCTGAACATGACCAGCCGCGACGACTTCCAGCTGCGGCTGGACATCGCGCACCGCATCAACAAGTCCGATCTGGCCGGCTCCGACAACCGCAAGACGCGGGCGTGGGCGTCGCTGCAGAAGTGGTTCTGATTTGAGGGAGAGGGCCGCGCGCCGCGCGTCCCTCGAGGGTTGTCGATCAAGAAATGCGCCGCCGGGCCGCTCGCCCGCCGCGCCGTGAAACGCTAGGGGTTGTCGTGGAAAAGTCCAAGTCGTCGTTGCTGTCGTCCTCCGTGTTCTGCGTGCGCCAGATGGTGCTGCGGGTCGGTTTCAAGTTCAGGCTCGCGACCGCGCGCGTGCGCGTCCCCGCGCCGAGCCGGCTGCTGATGGCGCTGCTGGCGGGCGCCGGCATGCAGCACGCGATGGCGCTGCCGCAGGGCGGCCAGGTGGCCGCGGGCAACGTGACGATCGCGGCGCCCGCGGGCAACACGCTCGACATCACGCAGACCAGCAGCAAGGGCATCATCAACTGGCAGTCGTTCAACGTCGCCAGCGGCGAGCAGGTCAACTTCCTGCAACCGAGTGCCACCTCCAGCACGCTCAACCGCGTGATCGGCAGCGACCCGACCAGCATCTTCGGCCAGATCAACGCCAACGGCCAGGTCTTCCTGATCAACAACGCCGGCATCCTGTTCGCGCCGGGCGCGCAGGTCAATGCCGCGGGCCTGGTGGCCTCGACGCTGCAGCTGTCCGACGCCGACTACCTGTCCGGCAACTACGCCTTCAGCGGCGGCAGCGGCCTCGTCGACAACCAGGGCACGCTCAAGGCGGGCTTCGTCGCGCTGGCCGGCGCGCAGGTGTCCAACACGGGCACGATCGTCGCCGACGGCGGCACCGCGGCGCTGGCCGCCGGCGGCCGCGTGACGATGAACCTGATCGGCAGCGACCTGGTGTCGGTGTCGGTCGATGCGCCCACCGCGGCGGCGCTGGTGCACTCCGGCGGCATCGTGCAGGCCGACGGTGGCCAGGTGCTCATCTCGGCCAAGGCGACCGACGCGCTGCTGGGCACCGTCGTCAACGTCGACGGCATCGTTCAGGCGCATTCCATCGGCTCGCGCAACGGCGTCATCGTGCTCGATGGCGGCAGCTCGGGCGTCGTCGACGTCAGCGGCACGCTGGACGCCAGCGGCAAGGGCGCCGGCCAGACCGGCGGCACCGTGAAGGTGACGGGCACCGACGTGGGCCTGTTCGGCAGCGCGACCATCGACGCCTCCGGCGACGCCGGCGGCGGCGTGGTGCGCGTGGGCGGCGACTGGCACGGCGCGGGCGCCGACGGCGACGCGAACGCGAGCCAGGTCTTCGCCGGCACGGGCACGTCCGTCAACGCGAACGCGATCACGACCGGCAACGGCGGCAACGTCGTGCTGTGGTCGAACGACCAGACCCGCATCGCCGGCGCGATCAGCGCGCGCGGCGGCGCGGTGTCCGGTGACGGCGGCGCGATCGAGACCTCGTCGCACGGCATCCTCGGCGCGTTTGCGACGGTCGATGCCAGCGCGCTGCACGGAAAGGGGGGCACCTGGCTGCTCGACCCGGACAACATCACCATCAGCACCGGCTCCACGAGCGGCGGCTTCTCCGAGACCGGCAACGTCTGGTCGACGACCACCAGCGCCACGCTCAACAACGCGGACCTGAGCGGCTCGCTCGCCGCGGGCACGAATGTCACGGTGCTGACGAGCGCTTCGTCGCTGTCCTCGGGCGGCAACATCACCGTCTCCGCGCCGATCACCACGCCCAGTCTTGGCGCAGGCAACAGCGGCACGTTGACGCTCGCCGCACAGGGCAGCATCTCGTTCGTCACCGGCGGCTCGATCGCCGTCACCGGTGGCGCGGCCGGACTGAACGTCGTGCTCAATTCGGGCACCGACAGCACCGGCGCCAACGCCGGCTCGGGCACAGGCACGGTCGCGATGGCCAGTGGCACGTCGATCAACACCGGCACGGGCAACCTGTCGGTCACCTCGGGCGGCACCGTCGCCCTGGCCGACCTCACGATCGGCGGTACCCTGACCGTCAGCGCGCAGGGCGCCGTCACGCAGGCCGGCGACTGGAGCGTTTCGAACGGCGTGACGTCGATCACGACGACGAGCGGCGGCATCGACCTCTCCACCGGCAGCAACACGCTGTCCAGCTTCACCGCGAACGCCGGCACGGGCAGCGTGAACGTCGCCAACGCCGGCCCCCTGTCGCTGGGCGCGATCACGGCGGGCGGCCTGACCATCGACACCAGCAGCGCCAACGGCACGATCACGCAAGGCAGCGGCGACCTGACGATCAGCGGCGGCGTCACCGTCAACGCCGGCACCGGTTCGATCACGGTGGGCAGCAGCGGCAGCAGCTTTGCCGACATCGGCACGACGGGCCACGCGACCAGCATCACCAGCGGCGGCGCCATCGTCCTGGACGACGTCTCGGCCACGACGCTGCAGACGAGTGCCGGCGGGACCGGCAGCGTCACGCAGACCGCCAGCGACACCATCACCGCCACCACCAGCGCGAGCTTCGGCGCCGGCAGCGGCGGCGTGACGATCGGCAACGCCGGCAACGCGATCGCCAGCTGGGGCGCGAACACCTCGGGGGCGGTCGTCTTCACCAGCAGCACCAACCTCGCGCTGGGCGCGGTGACGGCGCCGTCGCTGAGCGTCGACACCAGCAGCGGCAACGGCAACGTCACGGAGCCCAGCGGCCAGCTCACGATCGGCGGCGGCACGGGCGGCGTCACCGTCAATGCAGGCACGGGCTCGATCACGATCGGCTCGGCCACCAGCGACTACGGCCACATCGCCACGACGGGCGGCGCGACGAACATCGTCAGCGGCACCAACGTCATCCTCGACAACATCTCGGCCACGACGCTGACGACGACCACCGGCTCGACCTCCAGCGTCACGCAGACCGGCGGCGACACGATCAGCGCCACCACGAGCGCGAGCTTCGGATCGGGCAGCGGCGGCGTCACGATCGGCAATGCCGGCAACTCGATTGCCAAGTGGGGCGCGAACAGCCTGGGCGCGGTCGCCTTCACCTTCTCCGGCGACCTGGCGCTGGGCGCCGTGACGGCGACCTCGCTGAACGTGGACACCCATGCCGGCAACGGCAACGTCACGCAAGCCAGCGGCGACCTGTCGGTCAGCGGCGGCACCACGATCAACGCCGGCACCGGCGCCATCACGGTGGGCAGCGGCAGCAGCAGCTTCGGCCACATCGGCACCACGGGCGACGCGACGAGCATCACCAGCGGCGGCGGGCTCGTGCTGGACAACGTCTCGGCCACGACCCTGGCGACGGCCACCGGCACGACCGGCAGCGTCACGCAGACCGCCAGCGACACGATCAGCGCCACCACCAGCGCGACCTTCGGCGCCGGCAGCGGCGGCGTGACGATCGGCAACGCCGGCAACTCGATCGCCGTGTGGGGCGCGAACACCACCGGCACCGCCGCGTTCACGTCGACCGGCGCGATCGCGCTCGGTGCCGTCGCGGCGCATGCGTTGACCGTCGACGCGGGCGGTGCGATCACGCAGTCCAGCGGCACGGTGGCGGTGACCACCACGACGGGGCTCGACGCGGGCGGCAGCGACATCACGCTCGCCACCGCCGCCAACCAGTTCGGCGGCCTGGTCACCGTCGACCATGCGGGCGTGGCCACGCTGTCGGACACCGGCGTCCTCGGCGTCCACCTGCTCAACACGGCGAGCGCCGTGCTCGATGCGACCGGCGTGCTGACGGTCGACGGCAGCACCACGGGCGCGCTCTCGGCCACCGGCAACGGGGTCGTCCTCGGCAGCGGGGCGTCGTCCCTCGGCGTGGGCACCAGCCTGGACGCGAACAGCGGCACCGGCTCGATCACGCAAGGCAACACCGTTGCCGTCGGCACCACCAGCACGCTCGATGCGGGCAGCCAGAACGTGACGCTCGGCACGACGGCCAACACGTTCGGCTCGACCGTCACGGCCACCGGCACCTCGGTGACCGTCGCCGCGACGAATGCGCTGACGGTCGACGCGACGCTCACGGGCGGCACCGGCAACCTGAACCTGTCGGCCACCGGCGCGCTGACCGGCCCGACGGCCGTCACGACCACGGGCGACATCACGCTGAGCGCCGGCACCGCCTTGACCACGGGCGGAGCGCTCAGCGGCCACGACATTTCGCTGACCGGCAGCACCGTTGGCATCGCGGACGACGTCATCGCCGGCAACAACCTGACGCTGCACTCGACCGCCGGCGCGATCACCCAGACGGCCGGCATGGTCACGGCCCAGGGCACGTCCACGCTGACGGCCGCGGGAACCGGCAACGACATCACGCTGACCGGCGCCGGCAACGACTTCGTCGGCCTGGTCACCGCCAGCGGCGGCGCCGTGAGCCTGCACGACACCAACGCCCTCGACGTGCACCTGGCGACCGCGACCACCGGCACGCTCACCGCCGGCGGCACGCTGACCGTCGACGGCACGACCAGCTCCGACCTCAACGTCAGCGGCGACGGCGTCGTCTTCGGGGCCGGCACGACCACCGTGCAGGGCGCGCTGACGGCCAACAGCGGCGCGGGCACGATCACGCAGACCGGCCAGACGATCGTCACCGGCACCAGCTCGCTGACCGCGAGCGGCGTCGTGACGCTGGCCAATGCCGCCAACACCTTCGGCGGCGCCATCACGGCCAGCGGCTCGTCGATCGACATCGCCGCCGCCAGCAGCCTCAACGTGACGCCGACGCTCGGCGCCGGCGGCAGCCTCACGCTCGCGGCGAACGGCGCGAGCAGCACGCTGACGATCCCCGCCGGCGCCATCACCACCACCGGCGACGTCTCGCTGTCGGCAGGCGCGGGCCTCACCACGAGCGGCGACATCACCGCCGACAACGTCTCCCTGGGCGGCGGCGCGATCTCGATCGCCAACCACATCGTGGCGAGCGGCACGTTCGACGCGACCTCGACCTCCACCATCTCGGAGACCGGCGCCGGTGACGTCCACGCCACCGGCCTGGCGACGCTCAACGCCGGCGCGAACGCGATCACGCTCGCCGCGGCCACCAACGACTTCGGCACCGTGTCGGCCGCCGGCGGGGCGGTGACCATCGTCGACGCCGGCGCGCTCACCGTCCACTTGAACAACGTGGCCAGCGCCAACCTCACCGCGGGCGGCGCCGGCGCGCTGACCGTGGACGGCACGACCACCGCAGGCAACCTCGTCGCCGCGGGCGACGGCATCGTGTTCGGCAGCGGCGCCACCACGGTGAACGGCGCCCTGAGCGCGAACAGCGGCGCAGGCACCATCACGCAGACGGGCACCTTGAGCGTGACCGGCGCCAGCTCGCTGACCTCGACCGGCACCGCGATCACGCTGGCCGATTCGAACAACGATTTCGGCGGCCTGGTCTCGGTCTCGGGCGGCGCGGTCACGCTGGACGGCATCAACGCGCTGAGCGCGCACCTGGCCTCGGCCACCAGCGCCACCCTCGTCGCCGGCGGCCTGCTGACGGTCGATGGCGACACCACCGGTGCGCTGTCGGCCGCCGGCAACGGCGTCGCGTTCGGGTCCAGCACGGTCGTGGGCGACACGTTGACGGTCAACAGCAGCAGCACGGTCACGCAGTCGGGCCCGCTGAGCGTCGCCAATACGAGCTCGCTGACCGGCTCCATGACGCTGGGCAACGCGGGCAACAGCTTCCAGGGCGCGGTCACGATGTCCGGCCCGGGCGGCACCCTGGTCAACGACGGTGCGCTGACGGTGCACCTCGCCGTCACCGAGGCCAACGTCACGGCCACCGGAGGCGCGCTGACCGTCGACGGCACCGCGAGCGTCGACCTCACCGCGAGCGGCGCGGGCATCGCCTTCGGCACGACCAGCGTCACGAACAACCTGTCGGCCGCCAGCACCGGGGCGATCACGCAGACCGGCGCGCTGACGGTCGGCGGCACGACCGGCCTGAACGCCGGCGCCAACCCGATCACGCTGACGACCGGCACCAACGATTTCGGCGGCACGGTGACGGCCACCGGCGGTGTGGTGCAGCTGACCGACGCCAACGCGATGGCCGTGTCGCTCACGAGCGCCACCAGCGCCGCGTTGAACGCCGGCGGCGTGCTGACCGTCGCCGGCACCACCACCGGCGACCTCGGCGCGACCGGCAACGGCATCGTCTTCGGCACCGGCGCGACCAGCGTCGGCGGCGCGTTGAACGCGAACAGCGGCACGGGCACGATCACGCAGTCCGGCGCACTGTCCGTGGCCGGCACCACCACGCTCAACGCGGGCACTAGCGCGATCACGCTGACCAATGCCGGCAACGACTTCACCGGCGCGGTGTCCGCCACCGGCGGCGTCGTCAGCCTGACCGACGCGAACGCGCTGGCGGTGCAACTGGCCAACGCGACCAGCGAGACCCTGAACGCCGGCGGCGTGCTGACGGTCGACGGCAGCACCACCGGCGCGGTCATCGCCAACGGCAACGGCGTCGTCTTCGGCACCACCGCCATCGGCGGCAGCCTGGCCTCGTCCAGCGGCAGCGGCACGATCACGCAGACCGGCGCGCTGAGCGTCACCGGCACCAGCACCCTGAACGCGGGCGCCAACGCGATCACGCTGGACACGCCGACCAACGCCTTCGGCGGCGCGGTGACGGCCACCGGCGGCGCGGTCGCGCTGAGCGGCGCCGGCGCGCTGGCCGTGCACCTGTCCAACGCGGGCAGCGCCACGCTGGTCGCGGGCGCGCAGCTCACGGTCGACGGCAGCACGACCGGCGCGGTCTCGGCCACCGGCAACGGCGTCGTGTTCGGCGCGGCCGGCACGGCTGTCGGCGGCGCGCTCGTCGCGAGCAGCGGCACCGGTACGATCACGCAGGCCGGCTCGCTCACCGTCGGCGGCACCACGTCGCTGGACGGCGGCGGCAACGCCGTCACGCTGAACGACAGCGGCAATCACTTCACCGGGCTCGTCACGGCCAGCGGCGGCAGCGTCGCGCTGACCGACTCTGCGGCGCTGTCGGTGAACCTCGCCACGGTCAACGACGCCACGCTGAACGCGACCGGCGCGTTGAGCGTCGATGGCGCGACCGCGGCCGGCCTGACGGCCAACGGCGCCGGCGTCTCGTTCGGCGCGACCACCGTCGGCGGCGCGTTGAACGTCACCAGCAACGGCACCATCACGCAGAGCGGCGCGCTCGCGGTCATCGGCGCCACCACGCTGGACGCGGGCAGCAACGCGATCACGCTGACGTCGGCCTCCAACGACTTCGGCGGCCTCGTCACGGTCAGCGGCGGCGCGGTCTCGCTCGCCGACGCGAACGCGTTCGGCGTGCACCTGGCGTCCACGCAGGCCACCACGTTGGCGGCCGGCGGCGCGCTGACCGTCGACGGCACGGCCGCCAGCCTCTCGGCGACCGGCAACGGCGTCGCCTTCGGCAGCGCCGGCACCAGCATCTCGGGCACGCTGAGCGCCACGACCACGGGCGGCGGCGCGATCACGCAGGCCGGCGCGCTGGGCGTCGGCGGCACCAGCACGATCGACGCGGGCACGGGTGCCGTCACGCTGGGCAACACGGGCAACAGCTTCGGCGGGGCGGCCACCGTGAGCGGCAACGCCGTCACGCTGGCCAGCACGGGCGTCACGACCGTCCATCTCGCGAGCGCGACGAGCGCGAACGTCACGGACACCGGCACGCTGTTCGTCGACGGCACGACCGGCGGCGACCTGACCGCGGCCGGCACGTCCGTCACCTTCGGCGCCGGCACCACGACCGTCGGCGGCGCGCTGACGGCCACGGCCTCCACGGGCGACGTCGGCCAGACGGGCGCGGTCGCCGTCACCGGCGCGAGCACGCTCACGGCCAGCGCGGGTTCTGTGGCGTTCAACAACGCCGCCAACGACTTCGCCGGCGCGGTCACGGCCACCGCCCAGACGGTGGGCCTGACCGACGCCAACGCGCTCGACGTCCACCTGGCCAGCACCGGCGGCGCGGCGCTCGTCGCCGGCGGCGTGCTGACCGTCGACGGCAGCAGCGGCGGCGTGTTGATGGCCACCGGCAACGGCATCGTCTTCGGCCCGGGCTCGACGACGGTCGGCGGCGCGCTGACGGCGAACTCGGGCAGCGGCACGATCACGCAGACCGGCGCGCTCGCAGTCACCGGCAACAGCACGCTGAACGCCGGCAGCAACGCGATCACGCTGGCCACGGCCACCAACGACTTCGGCGGCAACGTGACGCTCACCGGCGGCACGGTCGACGTGGCCGACGCCAACGCGTTGACGGCGTCGCTGAACAACACCGGCGACACCACGCTGAACGCCGCCGGCGTGCTCACCGTGAGCGGTGCGACGTCGGGGGGGCTGTCGGCCACCGGCACCGGCGTCGTCTTCGGCGCGGCCGCGACGCAGGTCGCGGGCGCGCTCGTCGCGAGCAGCGGCACCGGCACGATCACGCAGACCGGCGCGCTGAGCGTCGGCGGCGCCAGCACGCTCAACGCGGGCACCAGCGCGATCACGCTGACCAACGCGGCCAACGACTTCACCGGCGCGGTGTCCACCACCGGCGGCGTCGTCAGCCTGACCGACGCGAACGCGCTGACGGCGCACCTGGCCAACGCGACCAGCGAGACCCTCAATGCCGGCGGCACGCTGACGGTCGACGGCAGCACGACCGGCGCGGTCACCGCCAACGGCAACGGTGTCGTCTTCGGCGCCACCAGCATCGCCGGCAGCCTCGCCGCGGCCAGCGGCAGCGGCACGATCACGCAGACCGGCGCGCTCGCGGTCGGCGGCACCAGCACGCTCAATGCCGGCAGCAACGCGATCACGCTGGCGAACGCGGCCAACGACTTCACCGGCGCCGTCACGGCCACCGGCGGCGCCGTGACGCTGGCCGACGCGAACGCGTTGACCGCCCACATCACCGCGGCGAGCGCCACGCTCACCGCGGCCGGCGCGCTGGGCGTCGATGGCACCACCACCGGGGCCCTCGCGGCCACCGGCGCGGGCGTCGCCTTCGGCCCGGCGGCCACCACGGTGCAGGGCGCGCTGACCGTCAACAGCAGCGGCGCGGTCACGCAGTCGGGCGCCGTGGCCGTCACGGGCGCGACGACGATCGCGGCGGCGGGCCAGTCGGTCACGCTCGCCGGCCCGTCCAACGCGCTCGCCGGCGGCGTCACCGTCGCGGCATCGACCGCCGACATCGAACAGGCCGGCGCGTTGACCGCGCACCTGAACAACGTCGGCAGCGCGATCGTCAAGTCCGGCGCCGCGCTGGATGTCGACGGCACCAGCACCGGCGACGTCACGGCCAGCGGCGCCACGGTCACCTTCGGCAGCGTCCCGACCGCGGTCGGCGGCAACCTGGCGGCGACCTCCACCGCGGGCGACATCACGCAGGACAGCACCCTGGCCGTCGCCGGCACCAGCACGCTGGCCGCCGGCACCGGCAACGTCACCCTGGCCTCGACCGGCAACGCGCTTGCCGGCGCGGTCACCGCTTCCGGCGCGAACGTCACGCTGGCCGACGGTTCCGCGCTGACGGCCCACATCGCGGCCAACGGCAGCGCGACGCTGACCTCGGCCGGCGCGCTGAGCGTCGACGGCAGCAGCGACGCGCTGACGCTCACCGGCGCCGGCGTGAACTTCGGCGCGGCCGGCACCACCGTCAACGGCGCGTTGACGACCAGCGGCGGCGGAGTCACCCAGGCCGGCGCGCTGGCGGTCACCGGCGCGGCGACGTTCAACGCGGGCAGCGGCGACATCCTGCTCGCCTCGCCGGGCACCAACCTGCAAGGCGCCATCACGGCGACCGGCCACGCGATCAGCCTCACCGACTCGCACGCCATCGCCGCCACGCTCACCGCCACGGGCGACGTGACGCTGACCTCGACGTCGGACATCACCGCCCAGGGCACGTTCGGCGGCGGCCTGCAGGCGAGCGGCGCCACGGTCTCGCTCGACCAGGGCACCAGCACGCAGCCGATGGTGGTCAACGGGCTGCTGGCCGTCACCTCCACGGGCGATACGTCGCTCGGGTATGTCACGAGCAACGGCGCGACCGTGGCCGCGGGCGGCGCGGTGCTGCTCGGCGGCACGCTGACGTCGTCCGGCAACGTGTCGCTCAAGGGCCAGTCCATCCAGGGCGTCGCCACGCTCGGCGCGCTGGACGTGGCGTCCGGCTCGACGGCGAGCCTGGACACCAGCGGCACGGGCGGCGGCAACATCGGCAAGGCGACCACCGTGGTCGGCGCGATCGATCCCGCGGCGATCATCTCGCTGCTGGGCGCCACGGGCCAGAGCGGGCTGTCGATCAACTTCAACCTGGGCCAGAGCGCCTGGTTCCGCGTCAGCTCGCAGACCCAGACGCATCTGCTGCAGCCGCAGCAGTTCGACTTCCTGTCGTCGCAGACCTTCTTCTGCGACACCCAGACCTGCGTCAACGTGCTGGGCCAGACGACGGCGATCGCCGACTCGGTGATCTCCAACATCCTGAGCGCCGCCTCGCAGGACGCCGCGGACGCCGCGTTCGGCACGGAGAACCTCGACTTCGCCATCCGCAAGGGCTACGTCACGACCATCGGCCGCGTGCCGCCGGGCATCGACGAAATCGCGGGCGACCTGGGTGCGACGCAGTGTGACTCTCGGGTAACATCGCCGACGGCCATCGCCGCCGAAAAGGTCTGTTCCGGCGGAAAGTGAACCGGGGCGGGGCGTTCGCGCACCGATCCGGGTTTCGTGACATGAACCTGCGGGCCAGCTGATGCGGCCCCGGACGCCTGGCGCTGCCAGGCGTCGTCGTTGACCCTGAAGCCCTTTGAGCGACGTACCCAAACAACTGGGGAAGTATCAGATCCGCCGAGCGATCGGCAAGGGTGCGATGGGCATCGTCTATGAAGGATTCGATCCGATCATCGACCGGGTCGTGGCCATCAAGACGATCAAGAAGGACGAGCTCGACGCCGAGGAAGCCGAGGAGCACTCGCGGCGCTTCCTGATCGAGGCGAAGGCGGCCGGCCGGCTCAACCACAAGAACATCGTCGGCATCTACGACTACGGCGAAGAGAAGGGCCTGTCCTTCATCGTCATGGAGTTCGTGCAGGGCAAGGAGCTGAAGTCCTTCTTCGCCGCCCGGCATCCGTTCTCGATGTCGCAGATCGTGCGCCTGATGGGCGAACTGCTCGACGCGCTCGGCTATTCGCACAGCCGCGGCGTCGTGCACCGCGACGTCAAGCCCGACAACATCTTCGTCACCGACGACGGCTCGGTGAAGCTGGGCGACTTCGGCATCGCGCGCATCGATTCCACGTCGAAGACGCACGCCGGCACCGTGCTGGGCACCCCCAGCTACATGTCGCCCGAGCAGATCCGCGGCGAGACGGCCGACGCGCGCTCCGACCTCTACGCGGCCGGCGTCATCCTGTACCAGTTCCTGGTCGGCGAACGGCCGTTCTCGGGCGGCATGGTCGCCGTCATGCAGAAGGTGCTGATGGAGGCGCCCAAGCCGCCGTCCACGCACAACCCGTCCATTCCCGAAGCGATCGACGCCGTGGTGCTGAAGGCGCTCGCCAAGGCCGCGGCCGACCGCTTCGCCAGCGCCGCCGAGTTCAGCCGCGAGCTGACCGCCGCGGTCGGCCTGGCCGACGCGGAGGACGAGTCCGAGTCGACGATGATCATGTCGGCCGCGACGCTGAAGGCGCTGCAGGAGGGCGTCCTGCCCGCCGACCGCACCAGCACCGGCACGGGCAACACGTCGACCGGCACCGGGACGGGCACTGGTACCGGCACCGGCACCGGCACCGGCACGGGCGCCACCGGTGCCAGCGGCAGCACCGGCCGTTCGGCGACCGGCGCGCCGGGCAGCCGCGCGGCCGCGATCGAGGAAGCCAAGCGTCGCGCCGAAGAAGCCAAGCGCCGCTACGAGGAAGACCTCAAGCGCGCCGAGCAGGAGCTGCATCAGGCCGAGGAAGAACAGCGCGCGGCCGAGGCCGAGGCGCAGGCGCATTCCGAGCAGTGGCTCGCGAGCTCGCGGGCGCTGCTCGACGAGGCGAAGGCATTGCTCGAGTCGGGGCAGGCGCTGTTCGCGCAGAACACCTTGCTGGTCGGCGGCCCGGACAACGCCGCGGCCGGTCGCGCCGTCGGCGCGAAGATGCGCGAGAGCGCCGCGGCGATCGGCGAGTTCGTCGCCGCGTCGTATGCGCTCGCGCCGGCGGCCCAGGCCGAGCTCGAGGCGCGCCAGGCGGAACTGACGACGGCCGCGACGGCGCAGGAGGCGCTCGTCGAGCGCGTCGAACGCGAAGGCAAGGTCGCGCTCGCCGGCTTCGAGCAGAAGCTCGAGGTGCTGGAGAAGCGCCTGGCCGGGCAGGACGGCGCCTGGGGCAACGAATCGCGCGCGCTGGAGGCGCTCGATCCGGCCGACGGCGAGCCGCCGATCGCGCCCATCCAGGCCCGGCTGGACAAGCTGGCCACCAGCGTGGAGCAGGTCGGCAAGGGCTTCGCCTCGGTGCAGGCGCAGCCGCTGAAGCTGCCCACGCGGCAGGCCGAGCGGCTGGCTGTCATCGAGGCGCAGCTGAAGGCCCAGACCGGCTTCGTCGCCCGCCTGCGCACCGAGACGGACGCGGCGCGCGAACGCGCTCGCGCGGCCGCCGAGGCCAGGCGCATCGCCGAGGAGGAAGCGCGCCGCGCCGCCGAAGCCGAGGCCGCGCGCAAGAAAGCCGAGGAACAGGCGCGCCTGAAGGCCGAGGCCGAGGCCGCCGCCGAGAAGAAGCGCCTGGCCGAGGAGAAGGCCAGGCGCGACGCCGAGGAAAAGGCCACGCGCGAGGCGCAAGAGAAGGCGCGCCGCGAGGCCGAGGCCGCGCAAGCCGCGCGCCAGGCCGCCGAGGCGGCTGCGGCCGAAAGAGCGCGCCGCGAAACCGAAGAGGCGGCGCGCCGCGCGGCCGCCGAAGCCGAGGCCAAGCGCCTGGCCGAGGAAAAGGCACGCCTGGAAGCCGAGGCCGCCGCCAAGGCCAAGGCGGACGCCGAGGCCGCCGCCGAACGAAGGCGCGTCGCCGACGAGCAGGCCCGCACCGACGCCGAACGCCAGGCCGCCGAGGCCGCGCGCAAGAAGGCCGAGCAGGAGGCCGCCGCCGAGAAGAAGCGTCTCGCCGACGAGGAAGCCGCGCGCGTCGCCCAGGCCGCGGCCGAGCGCCAGGCGGCCGAGGCCGCCGAAGCGGCTCGTCGCAAGGCCGAGGACGAGGCGCGCAAGAAGGCCGACGCCGACGCCAAGGCCGAGGCCAAGCGCCAGGCCGACGAGCAGGCCCGGCAAAAGGCCGCGGAGGCCGCTCAGCGCAAGGCCGACGAGGAAGCCCGCAAGAAGGCGGACGCGCAAGCCCGGCGCCAGGCGGAGGCCGACGCGAAGGGCAAGGCCGATGCCGCCGGCAGGGAAAAGGCCGCGTTCGAGGCCAAGCGCAAGGCCGACGAGGAGGCTGCCCGCAAGGCCGATGTCGAGGCCAGGCGCGTGCGCGAGGCGCAGGCCGCCGCGGCGTTGAAGGAGGGCGATCCCGACGCGACGATGGTCGGCAGGCCGCCCGTCGCGCTGGACGATGACGCCGAGGCGACGATGGTGCGCCCGGGCAAGGACAAGACGCCCACGCCCGCTCCCGCGCCCGAACCGCGCAAGGACGTCGAGCGCGACGCCGCACCCAAGCCGGCGCCCGCGCCGTCCGACGACAAGAAGAAGAGCATGCTGCTGCCGATCGTCGGCGTGGCGGTCGTCGTTCTTGCCGCCGGCGCGTACTTCGTGCTGAAGCCGGCGCCCGCGCCCACCGGCGAGCCCGCGTCGCCGCCGCCGGTGGCCGCCAGCGCCGCGCCGGTGCCCGCACCGGCTCCCGCGCCCACGCCTGCGCCGGCGCCGATCGCGTCCCCCGCACCGGCACCGGCCCCCGCGCCGGCCGACGACGGCGCCGCCAGGGCCGCGGCCGAGAAGGCGGCCGCCGACAAGGCCGCCGCCGCCAAGGCCAACAACCCGCCGGCCGACGACGCCGCGGCGCAGCAGCGCAAGGCCGATGCCGAAGCCAAGACCAAGGCCGACGCGGAGGCCCGGGCGAAGGCCAAGGCGGAGGCCGAGCAGCAGCACAAGACCGACGCCGACGCCGCCGCGGCGAAGGCCAAGGCCGACGCGGACACCAAGGCGCAGGCCGATGCCGATGCCAAGGCCAAGGCCAAGGCGGACGCCGACGCGAAGGCCAAGGCCGACGCGGACGCCGCCGCCGCCGCCGCGGCCAAGGCCGCCAAGCCGACCGACACCAAGGCCGACGCCGCCGACACCTTCCGCAAGGGCTACGAGGCCTACCTGGCCGGCCACGTGCCCGAAGGCATCCGCATGATGGAGCGCGCCGACGCGATGGGCGCGCCGGGTGCGCGTTCCCGCCTGTGCGCCATCTACCGCAAGCCGACGGCGGCCGAGGGCAAGGACTTCCTCAAGGAAGCCAACAAGTGCAAGGGCGTCGACTGAGCAATCGGCGGCTGCCCGGTGGGGGCCCGTCACGCTTTCCACACACCCCGGACCGTATGATTTCGGGATAACCCTGGCCCCGTGGCGCCGCGGTTGCGCAAGGATGTGCAAGATCCCCCCATTTCGGGTGCTGTGCGTGCGCGAAGGATTCAGACGGCGATAATCGTTCCGTCCTCTCACTGAACTGCCATGGAACTCGTCGTCCGCGCACTCCGTTGTCCCCCGCCCGATCAACCGCAGGCGATCAACGCGCGTTTCGGCGCGAACGGCGGTCGCATCGGCCGCAGCAACACCTGTTCGCTGCCGCTGCCGAGCCCCGATCGCTACATCTCGCGCGAGCACCTCGAGATCCGCTGCCGCGACGGCAAGTACTCGCTGAAGGTCATCTCGAAGGTCAACGGCTGCAGCGTCAACGACAACGCCGTGCCGCCGGGGGCGGCGGTGGAACTGTCCAACGGCGACCGCATCCAGCTCGGCGACTACCTGCTGGTGGCCGAACTCCAGGCGACTTCGGGGGCCAAGGATCCGCTGGCCGCGTTCGGCTATTCCGCCAGCGCGCGCGCCGACAGCCTCGACATGATGGCCTCGCTCGCGCCCGCGCCGCCGCCCAGCGGCGCGCGCGACTCGCAGTTCGACACCTCGCCCAACTGGGCGCAGCCCGTCACGCCGCCGGCCGCGCGCCGCGCACCGCCGCTGCCGCCGCTGGCGCACCAGATCGAGAGCGATCCCAGCGCGACCAGCCTCAGCAAGATGCTCGATGCCGCGCCGTCGGCGTCGCGCACGCGTCCCGCCGACCCTGCGGCCAACCGCGCGCCGGCGTTCGGCCGCGACGACAACGGCGCCAGCGCGCTCGACGCCTTCCTCGGCCTCGATGGCGGCCTGCTGGGCAAGCCCGCTGCCGGCGCGCCCATGAGCGACCAGGCGCAGAGCCTCTATCGCCAGCAGGACGTCAACGTGGCGATGCCTGCGCAGGGCAACAACACGCTGCCCGATGCGTTCGACGACGACATCTTCTCGGCGCTGGACAAGGACTTCGGCCCGCCTCGCGCCGCGCCCGCCCCGGCGGCGCCGGGGCGCAGCGCGGCGCCCGCGCCCAAGGCCGATCCGCTCGACCTCGACCTGATGGGCGTCGCCGCCGCGCCGGCGCGCGC
>Ga0302314_10006408_pt1 | contig 21314 bp, 18 predicted proteins | sample III_Palsa_N2_3_FD_200533 | JGI IMG/M metagenome (GOLD analysis project Ga0302314, IMG submission 200533) | Peat permafrost microbial communities from Stordalen Mire near Abisko, Sweden - III_Palsa_N2_3 | ecosystem: Environmental > Terrestrial > Soil > Palsa > Peat permafrost | place: Sweden...
CGAGAAGAAGGAACAGCCCGCCTAGACGAACGAGCACAATGGAGCGGTGACGGACGGCAGGGAGCGCGGTCATATGGAAACCGTAGCGCGGGTGACCTCGATGCTGTCGCCTACCTGCCTGCCTGCTTGCACAGCTCAGCCGGTCCCTGCTGGAGGATGACGAATGTTGCGGACCCTCGGCGGATGGTGACGGTGCCTCGGTAGGGGATGCCGTCAGACGCGGCCTTCACGGGCACGTTTTCCCTGGCACCGAAGAGTGTTTCGTATCGCCGGGCACGCGGACGAAGGCCGAAGTACCCACATTGTTGGAGACTTCCACGAACGCATCGAACGCGAGGCCTCCGGAGGCGGGACACCCCACAAAAAGCGTACGTTGCCTCATCGACCTACGGCACCCGGCTGCGGTGAGGAGATGTCACGGCAACTGCCACTGTCGACGATTCAGGATCCACCATGTCGTGATGAGGTCTTCGGTCTTACGCAGGTCGAGATTTGTCAATTCTTGAAAGCGCGCGATCCGATATCTCACCGTGTTGGCGTGGACATTCAGACGTCGAGCCACCGCTTGAGACTGCTGATCGCATTCGAGATAAATGCGCGCGGTTTCCGCGATGTCGCTCCCGGAACGTCCCGCCTCTTCGATGGCTCGCCAAAGCCGCCGTTCCAGCGGGGCGATCGCTACCGACGGGCCGAGCGCGAGCGGCTTCGGGCCGAGTTCGTGAAGCCGAACCACACCGCTGATTCCGAACAGCAGCGCGGTTTCCAACGCCAGTTGGGCCTCCACGAAGCCGACGGCAAGGCTGTCGAGCGTTCCGGTTGGGCCAATCGAGCAAGTAAATACGTCCGTTGGCGGCAGGGCACTCAGATCGGGTGCATCCGATGCGATGCAACCGAGACTCTCACCCACCTGCGCAATCAACAGACGGTCCGGGGTGGTGTGCAGAGCAGTGGCGAGTCTTCGGCGCAATGCACCAGATTTTCCCGGACCTGGGTTGTGAATGGCCAGCGGCACGTATTCCCGTCGCGCGTCGAGTCCGAGGAGGCCAGCATCGCGGTGGATGTCTTCGATTGAGATACCACCGCCGAGGATGTGCCCAACAGAAGCGGATCGCCGTTCGATATCGAATCGCACGCGATCGATGGCGCGGTCGTGCTCAATGCGCGCAAAGACAGTAGCCGCTTCATTGGCGAATTCCCAGGTGCTGTCATGCATGGCAAGCACCAGTTCATTAGGTAGCCCGATGTCGGCCGCGATCTCGTCCATCATGGCCAACATTTCGCGAGAGCCGAGTCGATAGCCGAGGGAGAGGGTCTCCAGAGGTACTCCCTGCGAGGCGCGGCGCACCGCGAGTCCGGCAAGCCGATCCCTTGCCGTCTCGTTCGGTGTTCGCAAGCGCGAGAGTTCCCCGACGAGATCGTCGAGGCTACTCCGCGCTGACGCGCGTATGTCGTCATCGGACACGACCGAGTAGCCCGGAACGTGCCTCCGCGTCAGTGCCAGGACTCGCTCCCCATAGGAGTCCATGGACGAGCGCAAACGATCTACAAATAACGCAACCAACTTGAGCGTTTTCGGATCTAACTCGGAAAGCGACGGCAAAGTACTGCGGACTGGCCACCGGACGACAGAGTCGTTACTCATTCCCGCATCATAGGAACAAGTTGTTCCAAGGAACAACCGTTTCGCGAATCCCTTGGCTTCCATGCCATGGATTGCTGGCCGCCATCGAAGGATGATGGCCGAGGACTGCCAGATCTTGTTTGGTCACCCAAAGATTGCTGAACCGCTTCAATGATGAAGGGATGCGTTCTCATGTCCAAACCCGTCGTGGAACTTGACAAACCAGCGATACGGCCGCCGTCGTCTGCCCGCTACATTCTGGTGCTGCTGTTCATCGCCAACCTGTTGAACTTCTATGACCGTGCCCTGCCGGCGACGCTGCTCGAGCCGATCAAAAAGGCGTTCGGCCTTGATGACACGCAGGTGGGCATCCTGGCGTCCGCGTTCGTGATCGTCGCGGCTATTGCGGGAATTCCCCTCGGACGGCTTGCTGATCGCATTGCTCGCAAGTCGGTCATCGGTTGGGGTCTCCTGTTGTGGAGCGTGTTCACTGCCTTGGGCGGCATCCTGACCAGCTTCTGGGGATTCTTCGCCACCCGCGTCGGCGTCGGTGTCGGCGAGGCGAGCTTCGATCCCGCAACGGGATCGCTGGTCTCCGATCTGTACCCCACCGAACGCCGTGCACGGGCGACCGCGCTCTACACGCTCGGCTTCCCGATCGGAACCTTTCTCGCCTACATCACCGCTGGCTCCGTCGCGGTCGCGTTCAACAGCTGGCGCGCGCCTTTCCTGATGGCCGCCATCCCGGGCGTCATCATTGCCGTGCTCGTGTTGCGGCTGCGCGAACCGAAGCGCGGCGCGGCCGACCCGACCGCTCCGGCTGCGCCCACCGCAGCGAAGCTCTCGTTCGGCAAACTTCTTCGCATCCGTTCCCTCTACGGGCTCATCGTCGCGTTCGCCGGCTATAACTTCGCCGCCTACGCGATCGGCACATTCCTCACCCCGGTGCTGCAGCGCTACTACGGCCTCGGCCTGGTCACCGCGGGCCTAATCAGTGGGGTGGTGATCGGCATCACCGGCCTCATCGGACTGGTCATCGGCGGTCGTCTACTCGACCGCGCGGCTCGCCGCTCCTCGTCGGCGCGGGTTCTCGTGGCGGCGCTGTGCCTCATCGTCGCGGCGCCCCTTGCCCTGATCGCGTTTGCAGCCGGACAATCGGTGCTGTGGCAGTTGGTGCTGTTCCTTTCGCTGAGCTACCTCCTCGGCACGATCTATCTCGCCTCAGCGATCCCCGCGGTAGCTGACGTGGTCGGGCCCAGGCAACGCTCCACCGCCCTTGGCATCATCTTCGCCCTCGGCTACCTCCTCGGCGGCGCCGGCGGGCCGATCGCTATCGGCCTCCTGAGCGACTCCCTTACCCGGTCCTCGTCGGGCCTATCCGCAGCCGCGGCGTCTGCGCACGGCCTCCAGGGCTCAATGATGATTTTGGTGCCCATCGGATTCCTGGTCGCCGGGATCGGGATGCTTATCACTTCTCGCACGGTCACGAAGGATCACGCCGTGCTGGTTTCCGGGGAGACCATCTGATGCCGTCCGCCAAAGTGGTGATCATCGGCAGCGGGTTCTCCGGCCTTGGCCTCGGTCACAAACTAAAGGAACAAGGAATCGAGGATTTCGTGATCCTCGAACGCTCCGGCGACGTCGGCGGAGTGTGGAACCTGAACACCTACCCCGGCTGCAACTGCGACGTGCCATCCCACCTCTATTCCTTCTCGTTCGCACCAAACCCGGACTGGACATCGACCTACTCGCCGCAACCCGAAATCCGTGCCTACCTGCAGGACTGCGTCGATCGCTTCGGTCTTCGGGACCACCTGCGCACTGGGGTCGAGGTCACGGGTGCCACCTGGAATGATGCCGAACAGCGTTGGGACATTGACACTAGCGAGGGCCGCTGGAGCGCGCAGGTGATGGTCAGCGCCGTCGGTCCTCTCACCGAGCCGAAGCTCCCGGATGTACCGGGCATCGAGAGCTTCACGGGCAAGATCATGCACTCCGCGCGCTGGGACAACGACTACGACCTGACCGGCAAGCGCGTCGCATCCATCGGCACGGGCGCATCCGCCATCCAGTACGTACCGCGCATCGCGGACCAAGTGGGCGAATTGTTGGTCTTCCAGCGCAGCGCGCCGTGGATTATGCCGCACGACAAGAGGCCCATCACCGACGAAGAGCGGGCACGGTTCCGACGGCATCCGTCGGCCCAGCGCCGTGAGCGCACCAAGGTGTATTTCAGCAAGGAAATCCTGGTCCTCGGCTTCGTGAAGCGGCCGAAACTCATGCGCCTCGTGGAGGGCCTCTCGCGCAAGCACATGGAGCGGCAGGTCGTCGACCCGGAGCTGCGAAAGGTGCTCACACCGGACTTCACGATCGGCTGCAAGCGCATCGTGCCATCGAACGAGTGGTACCCGGCACTGCAGAAACCGAATGTGACACTCGTACCGAAGGCGCTTGCGGAGATCAAAGCCAAGTCCGTCGTCGACACGGATGGCACCGAGCGAGAAGTCGACACCATCATCTTCGGCACCGGATTCCACGTCAGCGACATCCCGTTCGCCGACAAGGTCCACGGTCGCGACGGGCGCTCCCTCGCGGAGGTCTGGCAGGGCAGCCCGCGCGCCTACCTCGGTGCCGCCGTCCCCGGGTTTCCGAACTACTTCATGTTCCTCGGCCCCAACACGGGACTCGGCCACAGCTCGATGATCTACATGATCGAGGCGCAGATCGAGCACGTGACCCGGGCGCTGCGAGTGCTAGACCGGCAGGGCGCCGCCACAATCGAGGTCGACCGCGCGACCCACGACTCGTACAACAGGATGGTCGATCGCAAGATGGCGACGACCGTGTGGGAACTGGGCGGCTGCACCACGTTCTACCAGGACGTCACCGGCAGGAACGCGACTCTCTGGCCAGACTGGACATTCTCATTTCGTCGCAGGGCAAAACGGTGGAAGGCCGGAGCGTATGTGCTGGCCCGCGCCCGCGTGCCTGCCTCGGCGACGCGGTGAGGGCGGTCACCTGCCGGCACGGCACGCTGGCCGTGGAAGAACTTCCCACGCCCGTTCCGAGTGCCGGCCAGTTGCTGGTCGCCGTCGAGCGCTGCGGGATCTGCGGGTCCGACCTGCACGCCAGACGGCATGCGGATGAGCTAGCCGACGTGCTCGTACTGGCAGGCTACGACCGCTACATGCGTTCGGACCAGAGTGTGGTGATGGGCCATGAGGTTTACGGCCGGGTCGCCGAGCGCGGACCGGAGACCAGAGGCAGGCTGAAAGCCGGGACCCCAGTCGTGTCGATCCCTCTAGTTCGGCGCCAGCGGAAGGTCGACGGGATCGGCCTCTCGAGCGATGCGCCCGGAGGGTATGCCGAGCAGGTCGTAGTGCAGGAGTCGTTGACGCTCGCGGTGCCGAACGGGCTGTCGCCCGACATCGCCGCACTGACCGAACCGATGGCGGTGGCCTGGCACGCGGTTAACCGTGGCGACGTCTCTCGTAAGGATGTCACCGTCGTCATCGGGTGCGGGCCCGTCGGACTCGCTGTTATCGCAGTGTTGAAGTCACGCGGGGTGGGGACCATCGTCGCGAGCGACCCGTCGGCCGGGCGCCGCGAGTTGGCTCTCCGCTGCGGCGCGCACGTCGTCGTCGACCCCTCCGAGGAGTCGCCATTCGTCGCCGCGGCGGGGCACGGGGAGTTCGATTCGATGCCCGGCTCGTACAACGCCGCGATCGATGCCATCGAGTCGATGAGCAGGCTGCCCGTGCCCTGGTGGCAGGTATGGCGGGCACTCGAGCGCACCGGGGCCACGAGCCCGAAGCATCCAATCGTATTCGAGTGCGTGGGAGTGCCGGGCATGATCGACAGCGTTCTTGCTGGTGCGCCGCTCTATTCCCGCGTCATCGTCGTCGGCGTCTGTATGGGCACGGACGCGATTAGGCCAGCATTGGGAATCAACAAGGAGATCGACTTGCGGTTCGTCGTCGGCTACACCCCGCTCGAATTTCGCGACACCCTCCACGCCCTCGCTGACGGACGGGTGAACGCGTCCCCAATGCTCACCGGCCATGTGGGCTTCGACGGGGTCGCGCGAGCGTTCGAAGTGCTCGGCAACCCAAACGCCCACGCGAAAATCCTCATAGATCCCTCCAGCCCTGGCGCCGACGTAACCTAATCGAGCGCACAGATCTAAGGCGCGAAGCGCGGAGGGTACGCGGCTCGCGCGCTCAGCTAGGTTCCCCGCAGGGCGTCGCCTTCGCTGGCTACACGCGAGCCGACGAAATTGGGGCGTGCGCGGTCGGTCCGGGGCGATGTCGTGGCGCGGTCGTACGCGAAATCCCGCAGTCGAAGATCAACTCAGCGCTGACGCGCGCTGGGTTCGGTTCCCCCATGATCGGAGCATGACAACAGCGATCTCCTCTCGACAGCGCATACTCAGCGTGGTCGCGGCCGTGCTCATCCTCGGCGCATGGCTCGCGGTGGCAAGCTTCGGCGGCCCAACCTTCAGCAAGATGTCGCAGGTCACGAACAACGATCAGGCCTCTTATCTGCCGGCGACCGCCGAGTCGACCAAGGTGCAGTCGTTAGAGTCGTCCTTCTTCGGCGCCGACAGCGTGCCGGCGACCGTGCTCTTCGTCCGCGATGGGGGACTGACGGCCGCTGATACGGCGGCGGTGCAGTCTCAGATGACGCGCTTGGGTTCGATTCACGGAGTATCGTCGGCGCGGGGTCCGATTCCCTCGACGGATGGCGCGGCCCTCCAAGTCGACGTTGCCGTTGACTCGTCGGCCGACACGAGCACGGTAATCGCCGCGATGCGATCCGACCTCACCGCGCACCACGTCGCCGGCCTCCGGGCGTGGGTCACCGGCCCGGCCGCCGTGGGAGCGGATTTCGGGGCCGGTTTCTCGGGGATCGATGGCGTTCTGTTGCTAGTCGCGCTTGCCGCGGTGTTCGTGATCCTGCTCATCGTGTACCGGTCGTTGCTGCTGCCCATCGTCGTTCTGGTGGCCTCGGGCTTCGCGTTGACCGGCAGCATCCTCGTCGTCTACGCGATGGCGAAGGCGGACCTGATCACGGTCACCGGGCAGAGCCAGGGCATCCTCTCGATTCTGGCGATCGGTGCGGCGACCGACTACTCGCTGCTGTTCGTTTCTCGCTACCGCGAGCAGCTGCAGTCGGAGGCGAGTCACCTGGTCGCCCTGCGGCGGGCTTGGACGCGCGCGATCGCGCCGATCGCCGCATCGGCAGCCACGGTGATCCTCGCCGTGCTCTGTCTGGGATCCTCTGACCTCAACTCGAATAAGGGTCTGGGGCCGGTCGGGGCCGTGGCGATCGCATTCTCGTTCCTCTCCGCGGTGACCGTGCTTCCCGCGATCCTCGCCCTCCTTGCCCGTGCGGCGTTCTGGCCGACCACGCGACGGGTGCGTGCCGGTGATGCTGGCATCGCGGCTCGCAGTCGACTTTGGGATGCCGTTGGGCGCCTGGTCGGACGCAGGCCGCGAACGGTCTGGGTCGCCACCGCCGTGCTCCTGGCTGCTCTCGCCACCGGTCTCTTTGGATTGCAGGCGAGCGGCGTCCCCCAAAGCGATCTGCTCCTGATCCCCTCGCAATCCGTCGCGGGCCAGAAGGAGCTCGCGAAGCACTTCGAGGCCGGAAGCGGCAGCCCGGTGATCATCATCGCCTCGTCGGATCGCTCGGACGACGTCGCCACCGCAGCGGACCGGGTGGCACACGTCACCTCGGCGGCTGCCTTCACGGGTAGTGGAGATCCGGCGGCGACGGCGAAGACCGTGGGCGGGCGGGTGCTCATCCAGGCGACCCTCTCCGTCGCGGCCGACTCGGAGTCGGCTCAGGCCGTCGTCACCGCCTTGCGCGAGCGACTCGTCCAGGTCGACCCCTCCGCCCTGGTCGGCGGCACCTCGGCGCTCGATCTCGACAGCAACACGGCGGCGCAGAGCGACCTGCGCACCATCATCCCGATCGTGCTCGCGGTCATCTTCGTCATCCTGGCGCTGCTGCTGCGTTCGCTGGTGGCGCCGGTGGTGCTCATCGCGAGCGTGGCGCTCTCGTATGCCGCAACGCTCGGGGTCTCGGCGCTCGTGTTCAACCTTGGCTTCCGCTTCCCGGGAGCCGACCCATCCGTCCCGCTGTTCGGATTCGTCTTCCTAGTCGCGCTCGGTGTCGACTACAACATCTTCCTGATTACGAGAGTGCGAGAGGAAGTCGCCAAGTCGGACCATCCGACGGGTGTCGTCGCCGGGCTGCGTGAGACCGGTGGGATGATCACCTCCGCCGGCATCGTCCTCGCCGCCACGTTCTCCGCTCTATTCACGATCCCGATCCTGTTCCTCGTGCAGATCGGATTCGTCGTCGCGTTCGGAGTATTGCTTGACACCTTCCTCGTGCGCAGCCTGCTCGTTCCGGCGCTGTCTCTCGATATCGGTCGCGCGTTCTGGTGGCCGTCACGGCTATGGCGTGAGAGGCGGCGGGATTCAGCGGCGTAGGGTCTAACGGTGACGTGGCTGCAGGCCTCCCGCGCTGGCCGGGCGCTTTCGCTCGTCGGCGTGCCACTCGGAACTCTCGTCGTCGGTATCACCGGCGTCGCATCCGAACTGGCGGTCACCCCGTACCCGTATCCGGATGCCATCGGAGCGTACTTGGCAGCCGTGCTGACCGCGGCCGCGCTGGTCGCTCGCGCACGGTGGCTGTTCCCCGCGACCATCGCGATCCTGCTTATCTGTCTCGGCTACCACCTGCTCGGCTACCCCGGCCAAGCGCCGGCCATCGCCCTGTTCGTCGTTTTGTTCCTGATCCCTTCGCGCGGCCGGTTGGCGTGGTCGTTGCCCGTCGCGATCGGAGTAGCGGCGCTCTGGTCGGTGATCCCAGCGCTCCCTCCGCACAGCACGTTGTGGCTGGACTCGGCAGTGCTCGGCCCGGCGCTCGGGATGGCAATTATCGCAATGACCGGCACAATTCCGCGTGTCTCCGCGGAACGGCTGGCAGCGGAGCACGCCGCGAAAACGGCGGAGACGCGCGCGGAGATCGCCCGCGACATCCATGACGTGCTCGCCCACACCATCACGGCGATCACCGTGCAGGCCAACCTCGCCCTGGACGCGGTCGACGACGATCCGCAGCTGGCGAAAACCGCGATCCGCCGTGCCCGCGACCTCGCCCGCGCGGCGACCCCCCAGCTGCGCCATTCCCTCCTGCAACTCCGCGACAACGGCCGTCCAGAGCAGCCACAGCCGACACTCGAGCTCGTGGACCGGGTGCTCGACGAGGCGCGAGCCGGCGGTTTCGAAGTGCGCCAGACCATCGACCTGCCCACGGGCCGGCTGGATCCGGTGGCGGAACTCACGGTCGCCCGCATCGTGCAGGAGGCCGTGACCAACGCGGTACGGCACTCCGGTGGCACGCGACTCGACTGCAACATCTCCTTGCGCGGCGGCGAACTGACGGTACAGATCGCAGACAATGGCTCGCGCGAGCCCGGCCCCGAAGGTCTCGGGATCGCCGGCATGCGCGAGCGCGCCGCGGCGGTGGGTGGAACGGTCGACATCGCGTTAGAACCGGCGACCCACCGCGTCACAGCCAGCATCCCCCTCCCCGATCAGAGCACGCGCACGTGACGATCCGGGTGGTGATCGCCGACGATCAACAGGTAGTGCGCGAGGGACTGAGGGCGCTCCTGGAGCGCGGCGGCATCGAAGTGGTCGGGGAGGCGGGCGACGGCGAAGTGGCCGTGCGCTTGGCGGCGGCCGAGCATCCCGACGTGATCCTCATGGACATCCGGATGCCGCGGCTCGACGGCATCGACGCGACCACCCGCATCACGACCGACCCCGACCTCGCGCAGGTGCGGGTGCTCGTGGTGACCACCTTCGATCTCGACGAGTACGTCTTCAGCGCGCTCCGAGCCGGTGCCAGCGGGTTCATCGGTAAGGATGCTGACGCGGCCGAACTCCGCCGCGCGGTCGAGGTCGTCGCCTCGGGTCAGGCCCTGCTCGACCCGACCGCCACCCGCCATCTCATCGACCGCGCCCTGCGGTCACCGGCTACGACTCCCGCGGCCAACGCACGCCTCGCCGACCTCACACCCCGCGAGCTGGACGTGGTGCGGCTCATCGCGTCCGGACTCTCCAACGACGAGATCGCCAAGACGCTCGTGATCTCACCCGCGACGGCGCGCACCCATGTCGCACGCGCGATGCTCAAGGCCGACGCCCGCGACCGCGCGCAGCTGGTGATCGCCGCGTATGAGGCGGGCGAAACCGGGCGCTGAGCGCTAATTAACAGTGGCCCCAGGCATCCCGTCGCGTGCTGGTTAATACCGTTATCCGGTTTCACGCCAAAGGGTCCTCCGTGGTTAGCCATCACGCGTTGACGTTGACGATGTGACATCACGGCAGGGTCACGCGACTGCGTGGGGGCCACTCCGAGTTCGTTCGTTCGCTCGGTCGCAGCTCGAGCGTTAGCACCCGGATCACCATGCTGTGGGTGTGGCGAATGCGTCGCGGTTGGGGCGCTCCCAAGCGCGGAAGTCAGTCGCCCTCCGCCCGGTCATCTGCTCCACCGTCGAGAGGGGCGTTGCGTTCCAGTGCTCTTCTGCGCTCGCGAACAGCGCGACCACCGCCTTTGCCAGCGTGGGTGACATGCCGTACTGTTCGAGCGGTGCTCGTGTCGTGGCGGGGTCTTCCGGCTCGTAACGCAGTCCCATCATTTTGGATGGGCTTCTCGCACGTTAGCCGGAGTTCAGTACTGATCTTCGCTCTCCCGTGTAGTTTCCCGCGAGCACCCCTCGGTCGAGCTAGCCCCGGGATTGCGACTGACACGGGCAGGGCCGCTGACCTGTGTTTCCGGCTCGTTCGCAGCGGTCGGGTCGAGGAACTTCGCGACCTGGGCACCGATCGCTTGGACGTCTTCGACGGTGCTGTTGACCTCGATTGTGGAGTTCGGTAGAAGTCGGTGTAATTGTTCTGATGTGGATACGGGATGTCCCGGGTCGCCCGTCCAGGGGAGCAGGAGGATCGGCTGCTGGATTCGAGAGACTGCGTCTGGATCGGGAAAGTCGGCGAGGGCGGCACCTCGCAATACGGCGGCGAAGACCGAGCCGTCAACGTCTGGAGGAGGGAATGTCCACCCGCCGGCAGCGATTAGCGGCAAAGTGGGTGCGGCGGCAACGCGTGCACGTAGTGCATCAGCCCCATGGGTATCGACTAAATCCGCCGTCTGACGGTAAGCATTCGCCTGAACTGTGCGGGTCTCCCAGGCCGTGGGCGGAAGGACAAGCGCGAGGCGCCGAAATCGTTCAGGTTCACGTGTCACTGCACGGAGCAGAGTGCCGACACCCATCGAGACGCCGATTCCGTCGACGACCTCGCCCGGGGCGACATTGTCGAGGAGGGTGAGCAAGTCGTCGGCCAGATGCGACCACGTATAGTCGCCAGGCTGCGTGCCCCCGGTGGAGCGGCCATGGCCCCTGGCGTCGTACCGTACCGTCCGACGTCCCAAGGCTGAGACGGGCGACCAGTCAAGGTATCCCGCGGCCTCCTCGCTCGCGCGTGACGAGCCGACGCCGTGAAGCATGACGATCGTCGGGCTCGTCCCTTCGCGTATGTCGTAGGACAGGGTCGCTTCGTCTATGTGGAGGGTGCCGCTTTGCGCATTAGTCATTCTTTTCACCGCCTTTAGGAGTTGTCACACGTTTTCGCTGGGCAGCAGTACGAGTTTGCCTCGCGGGTTACCGGACACGCTGAGTTCCATCGCTTGGCGCCACTGGTCGAGCGGATAGGTGTGAGCCACCGGGAGTTGGAATTCTCCGTCTGCTGCGAGCTTCGCGTAGTGTTCCAGGATTCCGGAGTCGGGGATTTGGCCGCTCGCCCGGAATGCGTCGATGTTGATGTGCGCGCCGAGTTGTCGAGCCTCTTCGTGATTGCTGATCGTCATGACTCTTTTCGGGTCACCCCCGGCGAGCGCGATGAGTTCGGGAAGCGTGCCCGGGCTTTTGCGGGGGACATCCAGCACGAAGTCGACGTCGCCGCCGGCAAGTTCACGCGCCCGCTCGGTCACTCCCTCGCCGTAGGAGGTCACGAGCGCGCCGAAGCTCTCGAGGTCAGCCGTGAAGGTCGGGCCGGCGGTGGCGATGACTCGAATTCCTCGGCGTAGTGCGACCTGTACTGCGGCGTACCCGACCATGCCGCCGGCGCCGTGGATCAAGAGAGTCTGGCCGGGCTGGAGGTCCATGATGTCGAGCGTCCAGACCGCAGTGGTCACGACCATCGGCAGCGTTGCCGCCGTGATCGAGTCGAGCCCTTCGGGCACCCGGAACCAGTTGCGCAGGATGGCGAAGTCCGCAGCCCCGGAACTTGGCTGGCCAACGAAGTCGGATGATCCGAACACCAGGTCGCCGACCGTGACATCCGTGACGCCCTCACCGATGGCATCCACGGTGCCTGCGACGTCGGATCCGATGCCGCGCGGCAGGGTGCCGGGCATGAAGCCGCGACACAGTTCCCAGTCGGCGGGGTTCAGCCCGGTGGCGGCGACATGCACTCGCACGCGGCCGGCCGGGGGATCCGGGATCTCGGTGGTTTCCTCGACGAGCACATCGGCGGGCTCACCGGTTGAGTGAAATCGGACGGTGCGTGACGTGACGGCGCTCATGGAAACTCCCCGATTGAATCGTTGCGACAGTCACTGACCCTACCATGATGCGACAGTGACTGTCGCAACGATATGATGTGAAGATGCCGAGAAATGGAGCCGAAGCTCGTGCCCGCCTGCGCGAGGCGGCCCTCGAGCTCTATCTCGAGCATGGGTATGACGCGACCACGACGGCGCAGATCGCCGAGCGTGCCGGAGTGACCGAGCGTACCTACTTCAGGCACTTTGCCGACAAACGCGAGGTGTTGTTCGACGGCGAGGAAAAATTGCGCGACGTCATGGTCTCCGCGATTGTCAGCGCGCCTATCGGGACACCGCCGCTCGCGCTCGTGGTTGCGGCCTACACAGCCGCCGTCCCGCTCTTCGTTGCCGGCCGTCGGATCGCCGCCCGCAGGGCAGAGGTGATCACCGTGACTCCCGCGTTGAAGGAACGAGCCCAAGCGAAAGTCGCGGCACTCGCCGAGGCGATCGTCGCCGCGCTCCTCGATCGTGGCATCCCCGAGGCTACCGCTCGACTCGCGGCCCAGCTCGGTTCTGCAGCCTTCGACCGCGCTAGCCGCGAATGGCATGCACATCCGCGGAGCGACCTCGCCGCGCAAATTTCGGCCGCCATCGACGAAGTACGAATTCTCGCGAGCTAGTCGCGACTCGCTTCCGCCACTCCGCCGTAGCTTTCACCCAGCGGCTCCTCGATGCCAGCATCGACGCGTCAATCGGAGCGACCGGACAAGCTACGACAACGCTCTCGCGAAACGAATATCGAGCTCTACGAAACCGAGCTCATCAAACCCAACAGGCCCTGGCTACACTGCGGCCACGTCGAGCTGTGACCATTCAATGGGTCGACTGGCTCAACAACTGAAGGATCCACGAGCACTCCGTCGTCCTCACCCCAACCGAAATCGAGGCTGCCGACCATCGTCACACCGCGGACCCGCTGACCCGCCGGACTCTCAAAACAATAACTCTCTCGACACCACGGGGCGATTCAATCCAGCGCACGCGGCAGAGGGACATGTCTTCGCTTAGTCGAGCTTCTCGCCCACGAGCTGCGCGCTGACCTGCCACAGTTCACGGGCGTTGTCCTGGTTGTAGGACAGGTCCGATGACGGGGCGGATATCGCGTCGGTGCGGTCGAAGTAACGCCCTGCCAGCAGCGCCCCGGGAATGCTCGTCGCGAGATGCGCCAGCGCGGTGCTTGACGTGTCGAGATCGCCGACGCGGGACACGAAGACCCGCTTAAGTACGTCGCCGACGAAGGCCGGCATGGTCGCGAAGTTTGTGTCCGTCATCAGCCCGGGGTTGAATGCTGCGGACGAGATGCCTGCATGTTCGCGGCCAAGCATGCGGGTCAGTTCGTAGGTGAAGTAGAGGTTGCACAGTTTCGAGTAGGAGTAGCGACGACGACGCACACGAGGGGGCTGCTGGGCACTCGCGAGCTTCTCCGCGCCTGGCCAGATCAGTTTCGGCCCGGGAGGTTGGTGCATGTCGCTGGAGACGGAGAGTATCCGGGCGGTCGGGGAGAGGTGGGGCAGGAGAAGAAGCGTCAGAAGAAAGTGGCCGAGATGGTTGGTCTCGAAGACGGGATCGAGACCGTCCACCGTCGCACCTCTCGCTCCGGCAATTCCTGCGTTCCAGACGAGCGAGTCGATCGGCTTGCCAAGCGTTGCGACGCAGTTGGCGGCGAAAGCGCGCACCGATTCCAGTGACGACAGGTCCAACGGAAGCGCTTTCACGTGGGTATTGCCGGTCGACTCGAGGATTGCCTGTTGCGCCGCGTCCCCCCGCGCCGGGTTGCGGCAGGCGAGGACGACGGTGGCCTCTGAACACATGGACGCAATCTTGCGGGCTGTTTCGAATCCGAGGCCGGAGTTCGCCCCCGTGATGATCGCGATCCCGTCGAAGGGGGTACTGGCGGTGGCGCTCATCCGGAGATGTCCTTGCGGCGGAACCAGAGGGCGGCGGCGGTTCCGAGTACGAGTGCCCACACCAACCCGGACAAGATCGAGTCGGTCACCGGCGCGAGATCCGTGGGTGCGGCGAGGAACTGCTGGAACGCTGTGGCGTAGTGAGTGGGAAGGAACAGGCGCACATTGCCGAGCGTGGTGATGGAGTCGAGGATGCGCGACAGGATGGAAATGAGCACCACGCCGCCTGCTGCGGCAAGCGGGCTGTTGACAACGACGGTGAGCAGCGTTCCCAGGCCAGCCGCCCAAAGGAGTCCGGATGCGCCGGTCGCTGTGGCCAGGGCGATGCGACCGATGGAATCGCCGAGATCGAGAAGCGGTCCACCCGGAATCTGAATGCCACCGGGACCGTAGGAGACAACGCCGACGACGAGTGCGACGACCGTCAGCGCAACGATCCCGGCCAGCAGGATCGCCGACGAGACAGCGACTTTTACCCCGAGTAGTCGCAGGCGCGGCACGGGAATCGTGAGGAGGTACTTCAGGGTGGAGCGGGATGCCTCGCCCGCAATCATGTCTCCGAAGAGCAGCGCCGCGATCAGCGTAATCAGGATGCCCTGGGTCAGCTCGATCACGAACGCCGCGAAGGTGCCTCCGCTCACCTGGGCGAGGTCGATCAGGGTTGTCGCGTTGGTGTTGCTCGAAGGCGGTCCGCCGATCAACAGGGCGACGCGGACGATGATCGGGAGCGCCACCAGGATGATCAGCACGATTCGCACGCGCCACTGGCTCAGTTGGCGGGCCAGCTCAACCCGGAATGGCATGGTGCTTGGTCGCCGCACGCGCCCGGTCGTTGCTGAACCGGCGATGAGGGTGTCTTTCGGGTTCATGCGCTCGGCTCCTTGGCTCCGATGAGCGAGAGAAATGCTTCTTCCAGGTGGCGGCCGGGCTGGACGCCGGTGATGCCGACGCCGGCTTCGACGAGGGCTGCGACGAGGGCGTCCACCGAGCGGCTGCCCGGTGTCACGCGAAGGGTGCCCGGCTCGCGGCCGTCGGCGAAGTCGACCCCGAGGTCACGTAGCGTGACGGTGGCAGTTGCGACATCCGTCACGCCGAAGAGGAGTTCGCTCGAATCGCCGGCGATCTCGCCGACCGGGCCGCTTGCGACCACGCGTCCGTGGGACATGACGACCACGTGCGAGCAAGTCAGTTCCACCTCGCCGAGAAGGTGCGAGGACACGATTACCGTGCGCCCACTCTCCGCGTAGCGGCGCAGCACACCACGAAGAGCGGTGATCTGGGGCGGGTCGAGGCCGTTGGTCGGCTCGTCGAGCACGAGAAGGTCGGGCATTCCGAGCATGGCCTGGGCGATGGCGAGACGTTGGCGCATGCCTTGGCTGTATCCGCGCACGGGCTTCGAGATCGCCGCGCCCAGGTCAGCGACCGTGAGCACCTCGTCGAAGAGTGCCTCTCGTCGCGGACGCCCGGTAGCAGCCCAGTAAAGCTCGAGGTTGCGCCGACCGGACAGGTGCGGCAGGAAGCCGGGCCCCTCGATAAAACAGCCGAGCCGCGCGAGCACGGGCGAGCCTGCAGAAATGACGGCGCCGAATGACGATGCGGTGCCTGAGTCGGGATGGATGAGGCCAGCGACCATGCGAAGCGTCGTCGTCTTGCCCGCACCGTTCTCACCGAGCAGGCCGAGTACCTGGCCGCGCTCTACCGTGAATGACACGTCGTCGACCGCGAGGAAACCGGATCGGAAGCGCTTTGTGAGCCCCCGGATTTGGAGGGGAGGTCCCTGATCAGAGGGCGGCGCAACGGGAGCAATCTCATCGACGGTCGGCACTGTCCTATCGCCGCGCCGCCCGAGAACGAGCGCGATCGCCAGGAGGATGAGCGCCACCAACAGGGTGACGCCGATCCCGACCAGCACAGCGACAGAGGGCTGACCGGCGCTGCTATCGATCGCCGCAGCAGCGATCCCCGGAAGGCTGATGGGGCCGTCGAGCGACACCCGGTAGGCGGCAGGAGTCAGCGCTCCCTGGAACTGCGAATCACTGGTGCGGATCGTAAGAGCCAACCGGTCGCCCGCCGTGAAACTCCAGACCGTGGCAGGTAGCCTCACGGCGACTGTCGCACCGCCCGGAGGGATCGTCACGCGTATTGGTGCGACGCCGCCGGGGAGCACTCGCGTCGCGTCGCCGGTTGTGACAGACAGCTGCGCGTAAAGCAGCGCGTCGGTGGGTGCAGTCGTTCCGACGGCCGGCGCGACGTCGAGCCGAACCGTCGCGGCTCCGGCCAGGAGTGTGCTCGAAGTTAGCGGAGCCGAGACGAATCGGGCACGTTCGGCCGACGGGTTGGCCGCGCCGATGAGGCTCGTGATGGCGCTGCCGGCCGGACTTCCCGCGTCGAACCCGGGAAGGCCGATCACGGAGGCGGGTTCGCCACCCGGCGGGTTGACGATCGTCGCTGCCGGTCCCGAGAGGGAGACCTGCCGCTCGGAACTCGACCCGGCAAGCCCGGGATAGCGCGCTGCGGTAATCGTCCGACCGAAGGCCGTCGCCGAGGCCGGTACCGCGTAGCTGAACGACGCGGGAACGGGCTTGTGCACCTTCAGGTGATCGGCAAGCCAGGACAGGATGATCGAGTCGGTTCCGGTGAGGCCGCCACCGTCGTGACCGCCGTCGAACCACTCGACCTGCACGGGCGCGCCCGCTTTCGTCAACTGGCGTTCGTTGGCGTCGGCTTGATCGAGCCCGAACAGGTTGTCCTGCAAGCCTTGGAGTAGAAGCGTTGGCGCGTGAGAGCCAGCCAGCACGGTTGACGGAGACGAGTTCCTCAGAAGGGCGAGGTCCGCCGCGGATGGGGCTTTGCCTGCGATGAGACTGGTGTACAGCGCGCAGAATTGCGGCGTGAAGCGACCGCACGGATTCGTCGGCGTGATTCCGGCACCGAAGAGCCGGGACACCCAGCCGGACTTGAAGTCGCGCAGTGGGCTTTCGCTGGACCCGACTACGGTCCCGGCAGAGGGTGGGACCAGCGCGTTGGCGAGGTTGTTCCAGGTGATGGCGGCGACGACCGTGTCGACTCGCGGGTCGGTCGCGCCGACCATCAGGGCGAGTGCACCGCCATAGGATCCGCCGACGACTCCGACGAGCGGATCGCCAGCCTTTTTCTCGACGGCGGAGTTGTTGGCGAGAACCGTGATGAGCGATCGGGCGTCAGGAACCTCGCCATCGAGCGAATCGAGCCCGATCGAGCCTCCGGATCGGCCGAAACCGCGCGCCGTGTATGCGAGTACCACGTAGCCGGCTGCCTGAAGCTTCTTCGCCTCAGGAACGAGTGCGGCTTTAGTTTGCCCGAAACCGTGCGCGAGCAGCACGGCTGGAGCGGGAGTGATGGCAGGGGTGTACAGCGTGACATCGAGATCAATTGTTTTAGCGCTCCCGGGCGACTCGGCGACCGGCACAAAAAACGACCGTTCGGCTGTAGAGGTGGTGGCGCTGGAGCGGGCGTCGGTCATCATCGCACTCGCTGGTTCGGCAGGGAGGGCCAGCGCCGAGACGATCGCGACTAGCGCGAGCCCAGTAAAGAAACGCTTCAACCGCGAGCGTGCAAGGTTTCTAGCGGGTCGCATCGCTGTCCTGCGGGTCAGCGGTCCAGATGAAATCCAGCTCGGCCATGACTGACGCATCGAGCTGGATGTTGCCGGTGGCGATGTTGGACTCGAGATGGTCCACATTCGCGGTTCCCGGAATCAACAAGGTATTGGGCGAGTGCTTCAGGAGCCAGGCCAGCCCGATCTGTGCCGGGGTGGCCCCGAGCCTTTTTGCGGTCTCAATGACAGCGGTCTCATCCGTTACTTTCGGCAGGTGCGCGAATGCGCTGCCGAGTGGGAAGAACGGCACCCATGCGATGCCCTCAGCGGCACAGAGCTCGAGCATGTCTTCGTCGGAGCGAGCGATGAGGCTGTATGCGTTTTGCACGCAGACAATGCCGACCGGGAGCGCCCGGCGAAGTCCGTCCAAAGTCACATTGCTTAGCCCGATCTCGCCGATCTTGCCTTCGTCGCGCAGGGCGATCATCGTGGCCAGTTGGTCATCGATGTTGACAATCTGGTCGCCCTTGGCCTGCACTCTCGAGTTGCTCTCTGCGCGTCGCAGGTTCACCACGGGAATCCGCTCGAGACCGAGTGTCGCGAGGTTGGCTTCGACACTGGAGCGCAACTGCTCCGGCCGTTGGGCTAGTCGAATGGGCGAGGGCCCGTCCGGGTTTGTCTCGGCGCCGACCTTGCTCACAGTCAGTACCTCGTCCGCCGGGCGAATGGCCTCGCGCAGAAGTTCGTTACTGAACCCATCACCGTAGAACTGGGCCGTATCGATGTGGTCGACTCCCAGATCGACGGCGCGCCGAAGGAGCTCAACGGCTGCGTGTCTGTCGCTGCGGAGGCGGGGGAGTTGCATGGCACCGAACCCGATTCGCGCGACACGGCTCCCGCCTAGCTGCGCGAGTCCTCCCGGGCGAAGGAGGGCTTCAGGCGGGGGAGTTCTGATCTCGGACATCGATGCGCATTCCCTGTGAGAAGTTACAAGAACTGGAGGCTCCTCCAGTACGATCAAAGTAGCACTACTGGAGGTGCCTCCACTTGATCACAACAGACTCTCAGCAGACGCGGGCGGTTCCGCAGCCTGACACTGTAAACGACCGGCCGCTCCGAGTAGATGCGCAACGTCGCCGCGACCGCATTGTTGCCGCCGCAAAGGAGGTCTTCGCTAGGCAAGGCGATGCGGTGCCGCTCGAGACCATCGCTCGTGTGGCGGGTGTTGGGGTCGGAACGCTCTACCGCAATTTCCCGAATCGCGAGGCTTTGCTTGAGGCTGTATACGCGGCCGAGCTGGTGATGGTCACATCGAACGCCGGCGATCTCCTCGCGCAGCTTCAACCGGAAGAGGCCCTTCGGGCTTGGATGGCCCAATATGCGATATTCATCGCAGCCAAGCGGGCCATGCTTCCCGCTCTCAGCGCCGCGTCGTCGCCCGGTCGACGGATGACGACCCGGGAACGTGTAACAGACGCCATCGAGACAATCGTCGCGGCCGGCATCGAGACCAAGGTGTTTCGAAGAGACGCGCACGCGCCCGACATCGTGGCGCTCCTCCAGGGCGCCTTCTTCGCCACGACCCAAGACGACGGTCCGGAACGAGTCACCCGATTGCTCGACCTCATCGTCGACGCTCTGCTGGTCGATAAGCACTAGCAGACCTCCACGGTGAGGGCCAAAGCCGCCGTTAGCCGCGACCGCCGCCTCACCGCTGACTCGCATCGGTCCGCAGGATACGGTCATGGCCGGCTGCGGTCGGCGGACCATTCGATCCGCGCTGGTCGCGGACTCCGGGCGGCCGCGGCGAGGTTACCGCGTCCGTCGAAGCCGCGTCAACATTGTCGCCGTCACTGGAGGAGACATGTTTCACGCCCAATTCGAACGTGCTGGAGATTACTGGCGAAGCGCGTTATCCGTTTTCACGCTACTCGCGGCGGGATAGAGAGGGTAGTGATATGCCCCACGATTCTCCAGACCGGCCCCGCACGAAAGCCAGTGTCCGCTCTTCGCGCTTCTCCCTATCATCGCCAACAATTTGCGAAACATAGATCTCAGCAGAATCTCGGTACGAGGATAGGTCGCCGAACGACAACTCTGCCGTGGCCGCGACGAACGTGGCGCGGCCACTTAGTTGCAGCTAACCGGTGCTGGGCGCGACGCTAGCCATGCGTCCGACACCACGCAGTGCGGCTTGTTGTGTGCCATGACCTCGGAACGAGTTGGTGTTAGTCCTTAAGTTTTAGCGTGTCTCCAAAGCCCATTCGGTCGACGAAGGCCTCCCTGGTGAGATCGGAGAAGGCCATCACGTGATCCACGCCCGCCTCGGTGAAGTCCACGACCGAGCGGAACGGCTTTTGGCCGCGCGGCAGCGCGAGGATGCGCGCGATCTCGTCCGCCACGCCTTGTGGGTGAGCGCGCACACCGGGCCGCACTAGGGACGCCGTAGCTTGCTCGTTGCGGGCAACGAGCGCGTCGAGGTGGGCGTAGGCCGCGGTCACGGCTGTGTCCGAGGCATGGCTAGCGTTGGGGAAGTGCGCGGTTCCCTCGGTGATGGCGCCCGGCATCACGATGCTGGTCTCGATGCCGAACTGCGCGACCTCATAGGAAGTCACGACGGCCAGCGCGTCGAACGCCGCCTTTGAGGCGACGTAGGGCCCGAGAAATGGCGGGGTCGTGACGATGATCGTACTGCCAACGTACAGGAGCGTGCCGGATCGCTGCTCGCGGAGGTAGGGGAGCGCTGCACGGTTGACGCGGTGGGCGCCGATCGCGTTGACGTCCAGGAGATGGGCAATGTCTTCGTCTGTGAACGCTTCGACGTATCCGACGTAGAGGTGTCCGGCGTTTTGGACGACGACATCGAGCTTTCCGCTGGTTTCGACGATGGTGCGCACTGCCTCGTTGGCGGAGTTCTGGGACGTGACGTCAAGGTCAATGGCACGAATGTCGGCCCCGGTAAGGCGGGCAAGATCAGCAAACTCAGTCGCGGTCTTGGCGTTGCGGCCTTCGGGATCGCGCATGCTCGCCCAGACGGTGTGTCCCTCGGACGCGAGCGTTTTAGCGGTGAGGTAGCCGATGCCGGTTGCCGCGCCAGTGATAAGGATGATGGACACGAGATCTTCTTTCTAACAGTTGCGTGGATGGGGAGGGCGGCCGGATTTAGGCGGCGCCGCCGTTGCTGTATAGGACCTGGCCATTGACCCAGCGGCCGGGACCGGCGAGGAACGCGGTGATTTCGGCGATGTCCTCGGGGGTGCCGAGGCGTTCCATCGGGTTCAGGGAGGCGATGTGCTCGATGACCTGCTGCGGCTTGCCCTCGAAGAACAGCGGCGTCGCGGTGGGTCCTGGCGCCACGGCGTTCACCGTGATGTCGCGTCCGCGAAGCTCGCGGGCCAAGATCAGGGTCAGCGACTCGACGGCTCCCTTGGACGCGGCGTAGGCGCCGTAGGTTGGCATCTGCAGGCGGGTGATCGAGGTCGAGAAGTTGATGATCGCGCCGCCCTTTCGCACGTGGCGGGCGGCG
>Ga0302314_10006409_pt1 | contig 21314 bp, 20 predicted proteins | sample III_Palsa_N2_3_FD_200533 | JGI IMG/M metagenome (GOLD analysis project Ga0302314, IMG submission 200533) | Peat permafrost microbial communities from Stordalen Mire near Abisko, Sweden - III_Palsa_N2_3 | ecosystem: Environmental > Terrestrial > Soil > Palsa > Peat permafrost | place: Sweden...
GAAGGTGTCCAAGTCGCCAACGGCGATCAGCGTCTTGTGAATGTCTAAGGTCGGATCTTGGTTGAAATCATCCCGCTCATACTCGACTACTTCCGTCTCTAACCGCCCCGCACGGACGGCGTTAGAGATAGCAGTTCTGATCGCTATGTATCCTGCGGGTCTACGCTTAAGATTATGCTCCACTTCGTATTGAAGGTCTTCAGGGTCATAACCGCAGACGAGAATTGCGGCCTGCACGACCGAATAATAGTCTGAAATCCTCCAGTAATCGATCCCTTCCATTCCGTCGTCACTCGTGATTCGCGGAAAAGGCCATCACGATGCACTGTTCGCCGATGGTTGTGAATGCTCGCGCCCGTGAGCGCGGAAGGGGGCAGCCTTCACGCTTGATGGGTATGCCTGTTAAGGCCTGGATTCGGCCCGCAGCGGGGCCGTCGCGCTGATGATGGCTGGGGGCCAATAACGACATACGCCGATATCAGGGCGGCTCACGACACGATCGACTCGCGTTGGAAGGCCCGACCGCATCTTGAGGGCCGCGCGCTACCCATCGCTCGCACGCCCAAACGGCAGGACCTTTCCCCCGTTCCGCAATGCGTCCAGGTGGTCGCTCCACCATTGGGCCATCCTGACCCGCTCTTTCCAGTGAGCGCCCCGGTGGTAGGTTCCGCGAACCGCGTCGGTGTCGCTGTGCGCCAGGCCTCGCTCAATGGCGTCGGGGCTCCACTTGCCCGACTCGTTCAGCAGCGTGCTCGCGGTCGACCGGAAGCCGTGCGCCGTCATTTCGTCAGTGCCATAGCCCAGGCGACGGAGCGCGGCGTTCAGGGTGTTCTCTGACATCGGCCGCTTAGGCGTGCGCTGTCCCGGAAAGACGAAGCGCCCGCCGCCGGTCAGGCCGCGAGCTTCGGTCAAGATCGTCACCGCCTGAGTTGAGAGGGGGACAACATGCTCCCTCTTCATTTTCATGCGGCGGCCGGGGATGCGCCAGACGGCCGCGTCTAGGTCGATTTCCGACCATTCGGCTTGCCGTAGCTCGCCAGGCCGCACGAAGACGTGTGGCGCCAATCTGAGCGCCCACATGGTTACCGGCTGTCCATCGAAGCCTTCAATTGCACGCAACAGAGCGCCGACGCCAATCGGGTCGATGATTGCCGCATGGTGCTTCACCGTGGGCGCGGTCAGCGCGCCTTGCAGATCGGCGGCGATGTTGCGCTTGGCCCGCGTGGTGGCGACGGCATAGCGAAAGACGCGGCTCGCGAAGGCCAGCAGCCGCTTGGCGGTTTCGAGCCGACCCGAGGCTTCAACCTTTTTGAGCGTGTCCAGCAGTTCATAGGGCTCGATGTCCGCAATCGGCCGGTCGCCAATGTCGGTCGCCAGCAGGGAGAGAAGCCAGCGCGCCTTGCCGTTGGTGACGTCTTTCAGGCCCTCTCGCTCGCGTTTGGCGATCAGCTCTTCGGCGATAGCGGAGAAGGTGTTGGCCGCGCTCACGGACGCGGCGACGGCGGCGCGCTTCTTCTCAAACGCTGGGTTGCCGCCGGCGGCGATGACCTTGCGCGCTTCGTCGCGCTTATCCCGTGCGTCCTTCAAGCCGACGTCCGGATACCGCCCGATGGTGAGTTGCTGTTCCTTGCCGATATGGCGGTATTTCAGCCGCCAGAGCTTACCGCCCGACGGCTTTACGATCATGAAGAGGCCGCCTTCGTCATAGAGCTTGAATTGCGCCTGGCCAGGCTTCGCGGCGCGGATGGCGGCGTCTGACAGGGCCATGGTGGGGGTCACTCCCTAGGGCTTAGGCGTGTGACCCCCAGGCTGACCCCCAGTGACCCCCGGCTATCGGCGGTCATTGGCGGGCGTCGGCGGCGAAGCCACGCTCTCTTATGCCTGATTTTCTATGGGTTTTCTAGTCACTGGCGCTCGTCAGCGCACAGGGGGCTGGTGCCCAGGAAAGGACTCGAACCTTCACGGCCGTTAAGCCACTGGCACCTGAAGCCAGCGCGTCTACCAATTCCGCCACCTGGGCCCGCCCGCCCTGCGCGCGAGGCCGGGACGCATAGGGCGCCGGCTCCGCGAGGTCAATTGGGCCCGGCGCGCCGCCGTTGCGCGGGCGCGTGGCCTCGTCTATCGCATGCCGCTTGGCGAAAGCGCGAGGAGTTGGATGAAGGGTCTGGCGACGGTCTTCGGCGGCTCGGGTTTCGTGGGGGCCCAGATCGTCCGGGCCCTCGCGCGGCGCGGCCATCGAGTGCGCGTCGCCGTGCGGCGGCCGGGCCTGGCCTATCGCCTGCCCATGCTGGGCGATGTCGGCCAGATCGAGATTGTCCAGGCCAACATCCGCGACGAGGAGTCGGTGGCGCGCGCCCTCGAGGGCGCCGAAACCTGCGTAAACTGCGTCGCCGTGCTTCACGAATCCGGGCGCCAGACTTTCGAGTCCCTGCACATCGAAGGCGCGGGCCGGGTGGCGGCGACCGCTGTGGCGGCGGGGGCGGAGCGCTTCGTCCAAATCTCGGCCATCGGCGCCGACGGCGCCAGCGCTTCGGCCTACGCCCGCACCAAGGCGGCCGGCGAGGCGGCCGTCCGCGCGGCTCTTCCGGGCGCGACGATCCTGCGCCCCTCGGTGGTGTTCGGGCCGGCCGACGCCTTCTTCAACCGCTTCGCCGCCATGGCGACCCGCGCGCCGGCCCTGCCGTTGATCGGCGGCGGGCTGACCCGTTTCCAGCCGGTGTTCGTGGGCGACGTCGCCGCCGCGGTCGCCGCCGCGCTTGAGGATCCGGCCGCGGCGGGCGTCACCTATGAGCTGGGCGGGCCGTCCATCTACACCTTCGAGGCCCTGATGCGGCTGATGCTGGCGGTGATCGACCGCCGGCCGGCCCTCGTGGCCGTGCCGTTCGACGCGGCCAGGGTCCTCGGCCGCGTGGGCGACGCCATCGGCCGCGCCGGCCTTCTCAGCCCCCCGATCACCACCGATCAGGTGGAGATGCTGAAGGTCGACAATGTTGTCGCGCCCGGCGCGCCGGGCCTCGCCGCTCTCGGCGTGGCGGCCACGGCCTTGGAGACGATCATCCCCACTTACCTCTACCGCTACCGCAAGGGCGGGCAGTACGCCGAATCCCTCCAGGCGGCTGTCCCGGCGAGCACAGGCTGAGATTGAGCGACACTCTGGAGAAGAGACGCGGGCGACTGTGGCTGACCATCGGCGAGATCGTGGCCGTCGTCAGCCTGGTCATCGCCGGCCTCAGCTATTGGGATTCCCACCGCGCCCACCTCGATGAGGCCAGGCGTGACGCCACCCAGGCCCGCCAGGCCAGCCTGGGTCAGGCCCTGGTGCTGGAGGCTCAGGTCGAGGCCGGCGGCCGCCGGCTGGCGCTGAAGCCCGTCGATCCCGCCCAGGTCATCCAGTCCCAGCGCTATGAGTTCGCCCACCAGGTGCTGGACCACCCGGTCGAGGTGACCGCCGCCGCGCCGGGGATCGACGCCGGCTGGATCGCCCCCGGCCTCGCCAAGGCCCTCGACGCGGCCCACGCCAAGGGCGACGGGTCCGCGCGCACGCCGGTCGGCGTCGTCACCACCTATCTCGAGAACGGCGAGTCTCGCGAGGACCGCTCGATCTATCTGATCGGTTATTCCTGGAAGCGTCATTTCCTCGGCGGCCGGGAAATCACCCTGCAGGGCGTCGCCTTCCGCGCCCGCCACGCCGCCGGCGATCTTCAGTCCGCGGTCGACGCGGCGTGGAAGTCGCCGGCATAACGCCTCACTTCAGATAGCGGTCGAACCACTCCAGCGCGCGGCGGTCGGCGTCGGCCAGGTGAGCTGGGTCGCGCAGGCCGTGGCCTTCGCCGGGATAGATGGCCATGGACGTGGGCACGCCCAGGTCGTGGAGCGCATGCCAGAATTCCTCTGTCTGGGGCGCCGGACATTCGATGTCCTGGGCCCCGACATATTCGAAAGTGGGGGTCGAGACGTTCTTGATGAATTCGATGGGTGAGGCGCGCGCATAGGCCGCCCGGTCGTCATAGACCGACTTGCCGAAGTAGGGGATCATCCACTCATCGATGCCGTTTTCGCCGTAGTAGGACAGCCAGTCGCTGATTCCGGCCGCCGCGACGGCCGCCTTGAACCGGTGAGTCTGGGTCACGGCCCACATGGTCATGTAGCCGCCATAGCTGCCGCCCGTGAGGCCAAGGCGTGTCCCATCGATCGGCGCCTCCCGCATTGCCGTGTCGACTCCGACCAGGATGTCCCGCAGGTCGCCGTGGCCGAAGTCACGCACATTGGCGAGCGTGAACGTCTCGCCCTGGCCGAAGCTGCCGCGTGGGTTGGGCAGGAACAGGGCGTAGCCGTGCTCGATCAGCGCGCGGTCGAGGCCAGGACCCACAAAGCGCGGCGTCACCGCCGCGGCCGGGCCGCCATGGACGACGGTGATCATCGGCAGCTTGACCGCCGCGCCGGCGCCAATCGGCAGGAGAAGCCAACCCTGGACGCGAAAGCCATCGCTCCGCCAGGTGAGGCTCTGGGCTTCGATGGGCGAGGTGAGTCCGTCATTCGCGTGGGTGAGAGGCTTCCAAGCCCCGATCGGTCCGACCGCGATCTCCGGCGGCGCGGTGAAGGATTCGCGCACCGTGGCGGTCGACGCCGAAGGGCAGGCGAACACGAGGCCGGCGTCGCCGCCGGAAAGGCTCTCCGCGCCGCTCCACAAGGTCTCCGGTTGGCCGCCATCGGCGCCAAGTCGGACAAGCCTGATAGTGTCGCCGTCCAGAAGCTTCGCCAACAGCTTGCCGTCGCAGCCGTAGGCGAGGGAGGTCGCCGATGCGGCCATGTTCGGGGTCACGTCCCTGGCCGCGCCACCCGCCAGCGGCGCGACGAAGATGTCGCCGCCGGTCGAGCCGAAATCGCTCATGATCCCGCTGATGAAGGCCACCTCTCGGCCGTCAGGTGAAACCCGCGGATGGGCGATCTGGGACTGGGGGGTCGGCGGCGAATGGATCACCCGCGCCGAGCCCCCCGCGAAACGATAGAGCTTGGCTGTCCACCAGTTGTCGTCGCCGTCGCCGGGGGCGGCTGTTCCGACGAACGCGCCGTCGGGCGTCGCGTCGTATTCATAGACAAAAAGGTCCGGCGGAGAGACGAAATCGAGATGGTCGCCGGCCAGAACCGCGATCCGCTGTTCGGGCGTCGGACCGGAAAGATCGCCGGTTATCGGCGCCTCAGCCTGGGTGGCGCCGATCTCCTTGGTCGCTCCGGCCGTGGCCAGCATGGCGAGGCGCCCGCCAGTCACATAGCGCAGGTCGCCGATCACGCCGTCGAACTGCAATAGGCGGGTGAGACCGGCCCCGTCGACGCTCACGGAATAGATGGCTCGGGCGTGCGTGCCGGGCGTGCGCAGGGCGAAGACCAGATGCGAGCCGTCAGGCGACCAGGCGAGGGACGACGGCGCGCATTCCGCCGCCTGGCTGCACGGTAGCGCGACCGTCACGGCGGACGCGCCGTCGGCGCCTCGGATCACGAGTTGGTGTGTCGGCCGCAACGCCCCGGCAGGCGTGGTATCGCCCTCCACGGCGCCGATGTGCGCGCCATCGGGCGAGATCGCGATTTCCAGGTAGCGGTGCAATGGCCGTGCCGCCACGGCGGCTGGGGCCAGCGCCAGCGCGGCGAAGCCGGCAAGCCAACAGACCTTTGCATTCGACATCGCGTGCCTCCCCGACAGGCTGGAATTCGCCTGGACGCCGCGCGTCGTCAACTCTCGGGCGCCGCGCCGGCATAGCGGGCGCGGGGGCGGATAGGCCCGCCGGCGGCGACCTGCTCCATGGCGTGCGCCGTCCAGCCGGCGCAGCGGGCCGCGGCGAACAGCGCGAATGGAGCGTCGGGCGGCAGCTTCAACGCGCTGGTCAGGGCCCAGAGCGCGAAATCGGCATTGTCGTGGGCGCCGGTGGCGGTTTCCACCGCCTGACGCAGGGCGGCCAGCGGCGGTGGCGCGGCGAACGCGCGCATCAGGGCGGCGGCGCGCGGGTCGCCGTCGGGATAGAGCGGATGACCGAATCCAGGCGCGGTCAGGCCATGGGCCAGGCGCGCGGCCACCGCCTCGTCAGGCCCCAGGCGCTCGGCCTCCTCGGCCAGGCGGCCTACGCCAGCCACCGCCCCGCCGTGCAGCGGTCCGGACAGGGTGGCGAGGCCGGCCAAGGCGCAGGCCGCCAGGGAGGCGCCGGTGGAGGCGGCCACCCGGCAGGCGAAGGTCGAGGGATTGAGCTCGTGGTCGGCCAGCAGCACCAGGGTGCGGCGGACGAGGTCCTGGCCGCTCCGGCCGCACCCCCAGGCCAGGCCCAGGCGCTCATGGATCGGGCCCCCGCCCACATGACCGGTGAAGGCGTCGGTCAGGATGTCGAGCAGCAGAGCCGCCTCGTCCGCCAGGTCCGCCTCCGCCATGCCGCGGGCCGGCGGCGCCTCGGCTGCGCGCACGGCGAGGGCGGTGAACGCGCGTGCGCGCATGCTCTCGGCCTCCGGTGGCGCGGGGCGCATGGCCCTCCGCGCCGGAAACCCCTCGCCGCCGCGCAGCAGTCGCGCCACGCTCTCCAGGGTCTCGGTCTCGGCCAGCAGGGCGGCGTCGCGGCCACGATAATAGAGCCGACCCCCGGCCACGGTGGTGATGGCCGAGACCATCACCGGCTCGCCCCAGGCGATGGCGTCGGCGGCGACGTCGGCGGCCTTGCGCCCGCGCGCCTTCCTCACCGTCAGGGCGGCGATGTCACTGGCGCGATAGCGGCTGCGGCGCGGATCGCCCGGATCGGGCTCGGCGCGCACGCGGCCGCGGCTGACATAGGCGTAGAGGGTCTGGGAGCGCACGCCCAGCCGCGCCAGCGCCTCGTGAGATTTCAGCCATTCCGTCATATTGATTAGATTGATCAATCTTGATTCTATTCGGCGAACCTCGCATCTGCGCCGGACGATTTCAAGGAGTGTCGATCATGAGCGCGGCGGACGGACTGGAAGGTGTGGTGGCGGCCGAGACGGTGTTGTCGGACGTCGACGGCGCGGCCGGGCGGCTGATCATCCGCGGCCATTCGCTCGACGAGATCGCCGGCCGTTGGACGTTCGAGGAGGCCGTGACCCTCCTGTGGAGCGGCTTCTTCGACACCCTTCCGGACGACATGGCCGCCGCGCTCGGCGCGGCGCGCGTGGAGGTGGCGGGCGAGCTTGCCGCCCTCGACGCCCGCCTGGCCGCCCACGCGCCGATCGAAGCCATGCGCGCCTTAACCGCGCGCCTCGCCGACGGCGACGATCTGGCCACCGCCCTGCGCCTCGTCGCGGCGCCGGCGGTGTTCACCGCGGCGGCGGTCCGCGCCCAGGCTGGCGAGGCGCCGGTCGCGCCCGATCCCGGCCTTTCCCACGCCGCCGACATCCTGCGCATGTTCCGAGACAGGCCGGCCTCCGACGCCGAGGTCGCGGCGCTCCAGGCTTATCTGGTCACCATCTGCGACCACGGCTTCAACGCCTCGACCTTCGCCGCCCGCGTGGTCGCCTCGACGCGCGCGGGCCTGACTTCGGCGGTGCTGGCCGGGATCAGCGCCCTCAAGGGTCCGCTGCACGGCGGCGCGCCCGGGCCGGTGATCGACATGCTGGACGCCATCGGCGCGCCGGAAAACGCCCACGCCTGGCTCGAAGCGGCGCTCGACCGCGGCGACCGCCTGATGGGCTTCGGTCACCGGGTCTATCGCGTGCGCGATCCGCGCGCCGATGCGCTGAAGCGGGCGGTCAAGGTGTTGGGGGCCGACTCCAACGTCCTCCCCGGCCGCTTGGCCCTGGCCGAGGCGGTGGAGCGCGCGGCGCTGGACGTGCTGCGCGAGCGCAAGCCGAACCGCTCGCTCGACACCAATGTCGAACTCTACACCGCCCTGCTGCTGGAGGCCCTGGCCTTCCCGCCGTCGGCCTTCACCTGCGTCTTCGCCATGGGCCGCGCGGCCGGCTGGGTCGCCCACGCCCGCGAGCAGGTCCTGGGCGGCCGCCTGATCCGTCCCGCCTCGCTCTACGTCGGACCGAGGCCACAAGAGGCGGCCTAGACGACAAGTTTCCTCCTGGTCGGCGAACTCGTTAAGCTGGCCCGATGAGGTCAGTTTCGCGCGCCGCCGAGACCCGCCGGGTCACGACCATGTCCATCGGCGTCGCCCTGACCCTGGTGGCGATCAAGGTGGTCGTCTGGTGGTTCAGCCGCTCCGTGGCGCTGCTGGCCTCGGCCGCCGATTCGGGCCTCGACCTCGCCGCCTCGACCGCGACCTTCTTCGCCGTGCGCTACGCCGCCGCGCCGCCGGACCGCGAACACCGCTTCGGCCACGGCAAGGCCGAGGCCTTCGCCAGCCTGATGCAGGCAGGCCTGGTCTTCGCCTCCGCCGCCCTGATCGCCGAGGAGGCCGTCCGCCATCTGATCCGGCCCGAGCCGATCGCCTTCGAAGGCTGGGCGCTGGCGGTTATGGCCATCTCCATTGCCCTCACCGGCGCGCTGATCTTCGCTCAGAGCCGGCTTTTGAGGCGCGCTGTGTCGGTGGCCGTCTCGGCCGACCGCACCCACTACGCCGCCGACCTGGCCTCCAATGTCATCGCTCTCATCGCCATAGCAGCCGCCTGGATCGGCTTGCCGTGGCTCGACCCCTTAGGCGGCCTGGCCGTCGCCGCCATCCTCCTGTGGGGCGCGGTGTCGGTGTTCCGCTCCTCCTCTGACCAGCTCCTCGATCACGAGCTGCCCGATGCGGATCGCCGCAAGATCGTCGCCCTGATAACCGAGGACGGCGACGTCAGCCACGTCCATCAGCTGCGCACCCGCGCCTCGGGCCCCACCGTGCACATCCAGCTCCACGCCGACCTCGATCCGGAGATGACCCTGGAGGCGGCCCATCGCGCCGTGGTGGCGGCCGAGCGACGCGTGCTGAAGGCCTTTCCCGACGCCGACATCCTGATCCATCCCGACCCCCGCGGCCGGGCCGAACCGCACGGCGGCGCCTTCGGCGAAGCCCTGGAGCGGACGGAAAAATCGCGGTAAACGCGGCCTTAACGCCCGTGGGCGTTGTTGGCGTCTCTTCGAACCGGATATAGCTCGCGACGCCTCCATGAATCTCGTTCGCACGCTCCATCACTTTCCCCTCGACCCGGCCTCGCGCCAGGTGCGCCTGTCGCTGGGCGAAAAGCGCCTCACCTTTAGCGAAGAGGTGGTCCGCTACTGGGAGCAACCCCCGGCGTTCCTCGAGATGAACCCCTCCGGCCTGACCCCGGTCCTGGTCGAGCAGGCGGGCGCCGGCGAGCCGGTGGTGATCTGCGAGGCCAGGGCCATCCTTGAGCACCTCGAGAGCGAGGCGCCGGGCTACGACCTCCTCGGCGCCACCCCCCTAGACCGGGCCGAGACCCGGCGGCTGATGCAGTGGTTCGACCGCAAGTTCGACAATGAGGTCAATTCCTACCTGCTGAGCGAAAAGCTGGAAAAGCGCCTGCTCAAGGCCGGCGCACCCGACCTCTACAGCCTGCGCACCGGGCGCGAGGCGCTGCGCGTCCATCTGGCCTACATCGAAAAGCTGCTGGCGGCGCGCGACTGGCTGGCCGGACGCAGCCTGAGCCTCGCCGACTTCGCCGCCGCGTCGCACCTTTCGGTCCTCGACTATTTCGGCGACGTGCCCTGGCGCGACTACAAGCAGACCAAGACCTGGTACATGAGGATCAAGTCGCGGCCGGCCTTCCGGCCCCTGCTCCTCGACCGCTGGCCCGGACTGCCGCCGTCGGCCCATTATGACGACCTCGACTTCTGAGGCGGGCGTCGACCTCATAAAATCGGCCGCCAGGGGTCTGGGTTTCGACGTCTGCGAGATGACCCCGGTGGGGGGCGACTGGCCGGCGGCGGCGGGCCTGCGTGACTTCGTCGCCGAGGGCCGCCACGGGACTATGGCCTGGATGGAGACGACGCTCGAACGCCGCGTCCACCCGCGGGCGATGTGGCCGGAGGCGCGCTCGGCGGTGGTTGTCGGCCTGAACTATGGGCCCGACGTCGATCCGCTGGCCGCGCTCGCGGCCAGGAGCCGGGCGGCGATCTCGGTTTACGCCCAGGGCCGCGACTACCACAGCCTGCTTAAGGGCCGGCTGAAGACCCTGGCCAATCTGATCGAGCGCCGGCTCGGCGGCAAGGTCAGGGTGTTCGTCGACACCGCGCCCTTGATGGAAAAGCCGCTTGCGGCCCAGGCCAGCGTCGGCTGGCAGGGCAAGCACACCAATCTGGTGTCGCGCGACTTCGGCTCCTGGCTGTTCCTGGGCGTGATCCTCACCACCCTGGAGCTGAAGTCGGCCGAGCCCGCCGAGGATGCCTGCGGCTCGTGCCGCGCCTGCCTCGACATCTGCCCGACCAAGGCCTTTCCAGCCCCCTACCAACTCGACGCCCGCGCTTGCCTCTCCTACCTCACCATCGAGCACGACGGTCCGATCCCGGAACGCTATCGCGCGGCCATGGGCAATCGCATCTATGGCTGCGACGACTGCCTGGCCGTCTGCCCGTGGAACAAGTTCGCCGAGCGCGCCCACGAGGCCCGGCTTCACGCCCGCGAGGCCCTGCGTGCGCCGGCCTTGGCCGACCTCGCCGCGCTCGACGACGCCGCCTTCCGGGCGCTGTTCTCAGGCAGTCCGGTCAAGCGCATCGGCCGCGACCGCTTCGTGCGCAATGTGCTCTACGCCATCGGCAATTCGGGCGATCCGGCCCTGGCCGCCGCCGCCCGCGCGCGCCTCGACGATGACTGCGAAACCGTCCGCGACGCTGCGAGCTGGGCTGTGGCGCGGCTCAGCCCCGTCCCACGGAACTCTCGTCCGGCAGGACGTCGATCAGATCGAGCTTGAACACCAGAACCGAGCCGGGCGCGATCGGACCCGCGCCCTTGTCGCCATAGCCGAGCCTGGCCGGCAGATAGATCAGCCACTCGTCGCCCGGCCGCATCAGCTGCAGCGCCTCCTGCCAGCCCGGCACCAGCTCGCGCACGGTCATCACCGCCGGCGCGCCGCGCTGGTAGGAGGAGTCGAACACCTCGCCGTCCAGAAGCTTGCCCTCATAGTCGACCTTGATCTCGTCGGCCGGCTTGGGATGGAGCCCGGTCACCGGGCCCGAACGCAGGATGCGGTATTGCAGGCCCGAGGCCGTGGTCATCACGCCGGCCACATGGGCGTTATTGGCCAGGAACGTCCGGCCGATGGCGGAGGCGTCCGGCGCCGGCGGCGCGCTCTTGTCACAAGCCGCCAGGGTCAAGGCGGCGATAAGGACGAGACCGGCTCTCACACGACCCTCGGGGGGTAGCCGCGCTCGCGCAGGGCGTCGATGATCTCCTGGGTGTGCTGGGCGTCGCGCGTCTCGATCATCAGGTCGAACTCCGCGCCCTTGGCCGGCACGTCGAGGGCCAGGCGGTTGTGAGCCACCTCCAGGATGTTGCCGCCCAGCTCGCCGATCGATTGGGAGACCGCCGCCAGCAGCCCCGGTCGGTCGTCGCCGACGATGCGCAGCGACACCAGCCTCTGCGCCCGCACCAGTTCGCGGGTCAGCACCGAGGCCAGCAGGCGCGGGTCGATATTGCCGCCGGTGATCACCAGGCCGCACTTCTTGCCGCGGAACCGCTCGGGATAGGCGATCAGCGCCGCCAGGCCGGCCGCGCCGGCGCCCTCGGCCACCGTCTTTTCGATGTTGCAATAGAGGGCGATGGCGCGCTCGAAGTACGGCTCCTCAAGCAGCAGCACATCATCGACCAGCGGCCGGGCGACGGCGTAGGTCAGCTCGCCCACCGCCTTGACGGCGATGCCCTCGGCGATGGTCTGGCCGCCGCAAGGGGCGTTGAGGCCGCGCATCCGGCTGGTGAAACTTGGGAACATGGCCGGCTCGACGCCGATGACCTCGATGTCGGGCTTCAGCGTCTTGGCCACCGTCGCCATGCCGGCGATGAGGCCGCCGCCGCCGATCGGGATCGGCATGATCTCCAGGTCCGGCGCGTCCTCCAGCATCTCCAGCGCCACCGTGCCTTGGCCGGCCATGACGTCATGGTCGTCGAAGGGATGGATGAACACCAGGCCGCGCTCGGCCTCAAGCTCGCGGGCCCGCGTGTAGGCGGCGTCGAAGCCGTCGCCGTCGATGACCACGGCGGCGCCGTGCTCGCGGGTCTGCTGCACCTTCACGTGGGGCGTGCCGCGCGGCATGACGATGGTCACCGGCACGCCCAGCCGCTCGCCGTGATAGGCCAGGCCCTGGGCGTGATTGCCGGCCGAGGCGGCGATCACCCCGCGCGCCCGCTCCTCCTCGGTGAGACGCGAGAGTTTGTTCAGCGCCCCGCGCTCCTTGTAAGCGGCGGTGAACTGCAGGTTCTCGAACTTGACCCACACCTCGGCCCCGGTGATCTCCGACAGGGTGCGCGAGAACCGGCACGGAGTGCGCTCGACGTGGCCGGCGATGCGGCCGGCGGCGGCGCGTATGTCGTCGAGGCTGAGGGTCATGGCGGCGCGGATTGCAGGGGAGGGCCGTCCCCTAAAGGGAAAATCGTCGCCCCGCTAGGGCCGTGGCGCTATGACGCCGTGCGAGGGAGCATCGATGCGCCGACTGATTCTGTTCCGCCATGCCAAGACCGAGGCGCGCTCCGAGGCCGGCGACGATTTCTCGCGCCGGCTCACAGACCGCGGCCGTGGCGAGTCGGCCCTGATGGGCCGCGTGCTGGAAGGCGCCGGCTACGCCCCCGATCTCGTCCTGGTCTCGCCGGCGGCGCGGGCGCGGGAGACCTGGGATGGGATGGCGCCGGCCTTCCCCAAGGCCCGCTGCGAGCTGCGCAAGGCGCTCTACGACGCTACCCCCGAAGAGATCGAAGAGGAGGTCGCTGAGGGCGTCGCCGGAGCCGACACGATCATGGTCGTCGCCCACAATCCCGGACTGCAGGAACTGGCGGTCAATCTTCTGGTCGACAGCAGCGGCGCTCACCAGGATATCGAGCGCCTTTCCGCCGGCTTTCCCACCGCCGCGGCCGCCGTCTTCGCCGTCGACGAGGCCGGCCGCGCGCATCTGGAGGGGCTGTTCCTCGCCCGCGACCATCGCGAGGCCGTGTGAGCCGCATCTATAAGATCCTGGCGCGCGAGGCCTGGGAGGCGGCGCGGACCGCCGGCTGCTTCGAGGGCGCCGGCGTCGACCTCGCCGACGGCTACATCCATTTCTCCACCGCCGCCCAGGCGGGCGAGACGGCGCGCCGCTATTTCACCGACCAGACCGATCTGGTGGTGCTCGAGGTCGAGGCTGACGATCTCGGCGCGAAGCTGAAGTGGGAGCCGTCACGCGGCGGCGACCTCTTTCCCCACCTCTACGGCCCCCTGCCGTGCGAACTGGTGCGGGTGGCCAGGGCCGCGCCCCTCGACGCCGAAGGCGCGCCGATGCTGGGCGATCTGGCGCCGTGAGCCTCGCCCACGATGCGGCGACGGCCCTCCTGCGCCGGATCGATCCCGAGACCGCGCACGGCCTGACCCTTCGCGCCCTCGCCGCCGGCCTCGGACCGGTGGACCGGACGCCGATCGACCCGATCCTGGCGACGAACCTCGCCGGCTTGTCGCTCGCCCATCCCATCGGCCTCGCCGCCGGCTTCGACAAGAACGCCGCCGTCGCCGCGGCCATGCTCCGCGCCGGCTTCGCCTTCGTCGAATGTGGCACCTCCACGCCTCTCCCCCAGGCCGGTAACCCCCGGCCACGCCTCTTCCGCCTCCCCGAAGACCGGGCGGTTATCAATCGCCTCGGCTTCAACAATCTCGGCCACGTGGCCTTCGCCGCCGCCCTGGGCCGCCGGCCGAAAACGGGAATCGTTGGGGCCAATATCGGGGCCAACAAGGACTCGCCCGACCGCGCCGCCGACTATGTCCGCGGCCTGACGCGCCTCTGGGGCCTCGCCGACTATTTCACCGTCAACATCTCTTCGCCCAACACGCCCGGCCTGCGCGACCTGCAGGCCCGGGATGCTCTCGAACAGCTTCTGGGCGCGCTGGCCGAGGCCCGCGCCAGCCTGCCGTCACCGGCCGCGACGCCGGTCTTCCTCAAGGTGGCGCCGGATCTGCACGAGGCCGAGATCGAGGGGATCGTCGACTCCGCGGTCACCCACGGCCTCGCCGGCCTCATCGTCTCCAACACCACGATTCAACGGCCGGGCAGCCTGCGTGGCGCGCGCCGCGGCGAGGCCGGCGGGCTCTCCGGCGCGCCGCTGATGGCCCTCTCCACCCGCCTGCTGGCCCAGTTTCACGCCGCCTCGGGCGGTCGCCTGGTCCTGATCGGCGCGGGCGGCGTCGCCTCGGGCGCGGACGCCTACGCCAAGATCCGCGCCGGCGCCGCCGCCGTGCAGCTCTATACGGCCCTGGTCTATGAGGGACCGAGCCTGGCGGCGCGCATCCGCGCCGACCTGGCCGCCCGTCTGCGGGCTGATGGATTTTCCGGCCTCGCCGAGGCGGTGGGGGCGAAGTGAGCGGGTCCTTTGGCGCCCGCGCCGGGGGAGCTTCGATTGCTCGCGGGGCGGCGTTGACGTAACCAGCCGTCGATGGCGGATCCCGCGCCCCAGACCTCACCCGCCCGGCGGGCGTTAGGCGGCGTCCCGTGGCCCGGGGGGCTGTCGGCCCGCCTGCTGTTGCTCACCGTGCTGATCGTGGTGCTGGCCAATCTGCTTATCCTGCCGCCCAATCTGGCGGCGTTCGAAGAGCAGCGCCTGCGCGACCGCCTGAACGCCGCCGAGGTGGCCACCCTCGTCGCCCAGCTCGCGCCGGGCGGCGCGGTCAGCTCCCAGAACTCGCAGAAGCTGCTGGCCGGGGCCGAGGTCGTCCAGATCTCCCTGGGCGTCAACAACGAGCGCCACCTCATCCTGCAGATGCCCCGCGTCCAGCGCGCGCCCTATCTGGTCGACCTGCGCCAGAAAAACCCGCTGTCGTGGGTTGCCCCATTCGAGACCCTGTTCGGCGGCGGCGGCCGCATGGTGCGGGTAATGGCGAGGCCACAGTTCCTGCCGGCCGACTTCGTGGAGATCGTGGTCCCGGACGGGCCCCTGCGGCGCGAGCTCACCGCCCAGCTCATCCGCCTGCTGGGCATCGCCCTCTTCACCTCGCTGATGGCCGGCGCAGTGGTCTATCTGTCACTAAACTTCCTGCTCGTGCGGCCCATGCAGCGCATCACCCGCGCAATGGAACAATTCCGGGCCGACCCGGACGACGCCGCCGCCCGGGTCAAGCCGTCCGGCCGCCGCGACGAGATTGGCCGCGCCGAGCGCGAGCTCGACCGCATGCAGACCGATCTGCGCGCCGCCCTCGCGTCCCGCGCCCGCCTGGCGGCGCTCGGCGAGGCGGTGGCCAAGATCAACCACGACCTGCGCAACATGCTGACCAGCGCCCAGCTGGCCTCCGAGCGCCTGGCCCATTCCGGCGATCCCAATGTCGCCCAGGCGCTGCCGAGGCTCGAACGCGCCCTCGACCGCGCGTCGCGCCTGGCCTCCAACGTCCTCGCCTTCGGCCGCAGCGAGGAGTCGCCGCCGCAGAAGCGCCCGGTCCCCCTGCGCGCCGCCCTGCAGGCCGCCGCCGAGGACGCCGGCCTCGCCCCTGACGGCGTGGCCCTCGCCGTCGCCTTCAAGGGCGATCCCGCGGTCGCCGCCGATCCCGAGCAGCTTCACCGCATCCTGGTCAATCTGATGAACAACGCCCGCCAGGCGATCGATCACGCCGAAGGGCGCAAAGGCGTCGGCAAACTAAGGGCCGAGCATTCCAGCGACGCCGCCAGCGACCTCCTGCGCCTCGTCGATGACGGCCCCGGTCTGCCGGAACGGGCCCGGGCGCACATCTTCCAGCCCTTCGCCGGCGCCGCGCGCGAGGGCGGCACCGGTCTCGGACTCGCCATCGCCCGCGAACTCGCCCAAGGCCACGGCGGCGACCTCACCCTCATCTCCACCGGCTCCGAAGGCACGACGTTCGAGGTGAAATTGCCGAAGGGGTGACGTCTCTCTCCCCCTTGCATGCATGGGGGAGAGAAGACCCCTCTAGCAACAGCCCTTAGCGACGCCTTCGCGGCGGGGGTCGGCGCCGCCTTGCAAGTGGCCGTCGCGCAGGATGATGCCGTGCAGGCCCGAGCCCTCGCCGGCGTAGCCGCCCTTGACCGTCACCCCCTTGGCCGCCAGGCTGGCGACGACGCCCGGGGCCAGCTTGGCCGGCTCGGTGGCGTAGAAGTCGCCCAGCGCCACCAGATTGGGCAGGTCGATGGCGTCCTGCACGCTGAGGTTCCACGCGAACATGCCGACCAGGGTCTTGACCACATAGGACGGGATGGCGAGCCCCCCCGGCGATCCCACCGCGGCGACGAAGTTCCCCTGCCGGTCGAGCACGATGGCCGGCGACATCGACGAGCGCGGCCGCTTGCGTGGACCGACCGCGTTGGCCGCCGCCGCGCCGTCCTTCTGCAGCGGCGAGAAGGAGAAGTCGGTCAGCTGATTGTTGAGTATAAAGCCGTCGACCATCCGTCCGTCGCCGAACACGCTCTCCACCGTGGTGGTCATGGAGACGACGTTCCCCCACTGGTCGACCACGGTGAAGGAAGAGGTGCCGCCCGGCTCGACTGTGGCGTCGGCGCCGTGCTCGGGCGCGCCGGCGGGATGGCCGGGGGCCGGCGCCGAGCCGGCCGTCTCGCCGATCAGCTTCGCCCGCGCGGTGAGATAGGCCGGGTCGAGCAGGCCGGCGGTGGGAACCTTCACGAACGCGGGATCGGCGACATATTGCAGGTCGTCGGCATAGGCCAGGCGCTCGGCCTGGGAGAGCAGGTACCAGCCCTCGGCGTCGGTCGGCCCGTGGGCGGCGATGTCGGTGCGCTCCAGGATTCCGAGCGCTTCCAGCGTCACCGGTCCGCCCGAGGGCGCCGGTGGCTCGCACACCGTCCAACGCCGGAACGGCCGGCACAGCGCCGGCTCTTCGATCGGCTTGTAGGCGGCCAGGTCCGCCAAGGTCATGGTTCCCGGGATCGGGCCCTTGCCGAGCCGGGCGACGATGTCGGCGGCGATCGGTCCGCTCTGCAGCGCTGCCGGGCCCTCGGCCGCCACGCGGCGCAGGCTGGCGGCGTAGGCCAGGTTCTTCAGCACGTCGCCGGCGACGTATTTCTTGCCGTCGGGCTTGGTGAAATAGGCCGTGACGTCGGGCGTCCCGGCCTGAGGCGCGCTGTCGACGATATAGCCGGCCAGCCTGGGGCTCACCGCGAAGCCCTCGTCGGCCAGCCGCGCGCTGTCCTCGAACAGGTCGCGCCAGGCCAGGCGCCCGTGCTCCTTCTGCGCCAGATGCAGCATGGCCACCGCGCCGGGGACGCCGGCCGAGCGACCTGAAAGCACGGCCTGGAAGAAGGGCAATGGCTTGCCGTCGGCGCCGAGGAACATGTCCGGCGAGGCCCCGGCGGGGGCGAACTCGCGGCCGTCGTAGGCCGTCGCCCGCTTCGTCTTGGCGTCGTAATAGACCATGAACGCCCCGCCCCCGAGGCCGGAGCTTTGCGGCTCGACCAGGCCCAGCGTCGCCTGGATGGCCACGGCGGCGTCTACGGCCGAGCCGCCCTGGCGCAGCACCTTCAGTCCCGCCTCCGTGGCGATCGGATTGGCCGCCGCCACCATCGCGCGCTGAGCCGCCGCCGGCGCGGCCGAGAGGATCAGCAAGCTGAGCGCGACGGCCAGGCGCATGGCGTGTCCCCGAATCTGGCTGTCCTCCTCCCGTCGGCGGATGGGGGAGGTGGCCCGAAGGGCCGGAGGGGATGGAGCGGCGTCTCCGCCCCACCCGTCTCGCGCTTCGCACGATCCACCTTCCCCCTCAAGGGGAGGGAGGACGTCGCGTCGCCCTGGCATGGACAATCGCCACTCGGGCGTGCGAGTCGCGCGGCGATGAAACCTGGCGCGCGCAATCTGATCACCGATGTGCCCGGCCTCGCCGTCGGTCAGGCTGAGGATTCGCGCGCTCGCTCCGGCGTCACCGTGATTCTCCCTGACGCCCCCGCGGTGGCGGCCGTCGATGTGCGCGGCGGCGGGCCTGGCACGCGCGAGACCGACGCGCTCGCCGCCGACACCCTGGTCGAGGCCGTCGACGCCGTCGTGCTCTCCGGCGGCTCGGTCTATGGCCTGGCCGCCGCCGACGGCGTCACCGCCTGGCTGGGCGCGCGCGGCCGCGGCTTCGGCCTCGCCGCCGGCGCGCCACCGGCGCCGATCGTCCCGGCCGCCATCCTCTACGACCTCGGCAACGGCGGCGAGAAGGGCTGGGGGCTGGAGCCGCCCTACCGCGCCCTCGCCATCGCCGCCGCTGAGGCCGCCGGGGCCGACTTCGCCCTCGGAACCGCCGGCGCCGGGGCCGGGGCCATGGCCGGGGTGCTCAAGGGCGGCGTCGGCTCGGCCTCCGTTGTCTGCGAGGATTGGACGGTGGGTGCGCTCGCGGCCGTCAACAGCTTCGGCTCCGTCGTCGCCCCCGGTGGGCGCGCCTTCTGGGCGGCGCCGTTCGAGATCGGGGCCGAGTTCGGCGGCGTGCCACCCGACTCGGTGCACGCGGCCCCGAACGACTGGGGACTTGCCAAGCGCGGTCCCGCGCCCCGCGCCAACACCACGCTTGCGGTCATCGCCACCGACGCCGCCTTGACCCCGGCGCAGGCGCGTCGTGTGGCGGTCATGGCCCAGGACGGCCTGGCGCGGGCGATCCGCCCGATCCACGCCCCCTTCGACGGCGATGCGGTCTTCGTCCTCTCCACCGGCGCCCGCCCGCTCGGCGAGCCGTCGGCCTTCGCCCTGACGGTGCTGGGGGCCCTGGCCGCCGACTGCCTTGCCCGCGCCGTCGCCCGCGGCGTCTATGAAGCGACCGCGTGGCCGGGGACCGGCGTCACGGCGTGGAGGGATTTGGGTTAGCTCTCTCCCCCTCTACGACGGGGGAAGAGAAATGCTCACTCGAACAGCAGCCTCGCCGCGCCGAGGAGACCGGGTTCGGGGTGGATGATCAGGGCCACGGGGACGGCGGCCAGCACCGGCTGGGCCCGGCCCTTGGCCTCGAACCTGGCCCGCACCAGGGCCGTGTCGAGAAATTCGATCATCCTGGGGGCGATGCCGCCGCCGATGGCCACCGCCTGCGCCCCCTGCACCAGGGCGACGTCGCCCATGGCCCCGCCGAGGATCAGGCAGAAGCGCTGCACCGTATCCTTGGCGATGATGTCGCGGCCGGCGATCGCCGCCTCCAGGATATCGGGCGCCGACGGCGGCTCGGCCGACGCGCCGCGGATCTCGGCCGTGGCGCGGTAGAGGTGCTCCAGGCCTGGCCCGGAGAGAATGCGTTCGTTGGAGACGCGTGGAAAGCGGCCCAGCATCACCCTCAGGATCTGCAGCTCCAGTTCGTCCAGCGGCGCGAAGCTGGCGTGGCCGCCCTCGGTCGGCACCACGATATCTCCCGCCGGCCCGCGCAGCACCTGGCCGACGCCGAAGCCGGTGCCTGGCCCCAATAGCGACACAACCGACGGCAGGGTCTCGGGCCAGGCCGGGCCGCTCAGCGGCCGCCAATCCTTGGGGCCAAGGCCCGCGAGGGCGTGACCGATGGCGACGAAGTCGTTGACCACCTCGAACCGCGTCCAGCCGAACTCCGCCTTGAGGCCGGCGGTGCTGAACGACCAGTCGCGGTTGGTCAGGCGAACCAGGTCGCCGCTGATCGCCGAGGCGACGCCGAACGCCGCCATGGTCGGGCGTGGCGCGGCCCCCAGCTCGTCGAGATAGGCGGTGACACAGGCCTCGACGCCCGGGTGGTCGGCGTTGCGCATGTCCCGGCGAAAGGCGGTGACGATGGTCCCGGCGGCGTCCAGGCCAGCCAGGGCGAAGCGGGTGTTGGTGCCGCCGATGTCGGCGACCAAGCCCACGGGGCTGTCGGAAACGAACAGGTCGTACTCCCAAGCTGCGCATGAGGGTTGGGTGGGCGCGCGCGCCTTATCCTAAGTCTTGGGCGTCGCGGTCAAATGGGCTAAGCGCGGCCCATGGTTTCGCCAAGCGTCTATCCGATCATCCTGTGCGGCGGCGCCGGCACACGCCTGTGGCCGGAATCGACGGCCCGACGGCCCAAGGCCTTTCTGCCGCTCACCAGTCACCGCTCCTTGCTCCAGGAGACGGCCGTGCGCATCGCCGGTATCGCCGGCGCCGCCGCGCCCATCGTCGTCGCCTCCCACGCCCAAGCCGAGCTCGTGCTGGCCGAGTTCGCCGACGTCGGCGTCGCCTGCCGGCTGATCACCGAACCGGTTGGCCGTGGCTCGGGGCCGGCCATCGCCCTGGCCTGCCTGGAGATCGTCGCCGAGAATCCCGAGGGCTTGGCCGTCGCCGTCGCTTGCGACCACCATGTGCCCGACCCGGCGGCCTTCGCGCTCGGCGTCCTGGCCGCCCTGCCGGCGGCGGCCGCGGGCGCCATCGCCACCTTCGGAGTCCGGCCAACCCACGCCTCCACCGCCTATGGCTACATCGAGCCCGGCGAGCTGCTGGAGGGCCCGGTCCGGCGCGCCGCCCGCTTCATCGAAAAGCCGGACGCCGTCCGCGCCGAGGAGCTTCTCGCCGCCGGCTGCCTGTGGAACAGCGGCAACTTCGTTTTCCACGCCGGCGTCATGCTGGCCGAACTCGAGGATCGCGAGCCGGCCCTGATGGTCGCCGCCCGCCGCGCCCACGCCGAACTCCGCCGCGAGGGTCAGGTGCTGGCCCTCGGCGAGGCCTTTCTCGCCAGCCCCGACATCGCCATCGACGTGGCGGTCATGGAGCGGACCGACCGCGCCGCCGTGTTGCCCATCGACTACGCCTGGTCCGACCTCGGTGCCTGGGACGCCGTGCTCGACGCCGCCGACAAGGACGCTGCCGGCAACGCCACGCGCGGCCATGTCGCCATCGTCGACAGCGAGGGCTGCCTCGTGCGCACCGATTCCGCCACCCGCGTGGCCATCATCGGCCTCAAGGACATCGCCGTGGTGGTCGAGAACGGGTCGGTGCTGGTCTGCGACCTGGCCTCGGCCCAAAAGGTCCGCCTCGCCGCCAAGGGCCTTGAAACCGCCTGACAGTGACCCGCCGGTGACAGGGCTGAAATTCGCCGGTGAGCTTGGCCGGTCAGTTTCCCGCCGAACGATGGAGCGGACCCACATGATCAACGCCGACGACACCGAGCGCGCGCGCCACCGTGGCCTGGCCGAACAGCTGTTCACCATCGGCAACATGGCCGTCTTCCTGGTCCTGCTCGTCTGCGTCGCCGTCGCCGCCGTCTTCTGGGAGCTTTGGCACTGACCCACCTCTCCCGGCGGGAGAGGTCGAGACGCA
>Ga0302314_10006412_pt1 | contig 21301 bp, 17 predicted proteins | sample III_Palsa_N2_3_FD_200533 | JGI IMG/M metagenome (GOLD analysis project Ga0302314, IMG submission 200533) | Peat permafrost microbial communities from Stordalen Mire near Abisko, Sweden - III_Palsa_N2_3 | ecosystem: Environmental > Terrestrial > Soil > Palsa > Peat permafrost | place: Sweden...
AGACCGTTCTCCGTCTTTCCTCTGCGACACTTTGGGTCAGAGTCTTATCGAGATCGCGCTCATGATGCCTCTGCTCATTCTTCTGATCGGATACGCCATCGACTTCGGCTACTTCTTCCTGGTCGCCGCCAACACCACCTCCGCCGCGCGCAACGCGGCAGAGTACTCCGTGCAGGGCTTCGAGTCCCCCTCCGGAGCGGCAATACCCTTTGCCGGTCCTTTGACCACCTCTGCCTCCGTCTCCGCCGCTGCACTTGGAGATCTCGGCGGCCTTCTCAGCGCCGCCACCGTTACCGCAATTCAGGTCTGCTCAAAATCGATCGGCGTCTCGGCCAACCGAGCCAGTTGCTCGAACTTCGGCGCAACCGGATCCACATACACTCCAGCCCTCGACCCAGAGACTCCAAACTTCATTCTGCAACGCGTCGACATCACCTACACCGTCCAGCCTCCGGTCCCACTCAGCCTCTTCACCATCTCCTTCCTGCCCAGTCTGCAGTTCCACCGCCAGGTCTCGATGAGGGCGATGGACTGATGACCCCGCCAGTACAGCAGAGACTCCAATCATGCGGGAAGGCCGCCTATCTCAAGATTCACGTGGACCCGATAAGAAGGGGCTCTGGACTGTCTTGCATCGCTTCCCCCAGGCTACCGTTTGTGCGCAGCGAACTCGGTGCGGCCGCACTCGAGACCGCACTTGGTCTTATGCTGATCATGACTTGCGTGCTCGGCATCATTGAATGCTGCATGATGGTCTACACCTATAGCGTTTACGCCGACGCCGCCCGCGAAGGCACGCGCTACGCAACCCTGCACGGCCTCGACAGCGTCAGTTGCAGCGGCCCCAGCGCTGGCTGCGCCGATCCCACCGCCGCCAACGTCATCAGCTACGTCAAGACCTACGCCACCGCCTACGCCGCTCAGACCTCGTCGCTGACCGTCACCGTCAGCTATCCCGACGTGGGCGGCTGCGCAACGCCGTCGCGGGTCATCGTCACCGTCGCCTACGTCTACAAGCCTCTGTTCAAGCTGCCCGGCATGTCGCCCAGCTTCCAGGCCAGCTCGCAAGGGAGGATCGTCTACTGATGCCTCTCCCGATACCATCGCATCTCGCCGCATCTCCTATCCCCAACCGCTCTTCAGAGTCTGGCCAGGCCGCCATCTTTCTTCTCCTGATCCTCGGCCTCTTTCTCTTCGCCATCTTTGGCTTCGCAGTGGACCTCACCAACATCTGGTTCCACCGCCAGGCCGCGATCGCCGCTGCCGACGCGGCCTGCCAGGCCGGAGCGCTCGACATGCTCGCCGTCAACAGCGGAGCGACACTCAGCTCCACCGGCTTTACCACTGGCACAGCAAGCGACTGCCTCGGCAGCCCCTCTGCCACCATGTGTACCTATGCCGCTGCCAACGGCTACTCCGGCTCCGGCCTCGTCGCGGGTACCGTCTCAAACGCCGTCTCATGGACCTTCCCTTCTACCGTCAGCGGAGTCACCGCTGGCAACGGTACTTATTCCTTCCTTCAACTCACTATCGCGGAGAACGTGAAGACGTACTTCATCTCTCTGCTTGTCGCCTCGCATGTCCAGCGGCTCAACACCGTCAGCACCTGTGGCGTCACTCCAATCAAAGCCGCTGCACCGATGCTTATCCTCAACCCCATCCTTGCGGGCGCCTTCAACTACTCCGGCGGCGGCAAGCTGGTCATCGTCGGCGGCCCTCAGCGTGGCCTGCAGGTCAACTCCTCCAGTGCGCTCGCCGTTGGCTGGCTTCCCTCCGGCACCATCGACCTCAGCGCCGGAGGCCCGAATCAAACCGGCTCCGATGTCGCCGTCGTCGGAGGACCCACCTCCGCGCCGAATCTCGGCGTTACCTCGTACTACGGTGGAACCACGGGCAACTGGAAGAGCAGTGTCATCCCGCTCTCCGATCCCTTCAGCTCCGTCGGCGTGCCAACTAGCATCCTCAGCCTCACGCCCTCGACCAGTACGCTCGGCACCTGGGTCGCCTATGGCGTCGACGGCTGTCCCGACAACACCGGCTCCACCGGCATTCCCACCCACGCCTGCAAGGAGTTCGGTCCCGGCTACTACCCTCTCGGCATCAATCTCCCATTAGTGATGAACAACTTCTCCACAGCCATCTTCAAGCCGGGGATCTACTACATGGGCGGCTCGCTCATCGCCACCGGAAGCAACACCCTGCGCATCGCGAAGCCCTCCGGCTACCTCCAGACCGATGGGATCATGCTCTACTTCAACGGCGGCACCATCAGCATCTCCGGTTGCTCGGGCTGTACCTCCGTCGGCATCGACAACGTCGCCTCCACCGACCTCACCTGCAACGGCTCGGCACCCATGTCAGCCCTCGGTATGGCGTCTTCGCTATCAGGTAACGTCCTCTATGGCCAGTGCACCGTAGGAGGCACCTATTGGGACTCAGGCGGCGACACCACCGACTCCGCCTCGGTCACCGGCAGTCGTGGCCTGCTGATCTTCCAGGATCACTCCAACATCTCCATACCGGCGCTCATAGGCTCAGGCAGCATCGTCTTCTCCGGCGTGCTGTACTTCCACTCCTTTACCTATCTCGACCTGCTGAGCGTCTCCGGCGGCGCCAGCACTGGAACCTACGTGCTCGGTCAGATCGTCGCCGACCAGGTCAGTCTCTCCGGCAGCGGCATCATCCGTCTGGCGCTCAGTCCCTCCGCAGTCACCCCACTGCCCAAGGTCGCGATCTTCAACTAGCGCATCCCGTGCCTTCTTCCCGCAAAGCCCAAGATCTCATGTTTCTAACGAACCGTGCCGATATTTGGAGAGATGCGTGCTGCATCCCAAAATGATCCTGCAATCAGGATCTGCAGGGCCGTTCATCCGTCGTGTCGTAATGATCCCGCTGTCTTTGCTCATCGCGCGCCATGGAAGCACTTTGAAGAAGCTTGAAGTAATGGGGAGAGTCCCTATGGAGTCGATACACGATACGTTCCGCGCCTTCTGCGAGGACGAGTCGGGCCAGGATCTGATCGAATATGCCCTCGTCGCCGGTCTGATCTCTCTCGGCGCGATCACCGCCATGTCCGGGCTCGCGACGAAGATAGGATCCGCATTTAACTCCGTTGGGAGCCAGTTGGCCAGCGCTCTCTAACCCACCCATTCGCCCTCGGCGAATCTTCCTGGGAGCATCTGAAAACGCTAACCCTTCTCGGATTCCTGCCTTGAACCAATATCGACCTGGAGCACTCATGGCAGCGCCTTTACCGTTCATCTACCTCGGATCGGCTCTCGCCTTCGCCTCCGTCGCCGCGGTTCATGATGTGCGGGAGCGGAGAATCCCCAATCGGCTCAGCGGTCTTGGAATCCTCGTCGGCTTGCTCCTCCATCTTCTTCTCGCGGGCGTCCTGCAGTTTGTCTGGGCGCTCCTGGCAGGCCTACTCGCCGGTGCGATCTTCTTTCTCTTTTATCTCGCAGGAGGCATGGGTGCAGGCGACGTGAAGTTGATGGCCGCCATCGGCTGTCTCACCGGCATCGCTCTCATCAAGGATGTTCTGCTCGCCACCGTGCTCATCGGCGCAGTCTGCGCGCTCCTCCTCGCCCTCGCTCGCGGACGTCTCCGCGAGACCGTTCAAAATGTGTTCGTCCTCATCGCACACCATCAGGCTGCAGGTCTCGCCGCTCATCCCGAGCTCAATGTAACCAACCAGCGCTTGCTGCGCCTGCCTTATGCCGTCCCCATTGCGATCGGCTGCATGGCGGTCCTCGGCTTTGAGATCGTGCAGGGCTCAAGCCTATGAACCTCCGCCGCCTCACCGTCTCGCTGGTCATTGCACTGTTGCTCTCTGCGCTGTGTACCTGGATGCTCAGCCGCCGGATCGGCGCGGCTGGCGCACGGCATACGCCGGACTGGCATTACGTCGCTCCCGCCGCCTCGCTGGCCGCGGGCGAGATCCTCAAGCGCGACAGCCTCGTGCTCATCGACTGGCCGGTATCCCATCCCGTCCCGGGAGCCTTCGCCCGCCCGGAGGATCTAATCGGCCGCGCCCTGCTCTACCCCTTGGATAAAGGTCAGCCGATCACCGACAAGTACGTCTCCGCTCCAGGTGCGGGCCTCGGCCTCGCCGGTCGCATCCCCGCTGGCATGCGTGCCGTCGCACTCCACTCCGACGAGGTCATGGGGGTAGGCGGTTTTTTATTGCCGGGGTCCCACCTCGACGTGCTCGTCACCTATCGCTCCGAACGGGTTCCCGAGCCCGTCACCCTCACCGTGTTGCAAAACGCCATCGTCCTCGCCGCTGGCCATCAGGTCGAGCCCGACCCCGAGGGCAAGCCCGTCGTAGCCACCGTCGTCACCCTGCTGCTCACCCCTACCGACGCCGAGCGCGCCGTCCTCGCCAGCACCCAGGGGACCATCCACTTCATCCTGCGCAGCGGCTCCGATCAAGGCAACGCCAACGCCTCGCCGGTCCTCCTCTCGCAGCTCTCCGGCGACCTGCCAAGATCCTCCACGCCCTCGCCGCTCCCGGCCACGTGGTCCTCGAGCCGCCCTCGTCCTCCAGAGCAGCGTCTCGTCGTCGACACCATCCTCGGGGACAAGCAGACGTCCGAGACCTTCCCCACGAAGAGTCAGAAGAGTCAGCCATGAGCCGTCTCCTGCTCATGCCGCACCGTCCCATCGCCTGTGCGCTCCTGTTGATCGCGTGTGCCTCTGCCTACGCCCCCGCCTACGCTCAGGAGCTGCAGGAGATCCAACCGCAGCCAGCCCCATCGAGCTCCGCTTCCCTCCAGCCGCCAAGCCTCACTATCAGCCAAACATCCACGCAGGAGACCCTGCACGTCCTCGTCGGCCGCTCCCTTCTCCTCAACAGCGCAAGCCCCATCCGCCGCATCTTCATCGGCAACCCAGCCGTGCTGGGCAGCCTCACCGCGAGCCCGCAGGAGCTCGTCGTCACCGCAAAATCCCCCGGCGTCAGCAGTCTCGTCCTCTGGGATCAGCAAGGCAGATCCTGCCTCTACACCGTCTCCGCCGACATCGATCCCACCGCTCTTCGTCAGGCCCTCAAGCAGGCTTACCCAGCCAGCGCCATCGACGTGCAGGGCAGCGAGAATCGCCTCTCCCTCTCCGGCGTCGTCCCTACCGCAGAGGTCTCGGACGGCGCCGCGAAGATCGCCGCCATCTACTCGAAGGACATCTCCAACTCCCTGCAGGTCGTCGCCCTCCACGGCAAACAAGTGGAACTCAAACTCCGCATCGTCGAGGTCGACCGCACCAAGCTCGACCAGTTCGGCGTCAACATCATCCAGGGTGGCCGCACCCCTGTGTCCACCAGCACGATGCAGTTCACCAACCCGCTCAACCTCTCGATCTTCAATGCCAAACTCAACCTCGGCATCCAGATCGAAGACCTCCAGCAGAAGCAGGTCCTCCAGGTCCTCGCCGAACCCACCCTCACCACCCTCAGCGGCCAGTCTGCGCGCTTCCTCTCCGGCGGCGAGTTTCCCTTTCCCGTCGTGCAGGCCGCAGGTGGCCCCGGCGCCGCCGTCGTCACCATCCAGTTCCGCTCCTATGGCGTCAAGGTCGACTTCACCCCCACCGTCAATCCCGACAACTCCATCCGTCTCAAGGTCGCCCCCGAGGTCAGCGCCCTCGACTACACCAACGCCGTCACCATCTCCGGCTTCACCATCCCCGCGCTCTCCACCCGCCGCGCCGAGACCGAAGTCGAGCTGCAGGACGGCCAGACCTTCATGCTCTCCGGCCTGCTCGACCATCGCACCACCGAGAACCTCGCCAACGTTCCCGGAATAGGCAGTCTGCCCATCCTCGGCCCGCTCTTCCGCTCCAAGTACAACAACCACTCCGTCATTGAACTCGTCGTCATCGTCACCGTGAACATCGTCGATCCCCTCGCCGATACTTTTAAGGAGCGCAACCCGGAGCCGACAGTCCTGCCCAAGCCCGCAGTGCCAAACATGTCCGCCGAAGGCTTCGACCAGCAGCTCCATGCCCCTAAGGATTCAGCCGAGATGCCGCCGCCGCCTCCTCCAACCACCGCCCCACAACCCTGACCGATATCCCGCATGCAAAGCTCTCCCTCCAACCCGGACCAGATCATCCAAGCGGTCTTCAGCGTCTGCTCCTCCGGCGACGTCGTCCCCGCCGCCATGCTCGCCATCGCCAACGTTCCCGGCAGCGAGTTCGTCGGCGAGTTCCAGGAGTACATCACCGCCGAACGCCGCCCGCAGTTCTCTCCCGCACTCAAGAACGCCATGGGCTGTGTTGCGCTCATCGACTGCGACCGCGACCCCGAGCTCGGCATCGAGACCATGGAGCGCCTGCAGCAGGCCGCCCCCCAGCGCATGAGCCTCATCGCCATCGCCTCTGCCTCAAACGAACGCTTCCTGCTCCGCGCCATGCGCGCCGGCTGCAACGACTTCCTCAGTAAGCCCGTCGATGTCATCCAGCTCACGAGCGCCCTTGCCCGCTTCCAGACCATGCATGCCGCCGCCTCGCTTGGCCCCCAGAACCTGGGCAAGATCATCACCTTTCTCGGCGCAAAAGCGGGTGTCGGCACCACCACCCTCGCCGTTCATCTCGCCGTGCATCTCGTTCGCCGCCACGGCAAGAAGGTCCTCCTCATCGACCACAAGCACGAACTCGGCCACGTCGCCCTGCACCTCGGCATCCAGGACACCATCTACTTCTTCACCGAGCTCATCCAGAATGTCGACCGCCTCGACGCCGACCTGCTCGAAGGCTTCGTCACCCACCACGAGAGCGGCCTCGACGTCATCTCCTCGCCCGATCGCCCCGCGCCCATGCACGACATCCCGCCCGGCGTCACCGAGCGCGTCATGGACTACCTCCGCACCCGCTACGACTTCGTCATCCTCGACTCCTCCGTCGTCTACGGTGCCGCCCTGCCCGCCCTCATGCTCGCCTCCGACGAGGTCTGCCTCGTCTGCACCCCCGACGTCGCCGCCCTCCGCGACCTCGTCCGCCACACCGAGCACCTCGCCCACCTCAAGGGCTTCGCCGCCAAGCTGCGTATCGTCGTCAACCGCGCCACCTCCGTCGATGCCGTCAACGCCCAGCAGATCGAAGCCGCCGCCAAGTTTCCCGTCTCGATCGCCATCCCCAACAGCTATCTCGAGCTCGTCCGCGCCGTCAACGCGGGCGAGCCCGTCTCCCCGCAGGATCGCGGTCCCTTCGCGCAGGCCATCGGCCGCTGGACTCTTCGCCTTACCTCGGACGAGGTTTCGAAGGTTGCCGCCGTCCACTTCAAGAGGCGATTCACCTTCTGGCGTCGATCCGCAATGGCCGGATAAGCGCCACCCATAAGCCGTCTCCACCAGGGTGCCCCGATGAACGAAGTCTCTCTCTACATGACCGGCCCCGCCCGACCCGCAGCAGCCGTCGAGCAGCGCTCCAGCAGCACGCTCGCAGACGCCTCGCGCAACCAGCTCAAGACCGCCGTCCACCAGGAGCTCATCAAGCGCGTCGACCTCGAAAAGCTCAGCCTCCTGCAGACCGATCCCAGCGGCCGCCAGAAGCTCCTCCTCACCATCTCCCAGCTCGTCGGCGAGCAGAACGTTCCCCTCACCGCCGTCGATCGCGACCTCCTCGCCAAGGAGGTCATGGACGAGGTCTTCGGCCTCGGTCCGCTCGAGCCGCTCCTTCACGACCAGACCATCAGCGACATCCTCGTCAACACCTTCGACACCGTCTACGTCGAGCGCCGCGGCGTCATCGAGAAGACCTCCGTCGTCTTCCGCGACCCCGCCCACCTCATGCACATCATCGACAAGATCGTCTCCGCCGTTGGCCGCCGTATCGACGAGTCCTCGCCCATGGTCGACGCGCGTCTGCTCGACGGCTCCCGCGTCAACGTCGTCATCCCGCCGCTCGCTGTTGATGGCCCCATCGTCTCCATCCGCCGCTTCGGCAGCTCGCCCCTCGGCGCCGACGACCTCCTCCGCCACCGAGCCCTTACGCCCCAGATGCTCGAGCTCCTCAAAGGTGCCGTCCGCGCCCGCCTCAACATCGTCGTCTCGGGCGGCACTGGCGCGGGCAAGACCACGCTGCTCAACGTGCTCTCCGGCTACATCTCCGCCGCCGAGCGCATCGTCACCATCGAAGACTCCGCCGAACTCCAGATCAAGCAGGAGCACGTCGTCCGTCTCGAGTGCCGCCCGCCCAACGTCGAAGGCAAAGGCGCCGTCCGCCAGCGCGAGCTCGTCATGAACGCCCTCCGCATGCGTCCCGACCGCATCATCCTCGGCGAGATCCGTGGTGAAGAAGCTCTCGACATGCTGCAAGCCATGAACACCGGCCACGACGGCTCCATCACCACCATCCACGCCAACACCCCACGCGATGCCATCGCCCGCCTCGAGACCATGGCCATGATGGGCAACGTAGCCCTCCCTGAAAAAGCCATCCGCGCCCAGATCGCCTCGGCCGTCCACCTCATCGTGCAGGCCTCGCGCATGAGCGACGGCTCCCGCCGCATCACCCACATCAGCGAGATCACCGGCTCCACCGGCGACGTCGTCAGCATGCAGGACATCTTCCTCTTTGAGAAGCAGGGCCTCGGCCCCGCCGACAAGGTCAAAGGCCGTTTCTTCGCCACTGGCATCGTGCCCAAGTTCGCCGAGAAGCTCAAGGCCGCAGGCATCCCGCTGCCCATCAACATCCTCGACCACTCGGTGGAGGTCTAGCCCGATGAACTCGATGAGCCTCTTCTGGGTGTTCGCTGTCGTCCTCGCCCTCACCTTCGCCATTCTCTTCCTGATGCAACGCCCCGCCACGTCCAACAAGAAGCTCCAAGACCGCCTCGCCGCCCTGCCCACTGTCCGCAAAGAGATCGATCCCGACGCCGAAGGCCTCGTCCGCGAAGAAGCCCAGGGCGTCACTCACCTCGTCGGCGAGCGCCTCAAAGATTTCCACTTCGCCAGCTCGCTCGAACGCCTCATCCTCCACGCAGACAGCACGACGACCATCGGCTCCATCGCTCTCCTCAGCTTCTTTCTCGCTGTCTTCGCAGGCTTCGCCGTCCACATCTTCATCGGCTCCTTTCCGCTCGAAGTCCTCGCCAGCATCGTCGCCTTCAGCATCCGCTATCTCACCCTGCGCATCCAGAGCGCCCGCCGCCTCAAGAGCTTCGAGACCGCTCTCCCCGACGCCATCGATCTCCTCGCCCGCGCTCTCCGTGCCGGTCACTCGCTCGCCTCCGCCATCGAGGTCGTCTCCGAGCAGTCCGCCGAGCCTCTCAAGAGCGAGTTCGCCCTCTGCTTCCAGCAACAAAAGTTCGGCGTCCCCTTCCGCGACGCCCTCCTCGCCATGACCGACCGCATGCCCTCGAAAGACCTCCGCTTCGTCATCACCGCCATCCTCGTCCAGAAGGAAACCGGCGGCGACCTCACCGACATCCTCGACCGCACCACCCGCGTCATTCGCGAACGCATCAAGATCCAGGGCGAAGTCCGCACTTACACCGCGCAGGGCCGCCTCACCGGCTGGATCCTCGGCCTCATGCCCGGCATTCTGCTGCTGCTGCTCAACGTCGTCACCCCCGGCTACTCCACCGTCCTCTTCCACGACCCCCTCGGCCAGAAGATGCTCTACACCGGCGCAACCCTCGTCGTCATCGGAGGTCTTATCATCCGCAAGATCGTCAACATCAAAGTCTGATCCGCCCGCATCCGGCTCTCTAAAAATATGACCACGCTCTTCTACCTCACCACCGGCCTCACCATCTTCTGCATCTTCGCCGTCCTCGCCTGCCTGTTGCTCTCGCAGACCGCCCGCGCCGCTTCCGTGCGCGTCGTCGCCGTCTCGCGCGGCGAGCGTCACTCCCGACCCAAGCGTCAGCTCTCGCAAGAAGTCCAGGGCCAGGTCTTCGCCTCCATCCACTGGCTCCGCTCCAGCATCGGCCTCTCCGACGACCCCAAACTCATCGAGCGCTTTGCCCAGTCCGGCTGCAACAGCGATGCCTACCGCGACGTCTACGCCTTCGCCCGCATCCTCGCTCCTGTCCTTGGCCTCCTCGCTGGCTCGCTCATCGCCTCCAACCGCCTCTTCGCCATGATCGCCCTCGCAGGCGTCGGCTACCTCGTCCCCGACATGGTCCTCACCCGCCTCATCACGCGCCGCCGCGAGAAGATCCGCCTCGGCATCCCCGACGCCATCGACCTCCTCGTCATCTGCGTCGACGCCGGTCTCGGCATGGATCAGGCCATGCTCCGCGTCGGCCAGGAGCTCGGCACCAGCCATCCCGAGATCTACGAAGAGTTCCTCCAGATCAGCCGCGAGCAGCGTGCCGGCAAGCTCCGCATCGACGCCTGGCGAGCCATGGCCGACCGCTCCCGCCTCGCCGAGATGGACTCCTTCGTCAACATGCTCATGCAGACCGAGCGCTTCGGCACTCCCATCGCCCGCGCCCTCTCGAACTTCGGCGATACCATCCGCCAGAAGCGCCGTCAGCTCGCCGAAGAGATGGCCGCCAAGACCACCGTCAAGATCATCTTCCCGCTCGTCCTCTGCATCTTCCCCAGCATGTTTATCGTCCTGCTCGGCCCCGCCGGAATCGCCATCTCACGCGGCCTCTCCGGCATGGGGCAGTAACGCTGCCCCTCATTCTTTCCTCACCACACTGTCTCAGATCGAAACAAACGTTAGTACCCTCCCGCACCCATCCGGCTAAAGATTTCCGCTCAAGCTCCGATGAATCAGGAGAACGCACGCTAAGCCCGGAGAACTCGACATGAAGACCTTCAACAAACTGTTCCACGACCTCATCCACGACGAGTCCGGCCAGGACCTCATCGAGTACGCTCTGGTCGCGGGACTCATCGGCCTCGGCGCCGTCACCGCCATGAGCGGCCTCGCCACCAAGATCGGAAGCGCCTTCAGCTCCGTCGGCAGCACCCTCACCAGCGCGGTCTAGCAGCTCCACCGGGACACACCGCGCGCCAGCTTCCCGGCCCGTCGGTACAGGAGACCTCCATGGATCTCTTCGAAGGCACCTTCCTCGAAGATCTCGTTACCAGCGTCGTTCTGGTCGTCACCGTGGCGCTCCTCTGGTATCGCTCGTCCATGCTTTGAACGGAGCTCAAACCAGCAAATTCCAAACGTTCGTTCCAGCAATCGCAATCGACAGCATCGTGAAGCAGAGTCAAGAAGGAGCCTCTCATGGACACAGCACTCATCGTCAGGGTCGTCGCCGGAGTTCTCTTCGCCGTCGTCCTCGTTGCCATCATCATGCGCCGCAAGCACGCCGCCTGATTTTCCTACGCTTCATCAAAACATGGCGTACCAACACGCGCAGCCGCGTTAGCCGCGCCGCTTCGCCACAGGCCTCGCAGCTCTTCACGCTCAACCCCCGGAGGAAGCCGTGACCGCACGTTCGGCGCGCAGAGTCCTCGTCACCAACGCGACCAGCCGCGCCACCGTCTGTTCGAGCGGCCTCATCGCGAACACCTTCCTGCTCCGTCTCGTCGGCCTGCTCGGCAAACGCTCCATCGCGCCCGACGAAGGCCTCCTCATCAGGCCGTCCTCCGGAGTCCACACCTTCGGCATGCGCTTCCCCATCGACATCGTCGCGCTCGACAAGCGCAACCGCGTTCTCGGGGCATGGTCCAACATCGGTCCGTGGAGAATCCGTGGCCTCGGCCTCCGCACCCGCAGCATCCTTGAGCTCGCCGCTGGTCGCATCGACCACTGCGGTATCGCCCGCGGCGATCAGCTCTGCTTCGCTCCTCTTCCCACCCGCAAGCTCACCTCCGCCTCACCCGGCTAGCCTCATTCCCGCGTCATGACAGCGTCCACAACCCATCTGCAAACGGCTCCCCCGCTCGACCGCACGTCTGTGCCTTCTCGTACCCGCCCACGCCGCAGCGCCCGCTCACAGGGTGCGATCATCCCCTTGTTGCTCTGCCTCTTGCTCTGCCAACTCGGCCTCTGCGCGAAGAGCTTGTCGCGCTCCCTCAACGGCAACGTCGACTTCCGTGTCTTCTACGCCTCCGGCCATCTCCTCGCCACCGGCCACGGCTCGAGCCTCTACGATCCCGAACTCCAGCGATCCATACAAGACACATTCGTCGCTCCCGACACCCGCACCCTCCCCTTCCTCTATCCCGCCTTCGCCGCAGTACTCTTCGCGCCCTTCACGCTCCTCCAGTACAAACTCGCCTTCTTCGCCTTCGCACTCTTCAATCTCACTCTCCTCTTCATGTCCACCGCGTGGTTGCAACGCAGAGCCAAGCGATCCGGCGATCTCCCAGACTGGTTCGCTCTCGTCGTCCCTTTCTCTCTCGTCTCTCTCTGTCTCTTCCCCGTCTCGATCGCCCTGATGCAGGGCCAGGTCACCTTCCTTCTCCTCTTCCTCTACACCGCGTGCTTCCTCGCTATCGAGCGCGGTCGCACCTTCCTAGCGGGCTCACTCCTCGCCGCGGCGCTCATCAAGTTCCAGATCGCCCTCCCCATCGCCTTCCTCTTCCTTATCTGGAGACAAGGCCGCTTCCTGCTTGGTTTCGCTTTAGGAGCCGCCGCCCTCGCCGCTCTCTCGCTCGCTCTCACCGGCCCTGATGGAGTCGCTCAGTATCTCACCAGCCTCATCCACATCACCGGCCAGACCCTCGCTCATTCAGAGTTCGCTCGCCAGCACTACGGCATGTCTTCGGCCGAGATGCCCAACCTCCACGGCCTTTTCTCTCTACTCGCCGCAGCCTTATCCCACTCCCCTCAAGGCTCGCCGCTCGCCGTCTTCCTCCTCATCGCGATCAGCTCCGCCCTCGTCCTCCTCTGGGCCGCCCGTCAACGCCCCAGCCTCGCGCTCGCCCTCCCCGCCGCCATGCTGGTCAGCTACCACCTCCAGCCCTACGACCTCACCCTGCTGATCCTCCCCCTCAGCCTCGCGTTTGCCCCTTGCCGCAACGCATCCACATCGGATGGACAAAGAACCACAACGGATGGACAACTAACCACGCCGAAGTCACCGCGAAAACCAACAGGAGCCGCATCTCTCGCCACAATCGCTCTGCTCCTCACCATCCCCGTCGCCCCATTCCTCCTCCTGCACGGCCTCGGAGCTCTCCTCGCCCTCGCCCCTTTTACAGCCTTAGCACTGCAGTCCGTCAAAGATCCTGTCAAGCCCCAAGGCTTCCCCGAACGCGCAAATCCCCAGTAAAGACGCACTCTTTCGCGCCAAAGAAACTTGGCATACCTGTCCCACTACCAACCGGTAGGATTAAAACTGAAGCAGAGATCGCCGCAGGGAGAGTAACCCCTTGCGAATGACGATTTTAGCCATAACCCTTTTCGATCGACGATTTTACCTCGCCGAATCGAGCTAAATCGCAGATTTGGAACAGCTTGGCGCAAAACAGGAGGGGGGGGAGCCCCCAACAGCGGCCACTCCCCCCCTACACCCATCGTCCTTCGCTCACTTTTTACCGAGGCAGCGCCTGCGAGCCTTCGATCGTGAAGCCCGCACCATGCGCCGCACCGTCCGGCTGCGCGCCACCCACGACCACCTCGTACTTGCCCGCCGTAACCGACCGCATACCCGCCTGATCCACCAGCGAGAGCCGCCGCGCATCGAGTGTGAAGCTCACATGCTTCTTCTCGCCCGCGCCCAGGTGCACGCGCTCAAAGCCCTCAAGCTCCCGCGCCGGTCCACCCGCCTTCGGCATCAGGTACACTTCGGCGACCTCATCCCCGGCCACCCTCCCGGTGTTGGTCACATCCGCCTCTACCGTCAGCGGATCGCCCGCATGCAGCTTTTTCGTCGAAATCTTCACGTCCGAATACGCAAACGACGTGTAGCTCAACCCATAGCCAAACCCGAACAGCGGCTTGCCCTTGAAGTACCGATAGGTCCGGTTCGCCATCGAGTAATCATCAAACGCAGGCAACTGCTCCTTCGACGCATAGAACGTCACCGGCAACCTGCCCGCCGGATTGTTCTTCCCCGAAAGCGTCTCCGCAATCGCTTGCGCGCCGCCCTGTCCCGGATACCACGCCTCGAGAATCGCATCCGCATGCTGCTCCGCCCAGTTCACCGCCAGCGCGCTTCCGTTCAGCAGCACGACCACCATCGGCTTACCCGTCGCAGCCACGGCCTCGAGCATCTCGCGCTGCACCACAGGCAGTTGGATATCCGTGCGATCGCCGCCCGCAAACCCTTCCACCTTCAGCGGCATCTCTTCGCCCTCAAGGTCCGGCGACAGTCCGACGAACGCAACCACCACATCACTCTGCTTCGCCGCTTCCACCGCGGCCAACCGCATGGCCTCTGCCGGTGGAGCCCACTCCAGCGTCACACCGCCGCCGAAGATCTTGCCCATATGCACATACTCCACGCGAATCTGGTGCGCCTTCGCATCCGCGAAGTGCATCGTGAACCCCGGCGTCGCGCTATCGCGAAACTCCGCATCCTTTGCCGAGCTGAAGTCCGACACCTTCGCGTCATCCAAATACACCGCGAACCGCTCCGAATCGCGGCACGGATAGCAGTGCGACAGCGTCGCCAGGAACTCGTAGTCGCCCGCCTTCGGCGGCGTAATCGTCCCCGTCCAACGCACCGCGAACCTGTCTGCGTCGACCCCATCCACCGGCTTCGCCGCGTTCCAGTCGAAGTCGATCTGCTTGTCCACCCGCGTCACCGCAGGCTTCCCACCGAACCCCGCATCGGCGAAGTACTCCGCCGTCAATCCTTCCACCGCATTCGTCGCATCGGTCGACCGGAACAGCGTCCGTGGCGCCGTCACCGGCACCCCCTCCGCGTACGAAGCCCCCTGCGCATAGACCACCCGCGATCCGGCAAACTCGGACACAATCCCGTCCACCGGCATCGCTATATCCTTCGCCACGGCGTTGTAGTTGCCCTCAAGCGCCGCCAGCGAAGCCGCATTCGGCCCGATCACCGCAATCGTCTTCACATCGCTGCGCAGTGGCAGCGCGCCCTTGTTCTTCAGCAGCACCATCGACTCGCGTGCCGCCTTCAACGCCAGCTCCGTATTCTTCTCCGAGCGCACCTCGCTGAACGGAATCTGCGCATAGGCATTCGTCGCCGGATCGTCGAACATCCCCAGCTTGAACCGCGCCTCGAACAGTCGCACCAGCGAGACGTCGATCTCCTTCTCACTCACCATCCCGCGCTGCACCGCCTCGTACAGCTTCAAATAAGTCGAGCCGCAAGCCGTATCCGTCCCCGCCTTCAACCCAGCTGCCGAAGCTGTCGCCTCATCCGGCGAGTAGAGATGCGCATTCTTCATGTAGAAGTCATCGATAGCCCCGCAGTCCGACGTCACAAACCCCTTGAAGTCCCAATCTCCGCGCAGGATATCGCCCAGCAGCAGCTTGCTCGCGCATGCTGGCTGCCCGTTGACCTCGTTGTACGCGCACATGATCGACCCCGCCTTGGCATCGACGATCGTCGCGCGAAACGCCGGCAGATACGTGTCCCACAGGTCATGCGGCGTCGGTTCAACGTCCGCGCTGTGCCGCGTCGACTCCGGCCCGCTATGCACCGCATAGTGCTTCGGCGTCGCAATCACCCGCGGATGCTCCGGGTCATCTCCCTGCAAACCGCGCACAAACGACACGCCCAGCGTTCCCGTCAAAATCGGGTCTTCGCCCAGCGTCTCCTGCCCGCGTCCCCAGCGCGGATCGCGAAAGATATTGATGTTCGGCGACCAGAAGGTCAGCCCAAAGTAGATCTGGTGAACATCATGCTTGATCGCCTCGTTATACTTCGCCCGCGCCTCCATCGAGATCGTCGTGCCTTCGTCATGCACCAGGTCCTTATCCCACGTCGCCGCCATGCCAATCGCCTGCGGAAACAGCGTCGCGTATCCCGACCGCGCCACGCCGTGCAGTCCCTCATTCCACCAGTCATACGCTGGCACCCCCAGCCGCGGCATCGCCGCCGAAGTGTTCACCATCTGCGCCACCTTCTCGTAGAGCGTCATCCGCCCAACCAGATCGACCGCCCGCTGTTCCGGCGTCAATGTCGACTGCTGATACGGCAGCGCTTGCGCCCGCACACTGGGTGCGTACAAGCTCAGCGAGAGAGTTGCGAGGGCAGGGAAGAGCAGGGCTTGTCTCAACGATTGCATGGCTTGAATTTGTCTCCGATATCTGCGGGAACCCAGGGAGGATTCAAATAACCGCACGTCAGAAAACCTTATCCGTCCGTCCAACGGCGTGTCAAAGATCGCCCGCCCTCGTTGGGAAAGCGATTGGCCGCATGGTATGTTTATGCCACGCTGGCGGCAAGCCCCTCTGAATCCATCCGCTCCAGCCACCCCGTCGCTGTTCCGCTCGAACCGTACCGCTTCGTTTCTCAATTCTGTCTTCGCATAAGGACTCTTCATGGCTCGTTCCACTCGCCTGTCCCGCCTGAGATTCATCGCGTCCACCGTTGCCGTCCTTCTCTGCGCCAGCGTCGCCTGTGCCTCCGGCCCATTGCTCCCACGCAACCCGTCTCTCAGCCGCGACAAGATCGCCTTCCTCTACGCCGATGACATCTGGACCGTCTCCCGCGACGGCGGCGAAGCCCAGCGCCTCACCTCGATCAATGCTGTCAATGAAGGCCCCTTCTTCTCGCCCGACGGCTCCCAGGTTCTCTACTCCTCGCGCCAGAACGGCAGCCCCGACGTCTACGTCGTACCTGCCAGTGGCGGCATCCCGCACCGCATTACCTGGAACGCCAACGGCAACGTCGCCGTCGGCTGGACCCCCGACGGCAAAGACATCCTCTTCGCCTCCTCCGGCTCAAGCGTCTCGGACTTCGACCGCCTTTACCGCGCCCGCGCCGACGGCTCCGGCTCGCCCACGGTGCTCCCGCTCCCCTCCGCCGTCACGGGCAGCTATTCCCCCGACGGCAACACCCTCGCCTACCAGCCCATCCTCCAGTGGGAGGCCGCCTGGAAGCACTATCGCGGCGGCCAGAACACCCGTGTCTACCTGGTCGATCTGAAAACTCTTGACCTGGTTAAAATCCCCCGCGAAAACTCCAACGACTTCTCGCCTGTTTTCGCCGGAAACGTCGTCTACTTCCTCTCCGACCGCAACGGTTCTGTCTCCCTCTTCAGCTACGATCCCGCCTCCAAAGCCGTCACCCCGGTCGTCGAGAACCACGGCCTCGACCTCAAGACCGTAGCCGCCGGTCCCGGCGCTCTCGTCTACGAGCAGTTCGGCTCCATCCATCTCTACGACCTCGCCGCCCACGCCGAGCATCCCGTCGCCATCACCCTCCATGGCGACCTCCCCGCCCTCGAGCCACACGTCACGAAGATCCGCCCCGCCGAAGTCCAGAACGTGGCCGTCTCGCCCACCGGCCAGCGCCTCGTAGTCGAGGCCCACGGCGACATCTTCACCCTCCCCTCCGAAAAGGGCGATACCCGCAACCTCACCAAGAGCCCCGGATCCGCCGAGCGCGATCCCTCCTGGTCGCCCGACGGCAAGACCATCGCCTACTTCAGCGATGCCTCCGGCGAGTACCAGCTCTATCTCCGCGATCAGGACGGCCTCGCCGCCCCGAAGGTCATCGACCTCGGCCCGGACCCGTCCTACTTCTACTCTCCGCGCTGGTCGCCCGACTCCAAACACATCGCCTTCTACGACAAGCACCTCCACCTCTTCTACGTCGACGTCGACGGATCGGCCACTGCGAAGCCGGTCAAGATCGACACCGGCCTGCGCGGCTCCTTCGGCAACACCTTCGACTTCTCCTGGTCGCCCGACTCCAAGTGGGTCGCCTACACCCGCGATCTCGAGAACCAGCTCCACGCCGTCTTCTTCTACTCGCTCACCACCCACACCTCCACGCAGATCACCGACGGCATGAGCAACGCCGCCCACCCCGTCTTCGACCCGAGTGGCAAGTACCTCTACTTCACCGCCTCCACCAACAACGGCCCCTCCGACGCAGGCATCGACCTCTCCTCCCTCGACCGCGCCACCAGTAGCAGCGCGTACGTCATTGTCCTCGCGAAAGACGGCGCAAACCCAGTCCCACCCGAGAGCGACGACGAAAAGAAGGCCGACGACAAGAAGGACGCAGAGAAGAAAGAAGACTCCGATAAGTCCGACAAAAAAGACTCCGACAAAAAAGATAAGAAGGACGAAGCGAAGGATAAAGACAAGGACAAGGAGAAAGACAAGCCCACCGTCATCGATCTCCCCAACATCGCCGACCGCATCCTCTCGCTCCCCATCCCCGCCCGCAACTACGTCGGCCTCGCCGTCGCCAAGACTGGCGTTCTTCTCCTCCCCGAAGGCTCGCCCGTAGGCCGTGCCTCCGAAGACCACGGTGCCCCCATCCGCTCTCTCTGGCGCTTCACCCTCGAAAAGCGCCAGACCGAAGAGGTCCTCGCCAACCTCACCGATCTCTCCGTCTCCTTCAACGGCGAGAAGCTCTTCTACGCTCACGGCGACGCGTATTTCATCGTCCCCACCTCAGACCTCAAGCCCGGTTCTACCCAGGGCAAGCCCGTCAATAACGGCAGCATGTTCGCCACCCTCGATCCCCGCGCCGAATGGAAGCAGGAGTACCGCGAGACCTGGCACATCGAGCGCGACTTCTTCTACGATCCCCACCTCCACGGCCTCAGCATCCCCAAAATCGAGGCCAAATATCAGCCCTACCTCGACAACCTCGCCTCCCGCTCCGAGTTCACCTACCTCTGCGAAGAGATGCTCGGCGAGATCCAGGTCGGCCACATGTTCATCCGTGGCCCGCACCAGCCCAACGACACCCCCAAGCCCGGCATCCTCGGCGCCGACTACGCCGTCACCGACAATCGCTACACCTTCGCCAAAATCTATCGCGGCCAGAACTGGACGCCATCCCTCACCGCGCCGCTCACCCTCCCCGGCGTCGACGTCAAAGAAGGCGAGTTCCTCCTCGCCGTCAACGGCCGCGACCTCCACGCCTCCGACAACCTCGACAGCTTCTTCGACGCCACCGCTGGCCACCAGACCGTCCTGCACGTCGGCCCCAAATCCGATGGCACAGGCTCCCGCGATGTCACCGTCATCCCCATCGACAGCGACCACGACCTCCGCAATCTCGACTGGATCGAGTCCAATCGCCACAAGGTGGACCAGCTCTCCGGCGGCAAAGTCGCCTACATCTACATGCCCGACACAGCCAACGGCGGCTTCACCAACTTCAACCGCTACTTCTACGCCCAACTCGATAAGCAGGCCGTCGTCCTCGACGAGCGCTACAACGAAGGCGGCTTACTCGCCGACTACGTCACCGAAGTCCTCAGCCGCAAGCCTCTCAGCGGCGCCATCGAGCGCGACGGCAAGCCCGTCCACGATCCCATCGGCGCCATCTACGGTCCCAAGGCCATGATCATCAACCAGTCCGCCGGTTCCGGCGGCGACGCCATGCCTTGGTACTTCCGCAAGGCTCAACTCGGCACTCTCGTCGGCGTCAAGACCTGGGGCGGCCTCGTCGGCATCGGCGGCTTCCCCATCCTGCTCGACGGCGGCCGTGTCACCGCTCCCCGCTACGCCATCTACGGCCTCAGCGGCGACTGGGAGGTTGAAGGCCATGGCATCGCGCCCGACGTCGAAGTCGAAGAGCTCCCGAAAGACGTCGCCGCTGGCCATGACGAGCAGCTCGAACGCGCCGTCGCCATCGTCCTCGAACAACTCAAGCAGCACCCCAACCCCACCCCCGTCATCCCTCCATATCCCAACTTCCACAAGACCGACGGCCTCGGCAACCCATAAAAGCCCGCTACGCGCGGGGCGACCACTTCGTGGTGTGTGATCGCTTCGCGCAGGCCTTCCGTTGGTCGGCACGAGATTGTGTGCCGACCAACGGGAGGACCGCGCGCAGCGGCATACCCGTCACGAAGTGACCGCCGCCCGCGCAGGGCGCCCGTCCGGCAGGACATCTCTTTCCCTAAAAAGTAAACCTGTCATCTCGACCGAAGCGGCTCACAGCCTCATCGTGAGTCGCGCAGTGGAGAGACCCCGCATTGCGTCGTTGCCGTTGCCTGTTCTTCATGCACGCCATCCATCAGAGCCGCAAAACTCAAACCCACAATCAACCATAAAATCTACGCCCAAAATCACTATTCGCTTAACAGAACCTCTTCCACCTACCCATCTCTCCCACTAATCTTTAACTCATGATCCAAACCCTCCCCAGCGAAGCCCCCAGCCCCGCCTTCCCATTAGCCCGCTGCGCCTCGCTGTCGAACCTCATCGGCAACACCCCGCTCCTCAGCCTCCGCTTCACCTTCCGCGGCTCCATCCGCACCCTCTACGCCAAAGCCGAGTACCTCAACCTCACCGGCTCCATCAAAGACCGCATGGCCCTCCACATCATCCAGAGCGCCTACTGCGACGGCGCCCTCCGCTCCGGCGACACCATCATCGAAGCCACCAGCGGCAACACCGGCATCGCCCTCGCCGCCGTTGGCCGCGCCCTCGGCCACCCCGTCGTCATCTACATGCCCGACTGGATGAGCCGCGAGCGCGTCCAGCTCATCGAAAGTTACGGCGCCACCGTCGTCCCCGTCAGCCATCTCGAAGGCGGCTTCCTCGGCAGCATCGAGCGCACGCAAGACCACGCCGCCCGCGAGCGCACCGTCTTCCTCCCACGGCAGTTCGACAACCTCGCCAACCCCGCCGCCCACTGCGCCTCTACCGGCCCCGAGATCGCCGCGCAGATGCGCAGCATCCACCGCCCGCCCGACGCCTTCGTCGCAGGCGTCGGCACCGGCGGCACCATCATGGGCGTCGGCGAGTGCCTCCGCCAAACCAACCCCTCCATCAAGATCCATCCCGTCGAGCCCAAAGAATCCCCCACGCTCTCTACCGGCTACAAGGTCGGCGCGCACCGCATCCAGGGCATCTCCGACGAGTTCATTCCTGCCATCCTCAAGCTCGACCAGCTCGACCCCGTCCTCACCGTCTCCGATGGCGACTCGATCCTCATGGCCCAGAAGCTCGCCCGTACCCTCGGCCTTGGCGTCGGCATCTCGTCGGGTTGCAACTTCCTCGCGGCTCTTATAGCGCAGGAGCAGCTCGGCATGGACTCCACCGTCGTCACCATCTTCTGCGACGACAACAAGAAGTACCTCAGCACCGGCCTCTTCGCCGAAGAGCCCATCCGCCCCGGCTACCTCACACCCGAGATCGAACTCCTCGACTATCAGGTCATCCCTCGAGCGTAAGAGCGCCCTACGCGGGCGGCGACCACTTCGTGGTGTGTGATCGCGTCGCATGGTCCGACCGATGGTCGGCACGAAATCCCGTGCCGACCATCGGTCGGACCACG
>Ga0302314_10006413_pt1 | contig 21297 bp, 18 predicted proteins | sample III_Palsa_N2_3_FD_200533 | JGI IMG/M metagenome (GOLD analysis project Ga0302314, IMG submission 200533) | Peat permafrost microbial communities from Stordalen Mire near Abisko, Sweden - III_Palsa_N2_3 | ecosystem: Environmental > Terrestrial > Soil > Palsa > Peat permafrost | place: Sweden...
CCGGCGCCAAGGTGCCGGGTGACTCGGCGCTGATCGGCTTCGGGCTGGCGACGGCGGTCTTCGCCAATACCAGCCTCTACGCCCACTATGACGGCGATCTGGCCAAGGGGGCGGATAGCAACGCCATCACGGTCGGGTTCAGGTTCGCCTGGTAAGGGAGGAAGACCAAGCCCGGAAACGCAGCCGTGGGCCCGCGTAACCGCGAAATTCGGTCCTTGTCCGTCTCTCTTGACCTCAACTTCTCGAACCTGCGAAGGGCTGGCGCGAGTTGCCAGGAACGACTTCAGCTTAGCGCGATCGAGATGAAATTGCCGACGGCTCGGGACCTGTCTCGCTCGCGCATGATCAGCGCGAGGTGGGCTTTTATCTCAAGGCCGCGGACGGTGATGAACACGACGCTGTCTTTCCGCACTTCGCTCATGCAGGCGGGAACGATTGCCACGCCCATGCCGGCCGCGACGAGGTTGATCGTGGCGGAGAGCTGCGGCGTTTCTTGTACGATGCGGGGAACGAAGCCGGCCCTTCGGCACTCGGCGATAACGCCGTCCGAAAGCCCGGTGCCGTGCTTGCGCGGATAGACAACGAAAGCCTCGTCGCGGAGCTCCGACAGGTCGATGGCCTTGCGCTTCGCGAGCCGATGGCCGACCGGCACGGCCAGCTTCATTTCCTCGTCGGCCAGCGGCTTGAAAGCCACTTTGGCATCTCCACGCACCGGAGGCCGGACGAAGGCCACATCGATGCGGCCCTGGATCATGCCGGTGACGAGGCTATCGGTCTGACTCTCTTCCAACACCAGATCCACCGCGGGCCAGGTCGATCTGAACCGGGTCAATACGCTCATGACCATGGGGCTGAAGGAGGCCGACTCCGTGAAACCCACCCGAAGTTTGCCCGCGAAGCCACCACCGATCTCCCGCGTCGCCAATGTCGCCCGCTCGACCTGCGCCAGGATCTCGGTGGCTTCCATTAGAAAATGCTTTCCCGCCTCCGTCAGCGCGATGCGGCGGCCCGCTCGGTCAAACAGCTCGACGCCCAGCTCGCGCTCCAATGCCTGGATTTGGAGGGTGAGCGCAGGCTGCGCAATGCTCAGCGTCTCGGCGGCGCGGCCGACATGCAGCTCCCGGGCAGCCTCGCTGAAGTACCGAAGGTGTCTCAACTCCATTCGATAAGTTTAACATATCAACTCTCAAATTTGAATATATTGGACCGTCAACTTACGCTGGCGCTTTAATCCCTCCAGGACGCCCCTTCGGGCGAGAAGGATTGGGAGAGAGCCGTGGCATGCCATATCCGGCAATTGCGCGACATCATGGCAACACGAGGCGGCTTGTTGCTGCCCGGCGCGCCGAACGCCCTGGCGGCGCGGATCATCGCCGACCTCGGATTTCAAGCCATTTATCTCACGGGTGCCGGTCTCACGAACATGAGCTTGGGGCTCCCGGACCTGGGCTTTATGGACCTCAGTCAGGCCGTCGAGCACACGATGGCCATTCGGAACGTCGTCGATCTGCCCGTGATCGTCGATGCGGACACCGGCTTCGGCAATGCCGTCAACGTGACGCACACCGTACGAATGCTGGAACGCGCAGGTGCCAGTGCCATCCAGCTCGAAGATCAGGCCATGCCCAAGCGCTGCGGCCATTTCGAGGGCAAGGCGCTCGTCCCGGCCCAGGAGATGGCGTCCAAGATCAAGGCGGCCGTCGACGCGCGGCGCGACGACTTGGTCGTCATCGCCCGGACGGACGCGCGCGCCGGCGAAGGCTTCCAGGCGGCGATCGAGCGTGCCCAGCTCTATGTCGAGGCCGGTGCCGACATGACCTTCTTCGAGGCACCCCAGTCGATGGACGAGGTCCGGCAAATCCCCAAGAGCCTCGGCGTGCCCCAGCTCCTCAACATCGTGGTCGGCGGCAAGACGCCGGTCGTCAGCCAAGCCCAGGCCGCCGATATGGGTTTCAGCCTGCTGCTCTACGCCAACGCGGCGCTGCAGGGGGCGATCACGGGGATGCAGCGCGCGCTGACCACGCTGCGCGATGCAGGTTCGATCGCCGAGGACTCGGGTCTGCTGGCGACCTTCGCCGAGCGCCAGCGCCTGGTCGACAAGCCCGGCTTTGATGCGTTGGACAAGAAATACGCCGTCTGACGGGACCAAGACATGCGCGCCATCCAGATCGACCGCTACGGCGGCCCCGAGGTTCTTGTTCGCCGCGAGTTACCCATCCCCGAGCCAGGTCCAGGGGAGGTGCTGATCCGCCTGGAATATTCGGGCATCAACTTCATGGACATTCACACCCGTGAGGGTAAATACGCCGAGTCCCGAACCTATCCGCAGAAGATGCCGACGACCCTCGGCATTGAAGGCGCCGGCATCGTCGCGAAGCTTGGCGAAGGGGTGAGCGATTTCGCGGAAGGCGACCGGGTCGCCTATTGCATCTCCTGGGGCAGCTACGCCGACTATGCGGTCGTCCCGGCTTGGCGGGTGGTCAAAGTGCCGGACGCCCTGTCGCTCGAGGTGGCGGCCGCGGCGATGTTCCATGGGCTGACGGCCCACTATCTCGCGAACGACCTCGGAAAATTCGGCCCCGGCGTCACGGCGCTGGTGCATGCCGCCTCCGGCGGTATCGGTCAGATGCTGGTGCAACTCGGCAAGCGCGCGGGGGCCACCATCCTGGCTGCGACCAGTACGGAGGAGAAAGCCGAGGTCGCGCGTCGCTGCGGTGCCGCCCACGCCTTCCTCTACGACGGCTTCGCCGACAAAGCGCGCGCGCTCACCGGCGGCAAAGGAGTGGACGTCGTCTTCGACCCCATAGGCAAGGCGACGTTCCGGGAATCGCTCCGCTCCGCCCGCATAAAGGGCCTGATCGTCCAGTTTGGCGCCGTGGGCGCGCCGGTCGATGACCTCAACCCCATCGAACTGGGCGAGGCCGGCTCGCTGTTCCTAACCCGGCCAAGGCTTGCCGATCACTTGCCCGACGCCGAGACGATCCGCTGGCGTGCGTCGGAGATCTTCGCGGCCCTGATCGACGGCGCCATGACCATCCGCATCGCCGGGCGCTATACGCTCGACGAGGTCGAAAGGGCGCATGAGGACCTGCACGGGCGGCGGACCATCGGAAAGCCGGTTCTGAAGCTCGCCTGAACCGGCCCCGTCGCGGCGCCGTCCAACGGCGTTCCATATCCTGCACGAAGGGCTCGGACCGAAGCTCGAATTGACCAGCAACCACGCCTGGGGCGAGCATTGCCGCAAGGAAGCGCTGGCGCATGCGGGCCTGGTCAGATCCCGCAGACGGCATAGGTGACCGAGGTGGCGACGTCATGCGCTTGGCATGCATGTTGCGGTGCGTTGGACGGTAGCGACATTGCGGTGGCCGCGGTCGTCGTGCGGCCCAAAACGTCCAGGTTCCCATGCCCGATGTTGGGCATGATCGTCCCTGATCAAGGAGCTCTGCGTTGACCGAGGCGTATCGTCCGTTCCCTTGGAAAAGGTGCCGTTCGTGCTGCGCCGATGGGTTTTCTCGCGCGTTGCTGATCCGGCGTGTGCAGGCCGGCCGCTGCCGGGCGATGCAATGACCGCGATGCTGGGCAGGGCGGAAATCGACCAGGTCTCGTCCAGGCGGGTCAAGCTGCTTGCCCAGGAAATAAGCAAGCGTTACGGCAGCGCGGACGCCCTGAAACCGACCCACCTCGAAGTCTTCGAAGGCGAATTGCTGACGGTGCTCGGACCATCCGGTTCGGGCAAAACGACATTGCTCCAACTGATCTGCGGCATCGCCGAGCCGACAAGCGGTCGCATCGTGATTGACGGCGTGGACCAGACGCATCTGCCGATCCACCGGCGCAACATCGGCGTCGTCTTCCAGAATTACGCGCTGTTCCCGCACCTGACCGTGTTGGAAAACGTCTCGTTCCCCTTGCAGATGCGCCGCTTCCCGAAGCCGGAATTGCGCAGGCGGGCGATCGACGCCCTGGAATTGGTCGGGCTCGCCCATCTCGGCAACCGCTTCCCGGCGGAGCTGTCAGGCGGCCAGCAGCAGCGCGTCGCCCTCGGCCGCTGCTTCGTCTATGAACCGGCGCTCATCCTCATGGACGAACCGCTGGGCGCGCTCGACCGCAAGCTGCGTGAGACGCTGCAGACCGAGATCAAGCGGCTGCACCGCCAGACCGGCGCCACGATCCTGTTCGTCACCCACGACCAGGAGGAGGCTTTGGCCCTGTCCGACAGGATCTGCCTGATGCGCGACGCGAATATCGAGCAGATCGGCACGCCGGAAGCGCTCTACGAACGGCCGGCCACCCTGTTCGCGGCGAATTTCGTCGGCATTTCCAATGTGCTGGAGGGCGCGGTCGCCGGCGAGGGGCGGTTCGCGACCGCCGACGGAATGCTCGCCTGCGAGGCGGGCGCCAATACCGGGCGAGCGGTGCTGATCATCCGGCCCGAGCATATCGAGATCGTGCCGCCGGCCGACGGCATGCTGACGGGGATCGTGACCGAGCGGACCTATGCCGGGTCGGAGACGTGCCAGGTCGTGACGCTGCCCTCGTCGGTCACGCTCACCGTGCGGCGGCGCGCCGACGCGGTGCCGATTGTCGTCGGCGACACCGTGGGTCTGCGTTGGGCGCCGGATCGGGCGCGGGTGCTGCCACACTAATGGGCCGATTCATGCGGGCCGTCCGGCATGCATTTTTGTTCGTATGCAAATTAAAGAGGCAGAAGAAATGGCCGGATTCGAAGCAAAGCATTCTCGTCGCAGCCTGCTGAAGGGGGCCGGCCTCGCCGCCGCCGGGCTTGTCGCCCCCACGGTCTGGACCGGCCGGGCCTTCGGCGCCGACCAGATCACCATCGCCGACGTCGGCGGTGCGCCGCAGGCGGCGATCAAGCAGGCCTTCTACGACCCGTTCGAGAAGGAGACCGGCATAAACGTGGTGAGCGTGGTTCATGAATCCGACCCCACGGCGCAGTTCAAGGTGATCGTCGATACCAAGACCAACCTCTGGGACCTGTGCATGGTGACCCCGGCCCATGCCTATTTCCTGTCGAAACCGAAGGACTATCTCGAGCCCCTGCTGATCGACCCGAGCGAGGCCAAGGATCTGGTGCCGGGCAGCCTGACGCCGGTCTGGCTCGGATTCTCGGTCTATTGCACGATCATGGCCTACCGCACCGACAAGCTGAAGGACGGACCCAAGACCTGGGCCGACTATTGGAACGTCGAGAAGTTTCCCGGGCGGCGCGCCCTGTACAAGAGCCCGAACGGCCCGCTCGAGGCGGCCCTGATGGCCGACGGCGTCGCCCCCAAGGATCTCTATCCGCTCGACGTCGACCGGGCATTCAAGAGCCTCGACAAGGTGAAGAAGCACATCAATGTCTGGTGGACGAGCGGCGCGCAGAATACCCAGTTGCTGCAGAGCGGCGAGGTCGACATCACCGATACCTGGGGTGCCCGCGCCTATGCGGCGATCGACGGCGGCTCCCCGGTGCAGATGGTGTTCACGCAGGGCGTCTATTCGATCGACGGTTGGGCGATCCCGAAGGGCTGCCCCAAGGCCGATCTCGCCCGCAAGTTCGTTCGCTTCTGCATGCGGCCGGAACAGCAGGCGGTCTATTCCAACATCGTGGCCAACGGGCCGACCAACACCAAAGCCTTCGAATTCATTTCACCCGAGCGGTCGAAGATCCTGCCGACCTCGGCGGAGAACGTGAAGGGCCTCCAGATGTCGGACGCGGTCTGGTGGGCGGCCAACATCGCCCCGGTGCAGGAGCGGTTCCAGGATTGGCTGATCGCGGGCTGACCCCGAAACGAGTGGAGAAAAGCGATGGCGGAACGAAAAATGAGCCTCGGGCTCCTCTTGCACGCGACAGGGTCGCACCCCGCCTCCTGGCTCGATCCGTCGAGCAAACCGGACGGATCGACTGATATCCAGCATTACACGCGCATGGCGCAGATCGCGGAGGCGGCCAAGTTCGACCTGCTCTTCATCGCCGACACGCCCGCGGCGCGGACGAGCAATCTGCACGCCTGGAGCCGGTATCCGATGTTCATGAACGTGTTCGAGCCGGTGCCGCTGCTGTCGGCCATCGCGATGGGCACGACGCGCATCGGGCTCGGCGGCACGACCAGCACCAGCTTCACCGAGCCCTACAATCTCGCACGGCAGTTCGCCTCGCTCGACCATATCAGCGCCGGCCGGGCCGCCTGGAACGTGGTGACCTCGGCCAACGACTATGCGGCGCGCAATTTCGGCCTCGACAAGCTGCCGCCGCACGACAAGCGCTATGAAAAGGCACGCGAGTTCATCCAGGTCGTGCAGGCCCTGTGGGATACGTGGGAGGACGATGCCTTCGTCCGCGACCGCGGCACGGGCATCTATTTCGATCCGACGAAGCAGCACGTGGTCGATCACGACGGCCCGTTCTTCAAGGTGCATGGCGCGCTCAATATCGCCCGCACGCCGCAGGGCCAGCCGGTCATCATCCAGGCCGGCCAGTCCGAGGATGGCAAGGAGTTCGCTGCCGCGACGGCGGAAATCGTGTTCGCCAGCGCCAATACGCTCGTAAAAGCGCAAGCCTTCTATGGCGATCTCAAGGGCCGTCTCGCGAAGTTCGGCCGCACGGCAGACCAGGTCAAGATCCTGCCGGGCATCAGCCCGATCGTCGCGGAGACGAAGGAAGAGGCGGACCGGAAGTACGAATATCTCCAGAGCCTGGTCCATCCGGAGGTCGGCCGCCAGTTCCTGGCCGAGGATCTCGAGGCCGACCTGTCCGGGCTGCCGCTCGACCAGCCGATCCCCGAGGATCGGATCCCGAAGAAGTCCAACCTGCACCAGGCCTATTTCGCCCATATCGTCGAGATGATCGACGAGGGGCTGACGCTTGGCGAGATCGCCAAGCGCTACAACCGCGGGCGCAACGTCGTGCGCGGCACCGCGGCCCAAGTCGTCGATTCCATGGAAGAATGGTTCCAGGGCGGCGGCGCCGATGGGTTCATGTTCTCGCCGCAGACCGTGCCGGACGGGCTGGAACAGTTCACGCGACTGGTCGTGCCGGAGCTGCAGCGGCGGGGGTTGTTCCGCACCGAATATACGGGCACCACGCTGCGCGACCATGTCGGGCTCGCCCGGCCCGCGAACCGGCATGTCAAATCGGCAGCCGCGACCGACGCTGCGGCGGAATGACGGCGGCGGGCCTGCGTCGGACGGCCGAGATCGCGGCACCGGCCGGTACCGGCCGCCTGCGCTTGCACGCTCGCCCGCTCTGGCTCGTCTTGCCGGGCGTGGCGTTCCTGGCGGTCTTCCTGCTCTACCCGGCGGTGCAGCTTCTGTCTCTCGGGTTCCAGGATGCCGGCGGCGACTGGTCGCTGGCTGCGTTCCGGCGCATCTTCGGCGTGAGCGTCTATCTGCGCGTGCTCTCGACCACCTTCGCGATCGCGGCCGAAACGACGGCGCTCACCCTGCTGCTGGCCTATCCGCTCGCCTATTGGCTGAACGGGCTCTCCGGGCGTCGGCAGAGGTTGGTGACCTTGCTGGTCCTCTTGCCGTTCTGGACCGGTGCGCTCGTCAAGAACTTCGCCTGGCTCGTGCTGCTCGGGCGCAACGGCATCGCGGCCACGGTGATGGCCCGGCTCGGCCTGCCACCGACCGACCTGCTGTTCGGCCGCGCGACGGTGCTGTTCGGCATGACCCACACCATGTTGCCGTTGGCCGTGGTCGCCATGCTGCCGGTGATGAGCCGCATCGACCCCCGCCTCATGCCGGCGGCGAGCACGCTCGGCGCATCGAGCGCGGAGGCGTTCTGGCGCGTGTTCTTCCACCTGTCGATGCCTGGTGTCGCCGCGGCTGGTCTGCTCGTTTTCATCGGATCGCTCGGCTTCTTCATCACGCCGTCGCTGCTGGGTGGGCCGCAGGACACGATGCTGGGCCAGGTCGTCATCATCCAGATCAACCAGATGCAGAACTGGCCGTTCGGCAGCGCGCTCGCCGGGCTGCTGGTCGTCACCGCGCTTATCGCGTGCTTCGCCTTCGATCAGGTGTTCGGCCTGTCTGCGGTCACCGGCAGCGCCAAGCCGGCCCGGCGCGCGCGCGGGCTTTCTCGTCGGGCTGGTCTGGTGCTGCTCGGCGCCCTGGCCGATGGCTCGCGGTTCGGGACCGAGGTCGCCGGCCGCCTGACCGGCGGCCACCGCTTCCGCTGGCTGCTGCCGCTCTATGCCTGGGCCATCATCATCCTGCTGGTCCTGCCGATCGCGGCCCTGCTGCCGATGGCCTTCACCAGCGGAAAATTCCTGTCGTTTCCGCCGCCGGGCTTCGGCCTGGCTTGGGTCCGGGACTATTTCGCCTCGCCCGTCTGGATGGCGGCGACCTTGCGGTCGTTCCTGGTCGGGCTGGTGACGGCGCTCGTCACTCTGCTCATGACGGTGCCGGCGGCGCTCGGCCTGGCGCGGTCGACGAGCCGGTTCAAGACCGCAATCTTCCTGTTGTTCCTGGCACCGATGGTCGTGCCGTCCATCGTCGTGGCGATCGCGCTGTTCTATCTGTTTGCCCACATATCCCTGGTCGCGACCGATCTCGGCATCGTCATCGGCCATACGGTCATGGCGATCCCGGTGGCCTTCGTCATCATGGTGACGGTACTGAAGAATTACGACTGGCAGCTCAATCTCGCCGCGGGCACGCTCGGTGCCAACCGCTTCCAGGTGTTCCTGCGCGTGACGGCGCCGTTGCTCAAGGGCGCGCTGTCGGCCGCCTTCATCTTCGCGTTCCTCAACTCCTTCGAGGAACTGACGATCGCGATGTTCGTCGGCGGCGGCCTCAAGTCGACCCTGCCGAAGCAGATGTGGGACGACGTCACCCTGCAGGTGAGCCCGACGCTGGCCGCGGCGAGCGTCTTCGTCGTTCTCGTGGTCTTCGGCCTGTTCATTCTGGCCGAGCTCGTCCGCCCGCGGTCCGCCGTGCGGACCCTCGATCAGTAGCCGCGCTGCCGGTCGACGAGGCCAGGCAGCGGTACATTGCCCGCGCGCGCGGTGCCGCATGCCGGCGACGTCGGGTGCGGCATAATCAACCCGGGTTCGGCATGGTGCTCTTTTCATGCAGTTGAATGCGGACCTGCGCTAGACTTTCCACCCTTCGGCGAAGGAGGGAGTCATGGCGCAGACCGTGCAACTCGACGTCAACGGCACGTCCCATCGAATGACGGTGGACGATCCGGACATGCCGCTGCTCTATGCCTTGCGCGACGAGCTCGCGCTCGGCAACCCGCGCTTCGGCTGCGGCCTCGCGCAATGCGGCGCCTGCACCGTTCATGTCGATGGCGAGCCGACGCGCAGCTGCGTCACGCCGCTGAGCGCCGTGATCGGCCATCAGGTCGTCACTCTCGTCGGGCTTGGCACGCCGGAGCACCCACACCCGCTGCAAACCGCCTTCGCAGAAGCGCAGGCTACCCAATGCGGCTACTGTATGAATGGCTGGATCATGACGGCCGCCGCCCTGGTGCGGGAAAAGCCCCGTGCCACGATCGGGGAGATCAAGGAGGCATTGACCGGCCTCAAGTGTCGCTGCGGTACGCATATGTCGATCATTCGCGCGGTCGCCCGCGTGACCGGCGCGGCGTGAGAGGGAGATCGCCCATGAGCCCGATCGCCCTCGACATCTCGCGCCGCCACCTGCTCCAGGGCGGCGGCGCCTTGCTGGTCAGCTTCTCCATGGCACCGTTGCTGCCGGCAAGGGCCGCTGCGGCCGCCCGCCCGGCCCTGACCCCGGATCAGCTCGACAGCTTCATCTTGCTGCAATCCGATGGGACCGTCATCGCTTTCTTCGGCAAGATGGATCCCGGCCAGGGCGTGGACGTCGCCATCGGCCAGATCGTCGCGGAAGAGCTGGATCTGCCGGCCGATGCCGTGCAGGTGATCCAGGGCGATTCTGCGCGGACGGTGAACCAGGGCGGCGCTTCCGGCAGCACCGGCATCGAAAAGGGCGGCGTAACGCTGCGCTATGCCGCCGCCGAGGCACGCCGCATCCTGGTCGAGCGTGCCGCCGTTCGGCTCGGCCTGCCGCCCGAGCAGCTCGCCACGGAAAATGGCGCCGTCTTCGCGCCTGCCGCACCGGCCAAGCGTGTCCTCTACCGGGACCTGCTGGGTGACGGTTATTTCGAGACCGCGCTGCAGTGGAACGGCCAGATGGGCAACGACCTGCTCTCCCGTGGCCGCGCCCAGCCGAAGCAGCCGTCGGACTACAAGGTCGTCGGGCAGTCGGTGCCGCGCACGGACATCCGCGACAATGCCTTCGCGCGGCAGACCTACGTCACCGATATCCGCCTGCCGGGCATGCTGCATGCCCGTATGATCCGCCCGCCGGTCGTCGGCGCCGAGCCGCAGTCGATCGACGAGGCCTCGGTGAAGGGCATCCCCGGGGTGCGGATCGTCCATGACCGCGGCCTGCTCGCGGTGCTGGCGGAGAAGGAATGGAACGCCATCCGCGCGGCCGAGACCTTGCGGGTGACATGGACCCGGCCGGTCGATCCTCTGCCCGATCAGGCCCTGCTCTACGACTATCTGCGCACCGCCCCGGCGCTGGCACACAAGGACGAGTTCGTGAAGGGCGACGTCGCCACCGGTCTGTCCGATGCCGCCAAAACCGTCTCAGCCACCTATGAATGGCCGTTCCAGAGCCACGCCTGCATGGGCGGCGCCTGTGCCGTGGCGGATGTCAGGCCGGACGGTGTCACCTTCTGGACCGGCACGCAGAAGCCGCATTACGCGCAGCAGGGCGTGGCCAAGCTGCTGGGCTTGCCGGTGGAAAAAGTGCACGCTATCTGGACGCGCGGGCCCGGCTCTTATGGCCGTAACGATGCCGGCGACGCCGCCATGGATGCAGCCTACCTGTCTCACGCCGTCGGGAGCCCGGTGCGGGTGCAATATATGCGGGACCAGGGCACCGGTTGGGATCCGAAGGGACCGCCGTCGGTCCATCTCTGCACCGCGGCGCTCGACGCCACGGGCCGGGTCGTCGGATTCCGTTTCCTCAGCCGCGGCATTTCCCGCATCAACATCACGCCCAACGAGTCGGACCCGCGCGATACGCTGACCGGCCAGTTGTTGGGGCGCGGTCAGAACGCCAACGAGGCCTTCGGCGCACCCGCCGAAACCTACACGTTCGACCATCAGCAACGCAGATGGGAGACCGTGGCGCCGCTGGTCCAGAACGCGTCGCCGCTGCGGACCTCGCATCTCCGTGATCCAGTCGGACCGCAGATCAATTTCGCCTCGGAAAGTTTCATCGACGAGCTGGCCGCGACGGCCGGGACCGACCCGGTGGCGTTTCGTCTGAGCTATCTCACCGACGCCCGCGCCGTCGCCGTGATCAAGGCCGCAGCGGACAAATTCGGCTGGCAAGCCCGCCCCGACTTTCCCCATCCGCCCAGCGGCGGGGGCGAAATCGTGCGCGGGCGAGGGATGGCACTCGCCCAGCGCAGCGATACGCTCTGTGCCGCCATGGCGGAGGTCGAGGTGAATCGGACCACGGGTGAAGTGCGGCCGGTGCGCTGGGCGGTGGCGCATGACTGCGGCCTGATCATCAACCCGCACAACCTGACGCTCACCATCGAGGGCAACATCATCCAGGGCAGCAGCCGGGCGCTGATGGAGGAAGTGACCTATGACCGGAACATGGTCACCAGCCTGGACTGGTCGAGCTATCCGATCCTGGATATCACGCAGACTCCGGACCGCATCGACATCGTGACCATCAATCGCCCCGACCTGCCGGCGGCCGGCGCCGGCGAAGCCTCGACGCGCCCGGTCGCGGCCGCGATCGGTAATGCGATCTTCGACGCCACCGGCATCCGCCTCCGCCGCGCGCCCTTCACCCCGGAGCGCGTCAAAGCTGCCTTTACGTAACGGCCTTCATCGAGCGCGCCGACGCAGGCCATCGACAAATACGTCGACCAGGCGGTTCACGCTCTCCTGCCAGCCGGGCTGGTCGTGCAGGTAGCACATGCCGACGAGGGCGCGCAGAAGGTCTTCGGCGCTGATGTCGTCGCGGATCTCTCCGGCCGCGACGGCCCGTTCCAGCAGGCCACCAACTGCCCGGGTCAGGCGGTCGAATGAAAAGGCGGAGAGTTCGGACGTGCTCTGCATCGCGATTGCGAGAGCGGCGGACATGCCCCGCTTCGTCGCGACAAACGCCACATTGGAGCGCAGCCAGCGCCTCAGCGCTTCCGTCGGCGTTGCGTCCAGCTTCAGCTCCTCGGCAAGGTCGGCCAACTGCTGGACCTCGCGACGATAAACCGCCTCGAACAGGGCTTCTCGGGTCGGGAAATGCCGATAGAGCGTGCCGATACCAACGCCGGCGGTGCGGGCGACCGCCTCCAGGCTGGCGCCCGGGCCGCCGGCGCTAAAGACCGCCTTTGCGGCTTCGAGCACACGCTCGCGATTGCGCAACCCGTCGGCGCGCGGTCGTCTCGCCGTCTTTTGCGATTGCTCCACCAAACCGTTTAACCAGCCTTTCGTGCCTCTTGTATAGCGGAGGCTACCTCCGTATATTGGCGGAGCCTGCGCCCAGCCGCGATGGTTATATCTCACCATCCCAGAACGCCCGCGATTTCAGGTGCGGCGCCAGTCCTCCGGCGGTTGTATCCGCGAGTCATTCAGGGCCCGACCCCCGGCCGCACCTTCAACGATCTTCTTCTCACAACAGCTCTCATCGGAGCATCGCATGAACCTGTCAATCACGCTCACCGTGAACGGTGTCGCGCAGATGGTCGAATTGGCGGACCCCCGGGTCACGCTCCTGGACCTCCTGCGCGAACGTCTCGACCTGACCGGCACCAAGAAGGGCTGCGACCGCGGCCAATGCGGCGCCTGCACCGTCCATGTCGACGGCAGGCGCATCAATTCCTGCCTCGCTCTGGCAGTCAGCCTCGATGGCGCGAACGTGCTGACGATCGAGGGTCTGGCCAAGGGCGACCAACTCCATCCGGTCCAGGCCGCGTTCATCGCGCATGACGGCTTCCAATGCGGGTTCTGTACGCCCGGGCAGATCATGAGTGCGGTCGGACTGATCGAGGAGGGGCAGGCGGGCACCGATCCTGAGCGGGTGCGCGAAGGCATGAGCGGCAATCTCTGTCGCTGCGGCGCCTATGCCGGGATCACGGAAGCTGTGCTTGAAGCTGGCAGACGCCTTGAGGCATCCGAGCGAAAGGACGTCGCATGAAGACCTTCGACTACGTCCGTCCAAAGACGGTCGCCGAAGCTATTGCCGCGGCCTCGGCACCTGGCGCCGCCTATCTGGCTGCCGGCACCAACCTCGTCGATCTGATGAAGGACGCCATCGTCGCCCCCGATCGCCTGGTCGATCTCAACCATCTTTCCGGCCTCGACCGGATCGAGCATCTGCCGGATGGCGGCGTGCGGATCGGCGCCTTGGTGCGGAATTCCGATCTCGCCCACGATGCGACCTTCGCACGACGCTTTCCCGCCGTTGCCGAAGCCTTGCTGTCCGGCGCGTCTGCCCAGCTCCGCAACGCGGCGACCGTCGGCGGCAATCTGCTGCAGCGGACGCGGTGCGCCTATTTCTACGACGTCGCCAGCGCCTGCAACAAACGCGCGCCCGGGTCCGGCTGCGACGCCCGCGGCGGAGACACGCGCCTGCATGCCGTCCTCGGCTGGAGCGAAAGCTGCATTGCTACCCATCCTTCCGACTTCTGCGTCCCGCTCGTCGCGTTCGACGCGGTGGTCGAGATCGAGGGGGCTGCCGGGCGGCGAGAGGTGTCGCTTGACAGCTTCCACCGCCTGCCAGGCAAGACGCCGGAACATGAAAGCATCCTGCAGCCGGGTGACCTGATCGTCGCGGTCCGGTTGCCTGGTGCGGGCGCCGGCTTCTCCGGCCATGCCCGTTACCTCAAGGTTCGTGATCGGACCTCCTTCGCCTTTGCGATCGTCTCCGCCGCGGCCGCCTTGCGGATCGAGGGCGGCGCGATCGTCGAGGCTCGGCTCGCCCTGGGCGGCGTCGCGCTCAAGCCCTGGCGAGCCCGTTCGGCGGAGGCCCTGTTGATCGGGGCGCGGCCGGATGCGGCTGGTTTCCGCCGGGCCGCGGAGGCGGCTCTCGTGGAGGCAAAACCCTCCGGCGACAATGCCTTCAAGATCGAACTCGCGCGGCGGGTTCTTGCCCGAGCCCTTGCTCTCGCCGCTGCCGGAACGCCCGATCGGATGCCCGCCCTGCCGGCGTCGGCGTTCGCCCCTGTCGAAGGAGCCGCTGTCCATGCCTGAGATCACTTCCACCCAGGCCCCGGCCCATGTGCGGCAGGGCTCCAGCATCGGCCAGCCGCTGACCCGACGTGACGGAATTCTGAAAGTCACGGGCAGTGCCCGCTACGCCGCCGACAACCATCCCGCCGGCATGCTCCATGCCGTGCTGGCGGTCAGCCGGATCGCGCGCGGCCGCGTCACCCATCTGAACCTGGAGGCCGCGAAGGCGCACCCGGGCGTGATCGACATCATGACGCCCGCTCATAAGCCGGCCCTTGCCGAGGACCCGGACGCGAAGACCAACCCCTTCATGTTTCGCATGGACCTGCTGCAGAACGACGGCGTCCGCTACGCCAACCAGCCGATCGCCGTTGTGATCGCCGAAACGCTCGAGGCGGCGACGGAAGGGGCAGCCCTTCTGGCACCCCATTACGAGACGGAACCGGCACGGGTCGGTCTCGACGGTGCCGAAAGTTTCGTGCCCGAGGCCGTCGGCGTCGGCAATCCCTCGGTGGTCAAGCATGGCGACGTAGAGGCGGGCCTCTCCGCCGCGTCCTCCCGGATCGAGGCGACCTACGAGACGCCGGCGCAGTACCACAACGCGATGGAGCCGCACGCGATCGTGGCGGCGTGGGACGGCGATAGGCTGTCGGTCGATACGCCCAGCCAGGGCCTGGCTATGGCGCAGGGACGCATCGCCGGTCTTTTCGGCATCCCGCCGGAAAACATCCATATCCGCAGCCCGTTCCTGGGTGGTGGTTTCGGCTCCAAGGGCTTGATCGCCGGTCCGCAGATCCTGGGGATCATGGCCGCCCGTCTGGTTGGACGGCCGGTCAAGCTGGTGCTGCGGCGCGAGCAGATGTTCGGCCCCGTCGGCCATCGCGCGCCGACGCGCCAGACATTGCGCCTGGGCGCCGATCTCGAAGGCGCGTTGACGGCGCTCGACCACCACGTCCTGACCACATCCAGCACCTTCGACGATTTCTTCGAGCCGGCAGCGCAGGTCTCGCACACGCTTTATGCGAGCCCGGCCATTGCGACCTCGCATGATGCGGTGCGGCTCGACACCGGGACCCCGCTGTTCATGCGGGCGCCCGGCGAGGCGACGGGCAGCATCGCGCTCGAAAGCGCCATCGACGAGATGGCGCTGGCCTGCGGCATGGATCCGCTGGCGTTTCGGTTGAAGAACTATGCCGAGGTTGAGCCGGCCTCGGGCAAGCCGTTCTCTTCCAAAGCGCTGCGCGCGTGCTACGCCCAAGGGGCGTCGCGGTTCGGTTGGGCTAGCCGGCCGCTCGCACCACGACAGATGCGCGACGCCGACGGTCTGCTGGTCGGCTGGGGCATGGGTACGGCAACCTTTCCGGCCCTCATGTTCCAGGCCCAGGCGCGTGCGGTCATTCGGGCCGACGGTACCGGCATCGTCGAATCCGGTACCCACGACATGGGACAAGGCGCCTGGACCGCCTTTGCCCAGATCGCGGCCGACGGCGTCGGCCTCGATCTCGACCAGATCGAGTTTCGGGCCGGCACGTCCGACCTGCCCGACGCCGGCATCGCCGGCGGGTCGGCCCACACGGCGACGGCCGGCATGGCCATTCACAATGCCGGTGCGGACGTCATCGCCAAGCTGGCAGACCTTGCCACCGGCGATGAACGATCGCCCTTGTTCGGGGCCGGCAATGCCGGGGTGATCGCCCGGGAAGGTCGCCTGTTTCGGCGCGACGACGAGAGCCGCAGCGAGGGCTACGGTGAGATCCTCGAGCGGGCCGGCGTCGCGGAGATCGAGGGCCGCGGCACGTCTGCCGCCGATCCAGCCGCCCAATCGGCCTACGCCATGCACGCGCACGGCGCGGTGTTCGCCGAGGTCAAAGTCGATCCGGATCTGGGGCAGGTTCGCGTCACCCGCCTGGTCGGCGCCTTCGCGGCCGGCCGGATCGTCAATCCCCGGCTGGTGCAGAGCCAATATTACGGCGGCATGATCTGGGGCGTTTCGTTCGCCTTGCACGAGCATGCCGTCATGGATCCGCGCTCCGGCCGGCCGATGAACGCGAATCTGGCTGAATATCATGTGCCGGTGAACGCCGACGTGCCATCGCTCGAGGCGATTTTGGTGGCGGAGCATGACCCGCACGTGAACGCGCTCGGCATCAAAGGCGTGGGCGAGATCGGCATCACCGGCACGGCGGCGGCGGTCGCCAACGCGGTCTGGCACGCAACGGGCGTTCGGGTTCGGGAATTCCCGATCACGCTCGATCGGCTTCTGGGGTCGCCAGGGTGAGGACAAGCGCTGATGCATTTAGGGATCCACGCTGCGGGATGGTCGAACTTTTGGCCATCTCTCCGCTCGATCAATCGTTCGCGAACGATCCCAGCGAGGCATTCCCAAGACGACGAACTCGTCCGGAATACAGGTGGTGACGCTGATCGGTATGGAGTTTTAGCCTCCCTGTAGCGCTGCTCATTCGAGCATCATAGGAGACATATTTCCAATATGTTGACTAGAGATGATTGGTGCGGCTAGGCTCCCCGCGATCTTGAAAAGAAAACGTGTCGTGGACGAAAGCTCACGGTGCCCTTTTGCGTGGAGCCGGTTGCCGTGAAATTTCTCGTCGCTGTCCTTGCCTTGTCGCTCGTGACTTTCAGCGCCGCCCGGGCGGAGACCATCAAGGTCGGGGCGACCTCGGGCCCTCATGCGGAGATTTTGGAGGTGGTGAAGGAAAGTGCCGCCGCGCGCGGCCTCACGATCCAGATCGTCGAGTTCAGCGATTACATCCAGCCTAACGCCGCCCTTGCCGCGGGGGACCTGCAGGCGAATTCGTATCAGCATCGCCCCTTCCTGACCGCGCAGATCAAGGCGCACGGCTACGATCTGGTGCCGGTCGGGAAGACGGTCCTGTTCCCGATCGCCTTCTATTCGAAGCGTCACAAGACGCTCGCCGACGTACCGGTGGGTGCGAGCGTGGCACTCCCCAACGATCCCAGTAACGAGGCCCGCACGCTGCTGCTGCTGGAAACCACCGGCCTGGTGAAGCTGCGCGCAGGTGCCGACCTCTCCGCCACGCCGCTGGATGTGGTCGAAAATCCCAGGCATTTCAAATTCGTCGAGCTGGAGGCCGCACAATTGGCCCGTGCGCTGCAGGATGTCGACCTCGGGGCGGTGAACACCAACTATGCCATCGAGGCCGGTCTCGATCCCGAGAAGGATTCCGTGCTGCTGGAAGGGCCGCAGTCGCAATACATCTGCGACATCGTCGTCCGCCGGCAGGACGCGGATAAGCCATGGGTGAAGACCCTGGTGGAATCCTATCAGTCCGATAACGTCAAGGCCTTCATCGCGCAGAAATACAAGGGCGCGGCGGTTGCCGGTTGGTAGCGCGATATCGCCCGATAAAACATAAGGCCAGACCATGGTACAAAAACAAATCTTGCTGAATGCGTTCAGCATGAACTGTGTCGGCCATATTAATCACGGCCTGTGGACCCATCCCGACGATCGCTCCACCCGGTATGTCGATCTCGATTATTGGACGGATCTCGCCAAGCTGCTCGAGCGCGGCAAGTTCGACGGGCTGTTCCTCGCCGACGTGCTCGGGGCCTACGACATTTATGGCGGCAGCCTGGACATCATCCTCAAAGAGGCGGTTCAGCTTCCGATCAACGATCCGCTCCTCGTCGTTCCCGCCATGGCGGCGGTGACGAAGCACCTGGGCTTCGGCGTCACTTCGAACGTGATGTACGAACCGCCGTTCCTGTTCGCCCGCCGCATGTCGACCCTCGACCATCTGACCAAGGGCAGGGTGGCTTGGAACATCGTCACCGGCTATCTCGACAGCGCCGCCCGGGCGATGGGGCTCGCGCGGCAGGTTGCCCATGACGAGCGCTACGACCTCGCCGAGGAATATCTGGAGCTGGTTTACAAGCTCTGGGAAGGCAGTTGGGCCGACGATGCGGTGGTTCGCGACCGGGAGGGCCGCGTCTTTGCCCGGCCCGACCGGATCCGGAAGATCGCCCACGCCGGCAAGCATTTCCAGCTCGACTCCGTCCACCTCAGCGAGCCGTCGCCGCAACGCACGCCGGTGCTGTTTCAGGCCGGCTCCTCCTCGCGCGGGCAGGATTTTGCCGCGACTCATGCCGAATGCGTTTTCATCTCCAACCAGAGCCCCGCCGGCGCCCGTGACATCGTCGCGACCCTGCGGGACCGCGTCGCGCACGCGGGGCGGCGGCGCGAGGACGTGAAGGTGTTCATGGGGATCACCGTGGTGGTGGCGCCGACCGACGCCGAAGCGCGTGACAAGTACGAGGAGTACCGGCGCTATGCCAGTCCGCAAGCCGGCCTCGCGCATTTCGCCAGCGCCACCGGGATCGATTTCTCGCGCTTCGCGCCGGATGAGCCCATCACCCATGTGCGCAACGAGGCGATCAATTCGGCGGTGGATGCCATTACCCGCCGCGAGACGGGTTGGACGGTCTCGCGCCTGCTGGACCAACTTGCCCTTGGCGGTCGCTATGCCACTGTGGTGGGATCGCCTTCCACGGTGGCCGACGCGCTGCAGGGATGGATACGCGACACCGACCTCGATGGCTTCAACCTCACCCGCACGGTGACGCCACAGAGTTTTGCCGATTTCATCGATCTGGTGGTGCCGGAGTTGCAGGATCGTGGTGCCTACAAAACCGAGTATGCCGAAGGCACGTTGCGCGAGAAGCTGTTTCCCGGCACGGGCGCCCGCCTGCCTGACACCCACGCCGCCGCGCGCCAACGTTATCCGCATGAGGCTACGGCAGGGAGTCCGCGCGCTGAGTGAACCCCGGTCGGGGGATGATGTTCATGATCGTGCGGGTAAAGCCGCCATCGACGGTGATCTCGTCTCCGGTGATATAGGCGGCGCGGTCGCTCGCAAGGAAGACGACGGCGTTCGCGATATCGGCCGGCGCGCCGATGCGCCGGGCCGGAACCAGCATTCGTCGCGCTTCGTGCACGCCGGGCGCATCATAGAATGGCTTGGACATCGGCGTCAGGATCAATCCAGGGCTGACGACGTTGCTTCTGATCCCGCGTGGGCCCCATTCCGTCGCGAGTTGCTGCGACAGCATCTGGATGCCGGCTTTACTGACGCTGTACGCTCCGCTGGCGGCCTGAGGCGAACTGGCCGCGATCGAGGCGACGTGGACGATGTTACCCGCACCGCGCCCGAGCATCTGGGCGCCGAAAGCCTGGGCGCAAATGAAATAACCGGTCAGATTGACGGCGAGGGTCGCGTGCCATGCCTCCAGCGACAGCTCGTCCATGCCGCCAGGGCGTAGCATGCCCGCATTGTTGACGAGAATGTCGGTGGGACCGAGTGCCGTCGCGACCTGTTCGGCGGCGCCGGTGACCTCGTCCGGCATGGATAGGTCGCACCCGATCGCGATGGCGTGCCCACCGCTGGCCAGGATCTCGTCGCGCAAGGGCGCGCATCCGGCGGCATCGCGGTCGATCAGGGCGACCGTCGCCCCGACCGCCGCCAAGGCCTGGACGATGCCGCCACCGATGCCGCCAGCCGCACCGGTGACCACAGCGATTTTTCCAGTCAGATCGATCCAACTCATCGCGCGGCCGTCACTTCAACAGCGACGGCATCATCGCCCGACGGATCAGCCGGGTTTCCTGGGCGGTAATCAGATCGGCGGAGGCCTGAAGATAGGCCGGCCAATGCGGATCCTTGTCCCGAGCGGCATGGCGCTTCTCGAACTCCCCCATGTCATCGAAGCCCCATAGATGGACGACCTGGTTCAGCGGGCCGACGGCGCTGGTGAATATGCCCAGCGGCCGGCCCAGGTATTTCAGTTGGACCGGCATGGCCAGGCGGTCGAAGATTTCGAGGAATTCGTTCATCTTCCGCAGCCGGATCGTGTAGGTCCGCAGATCGACGATAGCGCTATCGTAGGACATGCATCCTCCCATGGTGATGGTGGTTAGGTTCGGATCAGAGGGCAGCCGCCTTCACTGAGCGGCCGGAACGCTTCGTCGGCAGACAGGGTCGAGACGAGCTTGTAGACGTCGCCCAGGCCCTTGCTTTCCTCCGGTTTCTTGACCTCGAACAGGTAAGCCGGGTGGATCTTGCGGCCGTCGGCCCGGATGCTGCCCTTACCGAAGCAATCGTCGTCGGTCGGCATCTTCTTCATCAGGTCGATCACGTCGCGGCCCGACGCCTTGGCGCGCTCGACGCCGAGTTCCTTCACGGCTTTCAGATAGTGCAGCACGCAGGCGTAGTCGCCGGCCTGGCTCATGTTCGGGAACACCTTGGCCGGCAACTTCGGCTTGATGCGCTCCATGAAGCTGCGGGTCCGGTCGTTCAAATCCCAGTAGAATGTCTCGGTCATCGACAGGCCCTTGGCGGTCGGCAGGCCCATGGAAACCACGTCGGTGATGTAGCCGACCATCGCGGCCATGCGGATGCCGCCGCTTTCCAGGCCGAACTCCTGCGCCTGTTTCAGGCAAGTGATCAGCTCTGCGCCGGAGTTCGCGAAGGCGACGACATCGGCCCCGCTGCTTTGCGCCTGGACCAGAAACGACGAGAAATCCGTCGTGGTGCCCAGCGGGTAGCGGATCGCGCCCAGCACCTGGCCGCCGGCGACCTTGACGAATTTCGAGGCATCGGCCTCGGCGGCATGGCCGAAGGCGTAGTCGGCGGTGATGAAGAACCATTTTTTGCCGCCGGCGCGGACCAGCGAAGTTGCGGTCGAATGGGCGAGGCACCAGGAGTCCCAGGACCAATGCACCCAGTTGGCACTGCAACTGGCGCCGGTCAGATCGGAGCTGCCGGCGGTGGTGATGAGCGCCGCCTTTTTCTTTTCTTCGAGGATGCCGCGTGCGCCGAGCGCGATGGCGCTGTTGCCGACATTCTCGATCATGTCGATGCCGCCCTGGTCGAACCATTGGCGGATGATCGCCAGGCCGACGTCGGGTTTGTTCTGGTGGTCGGCGACCAGAACCTCGACCTTGATATCGGGGTTCTGCGCGGTGAATTCCGCCACGGCCTGCTGCGCACAGGCGACGGTGGTCGGACCTGAGACGTCGCGATAG
>Ga0302314_10006414_pt1 | contig 21297 bp, 14 predicted proteins | sample III_Palsa_N2_3_FD_200533 | JGI IMG/M metagenome (GOLD analysis project Ga0302314, IMG submission 200533) | Peat permafrost microbial communities from Stordalen Mire near Abisko, Sweden - III_Palsa_N2_3 | ecosystem: Environmental > Terrestrial > Soil > Palsa > Peat permafrost | place: Sweden...
TCAGCTTGGCTTTTTGCTCAGTGCACTCTAAGCTTTCCTCCATCTCACGTGCCTGCTGTGTGATCCGCTGCAACAGCAGCCTGCAGCCGTTCCAGAGCTCCTGCGCTGTCTCCTTTGCGGACAAGCGCCATCGCCGGATTCAGATACGATGAGCCAAAGGCCGGATCAATCTGCAATGCCTTGCGGAACCCCGCAATCGCCGCATTGTCTTTCCGTCCTGGCCAAGCAGCAGACTGAGCAGATCGTGCGCCTGCGACATCGTATAGGCATCTGTACGACTCGGAGGTGACCGCCACTACCCGCACGATTTCCATACATCAAAGCTACGCCAACGAGCACGGCAAGACCGGCAATCGCGAGAGCGAGCACCGTTGCCGTCTTTTCGTCTTCATCTTTGGAAGAAAGTAATAATAGAAGAAGGGCGAAGACTCACGCCATTCATTTCGAATCCGGCTGTGATGAAGATAAAGGAAGAAGAGCGCGGATATACCCGTGATTGATCGTGCATTGGCTAAGTTGAATATTAGTCAGAATCCCCTCAAGTGCACGGTCGATCACAGCCTGCTCCGGTCTCGACTTCAACCGGGACGCCTCTTCGGAGGTAGCCCGAGGCAGACGCGCAAACTGCACAATGCTGTCCCAGCCTTCTGGCGCCGCAAAGCTGGCGACGGAAGTAGTCGCCTGCATCTTCTTGTATGGCCAGAAGGCCCAGCCGATATCGTTCTTTTCCAGAACCCTGACAAACTCCGCAATCCACTCGTCGGAATTTTCACCGGACTCCCCAAGCCAGATTGGTACCTGGTATTGATTACGAAAATCGATGTATTTGCGAACGGTCGCATCCTCGGGTGCAGCATGATAACGATGGAAGGTATAAACGACGTTCTTATCGAAAGGAGGGCCGAAGACGGAAAAATTTCCGTCCCACTGAGCGCCGCCAAGAATAAGAATGTGATGCGTGTCGATCTTTCGTATAGCGGTTGCAAGTCTCTTGTAGAGCGGCTCAAGGAGCGGATTGAGGACTTCAACCTTCGGATAATTGGGAATAGGCTCATTGAGCAGATCGTAGCCAAGCACAGTGGGATTGTTGCGATAGTGCCGTGCAAGCCGCTGCCAGATCGCAACCGCATGATCCTGCGCGGATGGATCGCTGAAGAGCCAGGGATACCCATCGCTATCGTCGATATTTTTTCCTGTCTGTCCACCAGGTGCAGCGTGGAGGTCGAGGATGAGATAAAGATTTTCCTGATGGGCCCACTGTACGACGTGGTCCAGAAGCGTAAATCCTTCCGCATCATCGCTTTCGAAAAATTTATAATGCAAAGGAACCCGGATGGAGTTGAAGCCACTTTGCCGGATCAAATGAATATCCGCCTGCGTAATGTAGTTTTCACGATAGCTCTTCCAGAACACATGAGCTCTCTGCGGCCCAATTAATTCGGTAACAACAGCCTCGATCTCACGCGGAGATTCAGGGCCGCCATCGAAGTGCCACATATATCCTTCGGGCACGAGCCAGTTGCCGAGGTTGATGCCGCGCAGCAAAAGAGGCTTCCCCGCACCATCGACAATCTCCTTGCCCCGGGTGTGTGCAAACTGAGCCTGAGCCGCTGTCGAGACGAGACAGCAGGTGACAAGAGTGGAGAAGATAAGCCGGCGAAGCAGCATCAGGAGACCTCGTCTAACATGTTCGGTTATAGATAAGCGTTTGTCGACGGTAAGAGCTCACATCTGACAGGCTGCCCTTAACTGAAGGGGGCACAGACCCAGGCGGCTCGCCACAACACTCCGCACCTTCCACTACCTCGCCTTCGCATTCCTTATGATCGACAACCTTTTCAACCTACTTCACCAAAACTTCTAAGAATCTCTGGCCGCTAAGACCGGAAATTTGAAATGGATTTGCAAAAATCGGGCGACACATATGTGCCGCCCGATTGGAGTTGGGTTGGTCAAACGTTAGAAGAGGATACGTCCGCCAACCTGGATAATGCGGTTGCTGCCTCCGCTGCCGGTGACTTCGCCGAAGGTTGAGCTGTTCATTGCGGTTGACGGCGTACCAAGATTGGTCAGGTTGAAGACGTTGGTGACCTCACCACGAAGCTGGAACTTAAGGGATTCAAAGATACCGAAAGTACGGAAGAGCGAGGCGTCGACATCCCGATAACCGGGGTCGTCGAGTTGTGCAGGGCGCGTGTTTCCGAGAAGATTCAGGGGACCGACGCCGGTACAACCTGCCGTGCCCGGTACGCAGTAGGCCGTCGTATCGAACCACTCTTGCTCCGCCGCAACGCGCGAACGTTTGCCGCCGAGAATGTGTGGGACCTTGCCGAACGCAACGCTCGGTCGATCGTTCGTCTGTCCATCCCCGTTGACATCGGTTCCAGTGGTAACAGTGAATGGCTGACCACTGTTCGTCGTGATGATGCCGGTCACTGTCCAGCCGTTCAATGCAGTTCGGATGATCCGGTTATAGGAAGTGAAGTAGTCAGGGTTCCACACGAAGGAAGCTGTCATCATGTTGCGCCTGTCCTGGTCCGAACGTTGATGCGCTTCCAGCTGCGGGTAGTTCGGATCGACGAAGTTGCTGGCAAGATTGGTTCCATCCAGGGCGTTGCTGGCTAGCGTCTTGCTCCAGGCATAGTACCCTCGTGCGCTGAAGTTGTGAGAGAGACGCTTTTCGAGGGTCACTTGCAGACCGTTGTAGTTAGAGTTCTGGCTCGATTGGAGGTTGTAGACGTTCGAATAGGTGGGGCTTGCAGCCGAGAGCCCAAACTCCGAGTTCAGCGGACGGCGGTTGTTTACTGTGCTGCTTGTGTTCGCATAAGCGCAGGCTTTTGTCAGATCCGTGCAGCTTGGACCGGACGTACCAGCAGCAGTAATGTTGAACTGTGGAGGATTAAGGTCATGGTAAATCGGCAATTTCCGGTTAAGGGAACCGACATAATTAATGCTCAACGCGAAACTATTGCCGAACTGCTGCTGGATGCCGGTGTTGATCTGATACGTAACCGGCCAATGGAAGTTTGGATCGAAAGAGGCGACCTGGTTGAGCGCCAGGAAGCTGGCGTTTCCGCTGCCGCCTACGAATGTCAGGCTCGGGAACGGGTTCGTCCCACCCGGAAATTCAGTCGGATCGTTCGAATAAGGATGGGCCATCGAAACAACCTTGCTGAATGTCGGGCGGACAGCGTAAGGAGCGAAATTCGAGGGAAGCTCCCACAGATTGCCGGCGATTCCGCCATAGAAGAGACCGCCAGCGACGTGAAAGACGGTCTTGCCATTGCCGTAAGGATCATACGAGAGACCGAAACGGGGAGAGATGTGATTGTTGGGCGTGAAGGCTCCGGTGGAGGGCACCCCAGGGTCACCTGGAAATAGCATGCCGATAGGAGCCAGCTGCGGCCCTGTTTTGCCGGCGATACTTACGTTTTTGAATGCATGGGACTGGACTCCGGGTACAAAGTTGGTCTGCCGATTCTGCGTGTCAGTTGGAGCCTGCTGCCAGTCATAGCGTAGACCTAGATTGAGGGTCAGGTTCGGACGAATGCGCCAGTCATCCTGCAGGAAGGCGGCGTAATTCCAATAGTTAGCTTCCGCGTATTCGCCGGTATCCTGCTCATAGGTATTTGGGCGACCGAGGATGTAGTCGGACAGAGCATTCGAGGTGCGGGTGCTTTTGGTTGTCGAGTACGAGAATACGCCGTAGTTATCGAGCGATGTAAGTTGGAAGTCTTTTTCGAGGCCGGCTTCAGCACCCATAGAAAGCGTATGCTTGCCGCGCGTCGTGCTTAGCACATCGCGGAAACCATACTGGTTGGTGCCTGCCTTGGGACCGGTGATAGCCTGGGAAAGCGTGAACCAGCTGCCGATGCCAACCTGCCCGCGTGAAGGAGATCCAGAGATCCCGAAGTCAGAGCCGAAGTCCGCGAATGTACTATTGCCCGGAACCGGGATGCGGCCACCGGCCTGCCGCGTATAGCTTAGCCATGCCTGATTGACTGTACGCGGACTGATTGTCCAGGTGTCGCTCGCATTCGCGTTGGTTTGTTTGGTTGCGTAGTCCGAATAACTCCATTGTGATGGTGTCAGGCCACCGGGATTAGACCTGATGCTGTAGTCATACAGAAAGTAGCTCAACGTGAGACGATGGTTCGCAGTCAACTGGTGGTCTGTCTTGATCAGATACTGGTTGTACTGTTCCGGTGTTGGGTCATACTCTCTGTAGGTGTATTGGTTGTCGCCGAACTGACCTGCTCCAACGCCCGGTTTGACCCCTTTGGAGTTTAGATAGTTCAAAATGCTGACCGCCGTTGGGTCGAGCGGGGACGTAATGATGTTGCCAGGGTACGGCGTATTCGTCGCCGGGTTGCAGACAAGGAACTTGAAGTTCGTATTGTCGGCCGCAGAGGGGCTCTGCGAACAGGCAGTGATATCGGACGGCAGGTTCTCAGCGAAGTTACCACCGATCTGGGCAGCACTGGGAACATTGCCGCTAAATGCCGGAGATGTAGTGTCACGCAGCCCCCCGTAGCTGCCGAAGAAGAAGTCCTTGTCTTTGCGGATGGGGCCACCCAGAGTCGCACCGAACTCGTTGCGGGCATAGGGCTGTTTGGTTATCTGATTGTGCGTGACTGCAGTGAAGTTCTTGGTGCGATAGAACTCGAAGGCCGAGCCGTGGAACTGGTTAGTTCCCGACTTGGTCACAACGCTGGAGACGGCGGCTGCATAGCGTCCAAGCGTCGCGTTGAAGTTGTTCGTTTGAACCTCGAACTGGCTGACCGCATCCGGGTTGGGGATGGCATTACCGCTGTTGCGGAGACCGGTCATATTGAGACCGCCATCGAGATAGAACGAAACCTGACCGGTGAAGTCGTCCGTCGAACCATTGATGTAAACGTGCTGTTCCGGGAAGCCCAGGCTGTTTGTGTTGGTGTTTTGCTGGACACCCGGGGTCAGGCTGAGCAACTGATAAACGTTGCGGCCTACCAACGGAAGATTGTCGATTTCCACGTTGGACACGGTGCGGCCAAGTGTGGCATCGCTCAGAGTGATGAGAGGAGCACCACTTGTGACGTTGATTGTTTCCGTTGTCGCGCCGATCTCCAGCACAAGGATGACCTGGGCTTCCTGCATGACGGAGAGGACGACGCCGGCACGCTGCAGCGTCTTGAATCCCGGGGCCGTAACAACGATCTTATACGGACCTACCGGAAGGAACTCCTCGCGATAGGAGCCATCGTCCTTGGTCGTCGCTGTACGAGTGAAATTCGTTTCGGTCTGAGTCAGCATGACTGTCGCGTGGGGAACAACTGCTCCGGTGGCGTCTGTGACGTTACCGACGATGGTAGCTGTTGTCAGTTGCGCCATCATGCGCGTAGGGCGGAGAAAGGCTGCAACCGTAAACAGGAAGCAGATTGAAATCAGCATCAGCGATGCAAGTGTGCAACCGCGGCAAAGTCGGCCGAAGACTACTCGGGGTGAGGGGTTCTGCATGGGCTCTCCTTCAAAATTGCTGCATTGTTCGAGCACGTTCAACATCGTTTTGACTTGGGTGAAGAAAAAGAACGATCGTCTCGGCGCTTTTTTTATAATTAGTTTCAACCAACAACATGAGTTGTAGTTTGCTGCAACGGTCAACATGAAAAAACATCGGCTAATGAACTGTCAAGCTTTATTTTTTAAATGACGCAATAAAGACAAACGTTAGTCTTAGGTGGATGACGATTGAGAGAGGTATAGCCATCTCTACTCGCATTCAGAACCTCCATCCCATGGTCAGGCCAATGCGCATTAGCCTGTTTTAGCCAGCCAGACGCTCAAAGGGTGACAACAGCAGCGAAATATACCAACCGATATAGTTTGGTGCTGCTACTGAATGACAGAGAACGTCACATGCTCTGCGGCCGTCGAATCCTCCCCTGCCCATAAATCGAAGTCTCCGGGTTCTACGGACCATTGATGCGTTTGCGGACTCCAGAAACCGAGGTCTTTGGCCTGTAGCGTAAGCGTCACTGTTCGTTTTTCTCCGGCGTTCAGACGAAGCCGCATAAACCCCTTCAACTCTCGCCGAGGCCGAGAAGCGCTCCCAGCACGCTGATGCGTGTAGATCTGCACAACCTCATCGCCGGCAACAGCGCTCGTGTTCTGAACGTCGACAGCCACGTGAAGCGATCCATCCGTGCGCATGGATGAAGCATCGAGCCTTGGATTGCCGACGCTGAAACTCGAGTAACTCAGCCCATATCCAAAGGGATATAGCGGCGCGCTCGAAGCATCCCAGTAACGCGTACTCAGCTCGCGAGGAATCTGGGTAAGATTTTGTGCGTAGTACGTCGGAATCTGCCCAACACTGCGAGGCCACGTGACAGGCAGCTTGCCTCCAGGATTTGCATCGCCCATCAGTAGATCTGCAACAGCGGCGCCTCCCTCGGTACCTGGATACCAGGCTTCAAGAATGGCGCCCACATGCGCTGAAGCCCACGTAATATCAAGCGGCCTGCCATTCAGCAAAACCAACACGATCGGCTTTCCAGTGGCGACAGCGGCCTCCAGCAACTCCTGCTGCCTACCTGGCAATGTCAGCGTGGCACGTGAGGCTTTCTCGCCGCTCATATTCTGCGCCTCGCCCATCACCAGCACCGCTACGTCCGATTTCTTAACCATCTCCAGAGCGTGTTGAAACTCAACATCGCGCTCCGCCTGTGTCGTCAGCACAGGCTTCGGGCTGGCAAACTGCTTGTCGAAGATAGAGACCTGTCCGCGCTCGATTTCAACACCCTTCGCATAGTTGATCGTGACTGCCGAACCGACCTTCCTGCGAAGACCTTCAAGGACAGTGACAGTCTTTTCAATGTTGCCCGCAATGCTCCACGAACCCATCGTGTCCGGCTTAGAGTCCGCAAGTGGACCAACCACCGCAATGGAAGAGAGCGGCCTGCTGAGCGGAAGCAGGCCACTCTCATTGCGCAGCAGTACTGCACTTCTCTCCGCTGCCACTTGTGCCGCCTCGTGCTGCGCGATCGAGTTCAACTCCACCTTCGCGTGATCCAGCGATGCATACGGATGGCGGAACAGCCCCAGCCGGTACTTCATCATCAAAATCTCGCGAACCGCATCATCGATGGTGGACTCTTTGACTGCGCCGTCCTTCACCGCAGCCGGAAGGTAGTCGCGAAACACATGACTGGTCATCTCCATATCAACGCCGGCGTTGACGGCCCGCACTGCAGCATCCGCGGGGCTTGCAGCAAAGCCATGCGTCGCCAGGTTCTCCACCGATCTCCAGTCACTCACCACAAAACCTTTGAAGCCCCACTTCTCCCGCAAAACATCATGAAGCAGAAACCGGTTCCCCGTAGCAGGAACGCTGTTCAGGTCCATATAGGCGCTCATCACAGAGGCGGCGCCGGCCTGCACCGCTGCATAAAACGGCGGCAGATAGACGTTCCACAGCTGCTCATCTGAAATATTCGACGAGTCGTAATCACGGCCCCCATCGGCAGCGCCATAACCGGCAAAGTGCTTCACGCTGGCAATGATGTGATCTTCACTGCCGATCACGTCACCCTGAAAGCCGCGAACCTGAGCCTCTGCCATGCGCGAGCCAAGGTAAGGGTCTTCGCCGGCGCCTTCCATAATCCGGCCCCAGCGCGGATCTCTGGCAATATCGACCATGGGCGCAAACGTCCACCGAATGCCTACGGCGCTGGCCTCTCTGGCCGCCATCCGCTGCGCGTTCTCGGCCTCTGCCGGGTCCCACGATGCGGCCAGTGCCAGTGGAATCGGATAGATCGTGCTGAAACCGTGAATGACATCGAAACCGAAGATCAACGGAATATGCAGCCTCGTCTGATCGACTGCGATGTGTTGCAGTCGATTGATCTCCACCGGATCGGTGACAAACAAAAATGATCCAACCTCTTCCTTCCGGGTATGCTCGTCACGCGAGGCAGAGTCCTCCTCCTGAAACGCGATCTGCGTCATCTGCCCCAGCTTCTCCTCCAGTGTCATCCTGCCCATCAACTCATGGACAAACCGTGCCGCCTCGGAATCATCCGCAGCGACCAGCGCAGCCGAAGTGTTCTGCTGCTGAGCTGGCGAAATCGTGGGAGCAAAACCCAGAACCAGCGAAAGAGTGATACCAGTGGAAGCCGCGTTCTGAAAAAAGACGCGTGTGCTGCGTGAAAAAAGCATTCGTAAGCTCCGGATTGCAATTGACGTCCCCACCCGATGAGGTGACCGGACGCCGCGGCGAGGATATTCAAAAAACCTGCACCTTTTAGGGCGATTGTCTTTCGTTGATTTAGCGGGCCAAACCATATTAGACAAACGTTTGTCTAAATGTCCACCTCCATCCGTGATCCTCAGGTTGCAAATCGAGAACCACCACCCTTCGAAGCGCCCCTCTAAAAGAACATCCGCTTTGCCATCTCCTGATAGCGTTGGCTCGACTAGACTGGTTCCTGATCATTTATGCCAAAAAAGAGTCCTTCCGTACCGGAGGCTGGGCGCCGTGTCAGCCTCAAGATGTTGGCCGAACACCTGGACCTCAGTCCGGCTACCGTCTCTTTTGTGCTGAACAACTCGCCTGGCCGCTCCATCCCTCCCGCCACGCGCGAACGAGTCAAGGCGGCCGCAAAAAAATTCGGCTATCAACCCAGTCTGATCGCCCGCTCACTGCAGGGTTCAAAGACACAGACCATCGGCATCCTTCTTCCCGAGCTCGGCGAAGGCTACCACTCCCAGGTTCTAAGCGGTGCTGGTGATCTCCTCATGCAGGAGGGCTACTTTTTCTTCACTGCGCATCACCGCCACAGAAAAGACCTCGTCGCCGAGTACCCACGACTGCTTCAGGCAAGAGGCGTCGACGGCATTCTCGCCATCGACACCCATCTGGAGGCTGCGCTCCCCGCACCAGCGGTCTCTGTCGCCGGTCACACCGAACTCCCCGGAGTCACCAACGTCGTTCTCGACCACCATCGCGCCGCAGAACTTGCATTGGGACACCTCTACCGCCTCGGCCACCGAAAAATTGCCTACATGCGCGGCCAGCCCTTCAGCTCCGACTCGCAAAACCGCTGGCAATCGACCATGCAGGTCGCCCGTACACTCTCTCTGCGCGTCTCCCCCAACCTGATCATCCGCCTCGATAAGGACATGCACTCGCCGGAACTTGGCTATCCCGGCATCCACCAGCTCCTGCTGCACCGAGGAGACTTCACCGCCGTCCTCTGCTTTAATGACGTCTCTGCAATCGGTGCCATTCGAGCCCTCCATGACGCAGGCCTCAGTGTCCCCGGCGACGTCTCCGTCGTTGGCTTCGATGACATTCAGGCAGCCTCTTACATTGTCCCCAGCCTGACCACCATCCGTCAGCCACTGCACCACATGGGTAGTCTTGCCGCAGGCTTTCTCCTCAAAAAACTGGCCCACGAAAAGCTGCCAGACACGGTAAAGGTCGATCCCGAACTCGTCATCCGCGAATCCACCGCTCCCGCTCGTCCCGTCACCCGCCGATCCGTCCTTGAATCCTAACCGCCTTTGTAAGAAGTCCACTTCCAGAACGCTTTACCTGTTCTCTACCCCCGCGAATACCGTCATTTCGACCGATGCTTGCTCACCCACCTGTGAACAGCGCAGTGAAGAAACCCTCTTCTCTGCCACAAATCTCTCCCGTCCTGCATCGCGCCTTTGCTGTTGCAACTGAACCCACCAGCGAACCAGCACCGCCACCCTATCAGGGTGACGCTGCCGATAAAATCAAGTTAACCACCCGTGCCCGCAAACGAAGAGCCCAACCCGACGCTGCAGCCCCTCGAAATCCCCATCGAGTCCACACCCGACCGCCGCCGCCTCCTCGCCTTCCTGCGCCCTTCCGCTACACACAGCGCATACTCCGCTACCCTCCTCCTCATGCTCTCGACGCTGCTCTCCGGCGTCCTCGCCCTCGTCCGCATCAAGTACATCAACTTCCTCTTCGGCGCCAATATCGCGCAGGACGCCTATCGCGCCGCCTTCGCCCTCCCCAACCTGCTCGCCTACTTCCTCATCGGGGGCGCCGCCTCCATCTCGCTCATCACCGTACTCAACCGCTACCGCGAAGCAGGTGACGAAGAGGGCGGCGACCGCGCGCTCTCCGTCATCCTCACCACCATGCTCATAGTCCTATGCGTTGGCGCGGTGCTCGCGGAGATCTTCGCTCCCCAATACGTCCGCCTCGCCAACAAAGGCTTCCGTAACGACGCCGCCAAAGTCGCTCTCTGCACCACCATGACCCGCATCATCATCCCTGCCCAGCTATTCTTCTTCATCGGCAGCGTCATGAGCGCCCGCCTTCAGGTACGCAAGATCTTTCTCTACCAGGCCTTCACGCCAATCATCTACAACACGGGAATCATCCTCGGAGCAGTCTTCCTCCACCGCCAGCTCGGCGTCTCTTCCCTCGCTGTCGGAGTCTTCGCCGGCACACTCATCGGCTCAGCTCTCATCAACACCATCGGAGCCATCCGCACCGGCCTCCATTACCGCCCCATCATCGGCTTCCGCGACCCGGCGTTTCTCGAGTGGCTCAAACTCTCTCTCCCTCTGATGATCGGTGTCTCGCTCGTCATGTTCGACGGGATCTTCCTCAACTACTATGCCTCTCTGCATGACGGCGGCATTACCCTGATCGGCAATGCGAAGGATCTCTTCAACGCGCCCTTCAACGTCATCGGCCCGGCAGCCGGAGCCGCGTCGCTGCCCTTCTTCGCCTCGCTCTTCCAGCAACGCCGCGCACACGACTTCTCCGTCTCGGTTGGTCGCTCCGTCTCTCGCCTGTTCTCGGTCGGAATGATCGTCTCCGCCTGGATGATCGCCCTCGCCCCCTGGCTCATGGACCTCTTCCGCGGCGGCAAATTCAGCCACGCCGCCGCCGCTGGCACCACACATCTCTTCAGTGTCCTCGCCATCACGCTCGCCGTCTGGGCCGTGCAGGGCATCTATGCCCGCGCCTTCTACGCTGCCAGCGACACCCGCACTCCCGCCATTACCGGCACCCTCATCACCCTGCTCTCCATCCCGATATACGCCAGCCTGTTCCATACGCTTGGCCTCGAGGGACTGGCCATCGCATCCGATATCGGCATCCTCGCCCAGACTGCTTCGCTCGCCTTCCTGCTCCATCGCAAGCGCCTCGCCAGCCTCCACCATCTCGAGTTTGCCGAACTCGGCCAATCGCTTCTCGCCGCGCTTCTCGCCTATGTCGCAACCGCCACCCCAGCGCACTTTCTGCCGGCCGTCTCGACCCACCCAAAAGACATCCTTACCATCGCCGCCGCATCCATTGCCTGGGCTGCCGTAGCAGGACTCACGCTCGTGGCGACCGGCTCAACCCTCCCGCGACAGATTCTTCGTCGCCGGTAGCTCCTTATTTCGCATCCTCATACTCTTCATTCCACGCCATCTGAATCGCCTCCAGAATCCCTTCGTTCGACTTCCCTGGATCACCCACAAATCCTGGCAACTCCGTCACATACTTATGCAGATCGGTAAACCGCACCGAGTACGGCTCAATCTCCGGAAACTTCTCCTGCAGCTGAATCCCAATCTCTTCTGAATCCGTCCAGTCAATCTCACGCGGCATAGAACTCTCCCTTATATCCATCACGTCGCACAGGCCATCCGGCACGGCCGGTAAACGCCTAAGCACCCGGCCCATGCGCAGGCTTGCCTTCCTGCACATAATTCCGGTTCCACTTTGGAATCTCGACCACATATGTTCCCGGCTTCTCAATCACCGCCTGACAGCCCAGCCGTGAATTCAGCTGAATATCCGCCGCCGTTTCCATGCGATCCAGCTCCAGGTCCTCTGCCTCGCTGATTCCAGAAGCCCCTTCCTTCACATGAATATGACAGGTGGTACACGCACAAACTCCACCACAGGCATGGTCGAGAAAAATATCATAGTTCTCTGCCACGTCCAGAAACGACATCGGCAGCCCATGCCCTTCGTACGGCAGCGTATCGAACGGAAACTCCACCGTTCTGCCCTCAGGCAAAAACGTCACACGAACCATCCCCTCGCCCGCAGGCTTCGACAGGTCCACAACTTCAGCACTCTTCTTTGTCTCACTCATAACTTAATCTTCCGTCGACTCTCCGGCCGTAGCCTCATCCTTCGTTGCATCTTCATTTTTTTTCGCCTCAGCATCGCGGGTTGGCTCCGAGCTCAGCACCTGCGCCTTCGCAAACGGATGCGGTGCCGTAGGCCCTTTACCCATGCTCTCACCTGCGGCCTCCATCGTCTTGCCCTGCATCGCGCCTGAGACCGCCGTATCCATCATTAGCTCCGCAAACCGTCGGGTCGCCTTGTCCAGCCGCTCAATCCCCTGCCGAATCTGCCTGTGATCCCCACCGGGTACCGCAGCCTCCAGAAATGAGGTCTCCTCTTCAATCTTCTTATTCTCCTCGCTCGTCAGCATCTGCCAGGCAGCATGGCTCTTACCCTTCTTCACCGCGATCAGAATCGTCTCAGCCTCATTCTTAGCCTCGATCACCTGCCGCTCCTGAATATCCGCCTCGGCGTAATCGAACGACTCAAGAATCATCGTCTCGACCTGTTCATCGGTAAGCCCATACGTCGGCTTCACCTCAACCTCGGCTTCTTTCCCGCTCCTCTGCTCGCGCGCACTCACATGCAGAATCCCGTTCGCATCGATCAGAAACTTCACCTCGATCCGCGGCAGCCCCGCCACCATCGGCGGAATCCCCTTCAGATCGAACCGTGCCAATGACCGGCAGTCCTTCGCCAGTTCCCGCTCGCCCTGCACCACATGGATCGCGACATTCGTCTGCCCGTCCACGCCCGTCGTAAAGTGCTCCGTCGCGCTGGCCGGTATCGTCGAGTTCCTCTGAATGATCTTCGCCACCACGCCACCCAGCGCCTCAATCCCCAGCGACAGCGGCGTCACATCCAGCAGCAGCAAATCCTCCGTCGCCGCCGACCCGCCCGCAAGAATCTGCGCCTGCACCGCCGCCCCCAGCGCCACCACCTCGTCCGGATTCAGCTCCGTATGCGGCTTCTTCCCCCGCGCATTCATCTCGAACAGATCATCCACCAGCTTCCTCACAGCAGGAATCCGCGTCGATCCGCCCACCAGCACAACCTCATCGATCTGCGCCGCCGTAAGCCCCGCATCCTTCAGCGCCTGCCTGCAAGGCGCTGCCGTCCGAGCGATCACGCCCGCCGCCAGCTCATCAAATTGCGCCCGCGTAATCTCCCGCAGATACCGCTTCCCACTCGGCAGCGCAACGTTCAGCGTTGCCGTCTCCACAGCCGACAGCAAAATCTTCGCCTCAATCACTGCCTTGCGAACCGCCTGCACCGCCTCGCCGTTTCCCCGAACATCCTCGTCCAGATCCCCGGCAATATCATCCAGCGCAATCGCAATCAGCAGATTGTCGATATCGTCCCCACCCAGGTGCGTATCCCCACCTGTCGCTACCACCTCAAAGATTCCCTCATGCAGCTTCAGAATCGAAACATCGAACGTCCCACCCCCAAAGTCATACACCGCAATCAGGCCGTCCTTATTCTTATCCAGCCCATAAGCCAGCGCCGCCGCCGTCGGCTCATTCACCAGTCGCAGCACCTCCAGCCCGGCGATCCGTCCCGCATCCTTCGTAGCCTGCCGCTGCGCATCGTTAAAATAAGCCGGAACCGTAATCACAGCCTTTGTCACCGGGCCGCCAAAAAACCTTTCTGCATTCTTCTTCAACTGCTGCAGCACATAAGCCGAAATCTCCGGCGGCGTCAGCAGCAGCCCACCCACGCTGACCTTCAGTACCTCACCCGGTTTCAGCCCCTCCGCCAGCCTGAAGGGGAACAGCTTCAACTCCTCCTGCACATCGGCTATGTCCCTGCCCATCAGCCGCTTAGCCGAATAGACCGCACTTGCCGCATCCGCCAGGAGCGTCCCCCGCGCGCCATTCCCTACGACCACTCCATCATCTGTCCACGCCACCACCGACGGCACCAGCCGCTCGCCATCCTCACCGGGGATCACCACCGGCGTATCGCCCTGCATAAATGCCACCAGCGAATTCGTCGTACCCAGATCGATCCCTACAACCCGCTCATCCACCATCTACTAATCCCTCTATCTGTCGTCCTTCTATTGTCCTACAATCGCATCGCGAGCCCCATCCCGCCTTTTTTATAAGATGTTCCTGATTATGGGCCGATGCGTGGAATTGGTCTCGTTTTTCGTGGTTTTTTGATGGTAAAAACGTGGTGATTGCGTGGTGAAACGTGGTTACTTTATGACCGTTTTTTACGCGCGAAAAAATACGCCAACTTTTTGAAATATTTTTTTGAGGAGACGGAAAGGCTCGGCTTCAGCTCTGCCCCCTTCCGCTGCCTTGCCCGTTCTCTGAGCCCGGTCAGGCAAGTTGCTGCTCTTCGAGGGTCAGGGACAGCTCCTCCCACTCGCTCAGCAGGGCGGTGCGCTGGGTGCGGAGGGAGTCAAGCTCGGCGGCGGTGCGCTGGGCGTCCTCGGCGGTGGTGAAGATGCCGAGTTTCTCTTCGGCGGCGGCGATGGTGGATTCGAGGCGGGGAATCTCGGACTCGGTGAAGTGAAGACGGTCTTCGAGCTGTTTGAGTTTGATGGGGTTCAGGCGCTTGATGGGGATGGCGGGTTCGGACTCGGCGGAGGACGGTCTCGCTTCGCTCGATGCCCCATCCTTCGCAGACGACGCGAAGGATGGGGCACCCGAATCTGCGGCTCCGTTTGAAGGCTGGGGCAGGGAGCTTTTGATCTGTTCGGTTACTTTGTCGGGGCCGCCCTGTTTGCGCCAGAGATAGTCTTCGTAGTTGCCGGGGTAGATGTGGAGGCGGTGGTCTTCGACCTCGAAGACGCGGGTGGCGAGGCCGTCGATGAAGTAACGGTCGTGGGAGACGAAGAGGACGGTGCCGGTGAAGTTGCGGATGGCGTCGAGGAGGACGTCCTTGGCGCGGAGATCGAGGTGGTTGGTGGGCTCGTCGAGGAGGAGGAAGTTGGAGGGGGAGACGAGCATCTTGGCCATGGCGTAGCGGTTGCGTTCGCCGCCGGAGAGTACGCCTAGTTTTTTGAAGACATCGTCGCCGGAGAACATGAAGCAGCCGAGGAGACTGCGGAGTTCGACGACGGGAACTTTGGTGGCGGCTCCGCTGATGTCGTCGAGCATGCCGGCGTTGGGGTCGAGGACCTTGTACTGGTCCTGAGCGAAAAAGTCGGAGAGGACGTTATGGCCCTCTTTGATGGTGCCTGCGGTGGGTTCTTCCTGATGGCTGAGGAGACGGATGAGGGTGGATTTTCCGGCTCCGTTGGCTCCGACGAGGGCGATGCGGTCGCCACGCTCGATGGTGAAGTTCAGCCCTTCGAAGATGAGTTTTTCGCCGCCGCTGGGCGTGGGGTAGACCTTCTTCAGGTCGTTGACCTCAAGGACGGTGCGGCCTGAGGCCGGCGGCTGCGGGATGGAGAAGTGGATGGTCGCTTCGTCCTCCGGCACCTCGATGCGCTCGATCTTTTCGAGTTCCTTGATGCGGGACTGGACCTGCTTGGCCTTGGTGGCCTGGGCGCGGAAGCGGTTAATGAAGGCCTCAAGGGCTTCGATGCGGTCGCGCTGGTTCTTGTATGCGGAGAGCAGTTGCGTGCGGCGCTCTTCCTTCTGGGTCAAATACTTTTCGTAGTTGCCGTGGTAAGTGTGCATGCGCTTGTTCCAGAGTTCGACGGTCTTGTTCACCGTGACGTCGAGGAAGTAGCGGTCGTGGGAGATGAGGATGAAGGCGTTGGGGTAGTCGTGGAGGTAGTTTTCGAGCCAGTTGCGGGATTCGATGTCGAGGTGGTTGGTGGGCTCGTCGAGGAGTAAAAGGCTGGGCTTTTGCAGGAGGAGTTTGGCGAGGGCGATGCGCATCTGCCAGCCGCCGGAGAACTCTTCGGTTTTGCGCTCCCAGTCCTCTTTGGAGAAGCCGAGGCCGCCGAGAACAGCGCCTACCTGGGAGTCGAGATTGTAGATGTCGTGGACGTGAAGCTGGTCAGCGATGTCGGAGTAGCGCTCGGCTGCGGCTGCGTACTCTTTTGATTTTGGGTCAGCCTCGGAGAGGACGGTGGTGAGTTCGATGGATTCGCGCTCCATCTCATGAAGGTGGTCGAAGACGGAGAGGCACTCGGCGAAGACGGTTTTGCCGCGGAGGGCGAGGCCGTCCTGCGGGAGGTAGCCGAGGGTCATGCCTTTGACGCGGGTGAGCTGGCCGTAGTCGAGGGTTTCGACACCGGCGAGGACCTTGAGGAGGGTGGATTTGCCGGTGCCGTTGCCGCCGACGAGGCCAGTGCGCTCGTCCGGCGTGATGAGCCAGTTGGCGTCTTCAAAGAGGAGTTTTTGGCCGAAGCGTTTGCCGGCTGAGGAAAGTTGGAGCATTCAACTTCTATTTTCTCATTGGTGGACGGATGATGCTGAGGTGCCGTTTCCGACTCCACCGATTCGGCAGGCCAGGCAGACGAACAGCGTTGCAGCATGGGCAGATCGCCCGTTTAATTTCTTCTCGCGTAGAAACACCGGAGATGGCTACGAAACTCAATAACTTAGAGACCTGCTTCGGCGTGGCGTGAAGATTCTGCTTCACTCCAGACACTCAATCTTCGACGAAGGACTTTAGTCTGGCGAGTGCCTGATCCCATTGTTCGGAGACGAGATCGAGGTATTGCTTCATCTCTTCGATCGGCTTCGGATCGAATTCAAACTGGCTCTCGCGGCCCGTGCGGACGCTGTGCACGATTCCGGCGCTCTCCAGCACTCGAAGGTGTTTGGTGATCGCCTGGCGGGTGAGCCTGGTGCCCCTGGTTAACTGAGAGATCGAATGCGGCTGGCCGCTGCAGAGCTTTACCAGCAGCGACAGCCGCGTTTCGTCGCCCAGCGCGGCAAAGACCGGGGCCTGGCGTTTGGCGGCCATGCCACTACGAGGTCTGGGCGACATGGCTTTCGATGTTCTTCATCTGCTGGGTCCAGCCTCCGTCGTTTCTGAGGAAGGCTTCGGAACGGCGGGCGGCGGGGATTTTGTCGAAGCCGGATTCGGTGAGGAGAGCAGGGTTCCGGTCGCGGCCTTCTCCAGTTTGAATTCGACGAGCGTGGGAGTCTCGGTGGAGTAATCGACAGCGGGGTCGACGGCGTAAGGATGCCAGGTGAAGGAAAAAAGAGTTTCGGGCTCCATCTTCTGGACGACGACCTGCCAGATGACGTGCTCGTAGCCGGGATAGGTCATGCGGCCATGCGAGATCTGGCCGGCGACGAAGGGGCCTTCCAGTTCCACGCGAAACCACTCGCCAAATTCACGGTAGTCCGTGAGGGCGCGCCAGACACGCGAGACCGGGGCTTTGAGTTCAATACGTTTTTCGATACGGTCGCTCATAAGCAACCTCCTGGCTGCATATTAGCGCTGTCTCGGCGAAAAACGCAACCTTTCGGTTGCTCTTTATTTATTGAGCAGCACGTATTTATTCGGCGGCGCGTTCGAGTTCGGCGATGTTGAGCTTCTTCATCTGCAGCATGGCCTGCATGGCCTTTGGGTGTTTGAGGAGGTCGGGGAAGCGGCCAGGGACGATCTGCCAGGAGAGGCCAAACCTGTCTTTGAGCCAGCCACACTGGCCTTCAGAGCCGCCGGCGGAGAGCTTCGACCAGTATTCGTCCACTTCCTGCTGGGTGTCGCAGCGGACGACGAGCGAGATGGCTTCGGTGAATTTGAAGATGGGGCCGCCGTTGAGCGCGGTGAACTTCTGGCCGTCGAGCTCGAAGGCAATGGTGAGGATGGGAGCGGGCGGGTTGGGCGTGGCTGAGGTGTTGTGAAGCACGTCGAGGCGGCGAGAGTTGGGGAAGACGGAGAGATAGAAGTCGACGGCCTCTTCGGCGTTGGAGTCGAACCAGAGAAAGGGCGTGACGCGGGGATAGCTTTCAAGAGCGCTCATGGGTCACCTGATCCTTTTGGTTGCGGGATTCTCCAGATCCGATCCGGAGTTTTGCAGACGAGAACAGAACAGCAACAGCAAAGACAAAGGCGAAATACCGGGGTTCTTGCCCTTCGGCAGGCTCGGGCCAGATGACGAGCATTTTTTCATGAGCCTGCGGCGTTTGTGAAGACGAGTTTTATGCCGCTACAACGTTTGGGAATTTGCCAGCCGGTTTAGGCTTTTGGAGAAGAATCAGCGTCCAACGCACAGGAGTACAACTTGAGCGATGCAGGGACGGAACGCCGGAAGTGGTGGCGGAGACGGTGGTTCGTGTGGACAGGCGTTGTGTTTGTGGTGCTGGCGGTGGTGGGGGCGGCGACGGTGGAGTGGGCGCTGCGGCAGATGCAGCCGATGATGCGAAAAAAAGTGGTCGAGACGCTTTCGGCGCGATTTAACAGCCCCGTGGAGCTGGATCGGCTCTCGCTGTCGGTGAAGAAAGATGTGATTGTGACCGGAGGTGGGCTGCGGATTCTGTATCTGGCCGGGCCGACGAAGCCGGATGCGAACCCGGCAGCGCCGCCGATGCTGGTGGTGAAGAATTTTGAGTTCAGGACGGGCTGGCGCGAACTGCTGCGGCCGACGACGCGGCTGGTTTCGGTGAAGGTGCAGGGGCTGCAGGTGAATATTCCGCCGAAGCAGGAGCGCGGGCCGGAGATGCCGGATAATCCGAAGCGGCGAGGACAGTCGGTGCTGGGGTTTGCGGTGGACAGGATTGAGTGCACCGACGCGCAGGTGACGATTGAGACCAGCAAGCCGGACAAGAAGCCGCTGGTGTTCGATATTCGAAGGCTGGTGCTGACGGATGTGGGGGCGAAGAAGCCGCTGAACTATGAGGCGGTGCTGGTGAATCCGAAGCCGGTGGGGAATGTGGAGTCGACGGGGCACTTTGGGCCGTGGCAGGATGACAATCCGCGCGATACGCCGCTCGATGGGAGCTACCAGTTCACGCATGCGGACCTGTCGACAATTCATGGGATCGGCGGGACGCTCTCGTCTACGGGAACCTTTAGCGGGACGCTGGGGGAGATCACCGCCGATGGAGTGACGGATACGCCGGACTTTCGGCTGGATATCAGCGATCATTCTCTGCCGCTGCACACGGAGTTTCATGCAGTGGTGGATGGGACGACGGGCGATACAAAACTCGATCCGGTGCGGGCGCGGATTGGGCGGTCGGAGCTGACGGCGACGGGAGCGATCGTGGGGGTGCCAGGAGCAACGGGGCACAATCTCGATCTGAATGTGGTGATGGAGAAGGCGCGCATTGAGGACATGCTGGCGCTCAGCCTGAAGGGGAACCCTCCGCTGATGCGCGGCGCACTGGCCGTGAAGGCGCGGATCAGCGTGCCGCCGGGGCAGGTCAGCGTCTCGCGGAAGATGCGGCTGGATGGGACATTTTCGATCCATAACGCCTTTCTGAACAACCCGAAGATGCAGCAGGAGCTGGATTCGATGAGCGAACGGGCGCAGGGTAAGCCGCACCTGGCTAACGCGCAGGACGCGGAGGTGGTGGGGTCGTCGCTGAGCGGAAAGTTTACGCAGGCGGACGCGGTGCTTGGAGTGAGCGAGATGAACTATCAGATGCCGGGGGCGCAGGTGACGATGGACGGACAGGTGCAGCTCGTCGGCAGTACGTATGAGTTTCATGGAAAGGTGCGGACGCAGGCGACGGCATCGCAGATGACGACCGGGTGGAAGAGTCTGCTGCTGACGCCGTTCGACAAACTGCTGAAGAAGAATGGAGCGGGGCTGGAGCTGCCGATTAAAGTGACCGGAACGAAGTCGACTTACGATCTGCGGCTGGATTTTCCGCATGATACGAAGATGCCTCCGGCTGCGGGAAGTCCTCCGAAATGAGGCAGGTATGCGCGGGCGATGGTCGGATTCAGGACCTGGGGGAGCTTCGCGTGATGCTTCCTGAGGAGAGACAACGACGGGTCGCTCTGCTACTGTCAATTCTGGGAGTTTGATGTCCGGACAGCCACAACTTTTCGAGAGATCCGAACCGGGGGTGGACCGCGCCACACCCATACCGGAGCCCGGCCGCGAATCCACCAGAAAGACAGCACCGGTCTGGCTGCAGCGACTGTCGCTGTTTGTGCTGGTGTTGTTCTGTGTGTACCTCGGCGTGCTGGTGATGGTGCTGCCGTGGTGGACGCGGATCTGGGACCACAATATGTTCATCCTGGCGCGGCCACGACTGGCGGCGGTGCTTTATAACGGCGCGGTGCGGGGCCTGATCTCGGGGCTGGGCCTGCTGGATATATGGATCGGCATCTCGGAGGCAGTACACTACCGCGACTATCGCGGGTAAAGACTTATGTCCTGCCGGACGGGCCTCCTTCGCGGAGAGCGACCACTTCGTGGTGTGTATACCTTGTCACGCAGGGATGATCTGCATGGGGCCTCGCGTTGCTCGGCGGATGATGATTCCGACCAACGGGAGGACCGATGCTGTCTGGTTTGCCCAAACAAGTTAAAAAGGCGTGTGAACGCCCGCCCCACGCGGAGTGGGCCCGTCCGGCAGGACAATCGTGAAATCTGCTCTAATGCGGTTAGACGAATCCTGGGATAGAGAGAATATGGCTGAACAGATACCGGATGGGCTGGAACAGGCTTCGCTCGCTTATGAGAACTCTGATTTTTTGAACTCGCCCGATGGGCGAATGCTGCGCATTATGGCTGAATATCAGGAGCCAATGGCGCGGTTCCGACGCGAGCGCATTCAGGACACAGTGGTCTTCTTCGGGTCGGCACGGTTTCGCGCGCTGGATGTGGCGAACTCCGAGCTGGAGCTGCTGGAGAATACGGGTTCAGCACGGCCTGCGCCGAAGCAGGAGCAGCCTGCGCGGCCGGAAGAGATTGAAAGCGGCGAGGCGACGGGGCTGAAGCTGCGGCTGGCTGAGGCTGCGGTAGAGATGGCTCAGTATTATGAGGACGCGCGAAAGCTGGCGAGCATGGTGGCCTTGTGGGCGAATACGCTGCCAGGGCGCAGGCACCGGTTTGTTGTGACCTCAGGCGGTGGGCCGGGGATTATGGAGGCGGCCAATCGCGGCGCGTATGAGGCCGGATGCAAGACGATTGGGCTGAATATCCGGCTGCCGTTCGAGCAGCATCCCAACCCCTACATCACGCCCGCGCTGAGCTTCGACTTCCACTACTTCTTTATGCGGAAGTACTGGTTTGCCTATCTGGCGAAGGCGCTGGTGGTCTTTCCCGGCGGATTCGGGACGCTCGACGAACTCTTCGAGCTGCTGACGCTGGCCCAGACGAA
>Ga0302314_10006416_pt1 | contig 21289 bp, 18 predicted proteins | sample III_Palsa_N2_3_FD_200533 | JGI IMG/M metagenome (GOLD analysis project Ga0302314, IMG submission 200533) | Peat permafrost microbial communities from Stordalen Mire near Abisko, Sweden - III_Palsa_N2_3 | ecosystem: Environmental > Terrestrial > Soil > Palsa > Peat permafrost | place: Sweden...
CTACCGAAGGCGTTGTCACACGATCGAGGGGCGGCCCACCGGAAGCCGCCCCTGACGCCTATCAGCCCGGCTACACTCCAGTCCGCCTGCATCGTCCCAGGTCAAGCCCCGAAATCCTGCTGGAGTACTAGGCTTCACACTGCCGCCGCTGCTCCGCGAGCTCTACCTCCGAGTCGCCAACGGGGGCTTCGACCCCGAGTACACCCTGCTACCACTCGACGGCACCGGGCGGACCGCCACAGCCGAGTACGGGCCGCTCCGCGCCGCCCGCCCGGTGTGCTGGCCGCGCGGCCTGCTTCCGGTGCTGGATTGGGGCTGCGGCATGTACGCAGCGGTCGACTGCCTGAACCCCGACGCGCCGCTCCTCCTCTTCGAACCGAACGCGGGACCGGACGGCTGGGCCGACGCCTGGTTCCTGGACTCCCCCTCCCTGACCCAGTGGCTGACAGCCTGGCTGGACCAGACCGGCTGGTACGAGGAGGAAGTCATGATGTCCGAGGACATCCCCCAGCCCGCACCTTGGCCGGACGCCGCACGCCGCCTCGCAGAGAGCCGCTGATCCTCGTCCGCGCTGGAGAGCCACCGAGTGACCGCCGGAGGGTTGCAGTTCGGGTTGCATTCACCCCTGTCCATGCGGGTTCGGCAGGGCCGAGACCAAGTGCTCCAGCGCAGGTGGGAACGCCGACGGACCAAGCCGCACCCCCGGACGAACAGTTGGAAAGCGTGTTGGGGGCAACCCCTCACGAGTTCGAATCTCGTATCCTCCGCAGGTCAGAGGGCCCGCACCGTTCGCCGGTGCGGGCCCTCTGCGTTCCTGGTCTCAGATTTGGTCTCAGTTGGGATTCTGGGCCGCGAACACGGCTGCGAGCGCTGCCTCCTGGTCCACGTCCTCGCCCCAGATCAGGCCACCGATCATGCGGCCCACGCCGCGTACTCGGTGACCCGCTTCGGGCAGAGGACGGAGGGTTTCCGGAACGTAGTTCCCAAACCGCTCTGCGTGAGTAGGCCGGGACAGATCAAGAAGCAGCAGCCCGATGGTTGTGGAGTCCCGCCACACCTCATGCAGGGCCGAGGGCCCGGCATCCGGGCCGAGCAGACGCCATAGCACCTGGAGCGATGGAGGGTTGACGCGAGGCAGCCTGCACGCCGACAGTCAAGGGCGGGCACGCCTGACTCGGGCCTGATCCGTACCACCCCCTCTGGATGACAAACTGCGCGAGACCTGCGGCGACAACCGCCCTCAATCCTGAGTTCACTCTCCAGACGGCAGTGATCATCGCTACGGTGAAACCCGGCAGGAATTGATCCTCGTCACCGGGTCTTGTGGGCGATGTCAGGCAAACGTCGCGGCTTCTTCGCAGAGATGAACTACCAGGCGCAGCAGGCAGAGAAGCGCAAGCGCCAGCAACAGGCCGCCGCCCATCGTGCTCATCTTGCAGCGCGGCGCCAAGCCGAACGCGCCGTGAAGGCATACCAACACGCGCAGGCGGCGGCCAGAGCCTCTGTCGCCGGGAGGAAGGCCGCAGAGCGTGAGGCCGCGCGACTCCAGGTAACGGTACTGCTCAAGCCCCCGAGGGAACTCCTGCCCAGGGCGGCGGCCTGGCACTTGGGTAAGGGCCCGGACCGCCCTGCGGTCGGCCCCTCGTCGCACCTACCTCTTCGGTAGGCCATCCTTGTGTAGTCGGCCGGCTACGGCACGGCATGGATGCCCTGCTCCGTGGTGAGGTGCCCCATCAGCAAGAAAGACGGATCGACGCTGGCCGTATGGCTGCGCGGCCTGGACGCGGCCGGGTTGGAGCGGGTCCTGGCAGCGCGCCCGGACGCCGCAGCGGCTCCGGAGCCGCGGTCGGTCGGCGAACTGGCGGACCGCCTCCAGCGCCCGGCATCCGTGGCCCTGGCCCTACCCCGGCTCACGCTGCCGTGCCTGCAGGTGGCGGAGGCCGTCGTCGCACTGGCGCCCGGGCCACCCGATGATCTGGCGAACCTCGTGGACGCGACGTCCGGTGACCGCGCCGACGGGTTGGCCACCGTCCTGGAGGCGCTGGCCGATCACGCCCTGGTCTGGCCGGACGCCAACGGGCTGCTGCAAGTGGCGGCGCCGCTGCGCAACGCGTGGAGCTCGCCCCTGGGGCTCGACGCACCGCTCGTACACCTGCTCGCCGGCTCGACCTCCGACGAACTGGGCCGGATGGCGGCGAAACTCGACGTCAGCCCGGTCGCCAACAAGAAGGAAGCACGGCTGGCGGCGGTGGTCGGCCATCACAGCGATCCTGCTCGGGTCGTCGCGCTGGTGGCCAAGGCGCCCGCAGCCACCCGGAAGCTCCTGGGGCGGCGCGCGCGTGAGGCGTCGGGGCAACCCGGCTCCATCATGTTCAGGGCTCCGCAGGACGGTCCCGAGCCCAGCGAACAGTGGGCGTTGGAGCGGGGGCTGCTGATCCAGGACCGGCACCGGTACGGGCCGGCCCGCATGCCCACAGAGGTGGCGCTCGCACTGCGCGGCCCCGACTGGCACGCCCCCTTCACGCCCTTCCCGCCCGGTGTGCGATCGGCGCCCGCTGCCGCACCGGACGTCGAGCGGGAGGTCGCGGCCGCCGCGATGGCGTTCGGCGCCCACGCCGTGTCGGTCCTCGGGGTGTGCGCCGCCGCTCCGCCGGCGCGGCTCAAGGCGGGCGGGGTCGGCGCCCGGGAACTGTCCCGGATCGGCAAGGCGGCGCACTGCGACGAGATCCTGGTACGCCTCGTACTGGAGACGGCGGGCGCGGCCGGGCTGCTGGCCCGGGACGCGGACCAGGTCGCGGCAACTGCCTCATACGACGCCTGGGCCGAGCAGGAGCCCGCCGACCAGCTCGCCGTGCTGCTCCGGGCCTGGTGGGTGCTCCCGCTGTCCCCCGGCGGGCACCACGACGAAGACGGGAAGGCCCTGCCGGCGCTGGCCGCAGCACCGCCCTGCGAAGGCTGCGTCCAGGCCCGGCACGGGCTGCTCGCAGCCGCGGCGCTGCTCCCGGCCGGGGAGGGCGCGGCAGACCCTGCGGACCTGGGGGAACTGCTCCGGTGGCTCCGCCCGCTCGCCGACGGACTCCCCCAGGACACCGCGCCGTTCGCCACCCTGATCCGGGAGTCGGAACTGCTCGGCGCGCTCGCTCTCGGGGCCGTGTCCCCGATCGGCGCCGCCCTGCTCGCCGACGACGCCGAAGCCCTGACCGACGCCTGCCGACGGCTGCTGCCCGCCGCCAGCGGAACCGCCCGTTTCGGCAGTGACCTCACGGCCGTGGTTGCCGGGACGCCGTCCGCGCGCCTTCTCGCGCTGCTGGACTCCGTCGCGGACCGGGAGTCGGCCGGCACAGCATCCGTGTGGCGGTTCAGCCCGGGAAGCGTCCGCCGTGCCCTCGACGCGGGCCTGGCCCCCGACACCCTCACCGTAGACCTGGCCGCAGTCGCCGACGAGCGGCTTCCGCAACCACTCTCGTACCTGATCCACGACACCGCGCGCAGCCACGGCCGGGTCCGTGTCGCCTCTGCCGCCTGCGTGATCCACGGCCAGGAGCCGGCCCTGCTGGCCGAACTGGCCGCCCACCGCAAACTCGCCCCACTCGGCCTGCGGCAGCTGGCACCGACGGTGCTGGTCAGCCGGACGCCGCCAGAGAAGACGCTCGCGGCACTGCGAGCGGCGGGCTACGCCCCCGTAGCTGAGAAGGCCGATGGGATTGTGCGGATCGAGCGCACCCAGCACCGGCGCGCGGGGAGCCCGGTCCCTTCCCCACGCCCACCCGGTGGCGCAACCCGCCCGCAGCGGACGGACGCCCGCACCGCGACCCCAGTCACGCGCGTCGAGCTGCCCGCCCTCGCCGCCCGGCTGCGGAGCGCCCCGCAGGACATCCCGGAGCCCGCCCCGCAGGACAACCGCCTCTACGCCAGCGACTACGAGGAGATCATCGCCAGTTACGCACGCAATCTGCTCTTCACCGACATCCGCCAACTGGCCCATGCCGTCGCCGACGGCCAGGCCATCGCCATCGAGTACGTCGCCGCCTCTGGCAGCACCACGGTCCGAACCCTCAGCCAGCTCGAACTGGACGCACCCTACCTGTACGCCTGGTGCCATCTGCGTGACGACGAGCGGGTGTTCACTCTCTCCCGCATCCACGGGGTGATGCCTGCCTAGGGAGCCCGCCATGTCGCTGGTGTCATCGCCACGGCACGTGGATCCAGGTCTGGCCCGACGAGGTGTCCACGATCTCGAAGCTCTTCTCGTGGCGGGTGACATGGTGCACGGACTCCGAGGCACTACTACGCAAGTACCCGACCCAGCCCTCCGTCAGCGTATGTCGCAGCAGCCATGCCATCACATCCATCTGGATGCCGAAGTCGTCCTCGTGGACGCACGTCCGCACGGTCAGCGCCCAGGGGGTGCTGCCGTCGGCAAGCACGGCAAGAGCCGTTCTCTCGGCGGTCGTTGCCATCGGTAATCGCCGGGATACGCGTCGATCAGTCGGCTGCTGGGGACATTGAGGGTTGCAGTTCGGTTTGCATTCAGCCCCGTTCAACAGTGTCCGAGGAGGCCGCTGTCAGTCGATCCGCTGCAGGTCAGGATCGTGGCGAACCCGTCCGAACCACCGGACGAACAGTTGGAAAGCGTGTTGGGGGCAACCCCTCACGAGTTCGAATCTCGTATCCTCCGCAGGCCAGAGGGCCCGCACCGCTTCGGCGGCACGGGCCCTCTGCGTTTGTAGTCTCGTCTGCAGTCTCAACAATGCGCTCCCACCGGCCGTGACCTACACCGGGACGAGGCGTACGCGGCCACCGCAGAGCTTGGTCATGTCGTCGACGTCCGAGGTGAGCATGACGACCGGGCGCTGCTGACGGAGCGCCATCTCGGCAACCGCGGCATCAATCGCGTACTTGTGGCCGTGCAGCCCCGCACTGATGAGCAACCCCGAGGCCGCCTTGGCTTCCTCGTCTCCAATATGGACGATGCGCAGCCCCGACAGCACCCAGGCGAGACGCGCCTTGTCGGTGCGGCTGTGCGCGGCTTCAATGATCGTAATCGCACTGATCACGACCTCCATGCCACGCTTCCTGGCCTCCGCGACCAGGGCGACGGCAGGCTCGTGGTCGTTGACCAGTTTCGAGAGGCCCTCGCTGTCCAGCACCAGGGTGCCTTCATGAGTCAGCTTGCGGCGGGCCATCCGCCCTCCTCGGCGAACACCTCGTCGAAGATCTGCCGCGCACGCTCTTGCTCGGGTTCGGAGACCGGCCCATGACGACGCTCGTAGTCCGCCAGGTACTCGTCCAGTATCTGGCCGCGCAACTCACGCTCCACTGCCCCCGTGATGAACGCCGAGAACTCACGCTTGCCCACACGCCGCCGGATCGCCTCAGCCGTCCCCTCCGGGATCGACAAGCTCACCCTCGTCGCCGGCCCTTCACCGATGCTGTACGGAACCTCGCTCATGGTCCCCAGATTATCAAAGAAGTAGGAAGATCGTTGGGTGTGCGACCCACCCGGCCTCGTTGCGTTGTGCTGGCGACACGACGGAGCTGGACACCTGCCGCAGTTGCAGTTCCAGTTGCATTCACCCCCCTTCAACACGGTCCCCTACCTGGACATCGAGCCCGCCCACTGGCCCAGACCGCTCAGCGGTCCGGGCCATCTACTTGAGGAACTCGGCAAGGTGCTACCCGACGTTCCGTGGACGGCCGACTTGGAGCAATGCACGTACCAGTCCGCCGGCCGGACGATACGGGTCGGCCTCCTCGGCTCGTACGACCTGGCCGAGCAGTCCTGGCTCTGGGCGTGGGCCAATCCCGGCCTGGGTGGCAGTGCGGTGACATCGGCCAGCGAGCGGATCGCCGACTTCGGGCGCCGCAACGGTGTCCCCGAACTTCAGGACGAGGGCGTGGATCTGTCAGGCTTCGCCGATCCCCACCGGGCCGCCGAAGCGCTCGCCTTCGTCGGGATGGGCGTGCTGGGTGCCCCGGGTTACATCGGTCAATCAGCCGGCCCGGAGACCCGGGTCTACTTCGCCCCGGACGACCCCAAGATCCCGCACGCGAACCTCGACCCGATCACCATGCCGCGCTTCTTGCTGACAGGTGCAGGACTGTTCGGACGCTCCGCACCTGAGGTAGTGACCGGCTACTTCTCACACCACGGCGTACCCGTCGACGTGGCCACCGACCGAATCCACGCTCACCTGCCCAACGGCCACACGGCCGAAATCACCTTCGATGCGCACGGGCGCATCGCCGCAATCGGTGCGACGGCGGACGAGCATTGAACGGTACTGAATGAGCTTGCCCCCACGGCGACTCCGCCTCCGCCGCAAGGCGCGTGCGGCGGAGATCGCGCACCATCAACGCAGCCGAAAGCTACCGACACCCCAGGCAGAGTGTCCTGCCCTCCATGTCACCGGTGTCATCGCCACACTGGCGCAGCTGTCGTCAGCACCTCAGACGAGTTCAACCGGATGCGGGAGTGGCTCCCATTCCCGCAGTCACTCGGTCGCGACCTCGCCCCTCAGGGCCAGTTACAACAACTCGCTGAACGCCACTTCGGGTTCGAATCTCGTTTCCTCCGCACCCACCCGTATGGGCAGACGTTGGCCCCGACTGCGGTGCGGTCGGGGCCAACGTCACATGGGGTCCTAGCCAGGCCGGGAACCAGCCTGGATGGCTAGGGGATCTGCCGACAGATGTCGCCTCGATTGCCCACGGCCAGGACCCAGACGATCAGTTGGCCGTTTTCGACGGTGTAGACCACACGGTAGTCGCCAACTCTGAGGCGCCATCGGGCCGCATGCCCCTGCAGTACCTTGACGTCGAACGCCGTTGTGTCGCCACCGTCCATCGCCTTCTGCAGTTCGGCGAGCCGACGCAGAATACGGAGGGCATCAGGCCGCTCGATCTTCAACAGCTCACGCTGGGCATGCGGAGTGAAGCGCGTGACGTATCCCATCGGGCATCAGCCCTGCTGGCCGCGAAGAAGAGCCGCCATCTCCTCCATCGAGACAGACCCCTGCAGCCCCTCTGCCTCCGCCTCGTCAGCCAGCTTGTTCAACCAGGACTCCTCGGCATCGTCCGCTATCCGCCGGAGGCGCTGGTACTCCTTGATGTCGATCACCACCGCTTCCTGCCTGCCCCGCCGGGTGATGATCGTTGGAGTCTCCTCACGGCGCGCCCGGTCGATGACATCGGCCAGGTGGCTGCGGACCTCCGCCATGGACTGAATCATGGGTTCGCTCATGTATTAAATGTAACAGATGTACATCTCTGGCGCTGGCCGAGAGACGACCGCATCCCGGTCGGGCCCCTACATCGTTCAGTGGCTGCAGTTGCTCGCGGAGGTGCCGGAGCTTGCCGGCTTCGGACACCTGGGGCTGCCGCCCCTCTTCGGGCCCGCGGCGCCGACGGCCACGACCGCGCCGTACTACTTCGTCCAGGAATCCGGCACACCCGGCCAACCCGGCACACCCGGCGCATCCGTGGGGCTGCCGCTGGACCCGCATCCGGCGTTCGACGTGCGGGCGGTCCGCCGGGACTTCCCGATCCTGTCCGAACTGGTCAACGGCCGTCCGCTGATCTGGCTGGACAACGCCGCGACCACGCAGAAGCCGCGCGCGGTGATCGACCGGCTGGTGGAGTTCTACTCGCGGGAGAACTCCAACATCCACCGGGCGGCGCACGAACTGGCCGCCCGGGCGACGGACGCCTACGAGGGCGCCCGGAAGACCGTCGCCCGGTTCCTCGGGGCGGGGTCCGCCGAGGAGATCGTGTTTGTCCGGGGCACCACCGAGGCGATCAACCTGGTGGCCAAGGCGTGGGGCCCCCGGCACATCCACGCGGGCGACGAGATCGTCATCTCCTACCTGGAGCACCACGCCAACATCGTGCCCTGGCAGATGCTGGCGCAGCAGACCGGAGCGGTGATCAAGGTGATCCCGGTCGACGACGACGGGCAACTGCTGCTCGACGAGTACGCCGCGCTGCTGTCCGACCGGACGAAGCTGGTCGCGGTCACCCAGCTGTCCAACGCGCTCGGCACCATCGTGCCGGTCGAGCAGATCATCGCGCTCGGGCACCGGGCCGGTGCACGCGTCCTGGTCGACGCGGCACAGTCGGTCCCGCACCTGCCGATCGACGTCACGGCGCTGGACGCGGACTTCGTGGTCTTCTCCGGGCACAAGCTGTTCGGACCGACCGGCATCGGGGTGCTCTACGCCAAGCGTGAGGTCCTTGAGGACATGCCTCCGTGGGAGGGCGGCGGCAATATGATCACCGACGTCACCTTTGAGCGGTCCAACTATCAACCGCCGCCGGCTCGCTTCGAGGCCGGTACCGGCAACATCGCCGACGCGGTGGGGCTGGCCGCCGCCATCGACTACGTCGGGCGGATCGGCCTGCCGAACATCGCCGCCTACGAGCACACCCTGGTCGAGCACGCCACCGAAGGCCTGCGCGGCGTGCCCGGGCTCCGGTTGATCGGCACGGCCCCGCACAAGGCGAGCATCGTGTCGTTCGTACTGGACGGCTACGAGCCGCCCGAGGTGGGCACCGCACTCAACGAGGATGGCATCGCGGTGCGTTCGGGCCACCACTGCGCGCAGCCGATCCTGCGCCGCTACGGCCTGGAGGCCACCGTCCGGCCGTCCTTCGCCTTCTACAACACGCACGAGGAGGTGGACACGCTGGTCGCGGCGGTCCACCGGCTCGCCGACCGCCGGGGCAGCCGCCACTAGCCTGCTAGCCTGCGCCTCCCGCTCGGGATCGGGTCGGCGAAAGTGCCTTCCGAACCGGGGCTCTCGTATCCCCCGCAGACGCAGAGGGCCCGCACCGTTCGACGGTGCGGGCCCGCTGCGTCTGCGGCCACCCTTGAGCAGGACCGTTCCGGCGGTGTGGCGGACATCAGGCAGGCCCGGCCCGGCCCGGTGCGGTGCCGGGGGGGTGCGTGCGGTGCGGTAACACTTCGGGGAGCTGCGACCAAGTAGAGATGTAAGGCACCACACGCCCGACCTGCCCCAAGGAGTCATCCGTGCCAGCGGAGCATCCGACAGCACCACCCGCGCGCGACCCCGCCGGGTTCGCTGCGTTCTACGAGCAGCAGTTCGACGCCGTGCTCGGCTTCGTCACCCGGCGCGTCGACAGCCCGCACCTGGCCGCTGACCTCACCGCGGACATCTTCGTGGCCGCGCTGGAGAACGTGCACACCTACGACGCCCGCCGTGGTGCGCCCGTCGCCTGGCTGTACGGGATATCCCGCAACGTCATCTCCGCGCACTTCCGGGGCAGCGTCCGTGAGCAGCACGCGGTCGCCCGGATCACCGGTCGGCGGCTGCTGGACGACCAGGACGTCAGCGCCATCGAGGGGCGGATCGATGCCGCCCGCGCCGCCCGGCTGATGGCGGCCGCCCACGCCGCGCTGTCCGAGCCGCTGCGGGAGGTGCTGGACCTGGTCGCCCTGGACGGGCTGACCACCCGCGAGGCCGCTCAGGCGCTGGGCATCAGCTCGACCGCCGCCCGGGTCCGGCTGCACCGCGCCCGCAAGGCCCTGCAAGCTGCCGGGCCGACCCGCACCCACTCCCGCGAAGCCGTTCTGGAGGCCAGCCAGTGAACGCCCCCCTGCACTTCAAGCAGCAGCTCGCGGACGAGCTCAACGCCCGCGCGATCACCCTGGCCGCCGCGCCCGGCCGCCGCGCCCGGACCCGTGCCCCGCAGCGCCGGCTCACCTTCACGCTGGGGGCCGTCGCGGCCGCCGTGGCCGTGGCCGTCGCCGTGCCGCTGGCCGGCGGGACGCACGGCCGGCACCCCGCCGCCGGTCCGTCGGCTGCGGCGAGCCCGGACCGCGCGGGGAGCAGCAGCATGGACATCGTCACTGCCGACTACGTGGTGAAGTCCGTCCCGGGCGGCACGATCGCCGTGGAGGTGATGGACACCAAGGGCATCGCCGGGTTGCAGGCCGCGCTGCGGCAGGCCGGTATTCCGGCAGCGGTGATGGGCTTCTCGGCCTCGTGCCACGCCACGGTCCTCACCGACGACAGCGACGCGGCCTGGAAGGCGTTCCCGCAGCCCAGCCGTGACAGCGGGCTCAACGGACATTACACACTGATCAGGCCGAGTGCCGTCCCCAAGGGGGAGCACCTGCTGTTCGAGGCGACGATCGCGCCGAACGGGCAGGTCGGCACGCTGCAGATGTCGGTGGTGCGCCAGGTGCCGAGCTGCGTCCCGGAGTCGCAGAACGAAATCGGCGAGGGCTACGTCGCCCCCGGCACCAATCCGTAGCTCGCCCGGCGGCATCCGCCGCAGGCCGGGGGGCCCGCACCGTTCCGCAGGTACGGGCGCTCCGGGCGGCTCTACTCCGCGATGCCCCGGGTCAGCAGGACGACGGTGACGAACCTCCGGTAGAGGCGGATCGGGTCGTCGTCCGTCATCCGGACCAGCGCCGGGTCGTCCTTGTCGCTGCCGATGCCGCCCCGTTCGACGCCGGAGATCCAGGTCGCCATCTCGGCAAGGTCCGGATTGCGGAAGCGGACCGTGAGCGTCGCCGGGAGCTCGACGGCGGGCGGGCGTCGCACCTCGGAGCCGGCGTCCGCGAGGGCCGCGACCGCAAGCCTGGCCTGCTCCCGGATCAGGTCCCGGGCCTGCTGGGGATGCAGGCTGTCGGCGGCGAAGCGGTTCACCGACTCCTTGACCACCGCTGCGCGGGCGCCGGGACAGAACGGCCGCAGTTCCTCCGCCGTGGTCCGGTCCCCGGTGATCAGCGCCACCGGGACACCGTGGCCCAGCGCGACCAGGGCGTTGATCGCGCTCTCGCCCGCGACCACCCCGTTGAGCCGGACCTCGGCGACCGCCAGGGGGTTGTAGGTGTGCGAAAGCGTGGCCGCGCAGGCCGACATCGAGCCGTGGTACGAGACAAGGAAGACCGCGTCGAAGGAGGAGTCAAGCCCCTGCATCATGTAGAGCGGTTTATGACGGCCCGACAGATACCGTGCCCCGCCCGCCAGTTCGTCGGGCCTGAGGTTGGCCATCCGGCCGTGCGAGTCGTTCACCAGGAACTCGGTCGCCCCGGCGGCGAGCGCGCCCTCGATGGCCGCGTTCACCTCCCGCTGCAACAGCTCGCGGTAGTACGGGTAGTCCGCACCGGCGGGGCGGCACTGCTCCCAGTCGACGACCCCGGCCGTGCCCTCCATGTCCGAGGAGAGGTAGATCTTCACAGCACCACTCGGGGGTGGAACTCAGGGGCGGTCGAGTCGAGCGTCATCACCGCGTAGACGCTGCCCTGCTGGCCCGCGGCGCCGCCGTGGCGGCCGTCCGGTGTCAGCGCCAGCGCGCGCAGCTCGGCGCGGAACTCGTCCGGCAGCGTGGCCGCTTCGGCCAGGCCGAGCCGGCACGCCTCGGAGGGCTCCTTGCCCAGCGCCAGCAGGTCGACCACGCTGCGCGCGGTACCGCCGCGCATGCTGAGCTCGCCCCGCCCGGTGCAGGCGGCGCCCCCGGCGCGCAGGTCGCACCAGTTGCCCGCACCGGGGACGGCCGAGTCGCCGACCCGGCCCGGGTATTTGAACGGGTAGCCGGAGGTCGAGACCCCGACGCACAACTCGCCTGAGGCGTCCAGGGCGATGATGTTGATCGTGCCCCAGGGGCCCTCGTGCGGGGCGAGCCGGCGCACCAGGTCCAGAGCCGCCTCCCGGTAGCGCCGGTCGCCGACGACCGCGCCGGTGTTCTCGCCCTCGACCGACCTGCCCTCCGCGTCGCCCGCGGAGACGGCGGCGGTCTGCAGCTGCTCGCGCCAGATCCGCCGGGCCTCGTCGGTGAGCAGCTCGGCCCTGGCGAAGCCGTTCTCCTCCGCGAAGAGCTCCGCGCCCGCGCCCACCAGCAGGCAGTGCTGCGGCAGCCGTTCGAGCACCGCGCGCGCCACGGAGATGGGGTTCGGGTAGCCGCGCATCGCGCCGACCGCCCCGAAGCGGCGGCTGGAGCCGATCATCACGGAGGCATCCAGCTCCACCTCGCCCCGGGCGTTCGGCAGTCCACCGGTGCCGACGTAGTGGTCGGCCAGGTTGTCCTCGCAGCAGCGCATCGCCGCCTCAACGGCGTCCACCGCCGACCCGCCCCGGCGCAGCACCTCAATCCCGGTCGGCAGACCTGCCTCGCTGCGTTCGCTGCCAATGATCACCGGTTGAGCCATGTCCGCTCCCGCTCGTCGTTGCCCCGTTCCGGGTTGCGCTGTTCCAGTTGCGCCGTTCCGGGGGCAGTCTGGCATGAGAGCGGTGCTCTCTGAAAGGGGTGCTCGCTGGATTGGGGTATTACCTACGATGTGCGGGTGCTTACCGGTGGGTCAGTCCTTGCCAGGGGCGCGGGGCCGCGATTGAGTCGTCCCATGATTGTCGAGTACATCCGATACCGCATCGCCGAGCCGCAGCGCATGGCCTTCGAGGAGGCGTACCGCCGAGCCGTCGGGCCGCTCGGGGAGGCCGAGCAGTGCGTGGACTTCGAACTGGCCCGCTGCGTCGAGGATCCGGACGGCTACATCCTGCGTATCCGCTGGACCTCCGCCGAGGACCACCTGGAGGGGTTCCGCGAGGGGAAGCACTTCGCCGCCTTCTTCGCCGAGATCAAGCCGTACCTGGAGTCCATCGAGGAGATGCGCCACTACGAGGTGACCTCCGTCGCGGGCCGGGGCGGATCGACACCGACCCTGTACGAGTGGGCCGGAGGGGCGGCGGCCTTCGAGCGCCTCTTCAGCCGCTTCTACGAACGCGTCGACACGGACGAAGTGCTGGCACCGGTCTTCGCCGGAAAGGATCCACAGCACGCCGAACACGTCGCCGCCTGGCTCGGCGAGGTCTTCGGCGGCCCCGCCCGGTACAGCACCGGGCACGGCGGGCACCGGCACATGGCCTCCCGGCACCTCGGCCGCGGACTCACCGAGCAGCAGCGCCGCCGCTGGGTGGCCCTGCTGGCGGACACCGCCGACGAGGTCGGGCTGCCGGGCGACCCCGAGTTCCGCGCGGTCTTCATGTACTACCTCGAATGGGGTACCCGGATGGCACTGCTCTACTCCGGCCCCAATCCGCCGCCGCTCCCCGAGTCCCCGATGCCGCGCTGGGACTGGGGAATCACCCCTCCGTACCGGGGCTGATCGCCCACATGCCGCACCGCGCGGCCGGTGACCTCCGCCCGTGCCCGCGGGCTCAGCCCCGGAAGGCGGGGACGCCGATGTAGCTGGACTCCCGGAGCGGCACGGTGGCGCCGGTACGGGAGACGAAGTCGGTGCCGGTGGAGGTGTGGAAGGCGAGGTAGCTGCCGTCGCGCGACCAGACCGGCTCGGTGCAGTCGGTCTTGGCGAAGGGGGTGATGTCCACGGCCGCGCCTGCGGCGTTGAGGCTCTCCACGAAGAGGTGGTCGTGTCCGGCGACGGAGCGGACGAAGGCGATTTCCCCGCCGTTGGGGGACAGCGCCGGCTCGGACCCCTTGCCGATCGCTCCACCCTGGGCGCGGGCGTAGTCGTCGTGGATGTAGACCTCGCCGTTGCCGGTGTTGTCGTAGGCGAGGATGGCGTCGTAGCTGCCGCCACTGGCGGTCGGCCAGGCGTTGCCGGTCTGCGGCAGCGGGGCCAGCCCGTTGTAGTGCTCCAGGTACGGCACGGTGGGCTTGCCGAAGTGGACGGTGGCGGAGACGCTCTCCAGACGGCTGGTGCCGCCGGCGGTGGCGGTGAAGACCAGGTTGTCCAGCGCCGGGTTGTGCACCTGGACGTCGGAGGCCTTGGTGACCTGCCAGGTGGGGCGGGTGAAGACGGTGCCGGCCGGGTGGATGGCGACGATGTCCCGGTCGGTGCCGTTGGCGTTGGCGGTCTCCAGGTCCCCGTAGCTGTCGATGTAGGCGGCCTTGGTTCCGGCCGGGTTCCAGGCGAGGTCCCGGACGTCGATGTGGAAGTCGACGACGGTGCCGTTCATCACCACGTAGGGGCTGCCGTTGCTGATGGTCAGCCCGTTGCCCGCAGTGCCGTTGACGATCGAGGCGGCCGTGTTCGCGGCCGGGGTGGCGGCGTCGGCCAGGGTGGGCATCAGGGCGGTGACGGCGGCGGCGAGGACGATGGCGGCGGCGGTGCGGCGGCTACGACGAGCAGACATGACAATCTCCATGGGAAATAACAGAGTTGGGAGAATTCGCCGGAGCCGCGCCGCCGTTACCCCGGCCCGCTCGGCCGGTTCGTTCGGTTGCTGCCCTGTGCGATGGGAGAAGACTGTCAGCGGAAGATCATGGACCTGTACGCCGGGTGTCACAGCGGTGCAACAGCCCCCGGCGGGACAGGGACACGTCCTCACCGCAGAGCCCTGGCTACTTCACTCCGGCCCCATCCGGGGTGATAATCCTGCCAAGTCATGCTTCGGGGGCGGAGGATGGTATGGCGGCACGCAATGGCACACCTCTCACTGTTCGAGATTGCGGTGGGGGTGGGGCCTCAGGTACCGATGGGTTCGCAGAGTCCGATGAGTTTGCCGAGTCCGGGGGGTTCGACGGGTTCGGTGTCGCACTGTGGCAGTACCGGGCGGCTGCGGGGCTGACTCAGCAGCAGCTGGCCGAGGTGTCGGGCGTGAGTGTGCGGAGCATCAACCATCTGGAGCACGGCCGACGGCGGCCGTACCCGCGCACGGTCCGGTTACTCGCGGACGGCCTGGGGCTGGTCGGGCGGGGGCGCACCGAGCTGGTCGAGGCAGCCCGGGGCCAGGAGACCGGCGGCGGCTCCGGGCAGCAGGTGCCGGTGGCCGCGGAGAGACCGGTGACCGGGCGGGGCGACGGCGTGGTGCCACGTCAACTGCCCGCCGCCATATGCGGATTCGCCGGGCGCGCAGACGAGCTGGCGGCGCTGCACCGGCTCGGGTCCGACCCGGCGGACGCCCGGGGAACAGCAGCCATCGGCGTGATCAGCGGTATGGCGGGGGTGGGCAAGACGGCACTCGCGCTGCACTGGGCGCACCGCGTGGCCGAGCGGTTCCCCGACGGACAGCTGTACGTGGACCTGCGCGGCTTCTGCGATTCAGCGGCGCCGGTGACCGCGGGTGAGGCGATCCACGGCTTCCTGGACGCTCTCGGGGTCACCAGCGGCCGGCTGCCGGGCGACATCACCGCACGGGCGGCGCTCTACCGCAGCGCGCTCGCGAACCGGCGGATGCTGATCATCCTGGACAACGCGGCCGACGCCGGGCAGATCCGGCCGCTGCTCCCCGGGGGCTCGCGCAACCTGGTCGTGGTGACCAGCCGCAACCGGCTCAGCAGCCTGATCGCCGTGGAGGGCGCACGGTCGGTCAGCCTGGACGTGCTGGCCTCCGGCGAGGCCCGGACCATGCTGGCCAACCGGATCGGCGGCGAGCGGGTGGCCGCCGAGCCGGACGCGGTCGCCGCCCTGATCGAACGGTGCGCCCGGCTGCCCCTGGCACTGGGCGTGGTCGCGGCCATCGCCCAGACCCGTCCCGCACAGCCCTTGGCGCGTACGGCGGACGAGTTGCGGGCGAGCGGACGCCGACTGGCCGTTCTCCATGCCGGGGACACCGCCGCCGACGTCCGGGCGGTGTTCTCGTGGTCCTACCGGCGGCTCGATCCGGTGGCGGCCCGGGTGTTCCGGCTGCTCGGTCTCGTTCCCGGTCCGGGCATCGACCGGGCCGCCGCCGCGGCCCTGACCGGCCTCCCGGCCGAGGCGGTCGACGCCGCCGTGGTACGCCTGTCGGAGGCACACCTGCTGGGCCAGGATGAGACGGGTCGGCTGTTCCTGAACGACCTGCTGCGCGACTACGCGGCGGAGCTGGCCGGTCCGCACGGCCAGGACGCCGGGCGGTCGCCGGAGCCGTACCCGGCGGCCGGAGACCGGGACGGCCGGGTCGGCGCCTGCGACAGCCCCGGCCGCCCCTCCGGCCGACCGGCGGTGAGGCCGCTTTCATCCTCACCGCCGGTGGCGAACCGCATCCGCACCGCACCGCACCTGAGGTTCGGGACGGGCGTCAGAAGCGGCCCGCGTTGAGCGCCCGCTGCAGCGCCTCAGTGGTCAGCGGCCCCCACTGCCCGTCCTGGGTGGCGCCGACGTGCGCCTGCAGGGCCTTGATGGTGATCGGGCCGATGCTGCCGTCGGCCGTCACATGGAGGTAGGTCTGCAGCGCCTTCTTGCTCTCCGGCCCGAAGCTCCCGTCGGTGGCCACGCCCAGCTTCCACTGCAGCGCCTTGGTGGTCTGCGGCCCGAAGCCGCCGTCCACCGCGAGCGGGCAGAACGGGTTGCTGTTCGAGCTGGGAGGAGTCGGGGCCGAGCCGCCGGCCCCCGGCAGCTGCAGGTAGGTGAGCGGCTCGCCGGGGTGCGACTGCGCCTCCGCCTCCAGCGAGACGCGGATCGGGTCGGCTTCCTGGCCGTGGGACACGCACATCGCGCTGAGTCCGGCGGCCCCGCTCTCGACCAGGACGACCACGTGCGTACCCGGGGCGGCGCCGAAGACCACCAGGTCACCCGGCTGGGCCTCGGCCGCGGAGATGTGCTGGCAGTGGTCCAGCATCGTGCCGGTGTAGCCCTCGCCGTTGAACCCGGAGCCGTTCGGGTCCCCGGCCCCGCTCCATTTCGCCATCATCGTGGCGAATCCGGAACAGTCGGTGGTGAAGGGGAGCTGGTACTTGGGGATGTTGATGGGCATGGGCCGGGTTGCCGCGTAGTGGATCTGGGCGGTGTTCTGGACCCCCCAGAGGCAGTTGTCCACCATCTCCTGCCGGACCTGTGCGGTGGTTGCCTGAGCGGTTGCACTCATGGTTCCTGCGCTCCTGTTCTTCGCCCGGCCCTGACGCCGTGCGGGACCTGTTGCCACAGAACGATGGCCGCGCCCCGGGCCGGGCACCAGGTCATCCCCCGACGTCTGGCCTGACGTCTCGGACGTCAGGTGCCGCCGACCGCCGCACGGCACGTTCACCGGCGGGCCCCGGCGCTGCCCCTGTTCCGGCGGAGGAGTACCGTCTCGCACGCGCGTATGTGTACCGCACAGGTTGCACACATGTGCTTATTTGCCTTTTTCAGGGGGACTTCGCACGTGAGAATCCGTACCGCCCTGCCCGCTGCCCTCGCTGCCGCCGTCGCGGCCGCCACCCTGGCGTTCCCCGCCACCGCAGCCCAGGCCGACAGCGCCCCGCCCACGGCACCGCCGTCGGCGAGCGCGACCGCCTCACCCACCACGCCCGCCGCGTCACCGGCGGACACCACCGCACCGACGGACACCCCCTCGGCGACGCCGAGCGACTCGGGATCACCGAGCACGCCGCCGACCGGTGACCCCACCCAGAGCCCCACGGACACACCGACACCCACGCCCAGCGACAGCACCCCGACCGCGACCGGGCCGGACATCTCCGACGTCACCACTGTCGACCTCGACTGGGGCCTGGCCATCCAGGCCCACGTGGTCTCCGCCACCGGCGTCAGCCAGGTCACGGCCACCGTCGCCGGGGCGGCCGAGGACCCCAACTACCCGACCGCGACCGTCGTGCTGAGCCTGGTCTCCGGGAGCGACACCGACGGCATCTGGCAGACCACGGCACCCGTCGGCCTGACCTACGACCGCTACACCGACACCACCCTCGACGCCGTGGACACCGGCGGCACCCACGCCTTCTCCCAGCCGTTCACCGTGGACTACGCGCCCACGCCGATCTTCAACAACGTCACGTTCAGCCAGACCCACTTGTCGTACGGCAACGAGACGGTCACCGCCACCGGCGTCGCCGACCTGTACGACCCGGCGTCCGGCCCCACCACGGAGCCGTACCGCGCCGTCCCCGACGGTTCGTTCCCGGTCACCATGACCTGGTCCAAGGGCTCCACCATCGGCTGGGTCGACTACAACACCGGCCAGTTCACCGTCAGCGCCGCCCCCGGGCCGATCGGTTCGGACACCTTCACCCTCAGCACCGACGGCTGGTACGTGCAGACCGACGGCCCCTCGGCCACGGTGACCACCGACCCGGCGTCGCCGACCCGGATCATCCTGGACCGCACCCAGCTGAACGGCTACACCGCGGGCAGCACCTACTCGCTCAGCGGCACCGCCCAGTACCAGAACGCGTCCGGCACCTGGGTGCCCCTCGCGTACAGCACGGTCGACCTGGGCAGCAGCAGCAACCCCCAGGCGACCGCGTCCACCGGACCCACCGGCCGCTTCAGCTTCGCTGAGACGCTGCCCTCGGTCGGCGGATCCTGGACCGTCTACACCCCGACCGCGGGGCAGGGGGCCGACCAGTTCCTGGCCGGATCCTCGGCGACCTTCAGCTACACCAGCCCCGTCCAGAAGATCAACATCAGCATCGGCGGCGCGAGCATCAACTCGTACTCCCAGCTGAGCTTCTCCGGCAGCTGGAACAGCACCACCGGCCAGGTGCCCGGCAACCGCATCTACGTCTTCCAGTCCGCCAACGGCAAGACCGGCTGGACCGAGCTCGGCTGGATCTCCGGCAACTACGGCAACGTGTTCATCAACAACGCCTACGTCACCAACCCGCACGGCTACTGGAAGCTGTACTCACCGGCGATCGACGGCTACGCCTCGGTCTCCAGCAACATCATCCACACCTTCCGCTACGGCACCACCATCACCGGCGGCAGGCCCAGCGCCACCACCGTGTGGAAGAACCAGACCGTCCGCTTCAGCGGCTCGCTCTGGCAGCAGGGCTACGGCAGCTGGGGCCCCTTCGCCAAGGCGCAGATCCTGGTCATCTTCAAGCCGGCCGGCAGCTCCGACTGGTACCTGATGGCGACGACCACCACCAACGCCAAGGGCGCCTTCAGCGCCAACGCCAAGGTCCCGCAGGCGGGCACCTGGATGACGGAGTACTACTACGCGGACGCCTGGCACGTCGTCGCGGGCGGCCCGCAGACGTACATCCACACCCGCTGACACCCGCCCCGGCCACGGCCGACAGGTAGGTCCGGACGCGTAACGGCGCCTCTCGCAAACCCAGTTGGGCCGGCGAGGGGCGCCGTTGCGGTGCGGATCAGAGCGGCCGGCCGTCGGGCGGGAGCCGCAACGACGACACGGCCCCTGCCGCCCTGGGCGGAAATCCGGTTGCGGCCAGGGTTAGTCTCGCTTCGACCACAAGCTTTGCTGAGATCTTGGGGCCGGGCGCACCCAGACCGGGGCGGGCACCGGCCGGGGGGAACCACCCATGCCACGCAGACAGACAGTGATAGCCGCCACCAGCTTCGCCCTGCTCCTGGGCGGGCTCGGCGCCGGCACCGCCCAGGCCGACCCGGGGAGCGCGGTCTACGTCAACGACGCCGCGGCGAACTGCAACGACAGCGGGCCGGGGACGCAGGCGGAGCCTTTCTGCCAGATCCAGGCGGCCGCCGACGCGGCCACGGCGCCGGGCGACACCGTCCACATCAGCGGCGGCGGCGCGCCCTACGCACCGTTCACCGTCAGCGCCTCCGGTACTTCGGACAACCCGATCACCTTCACCACCGACAACACCAAGGCGTCCATGACCGTGGAGGGGTCCGCCACGGCCGCCGTCACCGTCGCCGGTGCCCAGTACGTCGACCTGGTCGGGATCAACGCGACCGGGGCTGCAGGCAATGACGCGCTCGTGGTCACCGGAGCCGCCCAGCACATCGACTACAGCGTCAGCCACCTCCGGGAGAACGGCGCCCAGCCCGGCGCCCCGGTTCCCGCCGCGGTCGCGATCGGCGGCGGTTCCACCGACATCTCGATCACCCGGGCCGTGCTGACCAGCACCAGCGGCTGGGGTCTGACCAGCGCCTCCGGCAGCCAGCGGATCACCCTGTCCAGCGACGCGTTCATCGATGACACGGCCGGTGGCCTCTCGGCCACCGGTACCCAGACCATCGACATCGCGGGCGACAACTTCTACACCTCGTGCGGAAACGCGGTCAGTCTCACCGGCGGAACCTCCGGCTCGGTCGAGAACATCGTGGCCTCCCGGGAACCGGTGGATTGCCTCCTCACCGATCCGGCCGAGATCGCCGTGGACGCCGCCTCCGCCAACCTGGTCACCGCCGACTACAACGCGGTCAACCCGGGCCCGCAGGGCAACGACTACAACTGGGCCGGTAGCGACTACGCCACCAGCACCGCGTTCACGGCCAGGACCACCCAGGGCTCGCACGACCTGGACCAGACCAAGGCCACCTTCAACGCGGACAGCGAGCAGAGCGGGACGTCGCCGCTGATCGACTCCGGCGACGGCAACGCGCCCGGTGAGTCGGCCACGGACTACGACGGCAAGCCCCGGGGAGTGGACGACCTGCTGGTTCCCAACACCGGCAGCGGTGGCGGTGCGTACGACCGGGGCGTGTTCGAGCTCCAGGACCCGCTCGGGCCCAAGGGGATCAGCAGCAGCACCAACGGCCACGGCACCGCCCAGGTCCCGGCGACCTTCACCTTCGACTGGTACAACCCCTGGTCCGAGCCGCTGACCGGGATCAGCTACAGCTTCACCTTCGGTGACGGCGCCGTGGTCCCGTCGACCAGCGGCGCGCTGCCGCACACCTACACGCAGCCGGGCACGTACACGGTCTCGGCGGTCGCCACCCGCAACGGCGTGCAACTCGGCAGCTACAGCGAGAGCTATTCGGTCGCTCCGCTGCCGGCGCTGTCCTCGTCGATCGGCTGCAGCGCCACTCCGGACGCTCCGGACGCGACCAACTGCGGCTTCCAGCCCTCCAGCGCACTGCCGCTGACGGTGAACCAGGTCACCTTCGGCGACCGGACCCCCGCGGCCACCCCCGACGCCTACGGCGCCCTGAACCACACCTACACCGCACCCGGCAGCTACACCGTCACCGAGAACCTCACCGACTCCCTGGGCCGCACCAGCACCACCACCCAGACCGCCACCGTAGGCCCCGCCTTCGTCCCCTACGGCCCCTACCGGGTCCTGGACACCCGCTACGGCACCGGCGCAGCCAAGCGGCCGGTCGGCCCCGGCGGCACCGTCCGGGTCAAGATCGCCGGGACCGACGGCATCCCCAGCAGCGGGCTCACCGCGGTCACCCTCAACGTCACCGACACCCACGCCACCGCCTCCAGCTGGGTCACCGCCTACGCCGACGGCAGCACCCGCCCCAACGCCTCCAACCTCAACTTCGCCGCCGGGCAGACCAACCCGAACCTGATCACCGTCCCGGTCGGCAAGGACGGCTACGTCGACCTGTGGAACGCCAACGGCCACACCGACCTGTTCGCCGACGTCCAGGGCTACTACACCACCACCCCCAGCACCGGTAACCAGTCCATGAGCAACCTCGACTGGACCACCCCCA